>PVBE012404644.1_pt1 | contig 107987 bp, 74 predicted proteins | sample 1631181 | NCBI WGS metagenome assembly PVBE01 (sample SAMN08397723, study PRJNA350692) | Marine metagenome, whole genome shotgun sequencing project. | isolation source: water | place: Pacific Ocean | collected 2012-04
CATCCTCGCACGGGTCGCACCGTCGGCTTCGAATCGCCCCTTGCCGCGGATCTGAACGTCCTGCTGAATCGGTTGCGCGAGCCACCTGTTGCAGCCACAACTGAGCCCCGTCCCGAAGACCCGTCTCCTGACGACCTAAGGCAAAAGTAACCAGGCGTTTACTTGCATAGTTGAACCGCTTTACAGACACTGAGCAACGGCGCTATATTGGCTACCGCAATCGTATGCATTTCGGTGCGCTATCCCAGACGAATCAGAATATCCGGGACCCCGCCATTCTGGATGTGGGCCCGATCTAACAAGCGCGTTCGATGTGTGTGAGCATTCTCAACGCGAGGGAGGTCGCTATGCGTTTTGTGCCAACCCGATCCGGGCCCGTGCTGTGGCTGGCCACAGCATCGCTGCTCGTACTGAGCAGCATGGCCATCGCCGGCAACGGCAAGCTTGCCGGCAAGGTGACGGATGCGTCCGGTCAACCACTGATCGGAGCCAACGTGGTCACCACCGTGGGGACAGCCCCACAGGGCACGACCACGGACGATGAGGGCAAGTACTTTATCCTCAATATTCCACCCGGCGAGTACACCGTAACCGCCAGCTATATCGGCTACAAGGCGCTGGCCCAGACCGACGTTTCGGTCAGTCTCGACCTGACGACGGTGGCCGACTTCAATCTGGAGCGGCAGACCATCGCCGGACAGGTTGTCACCATCGTCGCCGAGGCGCCGCTGGTGGAGAAGTCGCGCACATCGAGTCGGTCCTCGATCAGTGCGGCCGAACTCAACAACTCCATGCCCGTCGCCGATCTGACGGAACTGGTGGAGACAGCACCCTCGGTCTTCAACGGCTACATCCGTGGCGGTCGCAAGGCCGATTCGCGTGTCCTGGTGGACGGCATCGACGTTTCCGACACCTACTTCCGGGCGGGTGAAGGTCGCGGCGTGTCGAATCCATATGCAGTCAACAACCGGTCGTCCGGCAACGAATACACCGCCGTGGGCATCAACTCCTCGTCGGTGCAGAGCCTCGACATCATCGCCGGCACCTTCAATGCTGAGTACGACGCGGCGTCGGCGGGAATCATCAACGTCACCACCCGTGAGGGCGGCGACGAGACCGAAGCCAAGCTGTTCTTCCGCTTCAGTCCGTCCGGAATCAAGAACGCCGGTACTGGCGTCTATAGTGATCTGAGCGAGTACCTGGCCGAGCGCGATGCCCTGCTTGCCAGCGACGAACAGGCGGATCGCGTCGAGGCGGCCAACTACTCCTTCGACAACTCGACCATCGACAAGATCGGCTACGGGGACGACCTGCCGTACGAGGCCGAGTTGTCGATCGGTGGGCCGCTCAGCGCGAAGACGCACTACTACGGTACGGCACGGTTCGTTGAGGACAGCGGGCAGTTCTCCTACGAGCAGCACCGCTCCGCCCGCTACAGCCTCAAGTTGACCCATCAGGCGTCGGACGCCATCAAACTGACGGCCAGTGGCTGGGTCGACGACGGCGGCCTCCTCGGCGGCTTCACCAACCGGGACTTCTCCGGCGTCTACAAGTTCTTCCCCGAAGGCAACATGGGGAACAAGAAGCTGGGCACCATGGGCTACCTGGCTCTGACACACACGTTGTCGCCGAACACCTTCTACGAGATCAAGGTGTCGCAGCTCAACCGCGAGTCGCAGTTCGGCTACTCCGATGATGATGCCGACGGCCGGCCCGAGATCGGCGAAGATGGCGACTTCATCCGCATCGATACCCCGGAGGAGGCGGCGCTGTACCTGGGCGTTGAGAGCGGCAGTGGTGCGCGCCCCGACGGCGACCCGAGCTTCTTCGCCACGCTGATCCAGGACCAGAGCTACAGCCTGGACTTCTCGCGCGAGCAGTACCGCTTCAAGAAGGCGGCGTTCTATTACAACAAGCTCGAGAGGAATGTCACCCAGGCGAAGTTCGACATCACCAGCCAGGTGAACTACAACCACCAGCTGAAGGGTGGTCTGCTGTTCCGGCGGCACGAGGTCAACAACCTCGAGCAGCTGACGACGGTGCCCATCGGCTACGACGCGGAGTTTCCCTTCCAGCAGACGCAGTTCGAGGTGAACCCGCAGGAATACGCTGCCTACGTACAGGATCGCATCGAGTATGAGGGTGTGATCATCAACGCCGGAGTGCGTCTCGACGGCTTCGACGTCAACGTCGATCAGTTCAGCGACTTCTTCAATCCTTTCGGCATCGACACGTTGTCTACGGGGCAGATCGCCCGCACCGAGATTCGTGATCGCGAGATCGACATCAAGTGGTTCCTGCAGCCCCGTCTCGGCATTTCGCACCCGGTGTCGGACAACTCGGCTATGTATTACTCCTGGGGTAAGTTCTATTCGGCACCGCCGTTCTCGGCGATCTACGAGAACTACGGCACCTTTGCCCAGGAGTCGCTGCCGAGTACGCAGGATGTTGCCAGAGACCCTTCGGAGGCCACGGCCTACGAGATGGGCCTGCAATACAGCTTCCATCCTGATTACCTGCTCGACATCGCCGCCTACTACCGGGACATCGACAACTACGGCAGCATCGGTTATTCGATCAATCCGGTGACGGGAGGCTCTTACTCGCTCATCACCAGCGGTGGCTACGCCGACAGTCGCGGCCTCGAACTCGGCCTCGAGCGGCGTGCCACGAGTCGCCTGAACTGGCGCTTGAACTACGCGCTCAGCTACATCAAGGCAGCCTCGCTGGCCGGAGATATCAGTCCCTTCCCGGAGCAGCGCTCCTTCGCCGCCTCGCAGGGGGATACGGACATCCCCTTCGACGATAGGGAGACCTTCAACACCATCGAGCGCACCGTGGCCGGTGGCAGCAACCCGCTGACATCCGGATTCGATCGCACGCACCGACTGGCTCTCACGCTGATGGCCGATCTGCCGTACAACATCGGCAGCTCTTTGATCAGCACGTACGAGAGCGGATTCCTGTATCGGGTGACGGCAACGTCGTCGGATCCGCGTGATATCGAGACCAAGCGCGCCCCTTTCACCATGAAGGTTGATCTGCGGCTGTCGCGCAGCTTCAACTACGGCGGTCAGGGTATCAGTGCCTTCTTCGAGGTCCGGAATCTCCTGGATCGAGAGAATATCATCGCCTTCAACGGCGGCGGAACCTCGGAGGATCAGATCCTCTGGGAAACCGATGAAGACCCGACCGGCGTACTCGGTCGTTCCTTCAACGGTCACGGCCTGCCCATCTACGGGCCGGCGCGTCGTCTGAACCTCGGGTTCAGCCTCGACTTTTAATCCGCCGACTACGATCAAGACTAGGAGATCCAGATCATGACCAAGTTCCACACCATAACACGAGCGGCGCTCACAGCTGCCCTCGTGACGCTGGTGTCGACGAGCGCCTGGGCCCAGGCCCATGGCGGCGTCTTCACCGCGGGTGACCTGTGGGAGACGTTCCTGCCCACGAACGTGGACAAGAGCTACCGCGAGTCGGGTGGCGATTCACCCGATGACTACTACATGCTGATTCGTGTAGGGAATCTCGACCGTCAATGGACGAGCCCTTCGATGATGTATCCCGGGGGTGAGAACATTCACCTGCCGTGGGAGCAGCAGATCCAGATGGTGGAGTACAATCCGGATCCGACGTTCAATCCGTATGCCCGCGGTGAAGACCCGATGCGGGGCAACTACGCCTACGGATTCTTCCTGGATGGCATGGCCGGGTCGGAGCGCTCCACCTTCGACGCGGGGACGCACTGGGTTGATCCGGCCAAGCGCCACACGCAGATGTACGAAGGCCTGACGCCGACGACGCTGGGTGTGGACGTGAAGTACCGGATTCGCCAGTACTCGGTGAACCACGCCAACCTCAATGACTTCATCGCCATCGAGTTGGAGTTGACGAATACCGGTGAGGTCGACATCGACGCCGACGGTACCGTGGATCGCTCCGGCAACCGCATCAATGCCCTGACGCTGAGCATGCGTCACGAGCCGATCAACAGCATGACGAACCGCACCAACGGCCGGCGTGGCTCAGCCGGATGGTTTACCGGTCCGACGTCGGGTTACGACGCCACGCCGGATGCCGATGGCAATCCCTGGGACGTGCCGGTGATCTTCTCTGGCCCGTCGCCGAGTGGCCTGACCGCCGGTGCCGGTCCCGATGGTGTGCCTTGGGCCCCCGATGGTTCCCGCTTTCTGGGCAATACCATGAACCGAGGTCGGCGCTACTACTACGACATCTACGCCGGCTTCCAGTTCATCGCTGCCAAACAAGGCGCCCTGCCCGCTGCCGGCAGCAGCACAGGCCAGGATGACAAGCAGACGATCTACGGTAGCGATCCCGTCGGTGATGGCCCCGAGCGCGGTTGGTATACGACGGTTACCAAGGACAGCGATGCCCGCAACAACGCCATGATCGAACACCGCATGTCCATGGGTGTGTGGTTCGATGGTGATGCCATCGGCAGTCACAGCCTCGACTACAGCTCGGGGCCGCTGGAGGCCGTGGGCAACCTGGTTCCGGATCCGAACTGGTTTGATCCGGACGCCGCAGGTATCGTGCCTGGTGATCCGCTGTCCTTCATCGGCGCGGTGCGCGCCGAAGGTGATCGCGGTCAGCCCCGTGGCGACATGAAGTACAATGGCCAATACGACCAGAACTGGGAAAAGGACAATGAGACCAACTGGCCGAACGCTCCGGATGAGGCCAGCGACTGGGACGAAGGCTTCTCGATCCAGTATAACTTCGACGGCAAGCACCGCTCCTCCGTGGGTCCTTTCGACCTCGAGGTGGGCGAGACGATGAACGTTGTCCTCGTCGAGTATGGCGGCTTCCGCCTGCAGGGCGTGCGCAAGGCGCGCAAGGCAGGACAGTGGGCCTATGACAACAACTGGAACGTACCCGAACCGCCGCCGACGCCCGATATCAGGGTCGATCCGAACCTCGATGGCAACATCGAGATCAGATGGGATGACGGCGCCGAAACGGCAGCGGATTTCGCCGGCTACAAGGTCTACCGGTCGACACCTTTCCCGAAGGTCGACTCGCAGGAGCTCGGCATCCGCATCGCCGACCGCTACCACGAGCAGACGACACCGAATATGAGCAATGCCGAACTGGCGGCGCTCGGTATTCCAAACAACCCAAACATCTCCTCGGACCGCTACAATCCACAGGAGCCGAACGCCTGGGGACCGTACCACCTCATCGCCAACATCACGGCGGCAGAGGTGGGTCAGTTCACCAACCCCGATCGCACCACAGATGGCTACGAGTACGTATTCGAGGACGACAGCGACCTGGTCGCCTTCGGCTTCACCTATTGGTACTACGTCGCCGCTTACGATAACGAAGGGGGCTCGATCGCCGGCAAGCCTTTCAGCTCGCTGGAATCGCATCGCGTCAATTTCAATGGCAAGACGGGATTGTGGGAAGGCACGTACCACTACGCTACGGCGAGTGCCTTCTTCCCGGACCAGAACGACACAGAGGCCATCAAGGACATCGGTGCGCCGTTCATTCTGAAGTCGTCCCTGGTGTCGCCGGCGGATCTTCAGGCTGGCGTCACCAAGATCCGTGTCACGCCGAATCCGTACAAGGTGGAGGCACTGCACGACACGGGTCAGGAGCACAAGATCCTGTTCAGCAATCTGCCGACTGGTGCGAAGATCACGATCCTGGATGTCTCGGGGCAGATCATCGACGTGTTGCGCTTCGAGGGTACCAACCCGGCGGACGGCACCATCTTCTGGGACATGTTCTCGAAGGACGGAATCGAAGTCACCAGTGGCCTCTACATCTATGTGGCGGAGTACCCGGGCGGTTCGCAGACCGGTCACTTTGCCATCCTGCGCTAACGAGACCGGAGAATGAGAATGACATTCTACAAAAAATGCGTACTGGGGTTGGCGCTGGCGGCGCTGGCTGTCGGCCCTGTGGACGCAGCACGTAAGTCCGGCCTCACAGGCGCGGCATTCCTCAAGATCGGCGTGGGTGCTCGCGCTGCAGGCCTCGGTTCGGCCTACACGACGGTCACCAATGACGCCACGCAGATGTTCTGGAACCCGGCGGGTATCGCCATCGAGCGTGGTATGCAGGCGACACTCAACCACAACCAGTGGATTGCCGATCTGTCTCACACGGCAGTCGGTGTGACCCGCAAGTTCGGCAGTCTCGGCACCATCGGGATTGGTGTGGTCAGCCTCGGCCTGTCAGGGATCGACTCCGACAGGGATATCGTTCCGTCCTTCATCGAGGACTTCGAACCCTTCGACACGAATTCGGGATCCTACGACTATTCGGATCTCGCCTTCGGCGTTTCCTGGGCCCGTCAGGTGACCGACAAACTGGCCATGGGGATCACAGGCAAGATGATCAGCGAGTCGATCGACGATGAGAGCGCCACCGCTTTTGCTCTCGACGTGGGCGCCATTTATCGCGTCGGTTTTCGCGGTGCCCGCATCGGCGCCCGGTTGAATAACCTGGGCAACGACATCGATTTTTTCGATCGCCAGAGCGCGCCACTGCCGCTGATTTTCAGCGTCGGCTCCGCCATCGACCTGATCGAAGAGAACGACCAGGGCACGAAGCTGACGCTGATGGCGGATGCCACCAAGCCTCAGGACAGCGACCAGTTGGTGTTCACCGCCGGCGAGCTGCAGATCATGCACCGGTTGAAGCTGCGTGGCGGGTACAAGCTCAACTACTCGGGTGTCACGGATGACAAGACCGACGAGACCACCGGCAATACAGGTGAGGCCCTGTCGCCGAACAACCCGACGAGCACCGATTTCACTTCGGACCGGACCGAGGAGGGCTACACTCTCGGTCTCGGCGTCGACGTGGCGCTGGCTGGCTACGACGTGGTCGTCGACTACGCCTTCACGGAGTTCGGTATTCTCGACAACGTACACCGCGTGTCGCTGAATCTGGCCTTCTAAACGGCCTGCCTTTGTAGCGTATCTATCGAATACGCCCCCGGGGACGGTATCCCGGGGGCGTATTCTCTTATCAGCAGAAAGGACGTCACATGTTCCGCAGAGAGTTTTTCCGGAATGCGGTGAGAGCGATCGGCGCCGCCGCCACTCTCACCGCAGCGGCGCGGGTAGGAGCGTCGACACTGAAGATCCCGGAGAGCGGGCAGGTGAATCCGCGGGACAGACACTTCTGGCGTCAGGTGCGGGAACAGTTCCCGCTGACACGACGACGGACGTACCTCAACACCGGTGGCCTGGGTGCATCCCCCCAGGTTTCGATCGATGCGCTGCAGGCCAAGATGGAGGCTCTGGAGGAAATCTCGGAGGTGGGCCACACGCATGACCTGTGGCAGGAGATCAAGAGCAGTGCCGGCCGCCTGCTCGGCTGTGAGGCCGAGGAGCTGGCCTACACACGAAATACGACCGAGGGTTCGAACATCGTCTGCAATGGCTTGCCGCTGAGAGCCGGCGACGAAGTGATTACGACAACTCACGAGCACGTGGGCAACACACTGGACTGGATCGCCCGACAGCGCCGTGACGGCATCGTGGTCAAGACCTTCACGCCGTCCATGGTGTCGGCCCAACAGAACGTGGATCGCATCGAGGCCTTGCTGACACCCCGCACCCGGGTGCTGAGCCTGTCGCACGTGACCTGCGCCACGGGGCAGATTCTACCCATGAAGGCCATCGGCGAGCTGGCCGCCGCAAAGAACCTGTGGTACTTCGTCGATGGCGCGCAGTCCGCCGGGATGATGCCCGTCGACGTCAGGAGCTGGGGCTGCCATGCCTACGCCACCAGCGGTCACAAGTGGCTGCTGGGACCGAAGGGGACGGGTCTGCTGTACGTGAGTCGTGAGGCGCAGCAGGTCATCGAGCCCAGGTTTGTCGGCGCCTACTCCGGCGGTGGCGAGTGGGACATGATCACAACGGGGGAGTTCACCTTCGGCGACACGGCGCAGCGCTACGAATACGGCACCGTCAACGTGCCTCTCTTCGTCGGCCTGGGAGCGTCCATGGACTTGCTGCACAGCATCGGCATCGACAACGTCTGGCAACACAACCACGCCATGGGGGCGGCCCTGAAGGACGGGCTGAACGAGCTGGGAGCCCACGTCCTGTCGCCGCAGCATGCCGACGAGCACAGCAGTATCATCACCTTCAAGATCGACAGGATGCCGTACCAGGAATTACAGAGCTTCCTGGGGCGTGAGCACAAGTTGCGGACGCGGGGGATCTACGAGGGTGGGCTGAACGGGCTGAGAATCTCCCTGCACCTCTACAATGACTTTGACGATGTGGACCGCGTCCTGGCCGGCGTCGGTGCGGCGATGGCCTCGTAGGGGTCAGTCGCCCCGTGCCTGCAACCGAGCTGCCACGCGCTCGGTTTCTCGCCAGACCCGCAACAGGTTGCCGCTCCACAGTCTGCCGATCTGCTCTTCGGTGTAGCCCCGCCGTACCAGTTCGGTCGTCACGTTCAGAGTTTCGCTGGCGTCCTGCCAGCCGTCGATGCCGCCACCCCCGTCGAAGTCGGAGCTGATGCCCACATGGTCGAGGCCGATCAAGTCGACGGCGTAATCGATGTGGTCGACGAAGTCCCGCACGTTGGCCGGTGGCCAGGCGCCTTCGATCGTGGCCAGGCGGCGGTCGTAGTCGGCGCGGTCTCCCGTTGAAAGGTCTTCCAGCTTGCGGTCGCTGCCGATTGCGTGTGACTGGCGCAGAGCGTCTACCGCGGCCCCTTTCTCCGGGGGATCCACCTTCACATAGCCGGTGAAGGCCACCACCTGCAGCAGGCCACCGCTGTCCCGCAGGGCGAGCAACTGCTCGTCGTCGAGGTTGCGCGGGTGGTCGGCCAGGGCCCGGGCGCTGGAGTGAGAAGCGAGGACGGGCGCCTGCGACAGCCGTACGGCGTCGAGCATGGATTGTTTGGATATGTGGGAGACATCGACCATGATGCCCACACGGTTCATGCGTGTGATGACCTGCTCGCCGAAGGCACTGACCCCGCCGTGCTCGGCGTCGGCCTCATCCCAGGATCGGGGCGTCGCCGAATCACAGATGTCGTTGTGGCCACCGTGGGCAAGGGTGATGTAGCGGGCACCGAGTCCGTGGTAGCGGTCGACGAGCCCCAGGTCGCGGCCGATGACGGAACCATTCTCTATGCCGATGGCGGCAACCCGTTTGCCGGCGGCGTGAATGCGTTCGACGTCATCCGGGCTGTACGCCAGCTCGATCTCGTTGGGGTACATTTCCTTCGTCGCCCGGTGGATGGCATCGAACTTCACCATGGCAGCCGTGTGTGCGGCGGCATGTGCGGCTTCGTCGCGAGCTTTGGTCTGGCGCACGTAGACGACCCAGAAGACGGCGTCGAGCCCACCCTCGGCCATCTTGGGCAGGTCGACTCGATAAGGTCCGCGGACCCCCGGGTCGACGGAGTCGCTGGCGAACTCGAAAGGGATGTCCACATGGGTGTCGAGGGTGAGCACGCGGTCATGGATCTGCCGGGCGCGGACGTCAGGGCCCTCCCCGGGAGACGGGGTGTGGCCGGTGCAGGCGCACAGCAGGACACAGACTGCGAGCAGGGCCTGGGGTATATTTCTGCAGGTCATCGGATCTCCATCGTGAGAGAACAAAGGTAGATGGTGCGCCCCCTTGAGTGAACCCGTTTACATCTTCTTCGCCGCTGCCTCCCGGGGTGTGGCGCCTCTGCTGTCGGCGGAGCTGCGGGATCTGGGTTGCGATGACGTCGAGCGCACCGGCGCGGGAGCGGCCTTTGCCGGTACTCTCGAGACCGGGTACCGGGTCTGTCTCTGGTCGCGGATGGCCAGTCGTGTGTTGTTGCAGCTGGGCCGTGTCGATGCCTCGACGGCGGAGGCGATGTATGAGGGCGTGCGCGGCCTGCCGTGGGTGGAGCACATGGCGCCCACCGGCACCCTGGCCGTGAGCTTCAACGGCACGTCTGCCCAAATCCGGAACTCCCACTTCGGTGCCCTCCGTGTGAAGGATGCCGTAGTCGACTATTTCCGCGACGGGTATGGCTCCAGGCCATCAGTCAATCTGCAACGGCCGGATCTGCGCATCGACGTGCACCTGCACAAGAGTGGGGCCGTCGTCAGTATCGATCTGAGTGGTGGCGGTCTGCACCGCCGGGGGTATCGCCTCGATCGAACGGAGGCGCCCCTGCGGGAGAACCTGGCGGCGGCCATCGTGGCGCGAGCCGGATGGAAGGAGATCGCGGCGCGGGGCGGGTCGCTGGTGGATCCCATGTGCGGCTCCGGGACGCTGCTGATCGAGGCCGCTTGGATGGCGATGGACCGAGCGCCAGCACTCGGCCGGAAGGACCTGGGGCTGTTGGCCTGGCGTGGGCACCGGTCAGCGGTCTGGACGCAGCTCGAAGAGGAGGCCCGCCAGCGCCAGGAAAGGGGGAGCCAGCAACTGCCATCGATTCGTGGTTTCGACATCGACCTGCATGCCGTGCGGGCGACGACGGCCAACCTGGAGCGCGCCGGTCTGTCGGGCAGGGTGCACGTGGAACGGCGGTCGCTGGCCGACGGCGGTGCCCCGGGAGGGCACGTTGGGCTGCTGGTGACCAACCCCCCGTACGGACACCGGTTGAGTGAAGAAGGTGGTGTGCGTGCCCTCCACGCCGAGCTGGCCACCACAGTGCGCACTCACTACGGCGGCTGGCGCGCGGCGGTGCTGACGACGATTCCGGAGTGGGCCCGGAGCCTGGGCCTGGAATGTCTGCCGGAGACCTTCACCAATGGTCCGCTGGAGTGCCGCCTGCTGTTGGGAGATGTGCCTGCCACCGATCAGGCCACCGGGATTCGAGAGGCACAGGCCCGGACGGGGGGCGCCCGGCCTGTCAACCGGGGTTCTGAGGCAGCGCCGCACAAAGAGCTGACCCCGGCTGGTGCGCCGGCATCAACGGCAGGCGGTTCCTCGGGTGCAGAGATGTTCGTCAACCGGTTGCGCAAGAACCTGCGCACCATCGGCAAGTGGGCGCGTCGAGCCGACGTGTCGTGTTATCGCCTCTACGACGCGGACATGCCGGAGTATGCCGTTGCCGTGGATGTGTACAAGGGAAGGGAGCAGACCTGGGCCCACGTGCAGGAATACCGTGCACCGGCCAGTGTTGACCCGGCCCGCGCCGCCACGCGCCTGCAGGAAGCGCTGAAGGCGATCCCGCAGGTGCTGGAGATCCCGACAGATCGGTTGCACTTCAAGGTGCGTGAGAAGCAACGGGGCACGTCACAGTATCAGCGTCGGACCGCCGGTGGCGGTGCTTTCCACGAGGTGGAGGAAGGTCGCTGCACGTTCCTGGTGAACTTCAACGACTATCTCGACACGGGGCTGTTTCTCGATCACCGCATCACCCGCGGGTTGATCGGCGAGCTGGCGGCGGGGAAACGCTTCCTGAACCTCTTCGCCTACACCGGAACGGCCACCGTGTACGCCGCCCTCGGCGGGGCGCGGTCGACGACGACGGTGGACATGTCGCAGACCTACACAGAGTGGGCGATCGGCAACTTCGAGCGCAATCAGATGTCGGGCAGCACGAACCTGGTGGAGCAGGCCGATTGCCTGCAATGGCTGGAGCAGCCACGCCGTGAGCGCTACGACGTGATCTTCCTCGATCCGCCCACCTTCTCCAACTCGAAGCGTATGGAGAGTGATTCCTTTGATGTGCAGCGCGATCATGCGTGGCTGATCCGCAAGACGGCGCGATTGCTCGCCGATGGCGGAGTACTTCTGTTTTCGACGAACTTCCGCCAGTTCAAGCTGGACGAAGGCGGATTGACCGGCCTGCAGGTCGAGGACATCAGCCGCAAGACGCTGCCGCGCGATTTCGAGCGCAACCCGCGTATGCACCGATGTTTTCGGATTGAGCGGGGGTGATGGAGACCCAGTGCGAGGGCCGACACCGGCACCTACGGCCACTACGCTGCGGTCTACGGTGCCGTTGTCGACCCTCTCATGGTCGCGAGTTCACCACGTAATCGCTGGGGAACGAGGAAAAAGTTGGTGCCGCCGTGGAGTCGCTGTTTGGGCAATTCCGAAACGGGTCTGAGACACCCGGAGCGATTCTGGCTGCGGGTCTGACGAGAGACAGTCGGTTTCAGCATCTCGTAGCCGGGGTGCTGACGCGCGGAGGCTACGATCAGGATACACTTACGGCGGCAGTGATCGCCGTCGAACTACTCGAGATTCGAGAAGCTCCGACCTGTGTCGTTCAGTCTTCGCCATCACGCCTCAGAACGTCCCCTCGCCCAGCAGTTCCACGAAGTCGATCAACCCAATGGCGTCGATCCGAGCGTCCAGTGGACGGCGCTCTCCGTGCGGAATCACGAAGAACTGGTCCGTCGCGCCGATGTCTTCGGCGCCGAACCGGAAGCCCTTGCTCGGCTTGGGGGACAGGGTTCGTTTGATCTCGATGGCGATGCGGCGGTTCTGTGGCGTCTCGAAGACGAGATCGACCTCGGCTTGAGCACTCGTACGGTAGTAGCTTGCATCCCAGGTATTGGGGACACACAAGCACAGGCTCTCGATAACGTATCCTTCCCAGGAGGATCCGCACATAGGGTGAGCCAGAAGCGTCTCGATGTCGTGGATGTTCGTCAAGCTGTGCAGCAGACCCGAATCGCGAACGTATGTCTTCGGTGACTTGACGAGCCGCTTTGTCGAGTTCCCCGACCACGGACGCAATTGCCGGACCATGTAGAGATCCGTGAGCAGATCGAGGTACTTGCGGATGGTCGTGCCGGTGACGCCGAGGCTGGAGGCCAGCCTCGACGCGTTCAGCGGGTTTCCCTGCCCGTGCCCGAGCATGGCCCAGAACCGCTGCAACTGTTCCGCCGGCAGTCGTAGACCAAGCTGCGGGAGGTCCCGTTCGAGATAGGTTCGGATGAAGTTCGTTCGCCAGAGTAAGCTGTTCTCCTCCGTCTCCGCCAGGTAGCTGAGCGGGAAGCCTCCCCGAATCCAGTGGCGCTCGAGGTTGAGGGCGCCCTGCACTTCGAGCTCCTTCAGGTGCATTGGTGTCAATTCGAGATAGATGATGCGTCCCGCGAGGCTCTCTGACGATTGGCGGAGGAGATCCGGAGAAGCGCTACCCAGGACCAGGTACTGTCCGGATCGAGAGCCTGCTCGGATCTGTTCGTCGACGAGGCTCCGCAGCAACGGGAAGAGGTCGGGTTGCCGTTGGACCTCATCCAGCACCACCGTCTTGCCGAACTGCCGGGTCAGATACAGCTCGGGCTCAGCCAGCTTGTTCGCGTCCGAGGGTCGTTCGAGGTCGAGGTAGATCGCCGGGCCGTCCAACGTCTGTGTGACGTGGCGAGCGAGGGTTGTCTTGCCGACCTGCCGGGGCCCCAACAGCGCGACGACAGGCGCGGCCTGGAGGGCATTTCGGAGAGTACCACTCAAGTCGCGGGCGAGCATATCCTTGTAAATCTCCATACATAGTAGATATTTACAAGGAACATAGAACCGAATGGGCCCGCAGTCAAACACTCACTACGGAAGGCGCTGGCCGGAAAAGGATCGTGTTCTACGGCTTCGTCATCGGCTACGGGTTCTGTCTGCCCTGCCAGCACGACGTCGAATCCCGCGTCGCGAACCAGGAGCGACCGTTGGGATGGGGTGTCTTCGCCGCCTCAGCCGACGACACGAAAAGCCGACTCCAGCGGACGGCGACGGCTTCTCGCCGGCGTAACTATGATTCGCCCCAGAATCTGGTTATCGTATGCCGGTCCGGCGGAGTCCTGGGGAGGTCGGCGGAGTTCGCCACGCCCATCCATGCGGCGAATCGAGAGCGATCATGCGAAACCACATCGTTCGGCTGTTGCTGATCATCTGGCCGGTTCTGCCGTCAGAATCGGCGGCTCAGGTGGAGCACCTGGTGATCGGTCAGGGCGGTCTGGCCTGGCGCCAGGCCAGCGAGGATCTGCTGGGTCTGGTCGACTCGGTGGCCAGCGGCAGCCTGCAGCCAGTCGAATTGGATCCGACGGCCAACATCGCCGTGGGTCCGCAGACCGAAAGTGGTCAGTTCACCAACATCTTCGGCCACGTCTGGGAAGTAAACTCGAACCCACCCACCGCCGTAGAGGACAAGTCACCCTGGGTGTATGGGTCCAGGGGCTGGTTGTTCACCATCGACGGCGACCTGGACCATCCCACGAATACCGCGCCCGTTTCCCACTACAGTTTCGACCTGGGTCTTCCTGTCCCCATCAACCGCGTCGTGTTCTTTCCACCAGAGACGGGAAGGACGACCACGTCCGGCGATCTTGTCGGGGCCCGTGGGTCCACGGGGCAGTTGATCAAGGACCAGTTTCCCCGGCAATACTCGCTCTCGGGATCGCTCAACGAGCGGGAGTTTCTGTTTCAGAACTTCGCCAACGACTTCGACATCGACCTGGGCAGCAGCTTCAACCACACCACACGCGTCGCCGACCTGCGCTTTTTCACTCAGTTCCTGCGCTTTTTGCGCCTGCGGTTCCCGGTTCAGGGGTTCATCGCCGAGGTCGAATTCTACGGCGAGGGATTCCTGCCGCAGACCCGTTTCGTGTCGCGCCTGTTCGACATGGGCGAGGCGGTTAACTTTGGCCGGGTTCATTTCGACTTTGAGACCTATCGCAGTTCGGCATCCGGTGACGACCCCGTGGCAGCTCCGGATGCCCCTGTGGGCCTGGCGGTGGAGGCCCGCAGTGGTCTCGACGACACGCCGCTGATCTACCATATCGTCACCGATATCGGCGCCGACAAGGAGGTCACCGAGGCCGAGTTCAATCGGGCGCCGTCGGGCACCTACAACGTCAACGCCGCGGTGATACCAGGTCATCAGGGCCCCGTCCTCGACGATGTGGTCAACTGGAGCTTCTGGTCGGTGCCTCAGCAGATCACCGGAGAGCAGTTGCAGGTTCCGGACCGCCGACGGTTCATCCAGCTTCGCGCCTTCATCACCAGTGAGGAAGTGTTCGCCTTCGGGCGGCTGAACTCACTGTCGATCGAATACTCTCCCCTGCTGGCCGACCCCGTTGTGGGTGAGGTGGCACTGATGACCGATCCTCGGCCCGCCGACGGAATCGTTGAGGTCCCGTTGGGAGAGCCGGTCACCCTGACCTACGATGTACGCGCTGACTTCACCGCCTCGTCGCAGACCGGATTCAGCGCCATCCGTCTGCAGACCCCCGAGGCGGTGGACTTCCAGCGTTTCCAGATGGGAGATCCCCTGGCGGACATCGAACCGGACAGCCTCGTCATCGACGATCGTGAGCTGCTCGTCTACTTTCCGTCGAATCCGATCACACCCGGCTCGCATCCGCCCCTTCGGCTGACCTTCGCCACGCGCCTGTTCAACTTCAACACGCTCATGGAGGGCGAGGTGTTCGATCCTGGGGGTGAGAATCTGCCGCAGTCGATCGACGCCGGCGATGCGTCGCCGTTGGTGTCGACGAACGATCTGCGGGTTCTCGCGCCGCTGGAGCGACTGCAGGTGTTGACTGGACTGGAGTTGGGAGCAAGGATTCTGACGCCCAACGCTGACCGGGTGAATGACGACCTGCCGATTTCGTTCACGCTGCAGGGGATCGTCGCCGGCGCGGTGCGCGTCGAGGTCTACGACCTCAGCGGCCGCCTCCTGCACCGCCTGGTGGACGAGAACCGTGGTGAAGGACGCTACACGGAGACGTGGGACGGCAGCACTGGCACTGATGGCACCAGGCGGGTCACGCCGGGGATGTACCTGGTGCGCGTCACCGTGAATACGGATCTGGGCACGTTCGAGCAAACGCGCACCGTCGCCGTCGCTTATTGAACCGGGCAAACAATCCAGAACCGTCTATGAGCAATCCCCTCGTCGGCACGTGCCGGCACGACTGGCCCGCCAGGGCGTACGGTGTCTACTATCGTTACAACGGCTACAGTTTCGAAGTCCGTGTCATTCGCGATGAACGTTACAAGTATGTGTGGAATCCACAGGCGATCAACGAACTCTACGACCTTGCCGTCGATCCACACGAGATGACCAATCTCGCTGGTCGGCCCGAGATGGCGATGAGAGAAGGCGATCTCCATGCCCAGCTCATCACCTGGCTCGAGGCCATCGGCGATGACCTGCCGGCTCGCCTCGACGAGCTGCCCCCAGCCGGCACGATCCTCGCAACGGGCGCCCAGGGGCCGTAGAGGGTCGCTGAGTCAGGTTGACGACCGCGGGTCCCACGCATGTCGGCATCCGGGTACGCGCCATACTCGCCGGGGTACTCCTGTGTGGCGTCATCGCCGTGGGGCTGCCGTACGGAGAGTTTGTCCTCAACGGGACGCAGATGGGGCTGAATTCGTCGACGCCGGCGGCTTTCTTTCTACTCTTTCTGCTGGTCGCACTCGTGCAACCCGTACTCGGTGCGATCAGGCCTGGATGGTCCTTCACGCGGGCCGAGCTGCTGAGCATGTCGGTGATGATGATGATCACCACCGCCATCGCCGGCAGGGGTTTCGTCAGCATCGCCATCCCCATCATCAGCGGGGTTGGCTACTTTGCGACTCCCGAGAACGACTGGGCGGACCTGCTGGTGCCGCACGTGCCCACGTGGATGACACCACAGTCTCCGAGCGCCATCAAAGGGTTCTACGAAGGCCTGTCCGAAGGCGAGTCGATTCCGTGGGGTCCGTGGGTCGAGCCGCTGGCATGGTGGTTCGTGTTCATGATCGCCTTCTACACCGTCGTGGTCTGCTTCATGGTGGTGATGCGTCGGCAGTGGATGGACCATGAGCGCCTGCTGTATCCGCTGACGCAGGTACCGTTGAGCATGGTGCAGGACGGCAGATCCCCGGGACGGCCATTTCTCAGACAGCCAGCAATGTGGGTGGGGGCCTCGGTACCCTGCATCCTGCACGGGATCAACGGTCTGAGCCACTATTTTGAGTTCATCGGCACGCTGGAGCCCTCCCACTGGTTCACGCTGGTCCCGAACCTGGTGACGCTGCACCTGCGTTTCGACTGCATGTGGACCGGCCTCGCCTACCTGGTCAACACCAGCATCACTTTCAGCCTGTGGTTCTTCTTCCTGCTGGCCAAGCTCGAGCAGGCCTTCTTTGTTCGTATCGGCGTGTTCAATACCGAGGGGCTCGATATCTTCAGCCATACCTCGCACACGGGGATTCTGAGTCATCAGGTGCTGGGCGGCATGGTCGTCATGGTCATGCTGGGACTCTGGACGGCAAGGCGGCATCTGTGGGACGTGGTACAGCACGTCTGGCGCAACGGCGATCGATCTGATGCCGAGGAGCTGATCTCCTACCGCGTGGCGGTCATCGGGGTATTGTCAGGCGTTGCTGTCATGGGCTGCTGGCTCTGGAGTTCGGGTCTGTCTCTGTGGGCCGTCTGCCTGTTCCTGGCTGCGGCTTTCATCATTTTCTTTGCCCTGACACGTATGATCGTCGAGGGGGGGCTGGCGGCGGCAGTGCAGGGGATGTCCGGCTGCGGCGTCCTGGTCTCGAGCCTGGGTTCCACCGCGCTCGGCGTCAAAGCCGTGGTAGCGTCGGGAATGACCCTGGCGTGGGCGGGGGACCTGCTCGTGTTCATGATGGCTCCCTGTGCCAACGGCATCCGTATGCTCCACGGTCTGGGCCGTTACCGACGCCGGATCCTGGTGATGATGGCGCTGGCCATGGGTATCGGTCTGGTCGGCGGCGTGGCTACGATCATCGTGTTGAGCTATGAATACGGGGCCAATAACTACCACGGTTCGTGGGCCTGGTTCGCCAGGGAGCCCTTCCGCTTTGCCGCGAATCTGGCGCGCAATCCCACGGGTCCGAACTGGGACGGCTGGCTGTGGAACGGCGTCGGCGCGGTGGTCGTGGCCAGTCTGATCTGGGCGCGTCACAACCTGCTGTGGTGGCCGTTGCACCCCATCGGCTTCATCGCCGGCGGTACCTGGATTCTCAACAGCATCTGGTTCAGCATCTTTCTGGCGTGGCTGGTCAAGGTGCTCGTGCTCCACTATCTGGGAGCCAACGGCTATCGCGCCACGCGCTGGTTCTTCCTGGGCATGGTCCTGGGACAGTTCGTCGCCGGCGGTGTCTGGACCATCGCCGACGGCATTACCGGCATGACGGGAAACCGGATTCGTATGTACTGACGTCGAGTTCGCAGTGAATTGAGGCTTTGTCCCATGTCGGTAGTCAGACTACCGTATAGGGATTCTCACAGTCACTCCGCGGCTTCCGAGATACGAGAATAGCGACCGATGCGACTCAGATTCACGATCGTTACATGTGTTGTCGCTGCCTGCATCGCCTCCTCTGCGGACGAGCTTCGTCTTGAGAGCAAGGTGGATTGGGACTCGTGGACCTTCCCTCGCAGTGTGTTGGCACAGCACGAGGACGGCAGCATCAGCCTGCGACGGGTGGAGACGGAGATCAATGCCGTGGCGGATGCGCAGCAGTTCTTCCACGTGGTGAAAAGCAGCAGAGAGCCCATCCCCGGCGGAGTTCGCTCTTCACATTCTGCAGCTGACGCGGTCAAGAATGTCATCGATGGCAGGGCCGATACCTGGTGGCAACCCGACCCGGCCGACGGGATCGACGACTGGTGGTTCGGGGTCGATCTGGGCCGCATGGTCTACGCCACCAAGGTCCGCCTGATCTTTCCTGATACCACCGACGCTGAACCCTTCCGCAATTTCAGTGTCTACACCAGCAACGGTGAGCGATACGTCGCGGCAAAAGACGTGTTCGCCTTTGCACGCGCGGGCCGTACGATTCTTCCCAACGAAGATCGTGTGGTTGAATTCTCGCTGCGGACACTGGATCCAGGCGGCAGCGTAGGAGATCATCTGACCACATCGGACACGCTGGACTTTGCCCCCGTGCAGTACGTGCGCTTCGTCGCCGAGGAGATGCAGCCAGGGGCGGCCCTTGCCGAAATCGAGGTGATCACGATCGGTGAGAACCTGGCGCTGGACAGTATCGATCGTGGTGGGTCGATCCGCGTCGGTACCGATGTCCAGAACAGTGCCTCCCTCAGTGACGGAGATCACAACACCAAGTGGACCGTAACAGGAAAAAACAGCTGGATCGAGGAAGGGCACTTCATGGCGTGGGACCTGGGTGCCGCCTACTGGCTGGACCGTATGGTGATAGAGGTCAGTGTTCCCGGGCACCGCACGCTGTACGTTGAAGACTTTGAGATATCGACATCAGACGGCACGCCTCTGGACGGCCTGACCGTCGATCGGGCGCAGAGCGAGTTCGACTACAAGCCACTCACCCTGGTAGATGCCACCGGCAGCCCTGTTCAGCACTGGTACGACCTCAACTTCCCCCTGAGGAAGGCGCGCCACATCTTCTTCCGTCGCGTCAGTTTCTCCGACATCAGGGTGTGGTACACCATTCTGGAATATGCCCTATATGGCAGGGGGTATGCGGCGGAAGCCGAGATGACGTCGGGATTCATCGATCTGGGCGGAACCAAGAGCATCCGCAGCCTGTCATGGGACGCCGACCTGCCCCAGGGTACCTACATGGAGATCCGGTCGCAGACGGGTGATACATTTCTCTTCGAGCAGGAGTATTACCACAAGAACGGTGAGCAAGTCACCGAGGCTCAATGGAACAAGCTTCCCAAGTCGCAGAAACAGGATGTTGTCGAGATCCAGCGGCCGGGCTCCGACTGGTCCGGCTGGAGCCCGGTCTACACGACTCCCGAGGGCGTGTTCCAGTCGCCATCCCCGCGCCGCTACGCCCAGCTGCAGATCAAACTCGGCAACGACGACCCCGAGGTTACGCCCCGGCTGCATCATGTGGCGCTGCAATTCGACGCGGCACTGGTCAGTGGTGGCATCACCAGTCGGATCTTTCCGCGACAGGTCGCTTTCGACTCGTTACAGACATTCACCTACGTGCTCAAGCCGACGTTCCGTAGCGGTGACCAGGGCTTCGACCGCGTGCTGATCCTGACTCCGGACGCCGTCGAGGAGGTGTCGGTGCAGGTAGGCGGGGAAGCCGTGATCCCGCTGCTCGTGGAGATGCGTGGTGACTCGCTGCAGGTTGATCTGCCGCAGCGGGTCCAAGGGGACTCGGTAGAAGTGTCCTTTCAAGCACGAGTGCAGGCCAATGCCACGGCATTCGACGCCTGGGTGGGTCGTGTAGGGCAGGATCTGCGACAGGGGACGCGTCCCCAGAAGTGGCAAGCGGCGACGGTGTTCGTACCGTCGGTCGCCAGCGGCAACCGTCTGATTCGCCAGGTAGAGGTGACGTCGCTGGTGACGCCGAACGCCGACGGCGTAAACGATGAAGCGACGATCCGCTTTGCTCTGGCCAAGGTCGAAGGGAGCGAAGCTGAGGTCTCGATCTACGATCTGTCCGGTCGGCGGGTACAGACGGTGGCTGCGGGTGCCGATGTCTATTCCTGGGACGGACGCGATGAACGGGGAATGCTGCTGCCGCCGGGCATCTACGTCTGCCAGATCAAACTGGCCGCCGATACTGGCGAGCAGACCGTGCAACGCCTGATCAATCTCGCCTATTAGCGTCGACAGGCGCGCGGCCGATGTGCTGTCCGGTTAGTACGCCAGACCGATGATCCTGTGAGCCGCCTGCTCGCCAACGTCGGCGACCAGCGAGATTCTGCAGATATACGCCCCAGGGGGCAGCAACACGCCGCTGTCATCTGTCCCGTCCCAGGCAAAACCGGTCCCGTCCTGCGCGACCAGCCGTACCACTCGCCCCGACAGGTCGTGGATCGATACGTGTGCCGCGCCTGTCTCCACCTTGGCGAGCACGAAACGGATCGATGCCACGTCGTTGACGCCGTCGCCGTTCGGGGTAAATACCGTCGGCACGTCGACGCCACGGATCAGAGAGCCACCTGTAGCCACAGACGGTACGAACACCGTGGAGGCGTGCTGGTCCTCAGGGCGCACGCCCTGCAGCAGTTGCTGGCCAGAGATGCTCACCCAGGCATCAAACAGCGTGGCATTTGCCTGGATTCGCGATTGAAACTCGACCTCCACCGAATCACCCTGGATGAGTTCGGGTAGATCGACCTGCAGAGAGTCTCCAAGCATGGCCACAGCCACTGGGGACACCGCCACGCCCGCAACCCGTACCGCCACTTCACCAACAGGAGACGGAACCCGGATGTGCAGGCGGTCGAAGCCCTGATCACCTGAGCTGAACGTCGGTTGGAGCACGTAGGTGAATGTCTGCAATGAGTCGAAAGCCACCTGTCGCGGGAAGATCCGACTGGTGACACCGCCGCTGATCAGCGCCTCGTCGAAGTGCAGGGCGATGTTGCGCAGCACGGGCGTCACTTCGGGATCGTCATTGCCCAGCTTCACCTGCAGCTGCACGTAACGGCGGGGCGACGGCGACAGGAAGACCTCTTCCGGGAAGTCGTAGACCTGACTCCAGCCCGACCAGTCGGAGCCGGGGCGCTGGATCTCGATCACGTCCTGCTTCTGCGACTTGGGCAGCTTGTTCCACTGGGCTTCGGAGATCTCTATTCCGTTCTTGCTGAGGTATTTCCTCTCGATGAAGAACGTGTCTCCCGTCTGCGAACGAATCTCCACGAATGTCCCCGGTGGCAGATCGGCGTCCCACGTCAATCGCCGGATGCTGCTGGCCCCACCCAGATCGATGAAATCCGACACCATCTCCACCTCCGCCACGTAGCCCTCGCCGAAGAGCATGAACTCCGTGATTGCGGCGATCTGCCTGGCTACGCTGGCGCTGGAATTCCAGAAGGCGTATCGCACCTTCCTCGGTGGGAACTGCATGTCGAACAACAAGCGTACTGGACTGGTGGCGTTGTCCACTACGGTCACTTCCTCAAAATCGAGGCCGCTGCGAATCCGATCGGCGGTCAGTCCAGTGGACTGCTCACCTGCCGATGTGGCGAGGGCGTAGCTGAAGCCACCCCGGTGTTGCCTGACGTCGAGGAAGGCCCGGTCCACCCAGTAGACGACGCCGGCATCGAGCTCGAACCAGTGGCCCTGCTCGCGCCACTCTCCAGTCGATGATACCGTCCAGACAGAGTTCATGTCCCCATCGACCAGGGGCAGCAGGTTGCTCAGATCCGTCCCACCCCGCACGCCGCCGCCACGTTCGACGGTGCCGAGCACGGCATTGTCGCCGATGGTCGTCACCTCGACTTCGGCCAATGCCGCCCCGGGTTGAAACTCCTCGGCGACGAAGCGCACGTACTGCACCAGGGCGAAGTCCAGCGTGTCGCCCGTCGTCAGGTACTCACCGGTGCCTGCCCCCTGATGCACCGTCTCCAGGACATATTCGACGGTACGCTCCTCGTTGGGCTCGGAGGTACGCCCCACGCGGGTGAAGCGGAAGATGTCCCTGGCCGCCGTGGCCCGGACCCCGTCGTTGACGTAGACGCTGAAACTCCGGAAGGGCTTCACGTCCAGCGTGTCGGGGAAGGTGAGTTTGATCTTCTGCGCCAGGACCATCCGACCCAGGTCCACCTCGATCCACCAGAAGTCGAGCCGGTCTTCCTGGCTTGGTTCCCACCACGTATCCTGCCGGCCATCGATCAGGTTGTCCGCCGTCTCCTCTCCAGAGCCGACGACGCGGATGCCGCCGGGAATGGGGTCACGAGAGCCCTTTATGACGTGAAGGAAGTCCCGGGCGTTGGCGACGGCGTCGATGTTCTTGTCGATCCGGCTCAGACTGATATCACCGCTGGCGCCGAACTCCAGCACGCCCGGCGGAATGGCCCACGAGTTCCAGTCGGCCCGGCTGTCAAACTCGAGCACGTCCCCGTAGGCTGTCACGGCACCGAAGAGGGCCACAACGGCCAGGCGGCGCAGCGCCTTGGTGCTGAGGACCTGCCTCGGAGTGATGCTGAATTCTCTCATGCCGCGTCCTCAGTAAGCAATGGCGACGGTTCGGATCTTTTTAAACGTGCCCAGATCGGTCTCTACAGCTACGCGGACCAGATAGGTTCCGGGTGGCACCTGACGGCCCTCGATCTGGCCGCTCCAACTGTCGATGTACCGGCCCTCGCTCCGCGACTCGGACGCCAGACGCCGCACGAGCCGGCCGGCCAGGTCGTAGACGCCGGCCTCGACGCCGCCTGAGGCGATGCCGTGCAGCGTATAGGACAACTGCAATTCGTCGTGTATGCCGTCGCCGTTGGGTGTGATCACCGGTGATTCCAGGTCCAGCTCGGAGAGCACCTCGAGCTTGTCGAGGGGTGCGATCACCCGCAGGTCGTTGGTCGAGACCGTGGGTGTGGCGTCGCCGCCTTCGATCGACTGGGACAGGTTCTCACCGCCGATCTGGAACACCTGGCCGCTGAATTCGGTGCTGAAGTTGAAGACGCGCGTGTTGAAAGTGAGCCGCAGCGGGGTGTTCGCCGCAGGCAGCACAGGATTCGACGGGAAGTAGACGACGAGAGCGCCCGTCCCGACGATGAGGCTGTCGGGCGTGACGGCCACCAGGGGCTCGCCCATTTCGAAGCGCTGGAACTCGACCGCTTCGGGCGTTTCGAGGCGGATCGCGTCGAAGCCGACCTGTGAGTCGGAGGTGAAATCGGCGCGCACGTCGTAGGTCAGGCTGACCGGTTCGCCCAACGGGACTTCAACCACACCGTCTTCCGGCTGAGGCTCATCCATCAGCGCCACCTCGCCGAGGACCGGATTGGCCAGCAGGGGTGAGAACTCTATGGCCATCGATTTCAGGCGGCCGAAGGCGAACACGTCGGAACTGGTGAGGAAGGCCCGCACCTGGATGAACTGACGGCCATCGGGCGAGCGGATCTCCTCTCCCGGTGAAGTGTGCGGCGCCGACCAGAAACTCCAGTTTTCCACATCGTCCAGGATCGAGCCCTGCTGACCGGGGATGGCGATGCCGCTGCCCGATCCCAGGTAGGTGCTCGGAGCCCGGTTGAAGTCCTTCTCACTCACGACTGCCTCGGTCCCGATCTCAGTGACGATATGGTGTATCTGAGGCGAGTCGTCGCGTCCGCTGCGGAGCTCTATTTCGACCCGCACATCGGCATGGGGGTCCAGTTCGGGTTCCAGGCCAAACCCGGGACTGCGATAGACTTCAAAATCATAGTTCAGACGCCCGAAGTTGACCGGTTCGCCCATGTCAAACAGCTGTGACACCCAGCGTGTTTCCGGCACGAAGCCCTCGCCGTAGAACTTGACTTCGGCAATGAATCCCGTGACGGGGAACCGAAGACGAATGAAGCGGAGGAAATCGGTGTCGAATCGCACGTCCGCGACCCGTTGGGAATGGTTGGTATTGCTGCCGACGATGGTGTCAAAGTCATTGGCGGTGCTCTGCCGCAAGAACTCACCCTCGTTCACGGAAGCAGAGACGATGTAGTGTCGTGGATACTGGTCTTTGTACAGCTGTCCCTGTGAGCCTTCGGAGAAGGCGTTTTCGAAGGTCCCCACACCGGCGCCGGTGGTCGTACCCTTCTCGGGCGGAAAGAACACGACCCGGTTGATGGGCAACAGCATTCCCAGGTCGAAGCTGTAGCCGCCTACCTCGGCGATATCCGTGGGCTGGTCGTCGTCGCCGTCGATGGTCAGGATCTGCCCACGCGAACCGTAGACCCAGGGCTGCTTGTCCTCAACGGCGGGCGGAGCGCTGAAGGATCTTTCCCACCTGTGGCCAAAGACGGTCGTGAAGGCGCCGCCCTCGGTGACCGGTCCCACGGCGATATTGGCAGCAGGATCAAGCTCGAAGGGCTGCAGGCTTGCAGTCACAGATGTGTCAATGCCGACTGTTTCCACTGCGGATCCCCGCCAGTCCAGTCCTCCCTGTCCGATCACGAGGTGGGAGACCTGCGCCGTCGACGCAGCGGGAAGCACCAGCAGGCAGAAGGCCATCGCGAGGACAAAGTGATTCCGCGTGTGCACGCTCTAGGCTCCGGCCTCAGGGGGAGAATGCAGTCGCACTCGTGCCGCAGGCTGACACGGTGGCGTCTGGATGGAACCGAGGATCGACCTGTCGATATCTCACCTTAAGTACAAAATGATAGCAAGCCCACAGGAGGCGAGCAAGCTGTGCAGGTAATGGCATGGGCGCGGCGACCTTGGCAGGTCTGAGCTCCATGTGTGGCTTGTCAGGGCACTTGATCTCCACTATATCCCGGAGCCAACTGCTGGCGTGTAACGCACTGGATCAGAAAGGAACAGTTTTGGCCAAGATTGTCATCATCGGCGCGGGGAGCGGCTTCGGCAGCCGTCTGTCCATCGACATACTGTCGCGCGAGTCACTGAAGGATTCCACCATCGCTCTCTGCGACATCGACGAGGAGCGACTCGAGGGTGTGCGCAGTTATGTGCAGCGGGCTGTGGACGGCCACAATCTGCCCGGCAAGGTGGTGGCGGCCACCGACCGCGAACAGTTGCTGCCCGGAGCCGACTGCGTGGTCACAGCCGTGTCCATCGGCGGTGCCGCCTACTGGGGTGAGCCGTACCGATCCGAAGTGGAGATTCCCATGAAGTTCGGCGTGCAGCAGACGGTGGCCGACACGATCGGCGTGGGCGGGATCTTCCGCTTCCTGCGCACGGCCGACGAGCATCTGCAGTTCGCCCTCGACATGGAACGGCTGTGTCCCCAGGCGTTGCTGCTCAACTACACCAACCCCATGTGTATGCTCACCTGGCTGCACTCGGTGGGAACGACGATCGAGAATGTCGGCCTGTGCCACAGTGTGCAGGGTACGACGAAGAAACTCACCGCCGCTGTGGGTGCCCCGTACGATGAGGTCAGCTACACGGTGGCGGGGATCAACCACCAGGCCTGGGTGCTGAGTCTCCAGCACCGGGGGGAGGATCTCTACCCCGCACTATGGCAGGCCATCGACTCCCACGAGTCGTTCGAACAGGACAAGGTGCGTGTGGAGATGATGCGGCAGTTCGGCTACTTCGTCACGGAGAGCACCCGCCACAACGCCGAGTATCTGCCCTACTTTCGGCGGACGACGGAGCTCTGCGATTTCTATGGCGTGCCCCAGCGCAATCCGGTATCGATGGAGAACATCCGGAAGCGGGATTGGATGAAGGACTCGGGGGTCGAGGACGACGGGGAAGACGACGTGCCGCCGCTGACCGCTTCGCACGAGTACGCGTCGCTCATCATCGAAGCCCGGATGGAGAACACGTCCTTCGCCTTCAACGGCAACGTGATGAACAACGGCTCGATCCCCAACCTGCCCGAGGATTGCTGTGTGGAGGTGCCGTGTCTGGCCGATGCCGAAGGCGTCCATGCCACCTTCGTCGGTGATCTGCCGACGCAGTGCGCGGCTCTGAACCGGACGAATGTCAGCGTGCAGGAGCTGGCCGTGGAGGCCGTGCTGAACCGGGACCGGGAGGCGGCCTTCCATGCCTGCGCCCTGGACCCGTTGACGGCGGCCGTCGTCCCGCTGCCGCAGATCCGCGAGATGTTCGAAGAGCTGTGGACGGCGGAAGGAGATCTGCTGAGTTACTTCGACGCATGATTCCAAGCCGTCGCCACATCGTCAACCTGTCGTGCTGGGTGTCTTCGGTCTGTTTGGCGGCACCGCTGCCGGCCCAGGATGTGCCCAAGACGACGCTGGTACACTACATGCCCTGGTTTGCTTCAGAACCGGTCAGTGGATACTGGGGCTGGCACTGGACGATGGGCCATTTTGACCCCGAACGGCTGTCAGACAACGGGACCCGCTCAGTGGCAGCCCACGACTACCCCCTGATCGGCCCATATGACTCCAGCGATCCCCACGCCCTCGAGTGTCACCTGCTATTGATGAAACTGAGTGGCATCGATGGGGTGATCATCGACTGGTACGGTATTGAGGATTACAGAGATTACGCCGCGATTCACCGCAATGCCGGACACTTGATCGAGTACATCAGGAAAGCCGGACTCCGATTCGCCGTCTGCTATGAGGACCAGGCAGTGCGGCACATGATGGAGGGTGGCGTTCTGCAGGCAGAGGAGGACGTGGCCCATGGGACCGAAGTGCTTGCGTGGCTGCAGCAGAACTGGTTTGCCGACGATGCCTATCTGCAAGTCGACGGCAGACCGGTACTCCTCGTGTTCGGTCCACAGCACTTCACAGAGGCTGAATGGGTGACGATGACGGCCGGCCTGACACCCCGACCCTGGTTATATGCGTTACCACATCTTTCCCGTGTGGCTGGCGCAGACGGAGTTTTCGGCTGGCCTCCCGTATACGGCGGCACCGAGATCTTGCCCTCCGTATGGCGGCAATACCTGGCCGATCTGTACGCCCGGGGCCAGCAGGGAGAGTCCGTCCTCGCACCCGTGTTCCCCAAGTACCACGATATATACGCGGAGGCCGGGCTGCATGACAGCTATGGAACCATCGACGCTCGGGGGGGCAGGACATTTCAGGAAACCCTCGACCGGGCCTGGGAGAGTCCCTCGCCGATGATCCAGATCGCTACCTGGAACGACCATGGTGAGGGCACCGCCATCGAGCCGACGCGCACAGACGGATATCGCTATCTCGAAATGGTCCAGCGGAAGAGTATCGAGGCTCACGAGGCGTTCGCCTTTCGGGCCGATGACCTGCGCCTGCCCGTACGGCTGTACGAACTCCGGAGGCAGGCATCCGATGACACGGTCGCCACCCGGTTGCTGGATCGTGTCTCCCGTCTTCTGTTCTCGGCCGACTGTGAGGCAGCCAGGGAGTTGTTGGCGAACGCCGCGATTCCGCCAGACTAGGGGCGGCTGCCTTGCTGGAACTAGTACATCAGATTGATGATTCGCCGCACGGATCGCTCACCCACATCAGCAGCCACGGCGATCCGGCAGAGATAGACTCCAGGCGGTAACAGGCGCCCCGCATCATCCCGACCGTCCCACCCATAACCATCCGCGCCAGCTGCCACCACCCGCATCGTTCGACCTGACAGATCGTGGATCGTCACCTCCGGCACGGCTGACTCAACCTTGGCCAGGGCGAAGCGGATCGAGGCCACATCGTTGACGCCGTCCCCGTTGGGGGTCACCTGTGAGGTCACGTCCACAGACCGGATCAGGGCGCCGGCGAGGGCCACCGAGGGCACGAACACCGTGGCCGCGTGCTGCTCAGCCGGTCGCGCCCCCTGCATCACACCAGATCCAGACAGGCTCACCCAGGCCTCGAAGGCTGTCGCGTTGGCCTGGATCCGGGCGTCGAACACGACCTCCACCGAGTCGCTCTGCACGCGTTCCGCCAGGTCGATCCGCAACGTGTCGCCCGCCATGGCCACCGCCAGCGGCGCCACAGTGTCGCCGGCCACCTTCACCTGCGTGGTAGCAGCAGGGGCGGGGGTCCGAATAAGGACGCGGTCAAACCCGTGGTCGCCAGATCGGAAGACCGGCTTGAGCACGAAGCTGAACGTCTGCAGTGAGTCAAAGCCTGTCTGCCGTGGCAGGATGCGACTGGTGACGCCACCGCTGACCAGAGCATCGTCGAAGTGGAGAGAGATACTGCGCAACAGCGGCGCTACGGCGGGGTTGTCGTTACCCAACCGTACCTGCAACTGCACGAAACGCCTTGGCGTGGGTGACAGGAACACTTCCCCGGGGACATCGTACGCCTGACTCCAGCCCGACCAGTCAGGACCCCGCCGCTGGATTTCGACAATGTCCTGTTTCTGCGACTTCGGCAGTTTGTTCCACTGCGCCTGTGAGATCTCCACACCGTTCTTGTTGTAGTACTTCTCTTCGAACAGGAACGTGTCCCCCGTCTGCGAACGGATCTCGACGAAGGTTTCGGGTGGCAGCTCTGCGTCCCAGCTCAATGTGCGGATGCTCTTGGTACCACCCAGATCTATGAAGTTGGACTCCATCTGTGCGCCGGCCACGTAGCCGTCGCCGAAGAGCATGAACTCGGTGAGCGTATAGAACGGGTTGTGTGTGCCTCCCTGAGCTCCCGCGATTCGCGTGAAGTTGAGACGATGATAGAAGATGTAGCGAGTCTTGCGCAGCGGGAATCGAAAGTCGAACACCCGACGCAGGGGGCTGGCGATGTTGTCCACGCGGGTCAGTTGCTGGAAATCGAAGTTGCCGCGCACACGGTCCGTCGTCACACCAGCGGCCTGCGTGCCGTCCGAGGTGGCGATTTCGAAGCTGCCGAAGAAGCTTCGCGACCTGCTGACGTGCATGAAGGCCCGGTCGATCCAGTAGGTGGCGCCCAGGTCGATTTCGAACCAATGACCCTCCAGTACCCAGTCGTTGGGGCCGGACAGAGACCAGGAGGTGTTCTTGTCGCCGTCGATGAGGGTTGAAAGATTGTTCAGGTCGGTTCCACCGCGCACGCCACCGCCGCGTTCAAGGCTCCCAAGGGCCGCGTTGTCGCCGATACCCACCACTTCGATTTCGGCCAGAGCCGCCCCGGGGTTCTGTCCCTCGGCGACAAAACGCACGTATTGCACCATGGCGTGGTCCAGCGTATCGCCGGTGACCAGGTGTTCACCCGTCGCCCCACCGGGCCAGATCGTCTGCAGATCATATTCGACAACGCGTTCCTCGTTCGGCTCGCTGGCACGGCCGGCACGGGAATACTGAAACACGTCGCGGGCCGCAGAGGCCCGCAGGCCATCGTTGGTGTAGAGGCTGAAACTGCGAAAAGGTCGCGCGTCCAGCGTGTCGGGGAAGGTCAGGCGGATCTTGGTGGCCAGGACCATACGGCCCAGATCGACCTCGATGAACCAGTCCTCGATCACGTGATCCTGGGGCGGCTGCCACCAGGTGTCTTTCCGTCCGTCGATGATGTTGTCCGCCGATTCCGCCCCGGACCCCACCACGCGGATGCCGCCGGGTACCGGGTCCTTGCTGCTCTTGATCACATGGCGGAAGTCGCGCGCCGCGGTGACGGCATCGATCGACCGGTTGATCCGGCCCAGGCCGATACTACCATCCTCGTTCTGCACCACGGCACCACGGGGGAAGGTCCAACCATCCCAGTCGGCCTTGCGGTCGAAACGATACTCATCGGCCAGGCAGGCCCAGGTGCTCAGCAGGAGCAATGCGATGGCTGCCGGTAGCTTCATGACTCCCTGATGATTACTTCTGTGTTGGCTCCAGGCCCAGCAACACGATCAGGACAGAGCGCACCCAGAAGGCGCTGTTCATGTAGGGGTTTTCCGCCGAAGGCCAGTTCGTCCAGTACGTCTGGTTGTGGGGGATACGGTGAAACCACTGCAGCAATGGCACGGCGGGCAATTCTGTGAGCCAGATGTCCATGGTCTGGCGGAACAGCGGGATCAGCGCCGGATCATCTGGTGAGGTCTGGCCCATCTGATCGACGAGATCGTCGAACTCGTCGTTCGACCAGCGATAGTAATACGGCGTGGGTGTACCTGTTGGCTCGACGAAACGACTGTGGAACAGCCTGAGAGTGAAGTACGGATCACGCACCGAACCACCGACTCCCATGATGAAAGCCCGCGCCGTTCCCTGGGAGATGTTCGTGTAGGCATCAGAGTACATGCGGAAGGTGGCGTCGAAACCGGCGTTACGCAACTGACGGATGAGGACGGGGGTGAAATCCTGGAACAGGCCTGGATAGACGACGATGGGCACCTTTACCCGCTGTCCGTCTCTGACCCAGAGGCCTTCCTCGTCGAGGACCCATCCCTTGCTCTGCATGATCTCGGTCGTCTTGCCTGGATCGTGCACGTTGACGCCATGTTTTTCGACCAGGTCCTGGACCTGCGCCGTATACCTGGCCAGGGGAGGGAAGTCGGGAAAGGGGAGCAGGCTGAACTCGCCGGCGCCCTGCCAGCCGATCTCGACCAGCTGGGCTCGGTCGATGGCGTAGTTGACTGCCCAGCGGACCTGTGGATCGTCAAAGGGCGGCTCCAGATTGTTGAAGCCCAGCACCGGCGGCCACCAGTCGCGGTAACCATAGGGCAGATCGCGTCCGGACCACGTGGTGACTCTGGGGTTGGCATCGAGCAGGGCCTTGATGTTGGCCGGGCGCAAATCGACACACATGTCCATCTCGTCGGTGATAAACAGCTGGACCCACTTGTTCTCGTCACCCTGGGGCAGGTAGATGATACGCTCCACCTTCGGCAGATCCTGGAAGCCGATCGTCGCCGCCCACCAGTCGGGTCTCACATCCCAGATGCGCTGCAGCGGCTGGGACAGGGCCAGGCGGTACGGGCCGCTGACCACGGGCAGTCCCGAGGCCAGGTCCAGATTCCTGAAGGTCGTCGGGTCCTGGTGTTCCCAGATGTGCTTCGGCACGATGTGCAGGCCGTTGCCGAAGTTGTAGGTGAAATAGGAGAAGACGAACCGCGGGTTGGGTGCGGTCAGGCTGATGACGGCGGTGAGATCGTCGGGTACGTCGACCTTCTCGACCCAGGTGGCCATGTCTGTAGAGAAGGCCAGTTCCGGCGCATGGTTTCTGAGCATGTCCACGGTGTATTTCAGGTCGTGGGCCGTCCACGGATGACCATCGCTCCAGGTGACGCCGTCGCGGATGTGGATGGTTACCTGTGTGAAGTCGTCGTTGAACTCATGCCCTGTGGCGATCCACGGGATGATGTTGTCCTGTTCGACGTAGGCGTTGTAGAAGTAGAGTGGTTCGTACTGATAGTCGAAGCCCGGAGAGGACGTACCGAGAATGAAGGGGTTGAAAGAGTCATAGTCCGTCAACAGCAGTATGCCGAAGATGAGCGTACGATTGCGCGGTACCTGCTTGAGAGACGTCGGGGAGCCACTATCGGAGCCGCCGCCGCAGGAACCCAGCGTCAGACACAGCAGCAGCAGCAGCGCTCGGTACTTCATCCAGAGATCTCCTCACCGGTTTGGGTCCAATGACGGTTGCCTGCACGCAGACTATACTTCCGGGACGCGAGTCGAAGAAAGAGGGAGACTGCCATGAGGTCCATTGGTACCTTGCTGATCGGGTTGGCCCTGCTGGCTGATCAGAGTCAGGCAACCGCGGAGGCGGAGAAGATCGACTATTTCGGCTATTCAGGTTGCGTGGCGCTGCAGAATGACGACATCCGGGTCGTCCTGACCACCCACGGCGGGCGCATTCTGGAATACTCACGGGATGGCGAGAACGCCATCCACCTGGATCCGGCCCAGGAGGGCTGGGTCTACGTGCCGGGTGAACCCACTGTCGATCCCACGGGCGGTCGGCTGGACATCGGCCCCGAGGCGATCATTCCCCGCCGACCCGAATTGTGGTTGGGAGAGTGGCAGGCAGAGATCACCGGCCCCCGCTCGGCACGATTGACCAGCGTGGAGCATGCGGCTACCGGCGTGCAGCTGATGCGCGACTTCGTTCTCGACGAGAACTCATCGCATCTCAGTGTGACTCAGACGATACGGAACATCTCCGACGGGACGACGGAATGGTGTCACTGGAGTCGCACCTTCGGCCTGGGCGGCGGCATCGTCGTCATTCCGCTGGCAGGCCAGAGCCGGTTTCCCAACCACTACGTGATGTATGGTCCCGGGCCGGTGATCAACTACCGTCCGGTGGATGCCAGCATCCGGGTTCGAGATGGGTTCCTCGAGATCACCGGTCCGCCCGAACGTGCCAAGCTCGGCATGGACTCCAGGGCTGGCTGGTTCTCGTACGTGTCGAAGAACGACCTGATGTGGGTCAAGCGGTATCCTGTGTACCCCGAACGGGTGTACAACGAGATGGCGGGCCTGACGATCTCGATCTGGTACAACAAGGAGGAGATGACCGAACTGGAACCGATCGGTCCGCGTGAGCTGTTGGCGCCCGGCGAATCCTCCTCCTTCACCGAAGACTGGTGGCTGTTGCCATATGACTATCCTGCCGAGAGTCAGTCCGTCGATCTCGAAGCGGTGGCAGCCATCGTCGACCAGCAGGCGCGCTGACTGAGAGATGCGGAAGCTGACGATCTTCACGTTCCTCGTCCTCGCCGGCGCCGGGGCGGCCACCCTGCTCACCGAGCCGGACATGGGCAGCGATGTGCCCGTCATCTATTGGGCGACCGACCCAAATCCCGCGCGGATTCAGCAGGTCGCCGACTTCCACGAGTGGCTCGTGGAGAACGGGCACACAACCCCTGACGGACGGCCCCGAGTCGAGTTGCGCCTGGAGACGGTGGCTGCCGACCGCAAAGGAATCATCCAGGGCGTGTCCGGCGTGTCGGCCGACATCATCCAGTGCAGCGTGCCCTGGTATCAGGCCATCGGCCTGCTCAAGGACGTGAGCGAGGCGGCAGAGAAGCAGGGCTTCGGTATGGATCAGACGTACCCGGCCCTCGAGCCGCTGCTGCGGGTCGACGGCCGCCAGTACGGATTCCCCTGCAACGTCAATGTCATGGCCCTGTGGATCAACCTGGACACCTTCGAAAAGATCGGCATGGAGCCGCCGCCGCCGACGTGGGACTGGGATACCTTCGAGCGCTACGGCAAAGAGTTCATCCAGCGGGCGAACCCGCCCGGCGAGCGCCAGTCGGTGTTCTTCGTCAATCGCTTCGAGCACGCCTACCTGGTGCGCACCATGCACCGCAGCCTCGGTGCCTCCGAGTTCAACGAGACGATGACGGCCTCGGGGCTGAACCATGACGGCTACGCCCGATCGCTGGCACGGATCTACAAGTGGACCTTCGAGGACCACATCGCTGCCAGCAAGGCCGAAGAATCGGCCTTCTCTACGGAGTCAGGATACAGCGGCGCCGGGCTGACGCTGTTTCAGCAGGGCCACTATGGTCTGTACAACATCGGTCGCTGGATCCTGATCCGTCTGCGGGAATTCAAGCAGCCTCCCAGGGTTTCTGTCAGCCACTATCCCTACGCCGAGTTTCCCAACGCCGTCATCGGTACTCGTGTTGCCGGTGTCTACGCGGCGACGAAATACCCCGAGGAGTCGACGCTGTTTCTGGCCTACCTGGCCAGCGAGAAGTACAACATGGGCATCGTCAACTCCGCCGATGCCCTGCCGCCGAGTCCGGCGTTCACGCAGATCGAGGAATACACCCGTCCGGCGGACTTTCCCAATGAGTGGGGTGCCCACGAGCTCCCTGCGGAGGGTGCCGAGACGATCGCCATCGCCACCGCCATCAGCCCTTACGTGCCCGGGGCCACGGTGGACCGTTACAAGAAGAAGGTCCTCGATGAGGTGATGGCCCAGCTGGCCACGCCGGAAGAGGCCGCCGCCGAGGCGGCGCGGCGGATCGATGCCGAGATCGCGCTGACGTTGAAGGAGAGCGCGGTCCTGCGCCAGCGGTACGCCGCCGCGATCGAGGTGCAGGAGAGGATCGACCGATATCGCCGTGAGGGACGACCAGTGCCGCTGGAATGGATCAGAAACCCCTTTCACAGGGCCTACTACCAGGCCATGGGCTGGGCCGATACGACGGGTGTGCAGAAGGGCGCCTAGTCGATGCGGAAACTGACACTCCTCTGTTCTCTCGTGCTCGCCGGCGCCGGGATGGCAACCCTGCTGACCGAGCCGGATATGGCCAGCGATGTTCCCGTCATCTACTGGTCCACCGATCCCAACCCGGCACGAATCCGGCAAGTCGACCAGTTCCACGAATGGCTGGTGGAGAACGGTCACACCACGACAGACGGCAGAGCGAATGTCGAGCTGCGCCTGGAGACGGTGGCCGCCGATCGCAAGGGAATCATCCAGGGTGTCTCCGGCGTGGCTGCCGATATCATGGACTGCCACATCCCCTGGTACCAGTCGATCGGCATTCTCGCCGACGTGACCGATGCCGCCGAGCGCTACGGCTTCGGCATGGACTCCACCTACGAGGCGCTGGAGCCGCTGCTCACCGTCGATGGACGGCAGTACGGATTTCCCTGCAACGTCTATGTCATGGGACTGTGGGTGAACGTCGACACCTTCGCAAAGCTGGGGATGGCGCCGCCGCCGACGTACTGGGACTGGGATACCTTCGAACGCATCGGCAAGGAGTTTGTCAGACGGGCAAATCCCCCGGGCCAACGACAGACGGTATTCTTCGTCAACCGTATCGAGCACGCCTTCTTCATCCGCGCACTGCACCGCAGTCTCGGGGTCTCGGACTTCAATGAGACGATGACTGCATCGGGCTTGAACCACGCCGGATTCGCCGAGACAATGGCCCGTATCCACAAGTGGACCTTCGAAGACCACATCGCCGCCAGCAAAGCAGAGGAGACGGCCTTCTCGGCTGAGTCTGGTTACAGCGGCGCCGGTCTGACCTTGCTGAACCAGGGCAACTACGGCGCCTACACGATCGGACGCTGGGTGCTGATCCGGCTGCGACAGTTCGAGAAGCCGCCCAGGGTGTCGGCCAGTCACTTCCCCCACGGCGGGTTCCCGAACGCTCTCATCGCCGCCCGCACGGCCGCCGTCTACGCCGGCTCGCCGCATCTGGATGAGGCCCAGCTGTTTCTGGCCTACCTGGCGAGTGAGGTGTACAACATTGGCATCGTCGAATCCGCCGATGCCATGCCGCCAAGTCCCGAGTTCACCCGCACCGAGGGGTACCTGAGACCTGCGGCACACCCCAACGAATGGGGGGCCCACGAAGTGCCTGCAGAAGGAGCGGAAACGATCGCCATCACCCTGTCCACCAGTCCTTTCGTGCCGTCGTCGACGGTCGACCGCTACAAGAAGAAGGCTCTGGAGCAGGTTATGGCCGGCCTGGCCACGCCCGAGCACGCCGCGGCGGAGGCGTCGAGCCGCATCGACGCCGAGATCCAGCTGACCCTGGTGGACAGCCCCAGCCTGCGCCGCCGTTACGCCGAGGCGGTCACCCTTCAACAGAAGATCGACAGCCACCGACAGGAAGGCCGACCCATACCGATCGAGTGGATCAAGAACCCCTTTCACCGGGTGTACTACGAGTCAAAAGGGTGGGTCGATTCGGTGACGACGAGGAGCGGAGCGTGAACCGCCGCGACGTACGCGACGTCAGCATCGGGCTGGGGTTCCTGGCGCCGAATATCCTGGGGTTCCTCGTGTTCACCCTGGGTCCGCTGCTGTTCAGCATGTACCTGGCGTTCACCAACTGGGACCTGCGCCTGCACAACATGTTCAAGGAGGAAGAGCTCCGGTTCGTGTTGCTGGAGAACTTCTCCCGCATGCTCGAGGATCCGGACTTCTGGCAGTACCTGGGCAACACGCTGTTTCTGATGATGTCCATCCCCTTCGCCATCGCCGGCAGTCTGGTGGCCGCTATCCTGTTGAGTCAGGATACCGACGGCGGCAGCAACTGGGTGCGTCAACGACTGATGGCTGGCGCCGGGTTGGTCCTCGGTGTCAGCTGCCTGGTTCTGGCCGGAGCCGGTTCATCGGCCGTCACGATCCTCATCGTTGGCCTGGCCGGGGCGATTCTGCTGGGTGGCACCACCGGCGGCACCACCGTCTACCGCACGCTCTTTTTCCTGCCCCACTTCACCTCAGGGGTGGCGACGTTCATCCTGTGGAAGAAGCTCTACAATCCGAGCACGGGCCCCGTGACGACCGCGTTGCAGCCCTTGCTCGACGTCACGGGCGCCCTGGTTGCCGCCCTGCCAACGCAGCTGGTGCAGATCTGCTCGTGGCTCTGCGTGCTGCTTATGGTCGCAGGCTTCTATCAGGGGGTTCGCAGGCTCTTTTTGTCCTGGAGAGACGGGGAGATGGGAGGTTTCACGGTGCTGCTCGGGCTCGCCTTCATGGCCCTGCCGGCCCTTTGCGCTCTGGTCTGGGCCAACCAGCCCATCGCAGCGATACTGATCGCAGGTGGTGCTGCCGTAAGTGTTCTCCTGTTTGCCGGCCGCGCTGCCCGTGGCCGTGAATATGTCTGTCGCGCTGACGAAGGTCTGGGAGACGGCATCATCTTCGGTGCCACCCTGATGGTCATCGGCTTCGGCCTGCTCGGACTCGGTAACGTGCTCTACGACCTGCCGGCGATGGCCGCAGCCGGGCTGGAGACGCCCGAGTGGCTCACCCACTACAGTTGGGCCAAGCCTTCGCTGATGTTCATGGGGCTGTGGGCGGCCATCGGCTCCAACAACATGCTGCTCTACCTGGCCGGGCTGTCCAACGTGCCCGGCGAACTCTACGAAGCCGCCGAGATCGACGGTACGACGGCATTTCAGAAGTTCTGGCACGTCACCTGGCCGCAGCTGGCGCCAGTGACCTTTTTCATCGTCGTCATGAGTACGATCGGCGGGTTGCAGGGGGGATTCGAGATGGCCCGCGTCATGACCGAGGGAGGTCCCGCCGGCTCGACGACGACGTTGAGCTACTACGTCTACAACGAGGGCTTCACCACGGGCCGCCTGGGCTACGCCGCCGGCGTCGCCTGGGCCATGTTCGCTCTGGTGTTCTCCGTGACGCTGTTCAACTGGAAATTCGGCAGCCGGCAGATCAATGACTGAGATGATCGAAAACCGCACCCGGGCGTTCCTGCGGCGCAAGTTGACGACCACGGCGTTGTTGCACGTGGTGTTGACCCTCTGCAGTCTGAGTCTGGCGCTGCCCTTTGTCTGGATGGCCCTCACCGGCCTCAAGACGATCGAGGAAGCCGGCATGGATACCTGGCTGCCGGAGCAGTTCATGTGGTCGAATTTCTCGGATGTCTTCGCGACAAAGGGCATCCAGTTCGGCCGCTGGTACTGGAACAGTCTCTACATCGCCGCCACCGTCACCTTCCTGCAGGTTCTCACCAGCTCGCTGGCCGCCTTCAGTTTCTCCCGACTGAAGTGGCCCGGACGAGACAAGGTGTTTCTCCTCTACCTGGGCACGATGATGCTGCCCTTTCTCGTGATGATGGTGCCAAACTACCAGTTGATGATCAAGCTGGGTATCGTCGACACGTACTGGGGACTGATCATTCCGGCGTCGTTCAGCGCTTTCGGCACGTTCCTGCTGCGCCAGTTCATGCTCGGAATCCCGGCCTCACTGGACGAGGCAGCCGAGATCGACGGCGCCAGCAAATGGCAACTGTGCTGGGATGTGATTCTGCCTCTGGCCCGCCCGGGTATGATCACGCTGGCGATCTTTACCTTCATCGGCAATTACCAGAGCTTCTTCTGGCCCCTGGTGATGATGAAGAGCGTCCATCGCTACACGCTCCCCATCGGCCTGATGTTCTTCGATTCGACCCAGGGTCAGCAGACCAACCTGTTGATGGCGGCCATCACCATGTCGGTGGTGCCCATGATCCTCATCTTCGTGCTGCTCCAGCGGCACCTCGTGCGCGGCATCCAGCTGGGTGCCGTCAAGGGGTGACGGGCATCAACCGATACTGATCAGCCGGTTGCCCGTCATGCCGGTGAGAAAGTCGATGATGAGCCAGATGCCGGCGGTGCCGAAGGCGCCCAGGACCAGTCCCAGAAAGAATGGGCGCAGCCTGGTATAGAGCAGGGGCCCCCCGTACTTGAGGATGATGGCTTTCAGGAGCCAGGCGAAGAAGATTGACGGCCAGATCAGCTGTACGGGATGGGGCAGACCGACGGCGAGACCGATGGGGTGTATGGGAAAGCCGACGAAGCGGTTCTTCACAAAGGTCAGCAAGGCCATCAGTCCGGCGCCGACGCCGGTGAATGACAGGTGCCAGATCTCGACGGGCGCCGGATTGCTGATGTTGTGCGTGATCCAGTTTCCCGTATAGGTCGTCATATGGCCGAACTGCCAACTGGCCAGATTGATGCCGCCGTGAGTGTATCCCAGGTAGATGACGGTGAAAGCTGATCCGACCATGGTCACGATGATGGCCGTGACGATGGCCCAGAACAGTCGCCGGTACTCGAGCCGGGTGACCTCGGCCAGCTTCAGCCCCGTGGCTGCCGACGCCATGACGAAGGTCCGGATGTCGGCGGACCAGGGGAAGTTGAGGGCCAGCGTGGCGATTCCCGAAGGCCCGACGAAGGAACTGCCGAGGGTGTTGACGGTGAACACCGGCGGGGCCACCGGGGCCCGGCAGTAGGCCAGGCCAGCCTGCGAGATGATCCGCGCCAGGCCGATGAAGATAACCAGCGCTGAGAGCTGGAAGACGAAGGCCGTGGCAACGTTCATGCCCGCAAATACGAGCCAGATAATACCGGCGACGAAGCCGATGAGGAAGCCGAAAACGGCGACGCGGTAGGGTAGCAGCTCCTCGCTGTCATCCAGCTCGGGCGCCCGCCCGAGCGCTTTGCGCACCACGGATCGAAGGTGCTCCCGCCCTGACCAGAAGTTGGAGACGACGAGAAAGAATAACGCCCCCAGAGCGATATGGGCGAGACTCGGAGGAGAGGGTGAGGAGTACGGCTGCTCGGGACCGATGGTCAGACCGACCATGCGCAGGGTGCCCATGGCGAGGATGTTGAGCAGGGCGAACAACCAGATCCCGAGCGAGACATCGAGGTTGAGCAGGTAGGACAGGCCGATGACCTCGAAGTGGGGTTTGAGGTTGAGCCAGACCGAACGCCGCAGAATCGGCAGGTAGACGTTGAGGTCGATCCAGGGGATGTAGTTGAAGTAGCGATGCAGGGCGTTGATCGAGCCGATGAGCGCCGGTATGGCAAAGCCGACCCAGGTCAGATAGTTGCGCAGGAACGGTGGTAGCAACCGGCCCTCGGTATCGGCACTCATCTGCAGGGGGAGAGTCGCCAGCGGAAAGGTCAGACGCTCGCGGTCCACCCACTGCCGGCGGAGTACGACCAGCAGGCACAGCGTGACGAAGTAGTTGGTGAGGATGAACAGAGTCCAGAAGAACAGGGGGCCCACCCAGGCACCCCATGGGATGGGTTCGCCCTTGGCCCGTCCCTCGAACAGCTTCTGCACTGCGTCACCGTCGCTCAGCACCAGAGCCGGTTCCAGGTACGGCAGGATGAGGGCGACCCAATCGTTCTCGGGTGTCGAGTAATACAGAAACCCACCCAGTAAAGGGATCAGATTCATCGACAGCCCCCAGGACGGGATGGCAGCGCCGACGATCATCATGATGTAGACCGTGGCGAGCTCGCCTGGCCTCAGACTGGTGCCGGTGAGGCCCCGCGACAGGGGGTTGAGCAACAGGGTGATGAGGAAGAACAGGAAAATGGCGGCCCCGGTGGAGTAATCGGCCGCCATGGGCGAACTCTGCATCATCAGCACACCGTAGGGCTCACCGGCGGCGATGGTCAGACAGCCGAGGACCCCGAGACCTACGGCCCGGAGGGAGACACCTCGGCCAGGTCCAGGGTGACCCGGGTCAGCTTCTTGGGGCACGAGCCATACTCAGAACCGGTTCTTCCCGGTTAAGTGTGCTGTAAAGTTTGTTTGCGTGGGAATCGGGCCCTATTATATAACTGCTGTAATGGTCCCAGCAAGGACAGGGACCGCTCCCCTGCGATGGTTACGAGGACCCTGTTGATCAAGACGCCCACCTTGGCTGCGTTTATATGCTTGTTTGCCCTGATGCCAGCAACGCCGGTCAGGGCGGCGGCCAGATCCGTGGATTCCGCCGTCGTGGCCAGGGTTGGCGAACGGCAGATCACCATGGGGGATCTGCTCGGTGCCGAACGCCGACTGCGCCGTTTCCGGGAGAACCAGGAGAACAGGGAGCTACTGCAGCCCTTCATCGACCGCGAACTGTTGCTGCTGGAAGCGCGCAAGACAAGCCTGGACACATCGGCGAGAGTGCAGCGGACGCTGGCCGGGATTCGCCGCCGGCAGTTGGCCGAGAAGGTCTACCGCGAGGAGATCTCTCATTCCGTGGTGGTCACCGACGCCGAGACCCGGCAGCACTTCGTGGACAACGGACTCGACCAGAAGCGGGAGGTCCGGGCAAGCCACATCCTCGTCGACAAGCCCGAAGATCTCGAGGCGATCATGCATCGTCTGGATGCCGGCGAGGACTTTGCCGATCTGGCCCGCGAGTTGTCCCTCGATGCGCCGACGGCACAGAAGGGGGGCGATCTCGGCTTCTGGCAGGAAGAGGACGCTCGCAGGAGTTCATTCGTACAGCAGTTCATCGGCGTGGAGTTGGGCAAGATTGCCAAGCCCTACCGGAACGCCCGAGGCAAGTTCCATCTGGTCAAGGTAACCGAGCATCGACTGCTGGGCTTCGAACGGCAGGTTGACCAGATACGACGGGCTCTGCAACGACAGAAAAAGAGAGCCCGGTGGGTTGAATATCTCGCCGAGGAACGCGATCGCTTCGCAGTCACCGTCGACACCGGAACCCTGGAGTATCTGCTCGACGAAGGCCGACTTGCGGTGTACCGCATGCCGCCGATCGCAACGGCGGAACACACGAGGATTCTGGCTCGACACAGCGAAGGCGAGATCAGTCTCGGCGACTATCTGGAAATGCTGCGGGACACGACCATGGACGACCGCCCTCGGGCGGTGGACAGCACCGCCATTGCCCAGTACGTCGAGCAGGAGACCATGCAACGGGTGGTGTTGCCCATCGTGGCCGAGCGGAAGGGCTGGCATGAGGATGACGACGTCGCCTCCTACCTGGATGAGAAACGTGACCAGGCCATGGTCGAGATGCTGCGCCGGACAGTCATTGAAGACCAGTATCTCACAGAAAAAGTCCGGTACGCCTATTACGAGAACCATCAACCGGATTTCCTCGAGCCGGAACGAATCTTCTTCGAAGGCGGCCTCGTCGAATCGAAGACCGAGGCAGAGCAGGTCCTGGCGCGCCTGAGACGCGGCGAAGGTCTTGCTGCCATCATGAAGCAATACCCGGCGTTCTCGGAGCAGTGGCGTACCTACGATGTGTTCCACTTTACCACTTCCAGGACGGACGCCTCCCATGGGGCACGGTGGGCGAAAGCGGTGGAGTTGGTGCGCAACCTGCAGCCTGGCGACATCGGCGGACCCCTGGAATTACCATTTGAAGATGGCTCGTTGGGATACCTGCTTGTGCAGGCGTTGGCCGTGGTGCCGGCACAAGTTCTCGCTTACGACGATCCGACCGTCCAGGACACGGTTCGACGCCAGATGAGACACGAATTCAGGAAAGAGATCACCCGATCCTTCTACAGCTACCTGGAGAATCTGCGGCAACGCTATGCCACTTCTGTCGTCGTTTATGACGACGTCTTGACAACCGCCGAAGGATTCCGCTAAGATTCGGCGTTCGAGTGCTAGAAATCAATGCATGACCAAGCGCGAAAGGAGGCCATAACTATCTGTTGTACAGGCGTTTACTCCGCCCGGATGCGGGTCAGGAGCCAAACTACCCAAAAGAAGCTGTTCCCCCGATCACTCTTTCAGGAGAGAAGCATGAGACGTTTCGCTACCGCCGCGGGGCTGGTCCTTGCCATGGCAAGCGCCAGCATCGCCGGCTCCAATGCCAACGGCATTGGCTATTTCGCTCTCGAAGTCCCGGCAGGCCACACGATCACCGCCGATGGCGACATCAGTGACTGGTCCTGGTTCGACCCCAATTTCATCTACGGGCCGGACGACATGACCGAGATTCTCGCTGGCGAGATGCCGACGAAGGCCGATCTCGACATCGCCGCCTATACGGCGTGGACCGGTACGGACCGCGACAACAAGATTTTCGGTTTCGTCCGTGTCACCGATGACACGTTGACCGTCATCGAGACCCTGCTGGACGACGGTTGGCGCGATGACGACCTCGAGGTCGTTGCCGATCCTGACCTCAGTGGCGGCCCGATGGAGGGTGAGTTCGACACCCGTGGCGTCGCCGGTCAGCAGTTCACGATGCACCTGGCAACCAACGGGTACGAGTCAGACTACGGCGACGGTTCCTGGTGGCTCCGCTGGCAGGTCGCGCCCGAGATGCACTGGCTCGACGAGCTGGTCGAAGCCACGACCACCACGGTACCCGCCGGCCAGGGCAACGGTGCGACGGATGTCACGGTCCACTACGAGTTCGCCATGCCGTTGTGGGATACCGCTCTTCCTGATGGCCAGGATGCCAGCACGCTGCACCTCAATGAGGTGGGGCAAACCATCGGTTTCGGTTATCAGCTGAACGAAGCTGACAACCCCGAGACTCGTCGTACGCACCAGGTCGCCACAGCTGGTGAGGAGGGCGCCTCCGGCAACGGGGACTTCCTTTCCGAATACACGCTGCTGGGAATCGGCGAGTACGACGACCAGGGCACCGGCAGCACGGCCGTCGAAGCCCAGGCGTGGGGCAAGATCAAGGCAACATTCGCCCGCTAGCAGTCTGTTTCATGCAGTTTGGAGGTGAGGCAGGGGCCATGGTTCCTGCCTCACCCCCAGTCTATTCCAGAGAAGGCAGAGATGATGAGAAGGTCGCCGGTCTTGTTGTTATGTGCCCTCGTGTTGCTCGGAGGTTGCGGTCGCTACTTCGGTGGCGTGATCCAGCCGCTGTCCGAGACCGAGCAAGCCGACCACATGGTCGTGCAGGATGACAGATCAGTCACCTACGTGTACGAGCGCCTCGAGATCGGTCTGTTGCCCATGTCGGACGGGGAACTCAATCGACAGTTTCCGGGCATTTCAGACAAAGGAGCCGCCTCGACAAACCCGTACACCTATGGCAACTGGACGCGCATGGGCGAAGAGTGGATTCCGCCCCGTTACAGCGTCTGGCGATTGCGGATCAAGAATTATGCCTATCCCAAGATCCGGGTCGATCCGGCCAAGATCGAGTTGATCTCCGATGACGGCTACCGCACCTACAAGACACTCGAGATGCTGGAGATTGTCGAGTACTACTACTCCCACATCATCGCCTACGCGGGGAACGACTACAAACGTTTCAAGGCCCGCGAGGATATCCTCAACAGAACCATGTTCAAAGGCGACCCGCTGTTCAGCGGTCAGGAGGCCGAGAGCTACATCGTCTTCCCGGCGCTCGATCCGGATGTCGAGTCCTTCGTCGTCAACGTCAGTGATGTGGCCGTACGCTTCGACTATAAGGGCGAACCCGTCGAGACGATCGATCTCAGTTTCCGCTTCGAGCGGGAAGTCCACAAGGGCTACCAGCCTCCGGCCGAATGGCTCAGTGACATCCAATGACGCGACTCAGTTCCCCCCACCTTCTGAGTGCTGTCGGTCTGGTCTGGGCCTTGACCGCGCTCCCCGCCACCGGCCAGATCGATGTCTGGGTTGTCGGCAAGGGCGGGCAATCCTGGGAGGTGCCCGCCGACGTCATCGCCGGCCTGGTCGTGGGAGCCGCCGGCGAACTGCGTCCGGTCAATTTCGAACTGGACGACAATGTGATCGAGGCGATCACATGGGAAGATAATCGTACGGTTGATTTCGTCAGCGAGTCTCAGGGGCACGTCTGGGACAATGCTGCTACCCAGGGATCGCCGGCGGTGATCGTCGACGGCGACCCCACCACTACTACCGGAGAGCGGTTCAAGAGTTTCGGCATCGATCAGACCGGTCGGATTTTCTTCCTCGATCTCGGAGCCTCCTTTCCCGCCAGCCAGATCAGCTTTTTTCCGAGCCCCCAGGGCGAGATTGACTTTGTCCGGGCCTATGCCATCGCCATCAACGATGGCAGGCTTTACAACACCAGCAATACCCCGATCTACGAGACTCTTCGTCTGGTGGAGTTGAACCGCGAGCCGCGGGTGGATATCCGTTTCCCTCCCCAGTTGCTGCGTTTCATCAAACTCACCGTGCGCTCGCCGGGGCCGTTCGAGATCGCTGAAGTCGAGGTGCATGGTGAGGGCTTCGTGCCGAGAGGGTCGTACCTGTCACAGCTTGTCGAACTGCCGGATCCCGTCAACTTCGGCCAGTTGACATTCAAGGCTTCACGGATCGGCGACAATCCGGATGCCTCTCACGCCGGTGGCAGTGTGACGGTTCAGATGCGCAACGGCAGCGACGAGACACCATTGGAGTACTACCAGATCGTAGATCTGGAGACGGGTGCCGAACAGGTCGTCACACAGGATGAGTACGACGCGGCGCCCACCGAGGAAAGAGGCTCGATACGACCGGACCTGACCAACTGGTCGCCATGGACCGAACCCATTTTTGCCGATGTGGACAGCGTCTACAGTGCCCGCCTTGAACTTCCGGGTCCCCGCCCATTCTTTCAGTACCGGCTGGCCTTCGAAGGCACGGCGACAGATGGTGTGCAGGTCGACAGCCTGGCCATCACCAACTCACCGGCCCTGGCCGCCCAGGCAGTCGCTGAGGTTGCGCTGCTCGATGATCCGAACCCTGCCTTCGGCATCCCATCGGTTCGGGCCGGTGTCGATACCACACTCACATACGATGTACGCGTCGACATGGGTGCTGATCCCGGTAGCGGTTTCGACGGGCTGCGTATCGCGACCTCTGCTGCTGCCGAATTCGTCAAGTTGGAGTTTGGCGCCGACCTGATCGACATTGCACCCGACAGTGTTCGCGAGGAGACCGACGAGCTGCTCGTCTATTTTCCCTCCAACCGAATCACTGAGGGCCGGGACCAGCGACTGCGCGTCACCTTCCGGTCCCGCCTGTTCCTGTTCAGCACCGAGTTCTCCGGCCAACTTCTCGATACCAGGGGCAGTCTGCCGCAGGCCCTCGCCGAGGGCGATGCGAGCATCGATGTGGGCAGCAATTCCCTGCGCATGATATTCGACCGTGCCGGAGAGGATCTCGTACAGGGCTTTGAGATCGTTCCGCCCGTCATCACACCGAATGGTGACGGGATCAACGATGCGGCCGAATTCAGCTTTGTCCTGATCCATCTAGTAGAGCCCGCGGCAAGTCAGGTCTCAGTCTACGACCTGTCCGGTCGACTCGTACGTGACGTCTCATCGGAAACTCTGACGGCCGGTATCTACGCACCGGCATGGGATGGCACCGACGGGGCGGGGAGTCCGGTGCCTCCGGGTGTGTATATGGCCCGGATCAACATCGAAACGGCCACCGGGGATATCAGCAAGACACGCCTCGTTCAGGTGGCCTACTGAGGTGACTATGCGGACCTCAACCCGAGTGCTGCTGGCCGGCTTGCTGGCCTTGCCTGCGTCCCTGGCTGCCCAGGTGCAGACCCTCGTCATCGGTGAGGGGGGTGCGGACTGGGCCAGTACGATCGAGCAGACGATCGGCCTGGACACGGCCCTGGCTGCCAACGGGCTGCAGCCTGTCGAACTGAATCCGTCGGTGAACATCAACGTGGGTCCCCTCACCGAGAGCGGTCAGTTCACCAACATCTTCGGCGGCATCTGGGGGATTTCGACAAACGCACCCGACATTCTGACCACCGATGGCAGCCCCTTCGTGTATGGGTCCCGTGGCCGGCGAGAGGTCACCGACGGCGACACCAGCCTGACCACCTCGACAGACATGGTCAGGAATTACAGCTTCGACTTCGGCCTACCCCTGCCGATCAGTCGCGTGGTCTTCTTTCCTCCCTCGAGAGGCAGAACGACGACCAGAGCCCTGGGCGCCTCAGGACTTCTCGTCAAGGATCTGTATCCTCGACAGTATGTCGTTTCCGGCAGCCTCAGCGACGCGGAGTATCTGTTCAGCAATAGGTTTGAAGATGACTTTGACGTGGTGCTGGAACACAATCTCAACCAGAGTGAGCGCGTCGCCGACGTGCGGTTTGCCACCCAGTTCTTCCGCTTTCTGCGCCTGCGTTTTCCCGTTCCGGGATTCATCGCCGAGGTCTTTGTCTACGGCGAGGGATTCGCCCCGCAGACAAAGTATGTGTCGCAGCTGTTCGATATGGGCGAACCGGTAAACTTCGGTCGGCTGCATTATGTCTTCGAGAGACACCGGACGACGGGTTTTGGCACCGAACAGGTCCTGGCTCCTGACGCGGCGGTCCAGCTTGCCGTAGAGACGCGCACCGGACGCGATGAAACGCCGCTGATCTACCACGTCATCACCGAACTGGGCAGCCAGCGCGTCGTGGATCTGAAGACGTTCAATCGCGCCCCGGCCCCCAGTGGCGGCGGCTCGGACGCGGTGAAGTTCCAGGGCGTGGCGCCCGGCCAGCGAGGTGACGTCCTCGACGACGTAGCCAACTGGAGCTTCTGGTCCGCTGCCCACCTGACGTCCGGTGAAGCGATCCGTGCGCCGGACGGACGTCAGTTCATCCAGGTACGAGCATTTCTGACGAGCGAGGAGGTCCTCGCTTTCGGCAGGCTGAAGTCCATGTCCATCGAGTTCTCGCCGCTGCTGGCCAATCCGGTACTCGGTGAAGTGGCCCTGGTGGACGAACCAAACCCCCAGAATGGGGTTGTCGAGGTGCCCCTTGGTGAACCCATCACTCTGACCTACGACGTGCGGGCTGAGTTCTCCTCGTCGTCACAGACGGGGTTCAGCGCCATCCGCCTCAATACGCCCGAGGCCGTGGAATTTCAGCGATTCGAGATGGGGGAGCCGCTGGTCGACGTGCAACCTGACAGCTTGATCGTCAATGAGAATTCCCTGGCAGTCTACTTCCCGTCGAACCCGGTAGCAGAGGCGACGAACACGCCGATCCGTCTCACTTTCAGTACACGGGTGTTCAATTTCAACACCCTGTTTGAGGGCGAGGTCTTCCAGATCGGCGGCGAGAACCTGCCCCAGTCGATTGACGGCGGAGACGCCAGTTCGTTGGTGTCGACCAATGATCTGCGTGTATTCGCTCCTCTCGACAGACTCGAGGTACTCTCGGAACTGGATCTGAGTTCCCCGGTACTGACGCCGAACGTCGATGGTGTCAATGATGTCCTCGAGTTGTCCTTCACGCTGCACGGGATCGAGGGGGCCAATGTCGACGTCGGTATCTATGACCTTTCGGGACGGTTGATTCACCGGTTGGTATCCGAGCCCCGCGGAGAAGGGCGCTATGCCGAGTCGTGGGATACCATGGTGAAGGGCACACAAACGCCGCCCGGCACCTACCTGCTGCGCGTGGCCGTGGCAACCGATCTGGGCACCTTCGAGAAAACACGCACGATTGCAATCGCGTACTGATCTCGGGGTGCGGAACGTGGCCACTTGTGCAACTGCTGATGACGGTGCTGCAAGAGACGAGGGGAAATTGAGAAGGCACCACACGAAACTGCGGTCCACAGTGACGCAAGCGGCCGTCGTGCTGACTCTCGTGAGCGGCGCCTCGATGGCGGACGTGTTCCAGTTCAACAGCAAGCAGGACTGGGACTCCTGGGCCTTCCCACCCGGGGTGCTTGTACAGAATGACAATGGCAGCATTACCCTGAGCCGGGTGGACGAGGCAATCAACGCCGCGAGCAACGCGACAGAATTCCTGCACACGGTGAAACGTACACGTGATCCGGTCCCCGGTGGCGTGCGCGGATTCTCCAATGAGGAGAGCGTGGGGAATCTGATAGACGGCCTGGGCGAAACGTACTGGCAACCCTCCCAGGCCGACGTGATCGACGACTGGTGGGTCGAGGTCGACCTGGGACGCATGGTCAACGCCACGAAAATCAGGTTGACCTTCCCGGACACTACCGACGCCGTTCCGTTCCGAAACTTCAGCGTGTACGTCAACGACGGTGAACGCTCGACAGCAGCCAAGGACATCTTCCAATTCACTCGAGTGGGACGCACGACCTCACCGAACGAGTCGCGCGTCGTCGAGTATGAGTTGAGCACGTTCGATCCCGGTCCGGCCACAGGCGAGCACCTACTGGCCGTTGATACGCTGAGTTTCGCTCCCGTTCAGTATGTCCGCTTCGTGCCCGAGGAGATCCACGACGGGGCCGCTCTGGCGGAGATCGAAGTGGAGGCCCTCGGTGACAACGTGGCGCTGGGAACTGTTGGGCGGGGTGGCTCGGTGCGCGCTGGCACGAGCCAGGGCAACAGTGCCCTGTTCAGCGATGGCGACCACAACACGACCTGGGCGCTGTCCGGAGCCATCAGTTGGGAAGAGAACGGCCACTGGTACGAGTGGGATCTGGGCGCCACCTTCTGGCTCAACCGTATGGTCGTCGAGGTGGGCGCACCCATCGTCTACGGTGGCAATGCTGTGATCAAGGACATGGAGATCTCCACGTCGGACGGTACCCAGTCGGGCGGTCTGACCACCGACAGGATCCGCAGCAACTTCGACTATGATCTGCTGTCTCTGATCGACGCCTCCAAGACTCCTGTGCGTGCCATCTATGATCTGCAGTTCGAGCCGCGCAAGACCCGACACATCTTCTTCCGGCGCTCTTCCTCCTTCGAGCCGGCCCGAAAGATTTTCTACCTGGTGGTGGAGCACGCTCTCTACGGCGATGGGTATGTAGCCGAAGTAGAAATGGTCTCCGACTTCATCGATCTGGGAGGCACGAGCAGCATTCGCAGGCTGACGTGGGATGCGGAGCTGCCAGCCGGCACGTACGTGGAGATCCGCACGCAGACGGGCGACACTTTCGTCATCAGGGAGGAGTTCTACAACAAGAACGGCGTCGCGATCTCGGAAGCACAATGGAACAAACTGCCGAAATCGCAGAAGCTGGACATCGTCGAGCTCCAGTTACCAGGGACTGACTGGTCGGGCTGGAGCCAGGTCTACGCCGAGCCGGAGGGTGTTTTCCTGTCTCCGTCGCCCCGCCGCTACGTGCAGCTGCAGGTCAAGCTGGGCAACGACAACCCCGACGTGGCGCCATTGCTACGTGATATCTCGCTGCACTTCGACGATGCGTTGATCAGCGGCGGCGTGACGAGCAGGATTCACCCGCGGCAGGTGGAATTCGATTCACTGCAGACCTTCACCTACGTACTCAATCCCGTGTTTCGGTTTGGCGATCAGGGCTTTGATCGGATCAGGATCCAGACACCGTCCCCAGTGGGCGAGGTTTCGGTCCGGGTGGCTGGTGATCCGGTCCTCCCCGCAGCGGTGGCGATGTTGGGCGATTCTCTGCAGATCGATCTTCCGGAGCGGGTCCAGGGAGATTCTGTCGAGGTCGAGTTCCAGGCACGGATTCAGTCAAACGCCACGTTATTTGATTCATGGGTGAGTGTGGCCGGCGAGGATCTGCTGCAGGGCGTGAGGCCCGCACAGCAGCATGCGTCAACGGTGTTCGTACCCTCCATCGCGACCGGTGGCAAACTCATCCGCCAGGTCGGGGTGTCCTCCGTGTTCAGCCCCAACGGGGACGGAGTGAACGACCTGGCGCTGATCGATTTTTCTCTGGCCAAGGTAGAGACGAGTCAACCCACGGTGTCGATTCATGATCTGTCGGGCCGCCATTTGCGCGTTGTGGCGGCGGGAGCGGATGGGTTCCGCTGGGACGGGCGTGATGACAGCGGCGAAATACTGCCGCCCGGGGCGTATATCTGCAAAATATCGCTGGCTGCTGATATTGGAGAGCAGACAGCCCACAGAATCATCAATCTGGCATATTGATAATGAAAGGGAGCCCGATGCGGCGGACGCTTCTACCCACCTTGTTGTTGACTGTCTTGTTGGCAGACCATGCTCTTGGGGCGGGCCTCGAATCGGGTTTTTTCAACCCGTACGCCACCACCGGCGTGAGGATCGCGCCAGAGACGATCACTCCCGCCTTGCGCAAGTGGTACCTGCCGCAGACGCTGTACGATCTGTATGGTTGGAAGAACTGGGAGTATACCAACTACGCCAAGGACAACTACCAGCGATATACCGATCTCGAGCTCCAGGGCGATCGCTTCTACGATCTCTACGGCAACTACATCACCCGTGGTTGGCAGGTGTATAACTGGACCCAGGAGCATCCCGCAGAATTCGGCAGTGGCATCTCTAAATCCATCGAGTTCGGCTCGTGGTTCGACCGCATCCTGATCTCATCCGCCTCTCGCGGTCAGTTCGCCATGTCGTTGACGATCGGCGAGATGCTGCGGACGACCCTGACACCCATGACCTTCTCGAAGCCGCTGTTCGATGGTGTGCAGTGGGACATGAGCTGGGACAAATACGACCTGACGATCCTGGCGTCCCGCGTGAGTGCGCCATCGACAGTGAATTCTTTCCGGGGCCTGCCGCCGTCCACGCGTACAACCTTCACGAACCTGATGGGTTTCCGCGGCACGGCGCAGGTCGGCGACTTCGTCAACGTGGGTGCCACCTATGTCAACGCCGGCCACTGGAGCAGCTCTCTCGATGCCAACAACAACTCGCTGAAAGGCATGCTGAGCGGCCGACTGAATACCGGCAATGTGCAGCGCCTCCTGGTCCGACTGTCTGATGATTCTCCCGCCGACGGTGTCGGCGGGGCAGTGCTGTTTCTGGAACGAGTTTATATCGATGGCATTCAGCATCCCGAGATCAGACCCCTGGTCGACGGCGGCGTGCGCCGGGGCGGTCGTCTCGAAGCCAACGGCGGCAACGTGATCACCCTGATCTACGATATCGAGCGTGACTTTCTTCCGGGTCCAGACGACCAGATCACAGACTTCCGTGAAATCGGCAAGGTTGAAATCGAGCTGGTCCTGGCCAACGACTACGCCATCGACATCGCTTCCAACGTGCAGACAAATGACACTGGCGAGCCGGTTTTTCTGCCGATTGAGACCGCTCGTGGCAACATTCAGGATGGTTCCAACCAGCGTATCGTCCGGTTTACCTATGGCATCCCGTCGGCCAACGAGATCGCCGGCCTGACCATCGATGTGAAGGACCTGTTCGGCGGCTTGAACGTGCGTGCAGAATACGACGTCAATCGGCGGTTCAGCCGTTTTCCCAACCAGAACATTCTGAAGGATCAGGCCCTGGGCCAGCAGAATGCCGAAGCCTACTTCGCCACTGCCTCGCATACGGTGTACCCGTGGTTTGGGTACGGTGAGGTCTTCAGCATGGACCCCGAATACAACACGGGCATGTTCATTCCCGATCAACGTGGCTTTGTGGACTACGAGAACGAGGCCACGTACCTGTTTGAGTTCGTCGATGACAACGATGACCAGGACCGTTTTCCGGACTGGTCGCGTCGCTTCACCGGTGGTGGCAGCAGCAACCAGGCAGCCAGAACGCGAACGGCGGACCTGGCCGTATTTCCGGGTTACGACGAGAACAACGATCTGGAGTCCGACTTCAATCAGAATGACAATGGCCAGCCTGACTATATAGAGCCCTTCATCCGCTACAATGTCGACCCCCTCGAGTTTCTCTACGGGGCGGACATGAACAACAACACGGTGATCGATCGCTTCGAGAATGACCGCGAGGCTGACTATCCGTACAAGCGGGATCACCGGGGCTACAATGTCTATGGTGGCGTTGAGATCAAGCCTGGAAGTCGTCTCATGGTAGGTCGGATGCGGGAAAGACTGTTGAGCGACGACCGGCGCAGCAAGTCCATGTATGGTATGCTGACACTTCGCGATGAAGTGCCGCAGCATGAACTTCGCTGGCAGCTGTACAACAACCTGCGGAGCGTCAAGGACGACATTGCCGAGGACGTCATTCTCTGGGTGCAGCCGCCTTTCTCCACGGGTGGCATGCAGGATTTCGCCGACCCTCTCATTGCTCGAGACGTGCTGATCAACACGTTCTATGCGGACACGAGGATCGGCAAGTTCTCCAACTTGAACCTGGAGACGAAGTTCAAGCACGAGATCTATCACCAGCAGACGAAGCGTGCCGGCATTCGGGACGAGACCCTGCTGGCGCTGATCAACAAGGCAGATTACGAATTCGAAGCCGGACCGCAGTTGACGCTGATGCCCAAGTGGAAACAGTTGTACATGCGTCGGACCCCGACGGACCGGGACGGATTGAAGATCAACGAACTGTCCAATATCGGCTTCCTCGTGGCCCAATATGATCTGTTGCCCACCTTGCGTCTCGAATCTGGGTTCGAGTACGAGATCTTTCGCAATCTGCGTGCACGTCCCGATCCCCTGCCCGCCGGTTACCGGGAGGACTTCGAGCAGATCGTGCTGGCAACACAGTTCTCGAATCAGTCGCACTATCTTGGCTATCGCCTCAGAGCGAACCTCGGTGGCCGCTGGGAGAAGCGGAACTTCAAGAGCGAGTCAGAAACGAACCTGCTGATTTTCATGACTGTGTTTGCAGGTATCGGCTAATTGGATCGACGCCCGCTGCCGACCCTCTGGCGGGCGGCCACACCCCTCGCGATCCTGCTTCTTCTTGGATCGTCGTGCAGCAGGCAAGAGAGTGAACAGACGCCGAAGGGTCTGCCTTCGGCGTCTGTAACTCCCGTCTTCATCGACGTCACCTTGACGTCAGGCATCGATTTCCAGCACATCAACGGGTCCACCGGACGGTTCTACTATCCGGAGACCTACGGCTCCGGTGTCGTCTTCGTCGATTACGACAACGACGGAGATCAGGACCTCTACCTGATCAACAGCGCCGCCCTGCCCGGTTTTATCGAGTCCTTCGAGCCAACCAACGCCCTGTTTGAGAACAACGGCGATGGCACGTTCTCAGATATCACGGAGCACGCAGGTGTCGGCGATCTCGGATACGGCCTGGGTGTCTGCGCCGCTGATTATGACAACGACGGCGACGCTGATCTTTATGTGACCAACTTCGGGCCCAATGTGTTGTTTCGGAACGATGGCGATGGCACGTTCTCCGACGTGACCCGACAGGCCGGCGTAGGTGACCCCCGCATGAGTACCAGTGCTGCCTTCGCCGATGTCGACGGCGACGGATTTGTCGATCTGTATGTGGCCAACAACGCTCATGTACCAATGGACAAGCCCAGGGACTGCCGCCACGGCGTCATCCCGGTCTACTGTGGGCCTGGTCAGTATGAGGGTGTCTCGGGTGTTCTCTACCACAACGAAGGGGATGGCACCTTCGCCGATGTGACCCGGGAAGCTGGTGTCTACGACGAGTCCGGCCGCCAGCTCGGGGTCGTGTTCAGCGACTATGACCAGGATGGCGATGCTGACATGTACATCGCCAACGATACAAAACCAAACTGGCTGTTCCGCAACGACGGCAGGGGTGGATTCACCGAGATCGGCCTGACCTCGGGGGTGGCGGTGAACCCTGAGGCTCGTCCGGAGGCTGGCATGGGCACCGACTGGGGTGATTATGACCGCGATGGACTGATGGACATCATCGTCTGCAATTTCCAGTGGGAGAGTTGCCGTCTGCTGGCCAATCAGGGGGACGGCTTTTTCGAGGACCGGACGTTCCTGTCAGGACTGGGGGAACCGACGTACGCCACACTGACCTTCGGTACCGATTTCTTCGACTACGACAACGATGGGTTTCTCGATCTGTTCATCGCCAATGGCCATGTGGATCCCAACATCGGCATCATCGACAAGGGCGGCCCGGATTATGCCCAGCATGACCAGCTGTTCCACAACAACGGTGACAAGACCTTTGATGACCTGTCGGAGCAAGCCGGGCTGGAGCACAATCGTCCGAAGGTGGGCAGGGGATCGGCAACGGGAGATTACGACAACGACGGTGACCTCGACCTGTTCGTCAGCAACAACAACCATCGCCCCATGTTGCTGCGCAACGACGGGGGGAACGGCAACAACTGGTTGTCCATCAGGACCGTGGGCGAGACGAGCAACCGGGACGGCATCGGCGCCCTGATCACCGTCCATGCCGATGGTTTTGTGCAGTCAGAGGAGGTGCGCGCCGGCAGCAGCTACCTGTCGCAGAACGACCTCCGGGTCCACTTCGGTCTCGGCAGCCTGACCATGGCCGACAGGATTGAAGTGCGCTGGCCGAGCGGCATCCGGCAGACGCTGGAGCAGGTCGAGGCCAACCAGTTCCTCGTCATCGAAGAGCCCGTCAGCGAACAACCGTAACATGACCCGAATTCACCGCCGATACCCGGTCACGATCTGTCTGCTGGTCTCGTCATGGTTCGGCGCGGGGTGCGCGATACCGGATCCACCGCAAGAGACGACGGCGCAGCTGCGGGAACGCCTGCACCAGACGGAGAAGTCGTACCGCGAGAAGATTCAGCAGGACCCCCAGAACGCCACGCTCCAGATAGAACTCGGTGACGTGCTGCTGGAACAGAACCGGTATGACGAGGCCCTCACTGCCTATGGTGCCGCACTGGACCTGGACCCCAGCCAGGCGCTGGCTTTCCTCGGTATGGCTGAGGTGCTGTCTCGCCGCGGTGACTCCGTGAGGGCCATCGCCGCCTACAAGAGATCGATCGCCATCGATCCGGCGAACGTCGATGCCTATCGGCGTCTCGCCGATGTCTACCTTGGCACCCGACGCTATATCGAGGCGCAGGAAGCCCTCGAGTCAGCTCTGGCCATGGAGCCAGACCACCCACGAACACATTACAATCTGGGTGTCGCCTATGCGGGATGGCGTTCGTATCCCGCTGCCGTCGCTTCGCTGAAGCGGGCGACCGAACTCGACGACGAGTATGGACTGGCTTTCTACACGCTGGGTGACATGCAGTGTCTGAAGCTGGGCGAGTGCGAGGGATCCATCGAGGCCATGGCGTCGGCCATCCGCCTGGAGCCCGAAAACGAGCTCTTCCATACGGGTCTGGGTCGTGTTTATCTACGGCTGAGTCGGCACGCCGAGGCCATCGAAGCCTTTGGCGCGGCCACCGCACTGGATTCATCGTCCGCGCCCGCCCGCAACGGCCTGGGGCAGGCTCTTGCCGGTGCCGGCCAGCACGCGGAGGCGGAGGTCCATCTCCTGCACGCGATCCGGTTGAATCCCGCCTACCCTGAGGCGCACTACAACCTGTCCTCGGTCTATCTGCGACAAGGCAAGATCGAGGAAGGGCAGCGGCAGAAGGCCGTGTTTGATCGCGTCAATTCCTACTTCGATGCGATCCGCAAGAGTCGTATGCTGCTGGCGACCAATCCCAACGATCCAGTAGCCCACTACAACATGGGAACGGTGTACACCAAACTGGGCCTTCCGGAGAAGGCGGCTGAACAGTTCCGGCACTCCCTGGCGATCAACCCGATGCATGCTCAGGCCTGGCACAACCTGGGCAGCGCCAACATGAGGATGGAGCAGGTCAACGAGGCGATCGTCGCCTATCGGCAGGCGTTGTCCATCGACGACACGTACAAACTGGCCTGGAACAATCTTGGCAACGCCTACCTGATGGAAGGACTCCTCGGGCAGGCGCGGTTGGCCTACAGCAAAGTTCTCGAATTGCATCCGGGATACGCCGATGCCCTGCACGGTCTGGGCAACGTGGCCCTGCAGAAAGAGGACTACTCCGAGGCACTCGAGCACTACAACTCGGTCCTGGGGGCTGACTCGTCGTACGTCACCGCACACTACGGCAGGGCGATGGCCCACCGGGGCCTGGGAGACACGATTCAGGCGATTGCCGCACTGCGCACGTTCCGGGCCCACCAGGTCCGGGGTGATCCTTGACCCTGCCCGAAGCGGCTCATACCATAAGTATTGATGCGAATGATGCTCAACGGCCTGCTTCTACTACACGCCGTGGCCGATGCCCAGGTGTTCGATGTCGAGACGCGCGTCGCCAATCGATCGCTCCTGATTTCGCCACAGGACCCGCCGTCGACGATCTCGTCCTCCGGCCTCTACAGCGACAGCGAGATCCGCACGGTTTCCCCGGGAATCATCCCGTACGGTGTGAACGCCGTGTTGTGGTCAGACGGGGCCTACAAGGAGCGCTTTATCGCCTTGCCGGGGACGGAGCGGATCGAGTTCTCGGCCAGAGATCCCTGGCGTTTTCCCGACGGCACCGTGCTGGTGAAGAACTTCTACCTGGAGTTCGACACCGGTGACCCGAGCAGCCGCGACCTGATCGAGACCCGCCTGCTGGTGTACGATGGGCAGGCCGACAAGTGGCACGGCTTCAGCTATCGGTGGGCGGACGACGGCAGCGATGCGGTGCTGCTGGACCGAGAGGCCACCGAGTCCTACTTCGTCCTCGACCCAAGGGCGGAGGACGGCATCCGCGAACACAAACACTTCTTTCCCAGCCGTCCGCTGTGTGACCGCTGCCACGTGGCGGAGGCCGGATCCGTCCTCGGTGTCAACACGGGGCAGCTGAACGGACTCTTCGACTACGGCGCGGTCACGGAAAACCAGCTGCACACCCTCAACCGTCTGGGCGTGTTCACCCGCGACATCCAGTCCGAGCTCGGGGATCTGCCGCGCATGGTGGATCCCCTGGACGAGTCACAGGATCTCGATGTCCGGGCCCGTTCGTACCTCGAGGCGAACTGCGCCCACTGCCATCGTCCGGGCGTGATCGACAAGGCCGACATCGACCTGCGTTTCGAGACGCCGCTGGAGCGGACACGGGCCCTCGACCGTATCCCCACATTGGGGAGCTTCGACTCGGATGACGCGCGCATCATCAGGTCCGGGGACGGTCTCAACTCAAGCCTGTACAAGCGTATGCTGGCCACCGATTCCAACCGCATGCCACCCCTGGCCACGGAACTGATCGACTCGCAAAGCGCTGAGGTCATCCGGCGCTGGATCGATCGGATCGATGTGAAGACGCACGTGAGCGTCGATCAGGATCTGCCCGCGGGGTACGCCCTCGAATCGAATTTCCCCAATCCCTTCAACGCGTCGACGACGATCCGCTACCGCGTCGGCCGTGCTGGACCCGTTTCGCTGACCGTATTCGACGCCGCCGGCCAGTCGGTCAGGGTTCTGGTGGATCGGTTCCACCCCCCTGGTCAGTACACGACACGGTGGGACGGCCGCAACGACGCAGGACAGCAGGCCGCCTCCGGCGCCTACATCTACCGGCTCCAGGCCCCCGACCAGAGTCTGAAGCGCAAACTCATCCAATTGAAATGACGACAAGGGAGTCCGTATGAATCGCAGAGCCCTGTTTATCATGCTGTTGTTCGCGGGCGCCACCATCGCGGTGCCGGTTTTTTCTGATCCCACGCCCCTGCGGGACGACATCCAGGTGCGCCACGTGGTAAACCTGGAGCGTAACTCTTTCCGCATCGAAAAGGACCCACTGAGTCACCGGCTCTACGTGCAGGTCAACAACGGTACGATCCAGCGCCTCGAGATTTCCCGACCGGAGGATCTTGTGGGTGAAACCATCGCACAGGGCCGGCCCGATGCCGCTGGCAGTCTCCAGTGGAGCATGATCCGACCGTCTGTCGATCTGCCTGCCGGGGTACCGATCGAGGCAATCCGCGAAGTACACCGGGAGGGTGAAACGCGGGCGGTGAACCCGGTGGACGGGATCAGATATGCCCTGTCCACGTCGAATGGGAACATCATCGCCGCCCCGAGGACCGTCGTGGCAACACGGGAAGACTACCGCATCGAGGTGGTGAAAGGCATGTACATCGGTGACGACGGCACCATTTACATCACCCTGGATACGGACGCCGTCAACGCGCCGCGGATGGTGCCGGTGGCCACGAGTGCCGACCACGGCTTCACCGACGTGCAGGGCTTCGACATCGGTCCAGACGGCACGTTCTATATCGGCGCCATCACCAGAGATGGCGGACGGGTGAACAACATCGCCCGTGGGGTGCTCGACGCTGCCACCGGCGCACGCACGTGGACCGTCATCGCCCGTACGGAACCGATCCCTCCGGGAACGAAGAATCATCCGCACCCGGGGATCGTGCTGAGCCCGGACGGCCGTTTCGTGTTCCTCAACAGTGGTTCCCGTACCGATCATGGTGAAGCGGCGCCGGCCACCGGTTATCCCGAAGGCACGCGGGAGGTGCCCCTGTCCGCCTCGATCCTCCGTGTGCCCGCCGACGGCGAGGGGATCGTCATTCCCGCCGACGAAAAGGAACTGAGAGCCTCCGGTTACAAGTTTGCCGACGGCTTCCGCAACGCCTTCGACATGAGGTTTGCGCCGAACGGCGATCTGTTCGCCGGCGACAACGGGCCGGACAGCGATCTGCCGGATGCGTTGATGTGGGTGCGTCAGGGGCACCACTTCGGTTTCCCCTGGCGTATGGGTGGCATCGACAACCCGCAGACTTTCGCCGGGTATGATCCAGCGGTAGACAACTACATCCTGTTTACCAGATCCAGCGCCAGGAGCGACGGGCTCTTCCATGACGATCCGACCTTCCCACCGGCGCCGATGGTGTTTTCGGATCCGGTGATCAATCTCGGGCCCGACGCTGACCGTTTTCGCGACCCGGTAACGGGGGATGCGGTGGACGCCAGTGACGCAGGGCTGACCGTGAAGACCTTCACGCCGCACAGTTCGCCGCTGGGGATCGTATTCGACGAGGATCGCGCCATGGCCGGCGAGTTCAAGGGCGCTGGCTTCCTGCTGCGCACCGGGGGGGACTGCTGCAATCTCATCGGCTCGTTCAACGACCCCGACGAAGACCTGTTGCATCTTGATATGGAGAAAGTGGCGGATAACTACGAGGCCCGCATCACCCGGATCGTCGGTGGATTCCAGGGCCCTATGGACGCGGAGATCATCGGCAACCGGATATTCGTAATCGAGCGCAGTGGTCAGAGGGCGATGTGGGAAATCACGTTGCCTCCCTCGCGGTCGACGGCGGTAACCGAGGAAGATGGTGCGGGACTGCCGGAGGAGAGTGCCCTCGATCAGAACTACCCGAATCCCTTCAACGCCGAGACGGCGATCACCTTCCGGCTGAGGATGAAGGGACAGGTCGATCTGGCGGTCTTCGACCTGACGGGGCAGAGAATTCGCACGCTGTTTTCGGGAACGCGGGAGGCTGGCGCGTACGCGTTGCGCTGGAACGGTCAGGATGACGCCGGAAGAGCGGTGGCCAGCGGTGTGTATCTCTATCGTCTCGAGACGCCTGAATTCAAAGAAGCTCGACGGCTGACGCTGCTGAAGTAGCGGTCCACAACCCTACGTCCGATGCAGTCTGGCGATGCCGATGTTCTGCTCCCCCGCACCCGAATAGAGCAGGTACAGCTCATCGTCCTCGGCGTAGATTCCCGGGTCACGCAGTTGTCGGGCCGGCTCCTGCACGCGCCCCCAACGTGACGGCTCGAGGGGCAGATGTCCTCCCTCCCAGTCCAGTTCCGGCTCCAGCACCACCTGTCCTGGTGACGGCTGCCACTCGACCCAGTCCTTCGTCAGATCGACCTGTGACACGAGGATGCGCTCCGGAGTGTCGCCAGCCACCGAGTAGAACAGATGCAACGTCTGGTCCTCGACCCAGGTCGCCGCATGGCGGTATCCGGGCAGGATGGCAGGGCCATCCTCAAAAGGTCGCAGCCCGTTGGCCGATCGGCAGAACATCCCACCCACGTTCGTGTCCCTCGAGAAAGCGTACCAGGTGTCATCCTGCGGGCGACGGAAGACGCGGAAGTAGAACATGCCCAGTACCTGCGGCTGTACCTGCCAGTGCAGACCATCCGATGACAGGGCCAGGAAGGATCGCTGTCCCTGTCCCTCGACGGGCTGATGGAAGTACATACGCAACTGCCGGGTGTCCTCGTCGATCAGCACGTCGGGACTGGCGATGTGTTTGCTCCCGGGGCCGGCATCCATGTGCAGCACACCCGGTTCCGGAAGCACCGTCCAAGGACCCGTCAGGGAGTCGGCATGGGCCATGCGGACGTAGTGGCCGCCATGGTGGGCGAAGTAGAGGTAGTAGCGACCCAGCGGCGACTCGACCCAGGCAGGGACTCGGACCAGCGAGGGGCCGTTGATGTTGGCGCCCCGTTCACCTTCCAGGCCTGCGAGATCGCCGTGGATGATGGGATGCAGGCTCAGGCGTTCGGCGCGAAAACCGGCAGAAGGCCGCGGCTCGATCACGCTGCGCGCTTCTCCTCCACGTGTGCCTTGCCGTCCCCGTCGAGCCTGATGCGATGATTCAGACGGCCTACCCGCTCCTCCCAGCCCCGATGCATTGACGGCAGGCCAACGTCCCATGACAGGGCGTCGGCAATCATTCCCAGGCAGCCGGAGCCGTTGGTCCCTGACACACTGCTGCGGGGTGTGGTGCTCTGCGGGCACAGGACCGTCCCGTTCCAGCCAAAGGGCTCGGTTCCCGCAGGCGTGGGGCTGAAGCCGCCGTCTGCCTTGCCGTGAATGTGATGGTAGTGTTCGGCCACCGACGCGAGGGTGGCGTGGAGCTCGGCGGCACGGTGGTCGGAATGCAGCAGACAGACGATGGCCATTTCAGCGACGTTGCGTGGGATGCAGTGTGAATCGCTGTCGGCGTAGAAGCCGTCATCGGTGTGGTGTGTGATACAGGAATTGGCCAGCTCGGTCAGGTACGGCACCCTCAAGCCGAGCGAGAACTGAAAGTTGCCGATCACCTTCAGCGCTCCCGAAATCTGTTGATAGAGAGGCACCGAGTCGTCCCCGAACATGCCGGTACGGGGATTCTGCTGCGAGAGGATCAGGTCGATGCCCTGTTCAACGTAGGGGAAGTAGTCTTCTCGACCCTCGTCGCCGAGAAGGAACAACTCACGGACGCCCTGCGCCGCGTGTGATCCGATACCCCAGGGACGGCTCCAGTCGCCGTCGCGGATCAGGGCCAGCACCTTCTCCGGCTCCGGGTTACCGCCCGACCCGGTGCGGAAGAACGGCCGCAGGGGCTCGGTGCCGAGGTGTCCCAGCAGGATCTTCGCCCACTTGGCGTTGGCCCGACGTAGCCGGAGCAGGGCCTCGGGATCTTCCCGGTCGGCGAACACCGCCTCGAACAGGGGGTCACAGAAGAACCCCGTGTCCGAGTCCTGCAGTCGCTGGACCTCATCAACCGTTCGCGCCATCGTGTCGGCACCCGGAAGCCGCTCGGAGCCGCCGTGATTCAGCAGAAGCCCAAGCGCCTTGGCGCTCGACTGCAGGTCGTGGGCGACGAAGGCGTCGGCAGACATACGGAACAGGCCGGGGTGCTGCGGGTCCATCACCGTCATCACCCAGTCGACGATGTGACCACGAACGCTGTGGATCCACTCCGGCGGATCGATGTCGGGCTGTGCCGGGCTCATGCCTCTCAACATGAGACATGGGAGCTGCCCGGGCAATCGCGTTCAGCAGCCAGTTGGTTACCTTTCACGCCACCATACCCTGATGCGAAGGATGACTGAGTGACCATGGAGACTCTCGATCATCGACGGCGGCTCTTCGTCGACATGTACGATGTCGACGCCCGGGTCAACGTGCGGCGGGACTTTCACCGGGCGACCAAGCATCCACAGCCGGTGCTGCGCCAGGAAGCCCCTTGGGAGCACCACGGTGGCATGACGGCATCGGTCATCTTCGACGACGAGGAGGGGCTGTTCAAGGCGTGGTACATGGCCGGCCACTACGGCGAGGGCGTCGGGCACGTGCAGTGTCTGGCCACGTCGACAGACGGTATCCACTGGGAGCGGCCCGATCTCGGCCTGCACAGAGCACTCGGTTCGACGCGGAACAACATCATCATTCCGGCTGACTACCACGAAGGTCAGGATCACTGGGAGACGATGCTGAAGGATCCGGACGATCCCGACCCGGTGCGGCGATACAAGGCCATCGGCTGGTCCAGCTTCGACGGGGACGGGCCGCTCTCCGGTATCTACTCGGCCACGTCTCCCGACGGACAGGACTGGACACACTCACCCGAGCCCCTGTTCCGCTTCCACCCCCGTCCCGGAACGGACGACCTGGGCCCGGTGGGGGATGCCCAGTCCTTCATGATCGACAGGGGGCGCCAGCGCTACGTCGCCTTCCTGCGGGGCACTCCCGAACGTTTGATGAGCGTCTCCGAGGACTTCGTACACTGGACTGCTCCACGGCCCTTTCTGCGCCCCCTGCACGAGGAGGAGGCCCTCTACAACAACACGGGATTCAACTACGGTTCACGGACCCTCGGCTTTCTCACCCACTTCGACAAACACCCCCTGCGGCAGACCCAGTCTCTGCAGCTGCTCAGCAGCCGCGACGGCGATGCATGGGAGCGCCCCGGCGACGAGGCCCTCATCGAGCCTGGCGAAATCGGTGAGTGGGACCGTTTTCAGATCATGCTGACTGGTGCGCCCCCGGTGGCGGTGGGCGATCGGCTGTTCGTCTACTTTCGGGGCACCCCACGCCGGCACGCGAAGGTGCCACGGGAATTCGATCCCCACATCGAAGGCGACCAGGACCGCAGTACGATGTCCATCGGGTTGGCGACGATGCGGCTCGACGGGTTTGCCTCGGTGGCTGGCAGCTATGACGTGGGGTGTCTGACGACGCGCCCCTTCCGGTGCCAGGGCGACCGGCTCCACGTCAATGCCAAGGCCGACCATGGTCGGCTGCGGGCGGAGCTGCTCACCGTGGACGAGAAGCCCATAAAGGGATACGGCCTCGACGACTGCGTGCCCCTGGGGGCAGACGGCGTCGACCAGGTCGTGCGCTGGGGCAGGGAGGGCGAGGCGCCCATCCCGGAGCACGCGGTGCGCCTGCACTTCGAACTGACCAACGCCCGTCTCTACTCATACTGGAGCTTGTGAAACCAGTTTCTGTGAAAGGAAAAACCGTTGAAGATCACCGATGTGAAGATTACGCCGTCGCTGGGAGAGCCCAACCGGAACTGGACCTTGCTCAAGATCTTCACCGACGAAGGCATCGTCGGTCTGGGTGAGTGGGTGCCGGGTGCCTCGGCCGAACATCTCAAGCGGATCCTCATAGGCCGCGACCCGATCAACATCAACGCCCTGCATCACGACCACCTGTGGCAGATGCAGGGCCGCGGTGCCGGCGTCGAGATCGCCTTGTGGGATATCGCAGGCAAGCATCGGGGCGTGCCCATGCACGAGTTGCTGGGCGGCAAGCTGCGGGACCGCGTGCGCATCTACTGTGACTGCCACGCCGGCGCCCACTGGACGATGGCCGAATACAACCGCCGCTGGGAGGAGACGCGGGCCAGCGGTGAGCTGGACCCCGTGTACGAGACCGAGGCATATGTAGCGGCGGCGCGGGAGGTGGTGGCCGAGGGCTTCAACGCAGTGAAGTTCGACCTCGACGTGGCCAACCCGTGGAAGATGGATCGCTACGACCGCTCCGTCAGCAGGCGTCAGCACGAGCACATCATCACCACCATCGAGCAGCTGCGCCAGACGGTGGGTCCCTACGTGGATCTGTCCATTGACCTGCACGGATCGTTCAACATGGCCGACGGGCTGCGGGTCTGCAAAGATGTGGAGCATCTGGGCCTGCTGTGGCTCGAAGATCCCATCCGCTGGGAGTGGGGCAACGTCGACGCCCTGGCCAAGATCTGCATGCAGACGAAGACGCCGATCTGCACCGGCGAGATATTCTACGGCGCCAAGATGTTCCGCGAACTGATGGAGAAGCAGGCCTGCGATCTGTTGGAGCCCGACATTCCCAACAGCGGCGGTGCCATCGAGATCCGCCGCATCGCCGAGTTGGCGGAGATGTACCACATGTCGATCGCCCCGCACTACATGAGGAGTGCTGTCACCGGTATCGCGTCGGTGCACATCTGCGCCACGATCCCGAATTTCCTGGCTCTGGAGCACCACTCGCGCAACATTCCACTATGGGGGCAGATGCTCGACATCAAGGAGCCGATCCAGCAGGGGTATATCGCCGTGCCTGATGGCCCGGGGCTGGGCATCGAGCTGGACGAGGAGGAGATCAGAAGAGTGTTGCCGGAGGGTGCTCCGCTCTGGTCCTGAACCGACAGACGAGTGCCGCGAGACGCCCCGTTGCGCCCTACGGAGCAGCCACTTGTGGCTGGAAGCGGGCCAACTCCATCTCATCTTCACGGACGATGACATGCAGCTCAGCCGGGGGCCACTCTACCGGTAGGTGAAAGGCACCGGTCCAGGGAGACGCAGGGGACGCGGACAGGGTGCGCCTGGCGACGGTCTGCTCGCCCACCCGCAGTGCCAGCTCGGCATGGATCTCGCGAGCGGGGCAGATCCGTACTTCGAAGGCACCTGTCTGCGGGTCGAGCCGGCAGCGGGCAGCCAGTGACGCATTGGCGTAGGTCAGGCCACCGGTCTGCTGGAAGGGGTAGATCCATTCCGTCCACTCGACGGACCGGCCCGGAGCCAGCGACGCACGCTCGTCGGGAAAGGTGGCCACCGTGCCTCCCCACATCTCGACGTATCCTTTGTTGGGCGCCCCGGATCCCATGGGGATCCCGTCCGGATGGAAACCGTAGGTCCAGACGTCGACACCCGGATTGACGGCGGCGTCGAAGACACGAACCACACCTTCGCCTTCGTCATGGGAGTAGGCGCCGTAGAAGCCGGCGGTGAGACCGTCCGCCATGAGGTCGCCCATTTTGCGCCAGTTGCGCAGCCAGCGCAACGGGCTGTCCGCCCACGCCTGCGGGCTGCTGCCGAGGTTGGCCTGCCAGCGTTCGGGGATCAGGACGCGCTCCGTGGGGATGATGATCTCCGTACTGTCGGTGAGCTCGTTGTGTCCTCCGGGAGCCCACATGGGATTCACCCAATGGGCGAAGTCGACGGGTTGCGCTGTCGGATTGTGGATCCGGATGGTTGCCGACAGGGCGGCGCTGCCGTTTTCGATGCCGAAGTCGATCGTCTCCTGCAGTCCCGTCGTCGGCTCCTCGATCTGTACGCGGACCGCCTTGCGCTGGGGCCGGTCTTCCAGGATCTCCCAGGACCACGGTAGCGCCCACGTGTAGCCGTGCTCCTCACCCGGGAGGGTGTACTCGATGCCGCCGATCCACAGCCACCAGCCGGTGGTGTTGTTGGCCCCGCCCGGCCGTACGATGTCGTTGCGCCACAGGGTCTCGTGGCCTGTGGGACGGTACACCATGGAATAGACCCGACCCATCTCGGGCAGCAGGGTCACGCGCACATACCTGGACTCGAGTATCACCGCCTGGTGGGAGCGTTCGACAACGCGGTCCCAGATGACGGAGGGGAGGTCAAGACGGGGCAGGCCGTCGTCCCCTGTGCGCAGGGCCGGTTCGTAGTCGATCTGCGGGATGGTGATCTGTGTCTGCGTCAGCTGCAGATCGCTTGCTGCCGCATCGCCGTCGGCGGTGGTGAAACAGGCGAGTACGAGGAGTACTCTCAGGGTGTGTCGGGTCAACGGGTCCGGTCTCTTGCTGGTGAGGAGGTGAAGCCCGAGTTTGCAGGCTAACGAATCCCGACCAGAGGAACAAGATGAAACAACTGATGCTGTTGTGCACTCTCGCCGGACTGGCGACGATTCCGACGCACGCCCACGACTCCGACCCGTTGCTCCCGGCCTTCGTCAGCACCGCACCGGTGATCGATGGCGACCTGTCGGAGTGGAAGGACACGCCGTTCATCGAAGTGACTCCGCAGAACGGCGTGTTTGACGGGGAGGCGGGGGAGACGGAGAGTCCGCAGGACTTCAGCTTCCACTTCGCCGTGGCCAGCGACGAGCAGTACCTGTATGTGGCGGTCCGCATCGTCGACGACATCCTCGTCCTCGACACGAACCCCGACCCCGCAGAGCTCCACACCCGGGCGTGGATGGACGACGCCGTTGAGATCTTCATCGACGGCGACCACAACCACGCGCCCCACGCACGGGACTCCCTGGGAATCGAGTTCAAGACCGGTGGCGAGTTCTCCGTTGTCGCCAACGGCGCTGTCACGAGTGACCAGAGCGGCGTGCCCGGCAGGGGAAATGATCCGGAGGCCTGGACCTCTGCCGGATCGTACGGCCCGAAGGGCGCGGCCTATGCTGCCCCCTGGGACAGCACGACGGGCGGATTCCAGATCGAGGCCCGCCTCAACCACAGGATCATGGGCGAGGCGGTTGGGCCCGGGTCGCGCATCGGGTTCACCATCAGTGCCCATGATGACGACGACGGAGGTGACCGCGACGTCGCCCTCTACTGGAAGGGGATCTCGCCGAGCGCCTGGAAGGACGAGTCCGGCTGGGGTGATCTGATTCTGGCTCCCGTGCCGACGGCATCCCAGAATCGATAGGCCCGAGGGCGAAGTGTTCGGCCGGATCTCTGATCTCTTCGGCACCAGGCCCGTGGGCGGAGCGGATGCCGGTGCCGAACCGGCCGTTGGCGTAGAGGGGCACTACCGGTGATACCCTCATCGGTGTGGATCCGGACAAAGAGCCAGTTGTTGTCCTGCTCGCTGGGCGCGTCCATGCGCAGGACTTCGAGATCGGTGATCTTCACGGGTCAGTTCCTTCTATCAGAGGTCGATGGGTCTCTCACGCGCATCCACGCGTGACTGGCCCAGAGCATGTACGCCGTCGTGAGGCCAGCTGACACTGTAGTTCTTCAGCCGTTTCTGTTTGTAGCCGGCGTTCCAGTAGTTGCTCTGCGCCAACCAGCGCAGCAGCTGTAGCTGCAGTCTTGTTCTCAGCGATTCGTGGTCGGGCTGGACCCGGTCCAACCCGTAGACATCGTAGCGCTCGGGTTGATCGGCGAGGGCCAGGTAAGTACTGCTGCCGATGTGCCCCATCGCCCCGGTGACGAGAATCTTGCGCATGGCGATGTGCCTCGGTGACAGCTCAATAGATGTAGTGCAGCGTCTGATCGGTGTGGGGGTCATCGAAGCTGGCGGCCGGAAGCTCTGCCTCGTCGACGGCGACACCGATCCCGATCATGCCGATGGGGTGACGACCACCCGAGTGATAATTGTCGATGGCAAAGCGGACCGCCGGCAGCATGCCGTCAGGGTCGAGAATGGCCAGAGCCAGTATGTAGCTGCCCGGCGCGAGGTCCTGCGGCAGGGGAAAGGCGCCCGTCTCCACGTACGTCGGTTCGTCAGAAGTGTAACGCCTCGCCCCAGCGTCCCACCCGTCACCCGGCAACCAGCCCCGGATGTCGACATCGGCAAAGCGGTCGCTCCAGACCACCCGTCGGGTCCCCGGGTCCAGCAGCGTCACCTCGACGGGCCAGTCGCGATAGAATGGTGCGGAGCCCGTATTGCGCACGGTGAAGGAGACGGACAACGAACCTGTCGCATCACCAACTGTAGCAGCCGTGTAGGAGAAACGCACCTCGTCGAATACGAAGCGGTAGCCGAAGGCCTTCTGCACAAGTTCACCGCCGGTGAACGCCGCGTCATCTGTCTCGTCGTAGTCGGCAACCCAGCGCAGCTGCGTGGCGTGCAGCCGCCGGACTGTATCGATCAGATGCTGACGATGCACGGGGTCCGACACCGTGTCCGTCGGTGAATCACCGGGCTGGATTCCGGAGTCACCCCAATCGTAGGCGACCTCGCCACCCATGATGCGCGTCTGCCAGCGGTCGCCGAGGGCGAAGATGCCGTCGGCGTGGTTGGCCTGGTTGGCATGGGCCCAGGAATCCCAGTAGATGCCGAAGCCGAAGTCGACGAACTCCCAGGGATGCCTGACCAGGACCTGCTTGTGCACAAAGGCGGCGCGGAAGGCGTTGCCAAGCAATTGCTGCATCGTCTCATCCGGACCGGGGCTGTGGTGTTCGCCCCATTTGCCGATGAGTCCCATCTCGACGTGGGCCACCCGCGAATCACTATCCCACACCTGCCCCAGCCGTTCGATAAGTCGCAGAACGCGTTGTTCGAACTGGGGACTGCTGTAGTCATCCTCGACCATGTCGGCCGGCCAGTACTTGAGGTCCCCACTCCAGTGCAGATAGACCCTGGGAATGACCTTGATGTTACGCTGCGCCAGTCCCTGCCACCGGTGGTCACACCAGGCCTGAATCCTGTCGATGCCATCGCCCTCGTCATCCTCTATTTCGTTCCAGCGGATGTACGAGTGCACGAGACTGGCCCATTCGTTCTGCTCGGAGAAGCCGCGATTGGTGAAGCCCTTCAGAGGGTTGCGCAGGGCGCGGGCGTACTCCACGGGCCGGATGACGGTCTGCACCACAGGCACCGGCGCCATCACCGGGTCGCCGCCGCAGGCAGTGGCCAGCACCAGCAACAGGACCCCGCGCTGGATGATGCTATTCCGCATCCCGGGCACAGCGGAATCCGATGTAGCGGCACCGGGGAGCGCCGGCGACACCAACCGACGCGTGCACTTGTGCCGCGGGACTCACCCAGCCGCCGCCGCGATACACGACGCGCTCCTTCTCGTAGATCACCTTTGTGCCAGCACATATCTCCCACACGTTTCCGGCCATGTCATGCACCCCTGCTGGCAAGACGCCCTCGGGGAAGCTGCCCACGGGAACGGTACCCCCGTAGTGGTAGTCGTAATTGGCCAGGGTCGGGTCGATCTCCTGGTCGCCCCACGGATAGGGACGGTCGTCATCGAGGCGGCAGGCCCGCTCCCACTCCTCGTGAGTGGGCAGCCGCTTGCCGTCCCAGGCGGCGAAAGCCGCTGCATCTTTCGCCGTGACGAACACCATCGGGTACTCCTCTCTTCCCGCCCGGACCCGGTAGGCCCCGTCAGGATCCCGCAGGATTCCGCAGCCGTCGTGGGCCATGAACGGATGGTAGTGTTCCTCTGCCCGGGTGGCGTCGAGGAACGAAGCGTACTGAGCCACGGTGACCTCATACCTGTCCAGATAGAAGGCATCGAGAGAGACCGTGGTGGCTTCTGCTCCGCGGCCAGCCAGCGGATCGGGGCCGATGGTAGACTGTCCCGCCGGAATGAGGACCATCGAACCAGGCCGCCGATCCTGCGAGACCGTCTCAGGATCGACGGACAGGAACACCGGTTGCAGGGACAGCTGGTCTCGAGTGTCATCCTGAGTCCCGACCATTCTGGTCGAAAAACGGACGATACCCCAGGACTGGGGATAGTGCATCCTCACGTACCTGTGGGGTGACCACATCCACATGTCCGTCTTTCGTTCCGGTTTCCTGCGGTAGACTCTGACAAAGCCGATGGGCCACTCGTCCTCGTCACGAGGCGGAATCGACATGTCTCCCGCAAACTCCGCCAGAGATGCCATCGGCCAGGCGATCTCGGCAGACCAGCCACCGTCCACGTCGCCTGTGACGTTGAGCGTCCCGTCGACCTGCACTGCGGTTCTGAGTCCCTCGATGTTCCACTCAATGCCGAGCCGCGCGGCGCGCCGTTCGATCAACACATCATATATCACGTTGAGGGCGTTCATCTCGAACTCATAGTACCAACGACCGTCGCTGTCGATATCCATGAAGATCTCGAAGTCGTTGTCGTCGTAAATCGGGCCATCGCGTTCTGTTATTGTGGCCAGGACATCGGGATCCTCCATCATCGCAGCGAAGTACAGATACTCGTCATCCCAGAGCATCTTCACTCGTGTCGCATAGTAGGGCGGGGGCTCAGCCGGAGCCTGCATGTTGCCGAACAGCTCAGTTGCCGGTGCCCTCAACCAGCTGGCTTCGTTCAGCTTGCCGTCGACGGCGATCGGACCGGCGGTGCGATAGGCTATGTACTGTCTGGGGTGGAAGCCGTCCTGCCGGGCACCGGCTGCGGTGACCAGCAGGAGAACGGACAGCAGGTATCTGTACCCGGCAAGGTTCATCCTAACGGCCCTTCTTTATCTCACTCCAGCCCGAGGATCGTACGGCCGTTGGGCGGGTGACCTCCAACGGCACCGGAGACAGATCGGTACCGGCGGGTCCCTCGATATGGCGGCCCCGCAGATCGAAGAGGCTGCCGTGACAGGGGCAGAGGACGATCCCATTCGCATCCGGCAGATCCACTTCACAGCTGAAGTGGGGGCAGGTGGATGAGTAGGCGGTGAAGTCCTCCTCCGACAGCCGCACGATGATGACCGGATCGTAGGATCCCTCGGGCGTGACTTTCACCGCACCGCCGATCTGCAACAGGGGCTCGTACCGAGGCTCCTCCAGATCGATCGTCAGCCGGGTTTCGGCCTGGGCGCCGCCAGCGTGAAGAGTCCGAAGCCCGTTGCTGGCGATGGCCAGGGTGATGATCCGCCGACCGAACCTGCGGCGGCTCAATTCCTGTCCCATGTATACTCCCCCGAGCTCGATCTGTATTGTACCAAGATCCTCGTTGCAGCCGGATAATGTAGCCCTGAAAGACGCCGGCCGCTTGCGTTCCGACACCGCTTACTGGTGATTGAGTACGCCACCGATCCGAGGACCGGACCCCGAGCAGGAGCGGCATCCAATGAAGACATCATCCTCATTTGCGACCATCATCGCCTTGCTGGGTATTGTCGCCTCACCATATGCCGGCGGTGCCCAGGACGAGGGGTATCCGGCCGCTACCCTGACTCCATCGGTGGATCTCGGCCTCCAGCCGATCGAGGTGCAGGTACCGCAGCAGCTGGCCGACCTGGTTCCTGTCGGGCTCAGTCTGAACGTACCGGAAGGTTTCACCGTGGGTCTCTTCGCCGCCGGTCTCAGAGGCCCACGTTTCATGGCCTTCGACGAAGACGAGGTCCTGCACGTGGCCAACATGAACGCGGACCAGATCGTCGCCCTTCCCGATCGCAACCGTGATGGCGTGGCAGACGAGCACATCGTCGCCGCCAGCGGCTTCAAGGAGGCCCACAGCCTGGCCTTCTACCGGGGGGTGATGTACGTGGCCGACACAGATACCATCTTCAAGTTCCGGGATGAGGATGGCGATCTGGTCTACGAGGACCGTGAGGTGCTGACGGACCTGACTTCACCGGGTGCCTGCTGCAGCAATGGCTGGCATACAACGCGCACGATCGTCATCGACGAAGCCGACCAGAAGATCTACGTCGGCATCGGTTCGCCCTGCGACCTGTGCCGGTCCTCGGCGCCCACCAAGGCCGGTGGCACAGATCCTCTGCCACCGAGTGAGGAGTGGGGGTCCATTCTCGAGATGAACATCGACGGATCGGAGAAGCGTGTCTTCGCCACCGGCGTACGTAACACGGTGGGTCTGACGCTGCATCCCATCACCGGAGAACTCTGGGGCAACAACAACGGGCACGACAAGCAGGGCCGTTCCAGTCCACCGGAATGGATCGATGTGATTCGTGAGGGTGACTTCATGGGGCACCCCTTCGTCAACAGCCATCAGGTGTGGAACGATTTCACAGTCGACCGCTACCGGCGCTTGCTCCCGATCACGCCGGAGGACAGTCTGCTCGCCGCGCGTCAGAAGAAACCGGTGGCCCTGGTGCCGGCTCATTACGCGCCGATGGCCCTGCATTTTTACACGGCCCGGCAGTTTCCTGAGCGCTATCGGAATGTGGCGTTCGTCGCCTTCCGTGCGGGAAAGGCCCTGAATTCGTCACACCCCGGCTACAACGTCTCAGCCCTGTTCGCCGAGCCGGATGGATCCGACGCGCAGATTGGCGAATTCGTTACGGGCTTCCAGACCGGTACAACGCAGAGCTCACTCTGGGGCCGGCCCGTCGGCCTGACCACCGATCGTGAGGGCAGTCTCTACGTAGGCAGCGACTCGCGGACGGAGGTGATCCTGAAGATGACCTACAGCGCGGTCGGCGGCTCGTGGGAGCACAACCTGCCCGATGTACTGGCTGCCGGTGTCACTTCTCTGTCCGTGCAGGCCACTGTGCAGGTGGTCCGGACGGATGCAGACGGTGGGGAGCCTCGGCTGACGGCTGATCTGAGCCAGCTGGGGGGCCCCGCCGACGTGCCCCTCGAAGCCGATGGCGACACCTACCGACTCGATACGCGTCTCGACCTGCAGGGGGTGCCGGCGGGGCCGCGTGTGCTGCGGATCCTGATCGAACAGGACGGGGCGGACAAGGTCCACCGTTCCCAGCTGGCCAAGCTCATCACGCTGCTGCCCTCGGACCGGTACATCCTGGACGATCGTCTTGCCCTGGACTGGACCATCACGGGGGAGAAGGGTGCGCAGCCCATCGCTGCCAGCGGGCCGGTGTTCCACGGCGCGGCAGCCCAATCCGTGGCGGCAGTAGCTGAGAGTTTCTCCAAGCTCTGGGCGCTGGAGTTGCGACCGGAGGCCCCGGTGGAGGTCTTCGGTATGGCCGGAATCCGGCTGGCCTTCCATCCGGGAGACCTGACGCCGCTCAGCATCTCCCGTCTGAGCCTGTTCGTGAACGGCAGGGCGGTGAATCTCCTGCGAGATTTCGAGGTCGACATCGAGAAGCGCGAGTGGCAGATCGTCGAGGTCCCCTGGGCCAGCTTCCGTTTCCGAGACGAGATCAAAACGGTCGAGTCCATCCGACTGGAGGGCAACCCCTCGGGTACCTTCTTTGTCGACGATGTACGCCTCGTGACGACGATCCCTGCATCCGATCCGGTGGCTACCGCCGTTGTTGAGAGCAGGGAGGGGACCACCCCGTCCGCTGTGTTGTTGCAGCAGAACTATCCCAATCCGTTCAACAGCGCCACGACCATCAGCTATGAGCTGCCCCGGAGGGCTACCGTAGCCCTGGACGTGTACAACCTGGCCGGTCAGGAAGTGGCCGGGCTGGTGTATGGCCTGCGCCAGGCCGGCACCTACTCCCTGACGTGGGATGGTCGCGACAACGCCGATCGGGAACTGGCCTCGGGCGTGTATATCTATCGACTTCAGGTTGGGGAGAACGTGCAGACACGCAGACTGTTGCTGCTCCGCTGACAGAGGGGCTCCTGCCTGTCGGTCTTCATCGCCCTGGCCGGCGCGATGCTCAGTAGGCGACACCGATCATTCGGTAGGCCGCTCGCTCACCGACATCGGCGGACAGCAAGATGCGACAGACGTAGGACCCCGGGGGCAGCAGCTGTCCGCTGGCGTCGCGTCCATCCCAGTTGTGAGCCCCATCGACGGCGTCTACGGTCCGTACCTGGCGCCCGGAAAGATCGTGGATCGTAACAGCTGGAGACGCCCCTTCCACCTTGGCTAGGGTGAAGCGGATCTGTGCCTCGTCGTTTATGCCGTCACCGTTTGGCGTGACCAGCGGCGAGACCGCAACCGAGCGGATCAGGGCTCCTCCGGTCGCGACGGAGGGCACGAAGACCGTAGCCGCGTACTGCGCCTCCGCCCGCACCCCCTGCCGCAGATCATCTCCCGCCACGCTGACCCAGGCGTCGAAGATCGTCGCATTGGCCTGAATACGCGTCTTGAACACCACTTCCACCGAATCGCGCTCTACTCGTTGGGGCAGATCCACCTGCAATGAGTCACCCACCATCGCCGTCGCCACAGGCACAACCACCTCCCCGCCCACGGTGATCTCCACCCCTTCCGCGGGAGCCGGCACCCGAATTCTGATCCGGTCAAAGCCTTCGTCGCCGAAGCGGAACGTCGGTGTCAGCACATACGTGAACGTCTGCAGTGAATCGAAGCCTGCCTCGCGTGGCAGGATCCGACTGGTAATGCCGCCGCTCACCAGGGCGTCGTCAAAATGTAGTGAGATCCGTCGCAGCAGTGGCGCTACACCGGGGTTGTCGTTTCCCAGCTTCACCTGCAGCTGGGCGAACTTCCGCGGCGTCGGCGACAGGAAGACCTCCCCGGGGAAATCATAGACCGGCCCCCAGCCAGACCAGTCCTGGCCGCGACGCTGGATCTCGACGATGTCCTGCTTCTGTGACTTGGGCAGCTTGTTCCACTGAGCCTCGGATACCTCGACGCCATTCTTGTTGTAGAACTTCTGTTCGATCACGAAGGTGTCGCCCGTCTGCGAGCGAATCTCGACGAAGGTCCCGGGCGGCATCTCGGCGTCCCAGGTCAGCCGGCGGATGCTCTTGGTCCCTCCCAGGTCGATGAAGCCGGACTCCATCACCGCCTCGGCGACGAAACCCTCACCGAAGAGATAGAAGTCGGTCAGGGACGTCAGGACGCACTGGCTGCATTCTTCGATGTTGATGCGTCGCAGGAACGTGTGACGCACTTTGCGAGGAGGAAACCTGAATTCGAACAGTCGACGCCACGGGCTGGCGGTAGTCTCCACCAGGGAGAGGTGCTGGAAATCGAGGTTGCTGCGCACTCGCTCGGTTGTCAGTCCACCCGCCGGCGCACCCTCGGCCGTGGTGATCTCAAAATCGCCGAAGACCGTTCGGGCTCGGCTGATGTAGTAGAACGCCTGGTCCACCCAGTACGTCGCCCCCAGGTCAAACTCGAACCAGTGGCCTTCTGAAATCCAGTCTGCGGCGCCGGATATGGTCCAGGCGGAGTTCTTGTCGCCGTCGATGATGCCCGACAGGTTGCCCTGGTCGGTCCCCCCACGGATACCGCCGCCTCGTCCGACACTGCCCAGCACGACGTTGTCGCCAAGTGTCTCGACCTCTATCCTGGCCAGCGCCCCGTCCGGCTGAAACTCCTCGGCAAGGAAACGGACGTACTGAACCATCTGGTACTTCAGCGTGTCCTCGTTGACCAGGTGTTCCCCTGTCGCGGCCCCCGGCCACACGGTCTCCAGGTCGAACTCGACGACGCGCTCCGTGTTCGGTTCGGTCGTCCGGCCGACACGGGAAAACACGAAGATATCCCTGGCGGCCGAGGCCCGTACGCCGTCGTTGACAAAGACGCTGAACGTGCGGAATGGACGCACATCGAGAGTGTCGGGGAAGGTCAGGCGGATCTTGTTGGCCAGGACCATACGTCCGAGATCGACCTCGATGAACCAGTCCTCCAGTACGTTGACCGTATCGGGCTGCCACCATGTATCCAGCCGGCCGTCCATGATGTTGGCCGCCGTCTCCGCCCCCGTGCCGACAACGTGGACTCCCCCGGGAACGGGCTCCTTGGTGCGTTTGACTGCATGCAGGAATTCCCGGGCGTCGGCGACGGCATCGATCTTCCTGTCGACCCGCTCCAGGCCGATGCTGCCGTCCTCGTTCTGCGCTACCGCACCCCGGGGAAAGGTCCACGTGTCCCAGTCGGCCTGGCGCTCGAAGCGGAACTCGTCAGCCGACGTAGCACAGAGGCCGGCGAAGACCAGAGCGATGGCACCGCAGAAAAGATACATAGCGTTCAGTAGACGACGGCCACGGTGCGCGTTTCCTCGAACGTGCCCAGATCCGTGCCCACCGCGACGCGCACCAGATACAACCCCGGCCCGACCCGCCCGGCGGCATCCGTGCCATCCCACAGGTCCGTGTAGTATCCCTCGCCGCGCGTCTCGTCGACCAGTCGACGCAGGAGTCGGCCACTGAGGTCGAACAGCTCAACCTGCACATCGCCGGCAGTGATCCCGTGCAGCGTGAAGGAAATCGGCAGATCGTCATTCACCCGGTCGGCGTTCGGCGTCAGAACTCGTGAGCCCAGGTTCACCTCGGACAGCACCTGCAGTCGCTCGGTTGGCGTGAAGACATGCAGGTCGTTCGTCGACACAAGAGGCGAAGCGTCTCCGCCATCGATCGACTGCGGCAGGTTTCCGTCCTCAGGGTCGAACACCTCTCCCGCCATCAGCGTATTGAAGTCGAACACGCGGGTGGCGAATGTCAGGCGGATGGGCGGATGTGATGCGGGCATGATCGCGTTCGACGGGAAGTAGACGAGCAACTCGCGATCGCTGATGATCAGGCTGTCCGGCTCGACATCCGCCAGCGGATCTCCCATCTGGAACCGCCGGAAGTCCACCGCCTCGGGGGTCAGCAGACGGATGGCGCTGAAACCGGTCTGTGACGCGGCGGTGAAGTCGGCGCGCACGTCGTACGTCAGGGTGACCGGTTCACCCAGCGGGACTTCGACGATCCCGTCCTCGGGATGAGGATCCTCCATCAACGCCACCTCGCCGACCACGGGGTCGGCCAGCAGCGGCGAGTACTCGACGGACAGTGAGGTCAGCCGTCCGAAGGCGAACACGTCTTCGCTGGTGATGAAGGCGCGAAGCTGGATGAACTGTCGGCGGTCCGGGACCTGCAGCTCCACGCCGGTGCTCGTATGGGGCGCCGACCAGAAACTCCAATTGGTGATATCGTCCCGCACCGAGCCCTGCTGGCCCGGGATGTACAGCGATGAGCTCGTCAACGAGCCGGCCCCATCGTCCACAAGCTGACTGGCATTGTTGTTGGATACACGGTAGGAGGTACCCGACGGAGCGCTGTTGAATCCTGCCTCGCTGATTTCCTTTTCAGTGCCGATGTCGGTGATGATGTGGTAGACAAGCGGCGTATCATCGAGGCCGCTGCGAACGTCTACCGCCAGATGCACCGGAGCGTCGGGTGCCGGCACGGGCTCGGCGCCGAATCCCGGACTGCGATAGCTCTCGAAATCGAAGTGAAGCCGCCCGAAATTGACCGGCTCGCCCATGTCGAGCAACCGCGACACGTACCGGGTCTGCGGCAGAAATCCCTCGCCGTAGAACTCTACCTCGGCGATAAATCCCGCAGCCGGAAAACGCACGCGCGTGAACCGCACCACTTCTGTGCGAAAGTGCACATCAGCCACACGTTCGGTGTGATTGAGGCTGCTCGCCAGGGCGATATCGAGGTCGTTGCCAACATTCTGAAACAGGAACTCCTGCTCGTTGAGCGAGCCCGAAACCGAATACTGCCGGGGAAACTGGTCCTTGATCAACAGCCCGGAACTGACCGTCGTCGACCCGAAGGCTCCGCCAGACCAGACCACATCCTGGAAAGCCGAAGTGGTCCTGCCCGTCTCCGGCGGAAAGAAGACGACACGGTTGAGGGGAATCGGCAGGCCGAGGTCGAAAGTGTAGTCCGTGACGGGGGCCACGTCGGTCGGGCGATCCACATCGCCGTCGATGGTCTGAGCTCGACCACGCGACCCATAGACCCAGGGCGTCTTGTCGTCGGCAACGGGGGGGGCCGAACCGGATATACGCCAGACGTGCCCGAAGATATTGGTGAACTGACCACTCTCGGTGGGCTCGCCCACGGTAACATTCACCGCTGGATCCAGTTCAAAGGGCTGCAGGCTGCCAGCCGAGGCCGACCGATCCAGACCGAGCATGTCGTCGCTGGACTCCAACCAGTCCAGCCCGCCCTGGCCGATGACGAGGCGTTGCACCTGGGCACCGGAGACCGGTGGGAGAATCAACAGTGCGGCCACCGCCAGCAACAGGATGTTGGACATCACGATCCTCCGAGCTCCGGGTGCACCGGGGTGACAGGTCTACAGGCCGAATAATAATGGTGAACAGGCAGAGCGACCAGGCGGGACTCAGTAGACGACACCGATCGATCGGTAGGCCGCTCGCTCACCGACATCGGCGGACAGCAGAATGCGGCAGACGTAGGACCCCGGGGGCAGCAGCTGTCCGCTGGCGTCGCGTCCATCCCAGTTGTGAGCCCCATCGACGGCGTCCACGGTCCGCACCTGGCGCCCGGAAAGATCGTGGATCGTAACAGCTGGAGATGCCCCTTCCACCTTGGCCAGGGTGAAGCGGATCTGTGCCTCGTCGTTTATGCCGTCACCGTTTGGCGTCACCAGCGGCGAGACCGCAACCGAGCGGATCAAGCCCCCATCAGCGGCCACGGCAGGAACGAAGACCGTCGTCGAGTGCTGGTCCTCGGGCTGGACACCTTGCTGCAGGGGATCGCCGACGACGCTGACCCAACCATCGAAGGCGGTGGCGTTCTCCTGGATTCGCATCTGAAACATGACCTCGACGGAATCCCGTTGGATTCGTTCGGGCAGGTCGATGCGCAGAGAGTCGGCCACCGTCTCCACAGCCATGGGCACCACCGGGTCGCCGCCGACGCGGACCTCTACATCGCTCACCGGTGCCGACACCTGGATGCTGACCCGATCGAAGCCGCGATCGCCGAAGCGGAAGGTGGGCTTGATGACATAGGTGAAGGTCTGCAGCGAATCGAAGGCCGCCTCCCGTGGCAGGATGCGGCTGAGCACCCCGCCACTGATCAGGGCGTCGTCGAAGTGCAGGGCGATGTGGCGCAGCAACGGCGCGACTTCCGGGTCGTCGTTGCCGAGCCTGACCTGCAGTTGGGCGAAGCGACGCGGCGAGGGCGACAGGAACATCTCGTCCCGGCCGGAATAGACCGCACTCCAGCCGGACCAGTCCGGCCCGCGCCGCTGGATCTCGACGACATCTTGTTTCTGCGACTTGGGCAGCTTGTTCCACTGCGCTTCGGAGATCTCGACGCCGTTCTTGTTGTAGAACTTCTGCTCGATCAGGAAGGTGTCGCCCGTCTGCGAGCGGACCTCGACGAACGTCCCGGGGGGCAGATCGGCGTCCCACGACAGCCGGCGGATGCTCTTGGTGCCACCTAAGTCGATGAAGTTGGATTCCATCACCGCCTCGGCTACGTAGCCAGTGCCGAACAGGTAAAAATCAGAGATGCGCGTCAGAAGGCACTGGCTGCACTCGGGCGTATTGATGCGTCGTAGGAACAAGTACCGCGCCTTGCGCGGGACAAAATCGAACTCGTACACGTACCGCGGTGGGCTGAAGGTGTTATCGACGAGAGAGAGGTGGTGAAAGTCGAAGGGACTGCGGATCCGGCTCTCTGTCAGTCCGACGGCCCCAGACCCGTCCGACGTGGTGATCTCGAAATTGCCGGGGGTCCGGGTGCCTAGCGAGGTGATGTAATAGAAGGCCTGGTCGACCCAGTATGTCGCCCCCATGTCGATCTCGAACCAGTGGCCGCTCTCGATCCAGTCGGCGGTCCCCGAAATCGTCCATATGGTATTCTTGTCGCCGTCGACGATCCCGGCCAGGTTGCCCTTGTCCGTTCCGCCCCGGACGCCGCCGCCGCGATCGACGCTGCCGAGGACGGCGTTATCACCGACGGTGATTACTTCGATCTGGGCCAGCGCCGCATTCGGCTGGTACTCCTCGGCGACGAAGCGCACGTGTTGGACCATCATGAACCGCAACGTGTCTCCCGTCGTAAGGTGCTCACCGGTGGCGGCACCGGGCCATACCGTCTCCAGGTCGTACTCGACGATGCGCTCGTCATTCGGTTCCGTCACCCGGCCGACGCGGGTGAAGACGAAGACGTCCCTAGTGTTGGAGGCCCGAACGCCATCGTTGACGTAGACGCTGAAGCTGCGAAAGGGTTTGACTTCGAGTGTGTCCGGAAAGATGAGACGGACCTTCTTGGCCAGGACCATACGCCCCAGGTCAACCTCGACGAACCAGTCCGCCACAACATCGGCTGAATCCGGCCGCCACCAGGTGTCGGAGCGGCCGTCGATGATGTTGCCCGCAGTCGCTGTCCCGGAGCCAACGACGTGCACCCCTCCGGGGATCGGCTCCTTCTGACTCTTGCTCGCGTGCAGGAACGTGGGCGCGTCGAGGCTGGCGTCGGTGCCCTTGTCGATGCGATTCAGGCCGACGGTCCCGTCAGGATTCGGGACGACTGCGCCCTGGGGAAATGTCCAGCTGTCCCAGTCCGACTGACGCTCAAAGCGGAGCTCTTCGGCGAATGCTCCCGTGCTCAGTACGGCTACAGCGATGACTGCAAGTTTCATCCGCTTACCCAACTCGTGAACCTCCGGTCGCATCTGCACCCGCATCAGTACGCGATGGCGAGAGTTTGGGTCTGCTCAAATATACCCTCGTCCGTATCCACGGCGACGCGCACGAGGTACGTGCCGGGAGGCACGGTGGTGCCACCCGTGGCGGCGTCCCAGATGTCGGTATAGCGGCCCTGGCGTCGATTCTCATCGACAAGCCGCTTCACCAGTCGTCCACTCAGGTCGAAGACGTCGACCTGGACGTCGGCAGCCTCGATCCCCAGCAGCGTGAAGGACACAGCGAGCCAATCGTTCGCCCCGTCCGCGTTCGGAGTCACCACGGGGCTGGCCAGCTCGAGACTCGACAGGACCTTCAGCTTCTGCAACGGCCCGAACACCTGCAGGCTGTTGGTCGAGACCAGGGGCGAGGCATCTCCGCTGTTGATCGACTGCGGCAGATTCTCGCCGTCGATATGGAACACCTCCCCTTCTATTAGGGTCTGGAAGTTGAAGACCCGTGTGGAGAAGGTGAGCCGGATCGGCGGCTTCGAACCCGGCGTGATCGGGTTCGACGGAAAGTAGACGACCAGCTGGTTGTCATCGATGCGGATACTGTCCGGCACAACATCCTGCAGGGGGTCACCCATCTGGAATCTCTGAAGTTCGGCGGTCTCCGGTGTACGCAGGCGCAGGGCCGTGAAACCGCTCTGCGACGCGGATGTGAAGTCGGCGCGCACGTCATACGTCAACGTCACGGGTTCACCCATGGGTACCTGCACGATCCCGTCAGCAGGGTTCGGCTCGTCGAGTAGGGCCACTTCGCCAAGGACAGGATCGGCCAGCAGCGGCGAGTGCTCGATCGTCATCGATTTCAACCTGGCGAAAGCGAAGACATCCTCGCTTGTAAGGAATGTGCGCAGCTGCACGAACTGGCGTCCGTCAGGGGCCTGGATGTCGACACCAGAGCCCAGGTGCGGTGCGGACCAGAAGCTCCAGTTGCTGATGTCTTCCTGGATGGAGCCCTTCTGACCGGGGACGGGCCGTGTCGTGAAAGCCCCCCGGAAGTTCCCTGTAGGCGCCTTGTCGAAGACGTCCTGGGTCACCTCCTTCAAGCCGCCGATGTCCGTCAGGGTGTAGTGGATCAGGGGGGTGTCATCCAGACCTGACCGCGCGTCCACAGTGACGGTTACGTCGGCATCCGGCGCCGGGACCGGTTCCAGACCGAATCCAGGACTGTGGAAGACCTCGTAGTCGTAGTGTAAGCGCCCGAAGTTGACGGGCTCTCCCATATTGATCAGACGGGTCGTGTAGTGGGTCTGTGGCAGAAACCCTTCGCCGTAGAACTGCACTTCGGCGATAAATCCGAACTCGGCAAAGAACAGCCGGAAGTAGCGTAGCGCCTGTGTCTCGAACCGGACGTCGGCGACGCGCTCTAGGTTGTTGACATTGAAGCCGAGGCGGTGCTCCAGTTCCGCCGACCCGGGCTTGCTGACGAAGGCGCCGGAACCAGCGCTGACAAGGAAACCCGAGGGCTCGTTGCTACCTGACAACGCGTACTGGCGGGGATACAGGTCTCTGATCAACTGCCCCTCGACGCCCTGTCCCCTGTCGCGCACGACACCGGTGAGGCCGCTGCCTGTGGCCCTGCCCTTCTCGGGCGGAAAGAACACCACCCGGTTGATCGGCAGCGTCAGGCCCAGATCCCAAGTGTAACCATAGATCTCCTCCACATCGGTGGGGCGGTCGATGTCGCCGTCGATGGTCTGCGCGCGTCCCCGGTCGCCGTAGACCCACGGCCGGTTTTCCTCCGGGAACTCCGGCGGGCGGGTCGCGACAATCCAGACGTGGCCGAGGAAGTTGGTGAACTGATCGGTCTCGGTGAGGGGGCCGACAGCAAGATTGGTCTCCGGGTTTACCTCGAAGGGCTGCAGATTGCCGGCCACGGCTGCGGCGTCGAGACCGACCATGTTGTCGCTGGTTTCGAGCCAGTCCAGGCCGCCCTCGCCGATGACGAGATGTTCGATCTGGGCGCCGGAAATCCTGGGGGCAAGCAGCAGAGCGGTTGCCGTGAGCGACAGGATGCTCCTGTTCATGGCGATCCTTGGAACTCGGGGCACACTGGGACAATAGATGTACAGACGTAAATACCATATATCGGGTCAAATCGCCATGGTTCGATCCAGGGGACGCACCTTGACTCACGATGGGGAATCCCGATTGTATTCCGTAATCACACAATCGAGGATGCAAGCAATGTCAGACTCAGAGGAAGTTCAGCAGAGCATCGGGCAGGTTGAAGACGCCATCAGCACCCACTCGTCCCCGTCGGATCTGAAGATCACAGATATGCGCCTGGCGGTGGTCTGCAGCAACTACGATTACCCGATCCTGCGCATCGACACCAACCAGGGTGTCTACGGCATCGGTGAGGTCCGCGATGCCGGGCACAAGGAGAACGCGCTGCAGTTCAAGAGCCAGCTGCTGGGGCAGAACCCGTGCAACGTGGACATGATCTTTCGCTCCATGAAGCAGTTCGGCAACTGGGGCCGCGAAGGCGGTGGCGTCTCGGGTATCGAGCTGGCGCTCTGGGACCTGGTGGGCAAGGTCTACGGCGTGCCCTGTTACCAGCTGCTCGGCGGGAAGTACCGTGACAAGGTGCGATTGTACGCCGACACGCCGGAACCGGAGGAGCCCACACCAGAAGGCTACGCCGAACGCGTCAAGGGCCGTATGGATCTCGGCCTCACCTTCATCAAGTTCGACATCCGCATGCCCCGCTATGACAAGCGCGGAGACTACCTGATCGGCACGCCGACGCAGCACGAGTACCGTGGTATGCGCAGCCGGCACGGGGCACCGGGAAGCGGTCAGGGTAGCAAGGTCACCGACGCCGGGATCGAGCGCATGGCCGACGTGGTAGCCGCCGTGCGCGAGGCCGTCGGCTGGGAGATTTCGCTGTGCACCGATCACTTCGGTCATGGCATGATGACGGCCAAAGAGGTGATTCGCCTGGCCAACGCCGTCGAGCCCTACGGTCTGGCGTGGCTGGAGGACCCCATGCCCTGGTGGGATGTGGACGGCCACAAGCGTGTCACCGACGCCATCAACGTGCCCATCGCCGCCGGCGAGGAGCTCTACCTGTGGGACGGCTTCCGTGAGTGGATCGAGAAGCGGGCGATCGACATCCTGCATCCCGACCTGCTGACCTCGGGTGGCATGATGGAAACCAAGAAGATCGCCGACTACGGCGAGCGATACGGGCTGCCCACGGCGCTGCACTTCGCCGGATCGCCCATCGCCCTGATGGCCAACATCCACTGCGCGGCGGCGATCTCAAGCTTCGTCGCCCTCGAGCACCACGGTCTCGACCTGCCGTTCTGGGAAGGGCTGGTCACCGGCCTGCCGGACAACTACATCGAGGACGGTTACGTCAGGGTCCCTGAGACGCCCGGCCTCGGCGTCGACCTGAACTACGACGGCATCGAAGCCAACCTGCGCTTCCCCGGACTGTTCGAGCCGACGGAAGAGTGGAACAACCCCAAGCTGGATTTCTGGCAGCCCGACAAACGATGGGACAAGTGATGACGAAATTCACCGACATGAAGGGCATCTTCGGCCTGCTGCCGACGCCCTACCATGAGGACCTCGAGATCCACACCGAGGATCTGAAAAAGGTCGCCAACTTCTGCTGCGAGAGCGGCCAGCACGGGATCGTCTGGCCGGTGATGGTCGGCGAGTTCTGGTTCCTCGGCGAACAGGAGCGGGTCGCCGCCCTCGACGCCGTCCTGGAAGTGGTCAACGGGCGGCTGCCCGTCGTCTTCGGCTGCTCCGGAATCTCGATCCCTCAGGTCGTCCTCTACTCGAAGGCCGCACAGAAAGCCGGCGTCGACTCGATCATCGCCATGGCCCCGGCGCGCACCGATCAGGACGGTGCCATCGACATGTATCGCCGTATGGCGGAGGTCTTCGACGGCCCGATCATGGTGCAGAACGCGGACAACTACGCGCCTCTCACGGGTGAGCGGGTCGCCGCCCTCGTCGACGAGATTCCACAGATCGAGTACGTGAAGGAGGAACGACAGCCCGGTCCGAAACACATCGCCGAGGTGGCGGACCTGGTCAGCGACCAGGTGAAGTGCATCTTCGGTGGCGCCGGCGGCAAGTTCCTGCCGGATGAGCTGCGCCGCGGAGGCAACGGCAACATGCCGGCCTGCGAGCTGGCCGATGTGCTGGCGAAGATCACGGAACTGTGGTGGGCGGGGCAGGAAGCGGACGCCCGCGCCATGCACCGTCGTCTGCTGCCCCTCATCATCCGCGAGTGCCCACCTTTCTGGCGCTACATCCTGAAGCGGCGTGGCATCTTCAGCAACGTCATCGAGCGCGCCAACCCGGGAAAACAGGCGCTGAACGAAGGGGACAAGAGGGAGATCGACATCCTGCTCGAGACGATCGCCGGGGACATCGACGCCTTCCCCATCCTGCCCGAATAACGTCAGTGAAGCAGGACGCTCGTTCCTGGCACATGGCTTCCTGCGGGTTCGGTGTGAAGACTGCGCTCACGAGCGTGTGGTGGCGTTTTCCTGTCAGCGACGTAGATGGCACCCATAACGAGTGGTCCCCTGCCCTCGATCGTGCCGGATGGCAGCTGGGTCGTCGTCAAGCCGAACATGGTTTTCCTGCGGCCTCAGACCGGCTACTGTCAGGGAGACATCACCGACCCCCGCGTGACCAGGGCGGTGCTCGAATATGTGGCCGAGTTCACCCAGGCCCGACGGATCACTCTGGCCATGGGCGGCAGCTGGCAGGCAGCGGATCAGGAATTTACCACAGGTCTCAACTTTACCGGAATCGTCTCCCAGGATGACGTCAGAGTCGACGGCTGGACGAGCCACTTCGGTGACGACTATCCAGGCTTCACCGGTACGTTCCAGGATCTGCTCGATGACCTGGGGACGCGCCACCCCGACAAGACATTCGACCGGGGCAACTTCAACTACGATCTGTACCCCAGCATCGATGACCCGCAACTGGTGCCGGTACCCGTGTCGAATGGCATCGGTGGCTGGTCGAACGACAGCTACTACGTCAGCAACATGGTTCTCAATAGCGATGTATTCATCACCGTGCCGACGATGAAACCGCACAACGAGGCGCGGTTGACGCTGGGCCACAAGAATTACGTGGGCACCGCCTCCCGCCTGATGTACAACCGGGGCAACTGGTGGAACGCCGGACTGCACAACAACCCCCGCGGCGTCGACGGTTCGCTCGTCGATCTGTTCAGCTATCACCCTGCGGACTACACCATCATCGGCGGCGCCTGGGGGCTGGATGGACAGGGGCCACACAAGAACTCGCGCAGCGGTCCGATCCGTACCAACATGATCATCGCCGGCTGGGATCCGGTCGCCACCGACGCGGTGGCTGCCGAGATCATGGGCTACAATCCCTGGGACATCGAACACCTGCGCATGTCCGCCGCCAAGGGTCACGGCGTGCTGGACATGAATTACATCACCGTACGCGGCGACGCCATCGCCGATGTCGGCATCGACTATCGGAAATCGGAAAACTACAGCGACATGTACTACGGACGCGCCAACAGGACCTGGCTGATCCACGGCGTGCACGAAGGCGCCGATCTGGATGTGGATTTCCTGGGCGGGGAGAATGAGGTCGCCCCCTTCGACGGCGAGGCGCAGAACGGGGCGATCTGGACCCGGGTGATCAGCGACTACGACCAGATCGACCTGAAGAATTTCTTCCATGACAGGGACGGCATCTACCATCGCGACGTGGTCGCCTATGCCTTCACCTACATCCATTCAGCGACCCGACAGGAAGCCGAGCTCTGGATCGGCTCCGATGACGGCGTCAAAGTCTGGTTGAATGGCGAGGAGGTCTGGAGCCATCCCATGTCGGGCTCGCACAGGATCGCCGAGGACCGCGTACCAGTGGTCCTCGATACAGGCGAGAATCGTCTGCTGGTAAAGGTGAAGAACGACCTGGGCGGCTACGCCATGAGTCTGCTCGTCAGCGATGGTGACGGTGACACCGCGCCCGGGATACGCTACCACACAGAGATGCCAGCGTCGACTGCGATCACCTCGACCGGAGCCGCCGGCCTGCCGGACACGCCGCAGTTGGCGCAGAACTTCCCCAATCCCTTCAACGGCGGTACGACGATACGGTATTCCCTGTCAGAGTCCGTACCGGTGGACCTGAGCGTTTACAATCTGCAGGGTCAGAAGGTGGCCACCCTCGAGCAGGAAGTGCGCGGGGCAGGCGCATACGCCGTCCGCTGGGGCGGTCTGGACGACGATGGGCGTTCTCTGGCCAGCGGGACGTATCTCTACAGACTCCGGGCCGGGACCCGGTGGGAAACGCGAAAACTGCTGCTGCTGAGATAGGCGTTCACCGCCCCATCCAACCGCCGTCGACCATCAGCGTCGTGCCGTGCACGTAGCGAGAAGCATCTGAGGCAAGAAAGACCGCCGGCCCGCGGAAATCGTCTGGTTCACCCCAGCACCCGGCGGGGATCCGGGCCAGGATCGCCTGCCGTCGTTCCGGGTCGTTGCGCAGGGCCTCGGTGTTGTCCGTCGATACGTACCCCGGACCGATGGCGTTGACGTTGACCCCGTGAGCGGCCCACTCGTTGGCGAAGGCCATGGTCAGGGTGCCGATACCGCCCTTGCTGGCGGCGTATCCCGGAACCGTGATCCCCCCCTGGAAGCTGAGCAGAGAACCGGTGAAGATGACCTTGCCGCTGCCGCGCGCCACCATGTCCTTGCCGAATTCGCGCGTGAGGACGAACTGGGCTCTGAGGTTCACCTCGATCACCTTGTCCCAGTATTCGTCAGAGTGCTCGACGGCGGGTTGTCGCAGGATCGTGCCGGCGTTGTTGACGAGGATGTCGATCCGTGCATGGTCTGCTTTCGTCTGGGCGACGAAGGCGTAGACCGCCTCGCGATCGGCGAAGTCGCAGCCATAGTGAGCGAAGGAGCGTCCCAGGGCCTGGACCTCCTTTTCGATATCGCTGCCAGCTTCCAGGGACGCCGAGACGCCGATGATGTCGGCGCCAGCTTCGGCCAGTCCCAGCGCCATGGCCTTGCCGATGCCGCGACGGCAGCCGGTGACCAGCGCTGTCTTGCCACTGAGGTCGAACAGCTCGGGTAGATTCATGTGTGTCGTCCTATGATCTGCAGTCGATGAGATACTTGATCCCGTCCGGGTTGGAGTCAATCGTCTCGAAGGTCTGCTGCACTTCGTCGATGGGCTGGATCTGCGTGATCAGTCGGTCGAGATGCAGGCAGCCGCTCGCCGCCAGCTGGATGGCCCTGTCGAAGTCTTCCTCCTCGTAGAGACGGACGCCGATGAGCTGGATCTCGGACCAGAAGAACTTGAACAGGTTCACCGGCTTGGGTTCCGGGTGAATGGCGACCATGACGATCCGGCCGCGCACGTTGGGCAGTTCCGTCATGACCTCGACGCCAGGGGCTGATCCGGAGACCTCGAAGACGCAATCCGCCATGGCCCCGTCTGTCAGCTCCTGCACGGTGCCCGCAAGATCCTGCTGCGCCGGGTTGACGACGTCCATGCCAAGTCCCGCCGCCAGCTGCAGGCGCGAGTCGTTGACTTCGGAGAGTATGACGCGAGCACCCATCTGCCCGGCGACCAGAGCGATGAGCAGGCCGATGGGACCGCCGCCGATGACGACGACGGTCTCACCCGCCTGCACACGTCCGAGACGAACGTCGTGACAGGCGACGGCTGCCGGCTCGATCATGGCCCCGTGAGCCATCTCGAGGGAGTCGGGCAGGGCGTGGAGCGTATAGGCCGGTACTGTCCATGAAGACTGCATGCCACCGGGCATATCGATGCCGATGAATTTCAGGTTCTTGCCGACGTGGGGATGACCCTTGTCGAAGGGGGACGGCTCACCGAAGAACATGGGACGCACGGCGACGCGGTCGCCCACAGCGATACCGGCGACACCAGCACCGATATCGACAACGGTGGCCGACGCCTCATGGCCGATGACCAGGGGACGGTGGACGCGCTGATCCATGGCACCGTGGTAGATGTGGATGTCGGTGCCACAGATGCCGCAGTAGGCGACGTCCAGTCGGACCTCCCCCTCACCGGGAGCCACGGGGTGACTCGAGCCGATGGTGATCGTGCGGTTGCCCTGGTATTGTGCTGCTTTCACCGCCTGTCTCCCTGTCGGCGGGTTTTCGCCTGACCCCAGTTCATCGACTGGATCAGTGTCGAAGGATCGCGCCTGGCCAGCAGGCGCACACCAAAGAAGATGCTGGCGGCACCGGGGCGCGCCGAGAATCGCCATGACGAGCGCACGAACTCGGCCGTGCTGGCAAAGTCGCCACCGCGGAGCACGCGGCTGCTGCCCAGGACCGGACCCCGCGGATCGCGTTCCGGGGCGTCTTCGTAGTAGTCCTCTCCATACCAGTCCTGCACCCACTCCCTGACGTTGCCGTGCATGTCGAACAGGCCCCAGGGGTTGGGCAGCTTGGCGCCGACAGGAAGCCCGATGCGTTCGCCCATCTCCCAGCCGTTCCGTTCGTACCAGCCATGATCTGCCAGCTTTGATGACTGGGTGCCGAAGGACCACCAGGACTCGGTGTCGGCGCGACAGGCGTATTCCCATTCGGCCTCGGACGGCAGCCTGTAGAGCGAGTCCCCGGCAGCTTGGTTCAGTCGCACGACAAGGCTCTGCGCGTCGTTCCAGGAAATGAAGGCGGCGGGCCGGTTCGGGTCGCTATCGGTCGAGGGCTGTCCCTCCCACGGGCGAGTCCCCATGACCGATTCCCACTGCGCCTGGGTCACCTCGAAGCGTCCGAGCCAGAACCCTTCGGTGATCACCACCGGATGCTCGGGAAGCTGATCCGGCGTGCGGGGGTCCTGCTCAATATGGTCTTCGTCGAACTCATCGAACTCATCGAACCCGTCGTCCTCGTCGAACCGGTCGAATCCGTCGAACTCGTCGAGGTCGCCCATGCGGAAGTCGCCTGGCTCGACCCAGACCATGGCGAGAGAGGCGCCGCCGGGAAGCTCGGTGACGATCTGCTGAATCTCGCCTCGCGCCCCAGTGGCGATGAAGCCCGACCCGAAGCAGGCCGCCAATACGGCGGCCCTGACGCTGAAACTGCTAACGGCCGCCTCCACCCCGACGGCCACCGCCGCCCATCCGGGCCATGGCGCCCTTCAACGTCTCGTTCTGTTCTTTCGACAGCGAGCCGCTCACGGCGGCGATCATGTCCTTCTGCATGTCGGCCATGGTCTCTCGGACTTCCTGGAAGTCGAGGGTGCCACCGCGCATGGCGTCACGCATCGCCAGCTGATCCGCATAGCTCGGGCGCAGGGCGTGGCGCACATTGAGCACCTGCTCATCGTTGAGCATGATGTCCGGGCTCAAGGCCAGATAGCCGAAGAGTTGTTCTGCGGACATGCCGAAGCCACCACCGCCGCCACCACGCCGCCCTCCGGGCTGGGCCCAGGCAAGACTCAGGGCGAGGAGAGAAACCGCAACCGCTGCGACGAGAATCTTCGTGGTCCGTGTCATGCCGTTGCTCCTGGTGATGAGTGCTCCTCAATATAGAACAGCCACAGCCTGCAGACTTGTGCGGAGTGCCGGATTTCCAGTCAATTGGACTCATGGACATCACCGACAACCGAAGAGAGATCCCATGGTAAGCACCCTCGACCGTCAGATTCTGCGTGAGCTCGGACAGCAGATCGCCGATATCGCCGCATTGCAGCAACAGCAGGAGACCATCTCCTGCTGGAAGGCCCTCAACGGCCTGCAGCCAAACCGGCCCATGGTGATGATCGACCAGATTCCATGGCACGAGATGGACGTGGACGATGAGCTGCTGCTGCGCACCACCGATCCCTGGAGCCGGGGCGTCGAGCAGCAACTTCGCCGCACCCTATACAAGTGGCACCACATTCCCGGCGACATGGTGGTCGAGCCGATCCTCGATGTACCCAAGGCGATTCACGGCGCCGGGTTTGGACCGGTCACCAAGGAGCACACCGCTGTCAGCGATCCGAACAACGACGTGGTGGGCCATCTCTACATCGATCAGATCACCAACGACGAGGAGCTGTACGAGAAGGTAAAGAAGCAGACGGTCACACTGGACGAGGAGGCCACCAAGCTGGCGGAGGAGCGGGCCCTCGAGGTCTTCGACGGCATTCTCGGCGTGCGCCTGCAGGGCACGACACCGGTCTTTGCCGCGTACGACCGTATCGTCACCTGGCGCAGCGCCGAACAGGTGCTGTGGGACCTCGTCGACAGGCCCGACTTCTCGCACAAGGTGATGGCGCAGTTCACCGAGGTGGCTCTGGACATCCTGGATCAGCTCGAGGCGCAGGGCCTGCTCGGGCTGCCGCCGGCCCTCATACACTGCACCGGCGCCTGGTCCGACGAGCTGCCGGCCGAGGGTTTCGATCCGGTGAGCCCGCGGGCGAAGGACGTGTGGACCTACGGCATGGCGCAGATCTTCTCGTCGGTGTCCCCGAGCATGCACAAGGAGTTCTGGCTCGACTACGCTGTGCGCTGGTTCGAGCGTTTCGGTCTGGGCTACTATGGCTGCTGCGAACCCCTGGAACACAAGGTGCCCCTGATCCGCGCGGTACCCAATGTGCGCAAGATCTCCATGAGCCCCTTCGTCGATGTCGAGGCGGGGGCCGAAGCGATCGGTGGGGACTACGTGTTTTCACGCAAGCCGTCGCCGGCACTGCTGGCCGTGGAGGAGTGGGATGCCGATGTCGTTCGCGCCGATCTGCAGCAGACGCTGGACGCCTGCGATCGCCACGGATGCCCGGTGGAGCTGATTCTCAAGGACATCAGCACAGTGCGCTACGAGCCGGCCAGGCTGTGGGAATGGAACGACATCGCCTGCGAACTGACAGGTGCGACAGTCGTGGGGAACTGACCTCCCCCGGGCTCGTGTCGGTGGTCAGTCGTGTTCCCGGAACAAGGGCTGCAGGAAGATGCGCCCCTCGTCGCTCTCACCCTCGAACCGCACGTACTCCTCATGGCCGGCACTGTACTCGAAGGCAGTGCCGGCGTCGTGGGCCAGGGTCACACCGCCCGGACCGATGAAGCGACCGGCGCAGGGCTGGCTGACCCGCACCGCAATCCGCGATCCCTCCACCTTCATTTCCTCCAACAGAATCCCCGTCGAGGCGTACGATTGGCCCGCCCTGGCGGCGGCGATGATGCTGGCCGGTGAGACGTCGTCTACCAGCACCATGTTGAAGGCGTTGGCGAAATCTCCGGGATCGTGGAAATCATCGTTGGCGAAGCCCCACAGTCGATGACCGGCGGTGAGCAGCTCGTCCCAGAAATCGGCGTAGTAGGGCTGTCGGCCCACGGCCCGACCGGCGGCGGTTCCGTAGTGACCGTTGTAGATCTCGAGTCCAGTCGGCCATGTGCCCAGGGCCGCCAGCTTTGCCCGGGTCCAGTATTCGAGCGCCGCGCCCATGGGCTGCGGGTGGCAGACCATGGTGAGCAGGTCACCGGCCTGCGCCAGGGCCTCTTCGAGAGGCAGCTCGTAGAGTGGCCTCACGCCGGGTCCGGCAAAGACGACATTCTCACGGGAGCTGTATTCGAATCCCTGGATGAAGGCCAGATCCGGGTACCGGGTCTGCAGCGGTGTCAGGTCGGTGATGACGTCATGGTCGGTAAGGGTGACGAAGCCGGCCCCGAGGGCGTGGTAGTCGTGCACGCTCGTGGCCAGAGGGACGGAAGAACAACCGGAGTTTTCGTCGCAGTGACCGTGGAAGCTGCCGCGCACCCAGGTGCCGGTGCCGGCATAGGGATTCCGCCTCACGTGCGCACCGCCAGGACCCAGGCGACGGGACCGGGGTCCAGGTCGCGCAGCATCTGCAAGGCGCCATCGGCTGCCACGTGGAACACACGCAGCTTCGATCCGGCGACGAACAGCGTGTTGCCGTCCGGCGCGATGGCCAGTGGTCGCGGCGTACCGTGGGTGTCCCAGGTACCGAGGGCTGTCAGGCCGCCGGTGTCGGCGTCGACGGCAAAGCCGGCAAGGCTGTCGTGGCCCCGGTTGCAGGAGTAGAGGCGGCGGCCATCCGGTGAGATATTGATCTGTGAGCAGGTGTTGTCGCCGACCCAGTCGACGGGCAAGGTGGACAGCGTCTGTCCGGGCCGCAGCGTGCCGGCGACCGCATCGTAGTCCCAGGCGGTGACGGAAGAGCCCTGCTCGCCGTTGCTGAAGGCGAACCGTGCGTTCGGGTGGAAGCACATGTGTCGTGGTCCCTGACCCGGCTCCGGGGAGGCCTTCGGCGGCTCGTTCGGCGTCAGCTGTCCGTTGCTCTCGTCAAAACGGAACTGCCATATCGCGTTCTCGTCGCCTACGTGTGGGGTAAAGGCGAACCGGTTGGCGGCATCGGTCTGAATGAAGTGTGCCTTCTTCGCCGTCTCGAGCTGCTGCACCCGTTCGCCAGCGACGCCATCTTCGCCGATGGCATGTACCGTGACCATGCCGTCGGAGTAGTACGCGGCCAACAACCAGCGCCCCGTATTGTCGACGCGGAGATAGCAGGGGTAGGGTCCAACGTGGGCGGGTGATCCCAGACGCGTTAGCGATCCCGAAGCCCCATCGATGCTATAGCTCAGGTACTGATGGGTGCCATCGACGTTGACATCAGCGTAGAGGAATCGTCTGTCGGGTGACGCCGCAAGATCTGCGGGGGCGCCTGGCAGGGCGACGACGTCAGCTGGCTCCGTGATGCCGTTGCCGTCGATGGGGTAACAGGCCAGCCGCGGTTGATCGCCGCCGATGGCGACGTAGAGAACGTCGGTCATAGAGATGGATCCTCAGCAAGGGTGTACGGTCGTTCGCTAGAGCCTCGCGGCGCAAGTCCTACGGTTTATAGGCGCCGATGCATCCCGGCTCGCGGCGTTGCGCTCGCTCTGTGTATCCCACTGATACGCATCACTCGCGCGCCTTGCGACCCGGGCGCCTCGACGCCTATATAATCCGCCCTACTTGCGCCGCGAGGCTCTAGGCTAACAGGAGTTGCACGCTGGCGCCAGCGGCGCGCAATACCGCCCGCAGGTTGCGCCTGTCCGGGTAGTGTTCTTCGTTGTCCTGGCCACCATCGCCCGTCATATGCGCCGGGCTGAAGAGGAGAGCAGTTCTTTGATTCGATGGATGAAAGCAGCGCTGGCAGCCACCGTCTGCGTGAGCGGTCTGTCACTTGCCGTGGCGGCGGATACGGCGCCGATGCCGGAGAAGCCCACCGGGATTCGTCCCATTCTCATCGGTGCCGAAGCACCGGCACTGGTGCTGAAGAACTCCTCCGGAGTCGATGTGGATCTGGCGCGCGTACTGGAGAAGCGCGCCACGATCCTCGTCTTCTACCGGGCTCACTGGTGACCGCACTGTCGACGGCAGTTGGTTCAACTGCAAGCAGATGCGGCAGCACTCGACAGTCTGGGATATCAGATCATCGCGATCTGCACCGATCCGCCCGCGAAGATTGCTGAGACCGAACAGAAATGGGGCGTCACCTTCCCGGTCCTGTCAGACACGGAGCTTGTGGCCGCCCATGCGTACGGGGTCGGTTATCGCAAACCTGGCAAGAGTGGCCTGCCCGTACCCGCAGTGTTCATCGTCGACACAAGCCGGCGGGTGCAGTTCGAGTACGTCAATCCGAAGTACAAGGTACGCCTGGGGCGCGAGGTCCTGTTTGCCGCCGTGCGGGAGCTGGCAAGGCGACACTGACTCCGCAGCGCGCTACTGGTCTTCGTGGTAGCGCCAGCCCTTCTCGGGGGGAAGGAGGAACTCCTCGACCAGCTCACCTGGCAACTCGATGCCGATTCCCGGCGCTGTCGGCAGGGCGATGGCGCCGTCAACGACGGGCAGGCAGGCAGCTTGCAGGGCTTTTCGCAGAGGCGACCCGTAGACCTCACTCGCCGCCGATTCGATGAAGGGTGTGATCGGAGAGAACGCCGCCAGGTGCACCGTGGCGGCGCCGAGCACGTGGGTCGACCAGTTTCCGGGACAGACCAGGGCGCCCCGCGCCTGCGCCAGCTCGACGATCCGTCTGGCCTCGGTGAGGCCGCCGCAGGTTGTCATATAAGGCTGCATCACCTGCAGGGCGCCCCGATCCATGAAGTCGAGGAACTCCCAGCGGGTGACGGCGTGTTCGCCGGCGGCGATGCGCAGCGGCGTCCGGGCCGTCAAGCTGGCGTAGGCCTCCATGCGGTCCACGGGGAAGGGCGTCTCGAAGAAGAAGACGTCGAACTCCTCGAGTCGGCGCAACGTCGTCACGGCGGAGCCTACGTCGTTCCACAGGTACCCCACATCAACGCTGAGCATGGGTTCGCTGCCGAGGGCCTCGCGCGTGCGCCGCGTGAGCTCGACGATCGTCTCCGTCGTCTGGTTCATGGGCTCCACCTTGAAGGCGCGGTAGCCGAGTTCACGCAGGCGCAGGACACGATCCACCTGTTCGCCCAGCACGCTGTCCGCGTCCCAGTTGTCGGAGACGATCGTACAGTAGGGGATCACCTCACGATTGCGGCTTTCACAGTTGTCACTGCCATGGATCACCTGATGGCGTGATCGTTCGGCCCCACCCAGCAACTCATGGACGGGCCGGCCCACCGATTTGCCGTAAATGTCCCACAGGGCGACGTCGACGGCGCCGAGGCAGATGATGACCCAACCCCGACGATTGCCGTGCAACATGCTGTTGTAGAGGCGGGTCCAGAGACGCTCCGGTGTGACCGGGTCCTCGCCGAGAAGCAGCCGGCCGACGAGGGACTCAGGTCCGTCGAGTACGGCCCGGGCCACGCCGGGTGGCACGCAGAAGATCTCGGACAGGCCGGTGATGCCCTCGTCGGTGTGAAGGCGCACGAAGGCCAGTCCGTGCACGCGGGATCCGTCGGCAACTTCGGCAGCCTCCGGATCGCCCAGGACGAATACTTCCGTCTTCGTGATTTTCATTCTGATTCCTCGCTCGCCGTTGAGTCTGGTCGAGGGGAAGATAATTGACGACTTCGGACGGAGCATCTTCGTTTATCTGCGCGCTCTGACCCCGCCCCGGAGATTGTTGCACCCCGATGCAATCCACCTGTCTCAAGCACCAGATCACCGACGAAGAGCAGGCTGCCTTCGAGCGGGACGGCTACTTCACCGACACGACCGAGACGGGTCGGGGCAATCTCCACGTGCTGCCCGGCTCCCATCTGCAGGACGAGTTTCCCGGACAGGATCGCAAGGCCATAATCGACGGTGGCGTTCCCGTGAGCGTTCCGTCAGGCACGGCGGTGATCTTCGACCGGCGTCTGTGGCATTCGGGCAGCCACAACTACTGGTGCGAGTCGCGCCGTGTCCTGTTCTATGGCTATTCGTCCCGCTGGTTGCGGCCGCGGGATGACATGACCGTCGGCCACTATCTCGACGGCTGCGCCCCGATCCGCCAGCAGCTGCTGGGAGTGACGCACTCGGGTGGTCGGGGGTACACCTCACCCACCGCCGAGGACGTACCATTGCGCACCTGGCTCGAGCAACACGGGGCAATCTCGGGCTCTCCCGCTTGACGCCGGCGACGTCCCTTTCGCCCCAGCGCGGGTCCGATGTATCCCTGCGTGCCGTCGCCGTCGGGACAGTGCTGGCGGCGGCGATCAACGTCGCCTGCCCGTACAGCGTGCTCGTGCTGCACAACGCCGGACTGACTTCCGACTATATCACCGCCGGTGCGATGATGCTGTTTCTCGTTCTGGTGGGATTGCTCAATCCCCTTCTCAAGCTGACCTATCCGCCGCTGGCCCTGCGCTCGGGTGAGTTGATCGTCGTCTACGTGATGATGATCATCGCCTCGGCGATTCCCACCTGGGGGTTGGTGACCAACCTGTTCCACATCCTCACGCGGCCCTTCTACTACGCCACGCCGGAGAACAACTGGGTCGATCTCGTGCAGCCGCTGATCCCGTCGTGGCTGGCACCCCGCGATCCGGCGGTAGCCCAGGCCTTCTACGAAGGATCGCCGAAGGGTGGCAGGGGGGTCCCCTGGGGCGCCTGGCTGGTGCCCATGGCGGCGTGGGGGACCTTCATGATGGCCGTCTACCTGTGGATGATCGCCACGATGGTCATCCTGCGACGCCCTTGGGTGGATACGGAGCGACTCGTGTTTCCCCTGGCCCAGCTGCCGCTGGAGGTGCTGCGCGATGTGGATCGGCACATCGTGCCGCCCCTGTTCCGCAGCCCCCTGTTCTGGGTCGGCTTCGCTCTGCCCTTCACGCTGCAGATGCTGCGCGGGCTGCACCACTACTACTTCTTCATTCCCGAGGTGCAGACCTATTTCGATCAGCTCTATCTGTTCCGCCGCAGTGTGAGATTCATCGTCTTCGTCAACTTCGCCATCATCGGCATGGCCTACTTCCTCGGTCTGCAGGTGTCGTTTTCGGTCTGGTTCTTCCATCTGCTCGGCCGCTTCCAGACCGGAGTCTTCAACCTGATCGGCTACGAGATCAAAGGTCACAACGAGGCTCTGACGGCCTCGTCGACCGCCCTGTCGCACCAGGGCATGGGGGCCATGCTGGCGCTGGTGGTGATGATGCTGTGGACCTGCCGTGCCCACCTGCGGCGAGTCGTGCGCGCCGCCTGGGACCCGGCCCGCAAAGATGATGGCCGCGACGAGGAGATCCTGCCCTATCGCGCGGCGGCCTGGCTGTGGCTGGGGTGTGCCCTGTTCGTTTTCGCCTGGCTGGTGGCCACAGGCCTGCCGCCATTGTCGACGGCGGTATTCCTCATCGGCGCCTTCGTCATCTTTCTGGCCATCGCCCGGGTCATCGCGCAGGGGGGGGTAGGCTTCACTTCCTCCACCATGCTGCCCCAGCCCTTCACCGTGTACACGCTGGGCACCGAGACGGTGAGCTGGAAGGGTCTGGCGAGTCTGTCCATGACGTACTCGTGGGCAGCCGAGATGAGAACCACCGTGATGGCCTCTGCGGGTAATGCCGTGAAGCTCGCCACCGGCGCCAGGCTGCGGCACGCCCGGCTGTTCTGGGCCATGGCCCTGGCGGTCCTGGTGGGTATGGTGGCGGCGACCTGGACGACGCTGCACGTGAACTATGAACACGGCGGCATCAACCTGCGCCAGTTCGGCGTGCCGTCCATCGCCTGGCGTTTCCTCGAGGACAAGCTGAAGAATCCCATCGGCTGGGAGCACATCGAGCCACGGCTGCTGTTCTTTGGCGTGGGCGCGGCGATGATGGCCGGCCTCATCTGGCTGCAGCACCATTTCCTCTGGTGGCCGTTGCACTACATCGGTCTGCCCGTGGGGGACAGCTGGGTCATGGGCTGGGCCTGGTTCTCCGTGTTCCTCGGCTGGCTGGCAAAGGGGATCATCTTCCGCTTTACCGGGACCAGCGGCTACCAGACAGGCAAGCCGCTGTTTCTCGGGTTCATCGCCGGCCAGCTGATGGGAGGCGCCGTGTGGATGGTCGTCGACGCGCTCCTTGAGGAAGTCGGGAACATCGTCTTCATCGGCGTGCGCTGAGGTGCACGATCCTGTGCTGGTTGCGGGTCTCTGCCCCCACAGATACCCTTTCAAGATGACACCTCGAGAGTCCTTCCGTGCCATCATGCGCCACGAACCCGTCGATCGACTCCCGGTCCTGGCGGTGGAACCCTACGAGCAGACCGCCATCGAGCGCTGGCGTGGCGAAGGGCTGCCCGCCGACGTCCATCCCGTGGACTTCCTCGGCATGTCCAGGCTGGTTCAGGTGCAGTTGGCATGGGGACCGATCCCCGCCTTCGAGCCAAAGGTACTCTCGGAGGACGACGACTACGTCGTCGAGGTGGCCAACATGGGAGGGACGGTTCGCAGACGCAAAGAGAATCCGTCCATGTTCTACGGCCACATGGATCATCCGGTAGTGACCCGCCACGACTGGGAGGAGTACAAGCAGCGCTTTCGCGCCGACTCGCCCGGGCGCCTGCCGGCCGACTGGCAGACAACGGTGGCGCCGCGTCTCAACGCGTCGGTGGATCCCGTCGGAATCTGCTTCTTTCCGTTCTTCTGCCGTCTCGGCTTCTACTCGATGGGCATGGAGCGGTTTCTCACCGCGTTCCACGACGACCCGGATCTCATGCACGACATCTTCTCCCATTGGGGGAGGTACGTGCTCGAGATGATCGGACCGGTGCTGGGTGCGGTACAGCTCGACTATGTCATGTTTGCCGAGGACCTGGCCGGCAAGAACGGGCCGCTCGTCTCGCCGGCCATCTACGAGGAGTTCTGGTATCCATACCAGGACCCCATCGTCGATCTGCTGCGAGCCCACGACGTGCCCGTCATCTGCCAGTGGAGTGCGGGACAGTTCGAGAACCTGCTGCCCGGCATGCTGGCCCACGGTCTCAACTGCACCTGGCCGCTGGAGGTCATGGCCGGCAAGGATGCGCCGGCTCTGCGCCGACGTTTCGGTCGCGATCTGTTGCTGGGTGGCAACATCGCCAAGGAAGCCGTCATCGCCGGTCCGGCGGCGATCGATGCTGAGATCGAGCGATTGCTGCCGTTGATACGTGCCGGGGGATTCGTACCTGCTCTCGACGACATGGCGTCACCCGACATGCCGTTCGCCCACTATCGCTATATGATCGAGAGACTACAGGCTATCGAGCTGGCCTGAGAGCGTCCTCATCCTGCTGGCGCAGGGCCTGCCGGATCCACAGGATGGTCCCGCCCACTGCGAGCAATGGCAACAGCGAGAGGAAGATCGTGCTCAGGGTGAAGGCGTCGGTGTTGGCCGAATCCCGGGCGAAGCAGACCGAGCAGGCGTGGCCCGGCACGGCGCCGGCGAACAGGATCAGGGCAACGAGGCTGGCCCGGCGGCAACTCACAGGTAAACCCTCACGTAGAGGAAGGGCCACAACACCACGACGAAGTACCAGAGGACCTGTGTGGCGGCAAGGAAATCACCCTTGAGTCGGCCCTGGTGCAGACGGACATAGGCGACACTCAGCACCGACAGGCCGGCCAGGGCGTGGAGCGCATGGGCGCCGACGATGAGGTAGAAGAAGCCGCCATGCAGGCTGGATCTCATGGTGAGTCCCTGGCGGAGGAGATCGACCCACTCATATCCCTGGAAGCAGACGAAGAACCCCCCGGTCAGCATCGACCCCAGCAAGAGTGCCCGGGTGTGGGGCAGGCTGTTTCTGTGGGCTCGGGCCGCCAGCAGGAGCAGCAGGCCACTGGCGAGCAGCACGGCGGAGTTGCAGGCGGTCACCGCTACGGGAAGAGGCACCTCTGCTACCGGGGGCCAGACGGCGGCTGAAGCCCTGGCGATGGTCACGGCGCTGATGAGGCCGGAAAACAACATGGCCTCGCTGAAGACGAACAGGAGCATACCCAGAGCGGCGCTGGGTATCACCGGTCGGCGCCGGAGTGCTACAGCAGGCCCGGTCATCGCCGATCACTCCCCATGGGTCAGTGGGTAGTAGACGACTGAGCGGGCACGTCCAGCTTTGCCCAGTTCGTCCCTTCCTGCTTGTAGATGTCCACCGCGGTGCCGGCCCAGAACACGACCATCAGTGTGAGGCACGTGCAGATGACGTAGGCGACGTAGCGAGGCTGCACGTTCAGGTGCATGAAATGCTTGGCCACCATGTAGGCCTTCACCAGGGCGATGCCGAAGGCGGTGATCACAGTGACCACCTGGATCTCGAGGGTGGGACCGGCGATGCTGACTCCCAGCAGGACGAGCAGGATCGCCCAGATCTTCACGTAGCTGGTGTGTCCAGCTTGTTCGGACATGACGCAGGCTCCGTCCTATTTGGCGATGTAGAGCAGCGGAAAGAGGAAGATCCAGACGATATCCACAAAGTGCCAGTAGATGCCGATCAACTCGACGCGATGCAGCTCCCGTCCGGCGAGGGCATCTCTGGCGACGAATCCCATGATGATCGCCCCGGCGATCACGTGGGCGGCATGGATCCCGGCGGCGGTATAGTAGAACGCCCAGAATCCGTTGGACGAGATCGTGTAACCCGCCTGGATCTCGGCCGTCCACTCGAAAGCCTTCACCGTGAGGAAGACGAGGGCACCGACGATGGTCAGTCCCAGCAGCTTGGCCGCCTTGCGGCCATTGCCCGACTCGGCTGCCTGGTGGGCCAGGACCGCCGCCAGACTCGACGTCAGCAGTACGAAGGTGTTGAAGCCGCCGGCCCACACGTTGGTATGAGCCGCGTAGCCCGCCCACTCCACATGGGACATGCGGTATTCGATGTACGCCGCCAGCAGACCGCCGAAGATGACGATCTCCGAGGCGACGACCCACCACACGGCGAGTTGCCCGGTGGCCATGCCGGCGCTGGTCCGGGATGTAGCAATCGGTCTCATGTGTCCATGCCTAGGTGTCTAGTCCGGGAGGTCCTGCGGCCAGTAGTCCGACTCACGATCGGGGACACTGTACTCGTACGGTCCGCGGTACACCGTGGGGAAGACGCCGCCGAAGTTCCCATGGGGCGGGGGAGATTCGGTCGTCCACTCCAGCGTGTTCGATCTCCAGGGGTTCTTTCCCGCTGCCGGACCCTTCTTCATGCTCACCAGGTAGTTGTAGATGAAGACGAACTGGAAGCCGAGTAGCACCAGCATGGCAATCGTCGCAAAGACGCGCAGATCCTGGAAACTGGCACTCGACAGATCCGTGAAGTGCTGATAGTTGAAGATGCGCCGGTGCTGTCCGCCGATGCCCAGCACGAAGAGCGGGATGAAGATGAGGTTGAAGGGGATCACGGTACCCCAGAAATGGATCTTGCCCAGGGTCTCGTTCATCATCTTGCCGAACATCTTCGGATACCAGAAGGTCAGTCCGGCAAAGACGGCGATGATCGAAATCGGGAAAAACGTGTAGTGGAAGTGGGCCAGCACGAAATAGGAATCGTGGAAGTAGATGTCGGAGGCATTGTCACCCAGATAGATGCCGGTGACGCCGCCGATCATGAACTCGGCGACAAACGCCAGGGCCCAGAGCATCGGTGTCGACAGCGTGATCGATCCACGATATAGGGTGGCCATGAACAGGAAAATCATCTCGGCCACCGGCACCGAAATCAGCAGGGTCGTGATCGTGAAGATGTTGGCCATCCGGGGATCGATGCCCGAGATGAACTGGTGGTGAGCCCAGACGACGAAGCTCAACACACCCACCCCCATGGCGGAATAGATGATGATCCGCAGGCCGAAGGGCTTCTTGCGGGCGAAGACGGACATCACCTCGAGGGTGATTCCCAGCGCCGGCAGCAGGACGACGTACACCTCGGGGTGGCCGAAGAACCAGAACATGTGCTGCCACAGAACAGGATCTCCGCCGCGCCCGGGGTCGTAGAACCCGGTGCCGAGAAGCTGATCGAAGAGCAGCATGATCGCCCCGGCGACGAGGGGGCCCACCGACAGCATGAAGATGATGCTGGCCATGACGATCATCCACACGACCACCGGGATGTCAAAGGCCTTCATGCCCTGCGCCCTGGCGTTCATCGTCGTGGTGATGAAGTTGATGCCTCCCAGCAGGAACGCGACAAACTCGAGAGCCACGGCAACCAGCCACATGGACGAGCCGATAGGAGTCAGGCTGTATTCCGCCTTGGCGGACAATGGCGGGTAGGCGGTCCAGGCACCCCCGAAAGCACCGCCGGGCACGAAGAAGGCGGCCAGCAGCACGATGGTGCTGAGGAAGAAGAGCTGGAACGAGAGCCGGTTGACTCTCGGAAAGACCATGTCGTCGCAGCCCAGCATGAGCGGGATCAGGAAATTGCCGAAGGCGGCGATCAGCACCGGCATGGCCACCCAGAAGATCATGATGGTGCCATGATTGGTGACCAGGGCGTTGTATTCACCGGCAGAGACGATGCCATACAGGGGAACGTCCATCCCCGGGAAGGCCAGCTGCATACGGAAACAGTAGGCGAAGAAGCCGCCTACCAGGGCCATGGCCAGACCGGTGAACAGGTACTGCTTGGCGATCATCTTGTGATCGGTGGAGAAGATATACTTCGCCCAGAAGCTCATCTCGTGATGATCTTCGTGGGCTGCCGCCGTGGCTTCAGACATTTCGCTTCCCTGTGATCGAGCGCATTTCCTACTCGTACATCGCCGTTAACGTGTTGCCGGCCGATGAGGCATCGATCCAGGCCGCATGCTGCTCGGCGGAACCGATCACGATCCGTGCAGCCATCACGCCGTGTCCGAGGCCGCAGATCTCGGCGCACTGGATGTCGTAGGAACCGGTACCGATGGCCTTGAACCAACCCGTGATGGTCCTGCCGGGAATCGCGTCCTGCTTCAGGCGGAAGACCGGCACCGAGAAGGAGTGGACGACGTCGCGGGATTCCAGCTGGAAGTGGTAGACCTTGTCGACTTCCACGTGCAGCTCATCGACGGTGACGATATCGTCGGCCGTGTCGAGCCTGCCGTCTGCTCCGGGGTGGATGAAGGTCCAGGCCCACTGCTGGCCGATCACCTTTATCACAACAGCCGGCGGCGGCAGCTCGATCTTGATGTGCGACCAGGTCTTGAGGGCACCGACGATGAGGAAGATGTCACACACGAAAACGACCAGCACGGGCCCGATGAGCCACTTGCGCATTCGGGGTTCGTCGCCGGTAATGTAATCGGCGCGGTGCCCTTCACGGGCGCGGTACTTGAAGATGAAATAGAAGAACAGGGCTTCCGCCGCCACGAGCCAGACACCGACGATGACCGTCACCTCCGTGATCAGGAAGTCGATCTGGCGAGCGTAGGACGACAGAGCGGGTATGAGACTCTCGATCACGGCGAATGACCCCTAGAGAATGAAGATCACCGTGACCGCAACGAAGGCCACGAAGATGCCCATCGTGATCTGGAAGGTGCGATCGGCGATCTGATTCGATGTCAGTTTCTTCATCTGGGCAGCGACATGATGTAGGCGATGACATCTTTCATGGCCTGATCGTCCGGGAGTGCCATCGCCATGGGGCGCATGAGGAGGCTGCTGACGTCCCGCGGATCGGTACCACGCAGACCTGACTTGAACTTCTGCAGCTGCGTCAGCAGGTACCAGTCACTGGATCTGACGAGAGGCGGTGCCTTCTGCTTCACATCGCCGGTTGCCTGAGGGCCGTGGCAGGTGGCGCAGACGACATACAACGCCTTGCCCCTGGTGACGTCGCCGCCGCTGTTTACCGGCGGTGGCAGCACGGGCGGCATGTTCGCGACATACGCGGAGACGTCCGCCACATCCCCTTCGTGGATCAGGGTAACGGCCATGGGCCGCATGCGCAGGCCGGTGGCATCGTCCGGATGCATACCCCGCATTCCCTGGCGGAACTTGTCGAGTTGCGCTTCGAGATACCATTGATCGAGCCCGGCGATGGAGGGGGCGGCGACCGTCTGGTCACCCTCACCTGCTCCGCCATGACACTGGGCGCAGAGCTCGTACAACTCCTCCCCACGCTCCATGTCGCTGGCAGTGGCGACCTGCGAACACAGCAGAGCCAGGGTACTCATACCAATGATGACGGGGATTCTCAGTACCATTCTCACCTGTCAACGAAAAAGCACGTACTGGCTGGACGTGCTTCGGACAAACGAAGGCTTTTGGGGCCCGTGAACTGTAGTGTAGCGCTAGCGATTCGTCAAGTTGAAAAAATCCGGCGTCTGTGTGTCAGCTGAGGCAGTGGAGATCGGCGGAGATCAAAGCCTTGCCACTGTTCTGCCGGGGCGACAGTGTTTGTCTGTCCCGCCAGGTCCCCCCAAAGACAGGTGAAGGCGATGTCCGCAAAGACTTCCATTCTGCACCCGACACGTGAGCTGCTGAGCACCTGGCGAGAGGGCGACGCCGAGAAAGTGCTGGCCATGATCGACCGCTCGGACGCCACCTTTCCCGGCGGCGGGGGATGGCAGGAAGACGCCGAGGAGATCGAGCGCTGGCTCCGCCACGGTGACCAGATCGCCGCGTACGTCACCGAGGAAGGCGACCGTATCGTTGCCCTCTGTACGCTGATGGTCCGGCCTGATCAGCTGGAGGGTTCCTACATCGAGCTCCTGATCTGTGACCCGGAGTTCCATGGGAAGAAGCACGGCAAGTCCGTGTTGCACGCGGTGGTCGAACACGTGTATCGAGCCGGCATCGGCAAGGTTGACCTGGGAACCTGGGCGGGAAACATGAAGGCCGTCCCCCTATATAAGAGGACGGGGTTCATGTGGCAGCCCGGGTCCTGCGTGCATATGGAGAACTTCACTCCGGCAGCCCGCCAGCACCCCCTGGGGGCACCGTTCTTCGCACGTCATGATTGGTACAGTGATCTGCAGCGGCCGGTGGATCTGGTCGAGGACCTGGTGACCCGCGGCAAGGTGAAGGTGTATGAGTACCTATGGCGTGCCGCCGACGGTGACTTCCTGCGTATGGTCTTCGACCGTCAGAGCTGGCGCCCCATAGAGGTGGAGACCCCTGAGCTCACCGCCTGTGTCACGCTGCCCGACGAAAAGCTGGTGGCGGGGCAGCCGCACCGGGTGAAGTGGCAGATCACCAACAGCAAGTCGAAACCCGTGCAGGTATTCCTTGCCGCCCGGGGCGAGCCGGGCATGGAGATAGCCCATCGGCAGAGCCTGGAGCTGAGCGGGTCGGCGGCGATGGAGGCCCAGGTCACCGTCGATCCGGAGATCGTCGAGAAGACGCGGCCGCCGCGGGCGGCGGTGCTCACCACCGAACTGATGTTCGGGAATCGTGAGATCGAACTCGCCGCCGGCATCGATGTGGTGCAGGCGGTAGAGATCAGCATCGAGGGACCGAGGGCTCTCATCCTGCCGACGGAGCCACAGCAGGCCCGGCTGACTCTGCGCTCTCACCTGGATCGCAAGTGTGTGGCGCAACTGCGTCTGCGGCCTGTCCACAACCTGGAGCTGAAGCGCCGAAGCGTCCGTGTCGAGCTCGGGCCGCACGCCAGCCTCGAGCTGCCCGTAGACATCCGTGTTCCGGCCGAAGGCGGCGCCACGCTGGAGACAGAGGCGACCGTCACGGTGAAGGGACGTAGGATCGCCACCAGGAAGCAGCGCCTCGATCTGCTGGCCTGCGGTCGTCGGAGCCTGGCAGGCGCCGTGGGGGAGAGCGTCGGCATCCTCTGCGGCGGCAACCTTGCGGTATACGCCTCGCGCAAAGATGGTCAGTTCTTCGTCCACCACCGGCTGCGCGGCACACGGGCCGTGCGCGCCCGTGTGAATGCCCCCCAGTTCGGTCCGCCCTTCTCCTGGGACGACCTGTTTCAGCAGAAGGCGGAGTCCTGGATCGATCGAGATGTCGAGGGAGTCTCACTCCACCTGCGCACGTCTTCCCTCCTCTACCCGGGACTCATCGTCAACCGCCGGATCAGACTGGATCGCAGTCCGTTGGTGGAAGTGGTCGACACCGTCACCAACGGCGGCGCCAGGACGATCGACCTGCACCGCTGTCAGTTCGTGTCCCTTACCGCTCGCCACGGGATGCGAAGCCGGCGGGGAGCACCGGCGGTGGGCGGCATCCACGTAGATCCGGAGACCACGGGAGCGCGGGAGCTGGGCGGCGTCAACCTGCCAGATGCCGGTGCACGCTGGCCGGAGGGATGGCTGGCCCACGAGGGTGGCGATGGTGTTGTCAGCGCCGTGATCTGGGACCAGGCCGAAACCGTGAAGGTGGGAGGACGATGCGACCTGCGGCAGGCTGCCGGATCGCTGGCCCCCGGCGGCAGCATCACCATGGATCCTCTGCACCTGCTGGTGACCGACGGTACCGTGGAGACGGCCCGCACCTGGTGGCAGCTGCTGCACGGATCGCCTGTCGGTGAGGAGGAGATCACACCACCGTCACGGCGGGAGCCCATCGAGCTGACTCTCGGCCCGGAGCCGTTGATCGTCGCTGGTGACGAGGCGAAGGCCCGGGTGTCCCTGACGAGTGCCGGCACCTACAAGCTGGATGGTCATGTCGAGGTGAAGGGGCAAGGGTTGGTGCGGTCCGCCCTGCCCCGGCAAGAAGTGTCGTCCCTTACCGTGGATCGGCCGGTAGGCGCTGCCATCCAGATAAAGCGGCGACAGAAGAAAGCGTCAGGTCCCGCCCACATCGACTTGCGCTTCGAGACCGACGAGGCCGTGTACGAACGGCAGGCCCGGGTCCTGGTGCTGCCCGCGGGCGCTCGCGCCGTCGAGGTGTGCGACGAGGGGGACGTCTTCGCCATGGACAACGGCAGGCTCAGGGCCCGAGTGGCGCCTGCCTTCAGCGCCAGCCTGATCTCGCTGGCCCTGCACGGACGGGAGTATCTCAACAGCTCCTTTCCCAAGGGGGGACAGCGGGGCTGGCGCAACCCCTGGCACGGCGGCATCCACCCGTCGTACGGGAGGCTGTGGGGGCGACTGCACCTCGAGACCTTCCGCGCCAGAACCGTTGAGCGCCGTGGCCGGCAGGGGCTGCCCTGGAGCGGGGTCCGTCTCACCTGCAAGGTCGCCCAGGAGTCAGCCCGCAACCACACCCTCTACATCGAGTATCTCATGGCACCCGGCGCCGACGTACTGGCAGTGATCGTCGGCCGCAGGAACACCGTGGGAGAGTGGCTCGGGGGAGATGTGGGGTTTGATCTCTGGCCCAATCTGGCGATCCGTCCCGGCAAGGGACACTTCCACACCGCCACCCGGTCGGCAGCCTCGCCGAAGGCTTCGCCCTATTGGTACGGCGGATTTACCTGGGACTGGGGTGGACTGGTGAGCCGCGACGGGCGCGCCCTGTTCACCACGGCAGCCTCACCTGACTGCGTCGCCAGCGGCTGGGCGGAGGGACCGGAAGGTTGTGCGCTCAATGGAGAGGTGACGCGCGGCGTACCGGCGGGAGCAAGCGTCGAGGGTGTGTTCTTCGTGCTGCCCGCGGCTTCTATGGAGGATGCGGTGGCCGCGGCGGCGTGGTCAGGCTTTACCGAACTGCCGTGAGGATCGGTCGCGGTCGAGCGCCCCGCGATAGAGCACCATCCCCCGGACGCATGGTTGGGCCTATACTCACCCGATGCTTCCACCACCCACAAGAGCAGTTCTGCGGCGGGCGGCTCAAAGTTCCGTAGCCAGAATCGGCGTCGTCATCGTCGGCATGGTGTTGTGCGTCGAGGTCTTTGCCTCGATCACGTGGGTTCTATCGGGAGCCGGATCGGTGGATCTGGCCTCTCTGGATTCTGTGCAGGCCCCCGAGCGGCATCCAACTCAGGCAAAGGTCCTGCACGCCGTCAGCGAATGGCAGGCTGACGCCGGAACGGCTTTCCAGGAGGCGCCGCAGTGGGCGCAGCAGGCGGCCGCCGGCGAATTGCCGCCGGTGGCCGAACGCCTGCCGGACAATCCCCTCGTCATCACACCGCCGCACCAGATGGGCCCCTATGGCGGTACCTGGCGTCGTTATGCCACCGGCCCCAGCGACATCGGTATCATCGAGGCCCGTCTGTCCTATGACGGTCTCGTACGCTGGGATCCGATGGGCCAGCAGATTCTTCCGAACCTGGCCACGCACTGGGACATCGAGGATGGCGGGCGCAGCTTCACCTTCCATCTGCGGCGCGGCGTTCGCTGGTCGGACGGTCATGCCTTCGGTGCCGACGACATCCTGTTCTGGTACCGCGACGTGCTGCAGGATTCCGACATCACGCCCGTGATCGGTATCGAGTATCGCCACGGTGGCGAACTGATGCAGATGGAAAAGCTCGACGAGTGGACCTTCCGCGTGCGTTTCGCCGAGCCAAATGGCCTGTTTCTCAAGCAGCTGGCTTCAAACTACAGCTACACCATGGTCGGCTACGCCGCCCACTACCTGAAGCAGTTCCATCGCAACTACGTACCCGAAGAGCAGCTCGAGCGGATGGCGCGGGCCACGGGCCGGGACTTCTGGTTTCAGCTGTTCACCGACAAGCGCGAGTGGCGTAACCCGGACATGCCGCGCCTGTGGGCCTGGGTGTGCACCGAGCCGCCGCCGGCGCGGCCGGCCCGGTTTCACCGCAACCCGTACTACTGGAAGGTCGATCCGGAAGGGCGTCAGCTGCCCTACATCGACGCCGTCACCTTCGACATCTACGACGTGGAGACGATCAACCTGAAGGTGATCAACGGCGAAGTCGGCATGCAGAGCCG
>PVBE010810083.1_pt1 | contig 107813 bp, 69 predicted proteins | sample 1631181 | NCBI WGS metagenome assembly PVBE01 (sample SAMN08397723, study PRJNA350692) | Marine metagenome, whole genome shotgun sequencing project. | isolation source: water | place: Pacific Ocean | collected 2012-04
CGGGCGCCTTCGTCTCCTGTCCCCAGTGCTCTCCCTCGCGCTTCTCGGTCATGACCGGGCGTGAGCCGCACCACCACGGGCTGCGCTGGAACGGCGTCTGGGAACCGCGCAATCAGGTCACCATGGCGACCCTCGCGCGTGAAGCCGGCTACGCCACGGCGACCATCGGCAAGCACCACATGATGTGGCTAGACCAGCCCCGGCCCCTGGAGGAGGACCTGGGCTTCGACGAGATCGTCGACTTCACCGACTATCAGCGCCACTGCCAGGATCACGCTCGGCCGCTGCACACGGCACCGGGCAACTGGACCGGGGTCGAGGGGCTGCCCGCCGACCTGTACTTCACCGGCTTCACTCACAACGAGAACGCGTTCCATCCCGCCGGGTACTACGCCGAGCGCACGATCGAGTTCCTCGAACGGCGCGCGGGTCCCGATGGAGACGGGCGGCCATTCCTGTGCTGGTTCTCGTTCTACGGTCCCCACGGTCCGCTCCTGCCCAGCGGTCCCGCCGACCCCCACGACTGGGCGCATCTCTACCAGCCCTCGGAGGACCTGGACCTCCCGCCGAACCACGACAAGCGCGCGACGACCCCGCGCCTGGCCAACCGACAGGCGCAATACGCCTCCATGAGCGAGGCTGACTGGCGTGAGGTCCTGGCCTGCTACTACGGCTTGATCTCCCAGGTCGACTACAACATCGGGCGCGTGTTGCAGCGCCTTGAGGAGCTCGGGCTGGCCGAGAGCACCCTGGTTCTGTTCACTTCCGACCACGGCGAGATGTCGGGCGAGATGGCCACCTGGAACAAGGGCGCCGGGATGGCCGACGCCTTGACGCGCGTGCCCCTGATCGCGCGTCTGCCGGGGGTCCTGCCCGCGGGCAGGTTGATCGAACAGCTCACCAGCAACGTCGATCTGTTGCCCACCGTCCTGGAGATGGCCGCCCTGCCGGCCTCCGAAGGCCTGCGCGAGCGCCTCGATGGTGAGAGTCTGCTGGATCTGATGGTGGACGCGCTGCCCCCTTCTCAGTGGCGTGACGAGGTCTTCAGCGAGTTCGGGCACGCGGACCTGCCCACGATCATGCGTGCGCGCATGATCCGCACGCGCACGGGCAAGTACGTCGTGGACGAGCTGGGGCACGTGGAGGAGCTCTACGCGATGCGCCTCGATCCCTGGGAAGAGCAGGACCTGAGCGGCGATCCCGCGTCTCAGAACACCCTGCGCGAGCTGCGCGCGAGCCTCACGCAGTGGTGGGGGGGCGAGGCCGATCACGCCCTGGCCTTCGGCTCGACCACCGGCCCGGAGAGCACGCCCTTGGGGGCGAAGGACCCCGTGCCGCTCAACGGCGCCGTGGGCGTATCGCGCACCATCGACCCGCTCTGGACTCCCTCGACGGCCGCCTCGAGCCAGGTCATCTGGTTGGGGACCGATCCGGACGCACTCGTGCCCTTCAAGGACCTGGGCACCATGGTGGGACGCTTCAACGCCGGCACTCTGGCAGCATCGACGACGTTCTTCTGGCGCGTAGTCGGCACCAACGCCAATGGCAGTACCTCATCGGACACCTGGAGCTTCACCACCGAGGCGGGGGGCGCGGGTGGGCCTGGCCTGTGCAGCGACCCCTCGCCCTTCGACCGTCAGTCGGCGGTCGAGCTCGAGGCGGACCTGGCCTGGAGCCCTCCCGGCGGCATCTCTCACCAGAACCTGTGGTTCGGGCCCGAGGGGGAGCTGGAGCTCCTGGTCTCGAACCTGCGGGGCAGCGTCGACTCCCAGGCCATCGCGACCATGGAGGCCGGTGTGCCCTACGTCTGGCGCGTGGACACCATCGACCCGGCCGGGGTCACGATCGGGGATGAGTGGCGCTTCGACACCGAGCGCGGCAGTCTGCCTGACACGGCGCGGGCGCGGGTCCCTTCGCATCTCGCGACGGGTGTCGATCTACCTCCCGGTGCCGGTCTCTCCTGGATCGCCGGCGAGGGTGCCCACTCGCACGACGTCTACTTCGGCACCGAGCTGCCCCTCGCCTTCCAGGGCGGGCAGGCCGCGACGGTCTGGATGCCCCCGCAACTGGTGCCCGGGCAGACGTACTTCTGGCGCGTGGACGAGGTGGGGCCGAGCGGCACCCGCCGAGGCGGCGTCTGGCGCTTCACCTGCGCGGAGTAGCTGGACCCCGGTCCGCTTCCTTCACGAGCCTTCAGGCCAGAGCGCGCAAGGTCTCGCCTAGTCCGAACTGCCGCTGCCCTGGCCTGCGTGGTCTCGCCCCGCTGGCCGGGCGGCAGCGCGCTCCCGCGCTGCGCTCCGAGCGCGGCGGCGGGAGACGGCCGGGCTCGCCGAGGGATGATCGCGGACGATCCCGGAGAGCGAGAGGGTGCGTGAGGCTTCCGGCGAGTTCGTGCGCGGGCGCACGAAGCGGTAGGTGAGGCACTCAGGGCTCTCGGCGGGGGTGAGCCAGATCGCCGCTTGCAGGACGCCGTCCTCGGCCAGGGTGCGCTCGAGGTGCGCCAACGCCGTCGGGTCATCGGGGCCGGCCAGGCCCACCGCGCGCCGGGCTGTGGCCACGAAGTGGATCTCGCGCTCGTCACCCTTGCCGCCGGGGCCGCCCAGGACCTCGAAGCCGCGCTCTTCGAGCTCCTCGCGCAGGGCGCTCACGATGCGCGGGTCCGAGCGAGCACCCAGCTCGTCGATGATCACCAGCGCGCCCGGGGCGGCGTCGGAGTCCAGGTCCGCGTCGATGTGGCGGGCCCAAAGGTGGCGCAGGCTGCGGGGCTGGCGCTGGCTGGCTGCGGTGCGTTCGGCGGCGGCGGAGCGCGGCTCGTCGTCGAGGAACAGGACATCCAGGGCGCCGTAGAAGAGCAGCCCCCAGAGACTGGCCGCGACCAGCGCGCGAGCGGGGATTCGCCGCCCGGAGCGGGACGCACGGGTCCGGGAGGGCGCCGGGTGGGGAGCGGGGTCGCCCGCAACGCGCGGGGCTCCCAGGCCGCCCATGCGGCTCCAGTCCACCTTGCGCCCGGAGACCGAGGGCAGGTCGGCGGGCTTGAGGAGGCGTGCATTGGGGGCCATGGCGACGGTGCGCAGGTCGGCCAGCATCTCACCCGCGGAACGGTAGCGTGTCTTCACCTCGCCCATGGCGCGCCGCACGATCCACTGCAGGGCTTCGGGGCAGGGCCGGGTGATGCGCGAGAGGCTGCCGTGGGCGGGGAACGAACCCTCGACGAGGGAGTAGAGCACGGCGCCCGCGCTGTAGAGGTCGAACTTGACGCCGTCCACCTCGTGCACCTTGAGGCCCTTGAGGGCCATGCGCACCATCTCCGGATCGCGGTAGTACTCGGTCCCGTGGGTGGTGAGGGTCATGGGCGATTGCAGGGGCGTGACCAGGCCCAGGTCCACGAGGTGCGCGCGCCCGCGCGAGACGATCAGGTTGGCGGGCTTGATGTCCTTGTGCCACAGCCCCTCGGCGTGGAAGCGGTCGAGGGTGTAGAGCAGGTCGCTGGCGTAGCTCATCACGAGCGCCAGGTCCGCCGGACACAGGCCCGCGCTGCCGCCGCGCGCGTGCATCTTGCCGATCACGACGTCGAGTTCCTCGCCAGGGACGTAGGGCATGACGTAGTGGAAGCTGGTGAGCGTCAGCTCGTGTTCGAGGACCAGCCCCAGGCGGCTGGCTGCTTCCAGGGCGCGGCTCTCGCGCACGATCTGGGGCAAGGTCGAGCCGGCGTCGAGGGCGAAGGACTTGATCACGACCCGGCCGGGGGGCGCCTCGCCGTCCTCACGCCAGCGCGCGAGCTTCTCGCGCGTGGGCCGGGCCAGGAAGAGGCGCGCCCCCGAGCCACCGGTGGGGAGGGTGTCCAGCACCTCGTAGCCTTCGAAGTCGTTCCCGGCGCTCGCGCTCGCCGCCGGCGCGCCGGCGACCAGCCGCGGCAGGCGGCGCTCGATGCCCTCGGTGAGCCGGCTCAGGCCCAGCAGGCGGATGGGGTTGCCGATCGCCAGGCCCCAGAGGGCGACGCCCATCTCTTGCAGCTCGCTTTCCAGGGCTCGCCCGTAGTGCCTTGCCGCCTCCCAGCGAGCGACGAGGACGTTGACCAGAGCCAGGGGCAGGACCAGCGCGGCGGTCAGGAACGCCCCGGCCAGGCCGAGGGTGTCCGAGAGGGTGTCGCGCACGAAGCGGTAGGTCTGGCCGACGATCCCGACCCCGAGGCGCGTGAGGGCTTCCAGGAGCCAGAAGCTGCCTTGCACGAAGCGCACCGCGCCCCAGATGCAGGCGACGGGCAGGGCGATCACCACGCCCAGGATCACCAGGACCTTCATGACGGCGATGGCGCTCGTGATCATCGGCGGGGCTCCTCTTTCCTGGATGGGCTGGCGTGCAGGTCAGGGATGGGCATCGGCGGCCTCCCGCGCCTGGCGCGCGCAGTTTCGGTGGTAGATGTCGGCGATGGCCTGGTCGAGGCTCGCCTCCCTTTGCTTGTTGGGATCCAGGTCGATCCCGTTTCGCTCCAGCTCCGCCATCTCGTCGCTGGTGAAGCTGTAGCGCGAGAAGACCTCGAAGAGCCGCGCCCGCAGGCGGCGGCGGACGGCCGCCAGGCGGCGGCTGACCGTGGGCTCGCTGATCCCCAGGCTGGCGGCGGTGTGCTTGCCGTCCTGGCCTTCCAGCACCCGCATGCGGAAGACCGCGAACTCCATGAACTCCGAGTCGCGCTCCACCTGCCGCAGGGCGGCCTCGACCTTGGCGTCGAAGACCGCCTGTTCGTAGGCGGCGGGAGGGGACGGCTCGTCGTCGAATAGATCCGAGCGGTTCTCGAGGGCCACCGGTCGCAGGCCGCCTCCACGCTTGGCGGCCGTGCGCCGGTCGATCTCGTCTCCCAGGGTGTAGCGTGCGATGGCCAGGAGCCAGGTGGAGAAGCGGGCGCCGCGCGAGGGGTCGTGGCGGTCGATGGCGCCCGAGAGGGCCGTCAGGGTCTCCTGGGAGAGGTCCTGGACGGTCTCGTGGCCAATGCGCCCGCGCCCCCAGCGCCGCAGCTGAGCGCGCAGGATGGGGCCGAAGGTCTCCCACAGCTCGAACCAGGCCTCCGGCTCGCGATCGCGCAGGCGGCGGATGAAGCTTGTGGTGATGTCGTGCAAGGAGAGGCCTGTTCGCCCCCTAAAACGCTCGCCGAGCCCATTTATTCGGGCCCGGGTGCGGATCGGATGCGAAAAGGGGGCGCGGCGTGAAATTTCCGCCCCCGGCCTCCCAAGAAAACTGGTGTCGCCGCTTCCAGACGGCCAGGCCGGCCGCGGGGAGCGTCCCGATCCGAGCCCGTCACACCCTCATCACCCACAGGGCCGTCGCGCCCCAGGAGCAGATTCATGTTCAAGACCATCACCAAGGCCGGAGCTTTCCTGCTGCTCGGCAGCGTCGTTCTCGGCGGCGGGGCCATCCTCATCGCGGGGCCCATGCGCACCCGCGCGGTCCTCAACCAGGTCCAGGGGGACTTGCTGACGCGGATCGATGATTGCATCGATGACCCGACCGCCCTGCGAGCTCAGCTGGCGGAGCTGGAGAGCGAGTATCCCGAGCGCATCGCCCAGGTGCGCGGCGACCTGGCCGAGTTGCACGAGCAGATCCGTCAGCTCGAGCGCGAGAAGGCGATCAGCGAGCGCGTGGTGGCCATGGCGGACAGGGACCTCGATGAGTTCGAGCCCCTCGTGGCCCGGGCGGCGAGCTCGCGCGGCCAGGCTGGTGGGGCCCGGGCGATGACCGTCGCCCTCGACCACAAGGTCGTGAGCGTCGAGCGCGCTTCGGCGCGCGTGAACCAGATCCGCCACACGCGCGTGGCCTACGCCAACCGGGCCGCCGATGCCGGCCATGACCTGGCCTACCTGCACGAGCAGTCGAACCGCCTCGAGGGGTTGCTGTTGCAGCTCGAGAACGAGCGCGCGCAGTTTCAGGGCCAGATCTGGCAGCTCTCGCGTCAGGTGGATGCGATCGCTCGCAACGACCGGCTGATCGGGTTGCTTGCCAAGCGCAACCGCACGATCGAAGAGTGTTCGCGCTTCGACTGTTCCAGCCTGGATCAGATGACCGCGCGCCTGGCCGAGGTGCGCAGTCGTCAGGAAGCCGAGCTGGACCTCCTGGCCAGCGACCAGTTCCGCGACGACTACGAGGACATGGCTCGCTTCCAGCTCCAGCGTGAGTCGCAGGGCGAGGGGCGGGATCAGCTCGAGAGCGAGGGTGGAAGCGACGGCCTGGTCGAGGCCCCCTACCTCGAGTTGCAGCCGCAAGTCGGGGCGGGCGTGGTCTTCGAGTTCTAGCCCGCGTCCGTGTTCGGTACCGCGCGGGAGTGCGAGGGTGTCGCCCTCGCGCTCCCGTTCGCATGCGCTGCGGCGATCGTGTCTCTCAGCGCAAGAGCACCGTCCCCGGCGAGGAGGCGATGATGGATCGGGAGAGGGCTAATGGAGGGGCGCTCGCTGGACAGGCGCTCGCGGATCGAGCAGGATTGCCGCGATGCGGGAACGCGAGGAGGCATGACGATGGCCGAAAAGGGGACGACGGAGGCGACGACGACTGAGGTGACGGGCTCCAGGAAGGAGGAGATCCTCCTGCGGGCGGTGTTCGACGAGCGCCTCAAGACGTACTTCCTGCTCGGTGCGCTGCCCTTGATGGCGGCGATGATCGTCACCATCCCGCTCATCCCTCTCTGGCTCCTGGGCATCGGCCAGGCGCTCTGTCGGCGCCAATTCGAGTCCATCGAGGCGGAGCTGACGGATCGCAGCCTGAACATCCGCAAGGGATTCCTGATCCGCATCCAGAAGACGGTTCCCCTGGACAAGATCACGGACCTGGCGTTGCACGAGGGACCCATCCTGCGCCACTTCGGTCTCTGCAGTCTGAAGGTGGAGACGGCCGGCGGTGGGAGTGGCACCAGCATGGGGCAGGTTTCGTTGCCAGGGGTGGTCGAGGCCCTCGCCTTCCGCGACGCGGTCTTGAACCAGCGCGATCGGGTCGTGGGCGCCGTGCCCTCGGCGCCGGCTGCGGCGTCGTCGGAGCCCGTGCTGGAGGAGATCCGTGACACCCTGGGGCGCATCGAGAGCCTCTTGGCGGAGCGCTCCTGAGGTCGCGCGGCCGCGTCGGTGGTGGACGGACCCTGGGATGCGCGCCACCCCGCACGTAGGATTCGCGCCCATGTCGCGCCTGCTTCCCATGATGTCCTCGCTCCTGTTCGCCTTGCCGGCGGCGGCTCAGGATTTCGATCACGCGGACGGGAATCCTCTCGCACCGCGATGGAGTGACTGGATCGAGCGCCACGAGGTGGAGGTCGGAGTCTACGGGAGCTTCCTCGCGCGCAAGGACGACCACGGGATCGAGGGCGACGGCGACGGTGAGGGTGGCAGCGCGAGCAACGACATCACCGACATCGCCCGCCTGCGCCAGATCGACCTCTCCCTGCGCGCCACCCTCGAGAGCGGCGTGGGCGCCGTTCTGACCGCCAGCATCCAGTCGAACCGGCTCAATACCGAGTACGGCCTCGATGTCGAGGAGGCGTACCTGGATGTGCGGCGCGTGCCGTTGCTGGGCGACTTGCCGTCGGGCCTGTCGTTCCAGCTGGGCCAGTTTCGTACTCACTTCGGGTTCCTGAACGGCGTACGCGTGTTCGATCTGCCCCAGATCAACAGGCCGCGCGCGCTGACTCAGTTCTTCGGCGACAACGGCTACTCCCAGCTCGGCGGTTCGGTGTCGTACCGGCGCGAGCTGCCCGGTGACGCGGGCGCCCTGCGCGCGACCTGGGAGATCCTGGACTCGGGCAACCCGCCGCTGACCATCGAGGACGGTGGGGCTACCGGCGCACAGGTCGCACGCCTGGCGTGGTCGCGGGGGGTGGGGAGCGAGCACGTCCTGCGCTCGGGCCTCTCCTTGTACCACGGCCGCCAGGCGGACCGGGACGAGCTCCGAACCGATCTCCTGGGGCTCGACGCACTGTACACCTGGCGTTCCGACGAGCAGCGCGGCCTGAATGCCCTGCGCCTGGGAGGCGAGTGGCTCGCGGCGGAGATCGACCGTGAAGACGCGTCTCCCGAGGAGCCCGAGGCCTGGTACCTGTGGTCGCAGGCCCAGTTCGGTCAGCGCTGGTTGGTGGGAGCTCACCTCGACGTCTCCGAGGAGCTGGACGCGCCGGATCTCTCCACGCGCACCCTGGGCGCGACCCTGACCTTCCTCGAGTCGTGTGACCTGCGCTACTCCCTGGGGGTGTCGGTCACCGACAGCGACCTCGACCTGCTCGACGGAGCGACGCGCGCCTTCGCGGCGATCCAATTCGGCTTCGGCTCGTCCCCTCGCCGACCGTTCTGGGTCCGCTGACAGCGCGTTGCCGTACGGTTTGCGGCGCCGCGCTGCCGTCAGAGGGGAGCGCGCAGAGAGAGGCTGGCGGGGACGCGCTCGCCGGCGACGTCGAGTTCGAAGCGACCTTTCCTGAGGTAGTCTGCATCGACTCCGGCGGCAGAGTCTACATAGCCCAGGCCGACGGGTACGCCCAGGGTGTGGCCGAAGCCGCCGCTCGTGAGCCAGCCGACGCGCTGGCCGTCGCAGAGGATCGTCTCACGGCCGAACAGCATCAGGTTCGGGTCCGCGAGGAGGACCGAGACCAGGCGCCGGCGCGCTGGCCCGGCGGCGCGCTGGGCCTCGAGCGCCGCACGCCCCAGGAACGGCTGGCCGGAAGCGAACTTCACCGCCCAGGAGAGCCCCGCCTCCAGGGGCGTGTGGTCGGGCGTGACGTCAGCGCCCCAGACCCGGTAGGCCTTCTCCAGGCGCAGGGAGTCGATGGCGCGGTAGCCGGCGTGGCGCAGGCCATGATCACGACCCGCGTCCCACAGCGCGTCGAAGACCGCCCCCGCCTCATGCCGGGGGATGTGCAGCTCCCAGCCCAGCTCGCCCACGAAGCTGATGCGCAAGGCCTCGACCTCGGCGTCGGCGATGCGCAGGGTGCGCCGGTGGGCGAAGGGGAAGCCCTCATCGCTCACGTCATCAACGGTGACCGTCTCCAGCACGCGCCGAGCCGCGGGCCCCATCAGTCCCAGGACCGCGAAGTCGGCGCTCACGTCGGTCACGGCGACTTCGAGGCCCGCGGGCAGGTTGCCCTCGATCCAGGCGCGGTCATGGACGCCGAAGGCCGTGCCCGTCACCACGTAGAAGCGCTCCGCGTCCAGCCGTGAGACCGTGAGATCGCACTCGATCCCGCCGCGCGCGTTGCACATCTGCGTGTAGACGACGCGCCCCGGTGGCTGAGCGACGTCGTTGGCGGCGAGCCATGAGAGGGCCTGTTCGGCATCGGGTCCGCTTACGGTGAGCTTGGAGAAGGAGCTCTCGTCGAAGAGGCAGACCGCCTCGCGCGTGGCGCGGTGCTCGGCGGCCACGTGCTCGAACCAGTTAGCTCGGCCGTAGGTCGGCTCATCCAGCGCTTCGACGCCGGGCGGCGCGAACCAGTTGGGCCGCTCCCAGCCCATCTTCGAGCCGAAGCAGGCGCCCGCGCTTGCCAGGCGTTCATAGAGCGGCGAGACCTTGAGTGGCCGGCCCGAGACGAACTCCTCATGGGGCCAGGACATCGTGTAGTGGTGCGCGTAGGCCTCGAGGGTCCGCTCGCGCGTCCAGTGCTCGTCGGCGTGGTGGGGGCCGAAGCGTCGGATGTCCACGGGCCACAGGTCGAAGGATGGCTCGCCGGCGACGATCCACTCCGCCAGGGCGCGCCCTGCCCCGCCGCCGGCCGCGATGCCGAAGGCGTTGAATCCCGCGGCGACGAAGAAGCCGCGCACGGCGGGCGCTTCGCCCAGGATGAAGTTGCCGTCGGGAGTGAAGGCCTCCGGCCCGTTGGTCAGGAGGCGCACCGGGGCGTCTTCCAGGGCCGGGACGCGGCGCGCCGCCGCCTCGGCCAGGGGCAGGAAGTGGTCCCAGTCCGGGTCGAAGAGCCGGAAGTGGAAGTCGCGCGAGATCTCGCCGGTGGCGACGGGGATCGGATCGAGTTCGTAGCCGCCGTAGACCAGACCTCCCACCTCCTCCTTGAAGTACACCAGGTGGTCGGGGTCGCGCACGGTCGGCAGCCCCGTGCCGATGCCCTCGATCGGCTCGGTGACGGCGAACTGGTGCTTGACGGCCTGCACGGGGACGGTGACCCCCGCCAGGGCCCCGACCTCGCGCGCCCAGATGCCGGCGCAGTTGACGACCACCTCGCAATCGATCGGGCCCTCGGCCGTGTCCACCCCGTGCACCCTGCCGCCCACCACGCGGATCGCCTCCACGACGCAATCCTCGATGATGCGCACCCCGCGCTGGCGGGCGCCGCGCGCCAGAGCCGCCGTCAGGTCGGAGGGTTGGACCGCGCCGTCGGTGGGGAGGAAGGCCGCGCCGACGATGTCGGTGGCGTCCATCAGCGGCCACATCTCCGCGGCCTCGCGCCCATCGAGCAGGTGCATCTCCAGGCCGAAGCTGGCGGCGGTCGTCGCCTGGCGCCGGACCTCGCTCCAGCGCTCGGCGTTACACGCCAGGCGCAGGCCGCCGCATCGTTGCCAGCCCGTGGCCTGGCCCGTCTCCGCTTCGAGGCTCTCGTAAAGTTCGACGCTGGTGGTGAGCAGGCGCGTGATGCCCGCCGAAGTACGCAGCTGGCCAACGAGGCCCGCGGCGTGGAAGGTCGATCCGCTGGTCAGTCGCTTGCGCTCCAGGAGGACGATCTCCTCCCAGCCCAGTCGCGCCAGATGGTAGGCGGTGCTGCAGCCGGCGATGCCGCCGCCGATCACGACGGCGCGGGCATGGCGCGGGAGGGGGGCGGTCAAGGCGGAGGTTGTCAGGCGGATCGGGGCGCATATCCTAGGGATATCGTGCGGGTAGTGTCGACGGCTTCGTGAACGTCTTCGTCGCCAGCGCCGTGGGCGCCCCGCGCGCCTATGTCAACCCGATCTGGCTGCAGTTCGACTAGCCCGGCTCCCTCGTGAGGGAAGCGAACTCGCCCTACCAGGCCAGGCTCAGCCCGGCTGCGCACGGGATCCGGCGCGGTCCGTCGCGTAGACTCATGCCGTGCGAGGCAGTCAGCAGCACAGCGACCTCTGGACCCTGGTCTGGCTCTCGGCAGTAACCCTGGTCCTGCGGGCGGCGTATGTCCTCGCCCTCGGGGACGTGTTCTTCTACGGCGAGGAGCTCGAGAAGGGGACGGCGGCCAAGGGGATGTTGGACGGGGTGGGCGTCGCCCATCACCACCTGGCCTACCACTACTACGAAGGCGGCGGGTTTGTTGTCAGCCACCTGAAGGCCCTGGCGTTCCTGCTGACGGGCGAGCACGTGCTGGCCCACAAGCTGGTGGCGGCCTGCTTCGTGCTGGCCGTGCTCGTTGCCGGCTACGCCTTTGTGCGCGACAGCTTCGGGCGTCGCGCTGCCCTGTGGTTCGGCCTGCTCTACGCCTTCTCCCCGGCGACCTTCCAGAAGCTCTCCCTGATCAGCCTCGGGATCCACTTCGAGGCCTGCCTGTTCCTGTTGCTCGCCCTGGGGCTGACCGCGCGCATCCTGCGCGAGGAGCAGGCGCGCCGCTCCCTGTGGTTCCTGCTGGGAGTCGTCTGCGGCTTCGGTCTCTACTTCTCCTACCAGGTCGGGCTGGGCGCCGCCGTCTGTCTGGCTGCCCTGGCCTTGGGGCGTCCGGGCGCGCTCCTGAGGCGCGGTGTCCTGCCGGGCCTGGCGGGTACCTTGCTCGGAGGCCTGCCGCTGCTCTGGATGGCCCTCGAGGTCGGGAGCGCGGTGGTCGACATCCACGGCGTCGAGCTGACTGGTACCGACGCCGGCGGGCGCCTGCTGCCCTTCTTGCAGGCGCTCTTCGTGGAGGGCGCACTGGGAGGTGTTCTCGAACCCTGGCTGTGGACCGTCGCGGCCGTGGGGGGCCTGGCCACCGTGGCCTTCGCGCGTGGGCCCGACGCCCGCCAGACCCGCGCGCGCATCGCTCTTCCGACCGCCTACCTGGCTGCCTTCCTGACGGTCTTCGCCCTGAGCGACTTCGTCCCGCCCGAGGTCTATCACTTCTTCCTGGCCCTGCGTCTGGCACCGGTGTGGGTCATCGGCCTGGTGCCGATCGCCGTGGCCGTGGCGTGGCTCGAGGGGCGCGAGAGCGGCACGGCGCGCCGCGTGGGGGCCCTGGCGGGCAGCGCGCTGCTGGCCGCCGGCGGTCTCGCGAGCCTGGGAATCGTGGCCGAGGGCCGGCCGGGATCGCCGGCAGACAACTTGGACGTGCTGACGCGCACCAAGGGCTACGTCTACGCGGGCTACTTCCCCAAGTTCGTCCCGCACCTGCCCGAGGGCGACGAGCAGCGCCTGGAGATCCTGCTCGGTTTCGACGAGCCCGACCGTGATTGGCTCCTGACCGAGGCCTGCGCCGTGCTCTTCGAGGCGCCCTTGCCCGACGTGGAGGCGGTCCTGAAGCGCGGGCGCGAGGTTATCGGGGCCGTGGCGCCCGGGCGCGTCGAGGCTTTCGAGCGCGGTCTCGGCCCGCTCCTGCTGCGCGCCGCCGACTGGGACCTGGCGCGTGCCCTGGAGCGCGCCGGGGCGGCGCCGGAGGGTCTGCGCGCCCGGTTGCTGGAGGGCCTGGGGCGGGTGGGTTCGGGACCCTACCCGACGATCGACGTGCTGGCGGAGGAGGCCAAGCTGGGGCGCGGCCTGGCGGACCCGACGCCCTATCTCGAGGGGCTCGGCCAGCGCCTGTACGAGAACAGTACTATGCGCCTGATGTGGAATCGTGGCGAGGCGTTCATCGAGTCACGGCCCGCGTTCGAGCGCACGGCGCTGAGGACCGGTTTCGAGCGGGCCCTCGCGCAACACCGATTGCCGTGATGAGTGGCAGCCACGCACTCCTGGCCGTGCTGCTCGGCGCCGCCTTGGTCCCGTCGGCGGAATGCGGTCAGGACCCGACCGCGGAGCGTACCGCGCGTCCCAACATCCTCTTCTGCATCGCCGACGACTGGGGCTGGCCGCACGCCGGCGCCCTGGGCGACGAGGTCGTGCGCACTCCGCACTTCGATCGCCTGGCGCGCGAGGGCGTGCTCTTCACCCACGCCTTCGTCTCCTCGCCCTCCTGCACGCCCTCGCGCAACGCGATCCTCACCGGCCAGCACTTCTGGCGCCTGGGAGCGGGGGCCAACCTGTGGAGCACCTTCTCGCCCGAACACGAGGTATTTCCGCTGCTGCTGGCGGCGGCCGGCTATCACGTCGGCCACTGGCGCAAGAGCTGGGGGCCGGGGAGGCTGGAGGGCTGGGACGTCCCGCCGGCGGGGCCCGCCTTCGAGGGCGGGTTCGAGCAGTTTCTCGCCGCACGCCCCGAGGGCGCGCCCTTCTGCTTCTGGCTCGGCGCGCAGGATCCGCACCGGCCCTACCGGGAGGGATCGGGAGCGCAGAGCGGCCTCGACCCCGCCGCCATCGACCTCTTCCCGTTCTTCCCAGACGATCCTCGCGTGCGCGCGGACGTGGCGGACTACTACTTCGAGGTCGAGCGCTTCGACCGCGACGTGGGACGCGCCCTCGCGCGGCTCGATGCGCTCGGAGAGCTGGAGAACACCCTGGTGGTCGTGACCGGCGACCACGGGATGCCCTTCCCGCGCTGCAAGGGGAACGTCTACGACTCGGGCGTGCGCGTTCCCCTCGCCGTTAGCTGGCCCGCGCGCGTGAAGGGCGGACGCGTTCTCGACGACCTCGTCAGCCTGACGGACCTGGCGCCCACGTTCCTCTCGGCGGCGGGGCTGGCGCTGCCCGAGGCCATGACCGGCATGGACCTCACCCCGCGCCTGGAGGGCGACGGTGGCGTCCTGCGGGCGGCCGTGCTGTTCGGGAGGGAGCGCCACACCCCGGCCCAGGAGGCGCCCGAGCGCGGCGGCTACCCCGTGCGCGCGCTGCGCACGCGCACGCACCTCTACGTGCGCAACCACGAGCCCGAGCGCTGGCCGGCGGGTACCCCGCACCACGAACGCGCCTTCGTGAAGGGCGCCTGGCTCGGGGACTGTGACAACGGCCCCACCAAGCTCGTCATCGCCGCGCGCGCGGCGACGGACGAGGCCTGCGCGCAGAGCTTCGAGCGCTGCTTCGCCCGCCGCCCGGCGGAGGAGCTCTACGATCTCGCGCTGGACCCCCACCAGCTTCGGAATCTGGCCGCCGATCCGGGCTATTTGTCGTTGAAGGTCGACCTCGCCGCGCGCCTGGCGCGGGCCCTCGAGGCGGGGCGGGACCCGCGCGCAGGCGGCGAGGGTGACGACTTCGACCGCAGCCCCTATTTCGGCGGTGTGCCGACCTGGCCGGGAGACGCGGCCCTCGAGCGGGTGCGCTGACGCCCGCCCGCAGGATAGTTTTCCCTGCTCTCACTGCGGGGTAGATTGAACGGGGGATGGCTCGTGTGGGGACCCATGCAGCATTCCCGCCCCGACTCTCCAGGAAACTGTGAGTACACCCATGACGATCTCGGTCATCGATCCCATCGGTAGAGCCGTCGAGCGCACCACCAGGATCCTCTTCCAGCCCTTCGACCTGACCAAGTGGCTGACCCTCGGCTTCTGCGCCTGGCTGGCCACTCTGGGAGAGGGCGGCGGCGGTGGTGGGGGCGGAGGGGGTGTACCCACCGGGGACCCGCAGCTGGTGGGGGGGAAGCTCGATAGCGCACGGGAGTGGGCGCTGGCGCACATCGTCCTCCTGTCGGTGATCGCCGGCGCGGCCTTGCTCCTGATCCTGCTCACCTCGGCCCTGATGGTGTGGTTGAAGGCGCGCGGGCGCTTCATGTTCATCGACGGCATCGTTCACGACCGCGGGGCCGTCAAGGAGCCCTGGAGGGTTTTCCGGGAGGTAGCCAACCGCGTGTTCGTCTTCGAGTTGATCCTGACCCTGGCGTGCCTCGTGGCCTCGGGAGTGGCCGTGGGGTTCGGCCTCTACCTGGCCTGGGCCGACATTGCCGCGGGTCGCTTCGAGGCCTCGGCCCTCTCGGGGATCGTGTTCGGCGTGAGCCTCCTGGTTGCCACGGGCCTGGTAGGCGGCCTCATCGGCTGGGTCCTCAATAACTTCATCGTGCCCGCCCTCTACCTGCACGGCGGCAGCGTCGGAGACGGGTGGGCGATGGTGCGCGGGGAACTCTTCGCCGATCGCGCCGGGACGATCTTCCTCTATCTGCTGATGCGCATCGGCCTGAGTCTCGTGGTTGGCGTCTGTGCGGTCTGCCTGACCTGCGCCACCTGTTGCATGACGGTCATCCCCTATGTGGGCACGGTGATCTTGCTGCCCTTGTTCGTCTTCCTGCGTTGCTACAACCTGAGCTTTCTCGAGCAGTTCGGCGAGCGCTGGCGTTTCTACCGCTTCGAACTCGACGCGCTTCCCAGCCCCCCGACTTCATGATCCTGAGACGCCTTCGATTGCGCCGGCTCCGTGCCGCGGGGACGACCCACCTCCAGGCCGGGCGCTGGGCGGCTGCCGAGGAGTTGCTGGGCCAGGTGAACGAGCTGGACCCGGACGACGTCTGGGCTGCCAATAACCGGGCGATTGCGCTGATCAAGCTCGGTCGTTTCGCCGAGGCTCTCGATGTGGCCCAGGCGGCGGCCAGGCGCCATCCGGATCTATCCGAGCCGCATGAGAGTGTCGGCCTGGCCTGCCTGAGCTTGCGCCGTTGGGAGGAGGCCGCCGATGCTTACCGGCAGGCTCTCGAGTACGCACCTGAGCGCTCCGAGTCCCATCAGCGCCTCGGGATCGCGCTTTCCCAGCTCGGACGCTGGCAGGAGGCGGGCGTGGCGTGGGAGCGGGCCGTCGAGCTCGATCCCGCCGACAGCACCTCGCGCGAGCAGCTCGACCTCGCCCGCAGTCAGCTCGATCGCCTGCAGGCCGCCTGGAGCGCTCAGCCGGCGGTTGACGAGGGGCGCGCGAGGGACTCCGCGCCTGGGGTGCCCGTGGCCGCGGGCTCGTACGGTCTTGGACGCTTCACCTTGCAGGGCCTCCAGCAGCGCTGGACGCGCGCCGTGGGAACGGCCCACCTGAAGGGCGGGCGCTGGGAGGCGGCCGAGGAGCGCCTGCGCCGGGCGAGTGAGCTGGATCCCCATGACGTGTGGGCCGCGAACAATCGGGCGATCGCGCTGATCAAGCTCGGGCGCTTCGACGAGGCCCTCGCGCTGGCGCGCGAGGCGGCTGGGCGCCGGCCGGATCTGGCCGAACCGCAAGAGAGCGCCGGCCTGGCGCTCCTGAGCCTGCGACGCTGGGAGGAGGCAGCGGCCGCCTACGAGCAGGCCGTCGCGTGCGCGCCCGACCGGCACGAGTCTCACCAGCGCCTTGGGATCGCCTACTCCCAGGTCGGACGCTGGGAGCAGGCGCGCGCGGCCTGGGAGCGGGCCGTCGAACTCGATCCCGACGACAGTACCTCTCGTGAGCAACTCGCTCTCGCCCGCGGTCAACTCGATCGCTGGCAGGGGCCCAGCGGCGCGCAGGTCCCCGTGCCCAGCGCAGCGGCCTCTGAGGCCGCGGCTCTCGAGCGCTTCGCGGGCGCGCCGAGCGGCGGGCCGGAGGAGAAGTTGATGGCCGAGGGGCGCTGGGAGGAGGCACTGGGTGCCTGCCACGAGGTCATCGCCAGCTATCCCTCCGGGCCGGCCGCCCACGAACAGCTGGGGGTCGCGCTCATGAAACTGGAGCGCTGGGACGAGGCCCTCGTCGTCTACCGGCGCGCCACCGAGTGTTGCACCGAACACGCCGGCCTCCATCTGCGCCTGGGCATCCTCCTCTCGCGTCGTGAGCTCTGGGAGGAAGCGGCCGCGGCCTGTCGGCGGGCCGCCAGCTTGGATCCGCGCGCCGTCGACGCCCACCGCCACCTGGCGGAGGCGGCCTTTCACCTGGGAAACTGGGGAGAGGTCGAGACCGCCTGTCACGCCACCCTCGAACTCGCCCCCAACGACGCCGACGCGACCCCTCTGTTGCGTGCGGCGCGCGTTCGGCGCCGGGGCGAGGGCGCGGGCCGGGCGCCCACTGCCGTCCATCCGCCCGGCGCCGTCCGTGAGGCCCTGGCCCGGCGCCGCGAGGACTTCTGGTCGGCGAGCAATCTGGGCCTGGAGCCGTTGCGCCTCGAACGCTGGCTGGAGAGCTTGGTGTGCGGCGCCGACGGCTCGCCCCCGGTCGACGCGCAGCCCGTCGTCAGCCCGGCGCGACTGCTGTTCGTTCTGGACAACGACTACGGTGAGCTGACGACCCTGATGTACCTGCTCCTGGGACAGGAGCTGGTCTCGCACGCCACCCTGCTGCTGCCCGAGCGCCTGTTCGCGAACAACGCGAACGCCCTGCCGGGGCGAACACGCCGCTACGAAAGCCTGGAGGACATCCTCGCTGCCGTGGAGCGCGAGCGCCCCGACGTCGTCTTCCTCTGTTCCGCCTACCTGATGACGATCCACGAGCTGCTGACCCTTGAGGAATTGGAGCAGCTCGTGCAGCAGCTGGGCCGCAGCGGTTGCCGGATCGTGACCAGCGACCCCTTCCTCGGCGTCCTCTCCCAGGGTGACGTGCGCTCCCTGGTCATCTTCGATATCTCGGACGCCACGGTCGACCTCTACGACTACGAGGCGGTCAAGGAGAGCCAGGAGGAGCGGTTGCGCGTCCACCTTGCTCGCTGCGAGGAGATCCTGCGCGACGCCCGTCACCTCTACCCCGCCTTCTGCGATCTGACGCAGGAGGAGGCGGTCGTGACGGACGATCGCAATGTCTCCTTCTTCAACCCGTGTCTGCTCCGGCCTACGAACGGCGACGGAGCGGGGAGTGGAGAGCGGAAGCCGCACTGGTTGTTCATCATCTCCCAGGCCGACTACGAGGCGCAGGTGCTCGTTGAGGGCCTCGAGTTCATCGACCTCGTGGCTGATCGGATCGTGGATGTCCTGGCCGCCGACCGACACCCGATCCTGATCGGGCCCCACGAGCTGATCGACGCCCTGGCCGACCGCCTGCCGACCGCGGAGGGCGTGGACCTCTTGTACTACTGTCCGTTCCGCCAGTTAGTGGCGCTCTCTCTGAGCGCCGAGCACGCCTTTTACTGGAACGTGTTGTCGCACTCGATCCTGATCCGTCTCTTCAATGGTCTACCGAATGTCGTCTTCGACAAGGGGCACCTGATTCGCAACGTCAATGCTGTCCACGAGCGGGTCGTGAAGTGGTACTACCAGGGTTGGGAGACGCCCTTCACCGATCAACGGGCCGCGCTGAGCCTCGAGTCGGTCGAGGCGGGTACGGAGAGCTTCCGAGCGGAGGCTGAGCGCATGCAGCGGCGCTTCGCGCGGGCACCCTCGCCGGCGCGTATGGTTGACCTCTTGTCGGGGGCGAACGACCCGGATGAAGCGAAGGAGCGCCCATGCTGATCTCTGTCGAGACACCCGTCTTCAAGGGTCTGCGCCTGGAGCGCTGCATCGAGTCTGTCCTGCATCAGAGCTCTCCCGACTGGCATCTGTCGCTCTTGTGGGATGGTGGGGACGCTCGCTCGCGGGAGATCCTCGAGGAGTTGGAGCGCCGAGAGCTGCCCTCGGTCACCGTGCACTTTGGACCCAACCTCGGCATTGCCCGCGCGCGGCGCTTCCTGAGCGAGCACTCCCACGGGGACTACATCCTGCCCCTTGATGACGACGACAGCCTGCCCTTTCACGCCATCGAACGGTTCGCGGCAGCCGCCGCCGCGCGCCCCTGGGCCTCGGTCATCCGCGCTCGGCGCGAGATCGTCGACGAGGAGGGCCGCATCCTCTCAGAGCGACCGTGGTTTCCATTCGAGGCCCGGCACTACCAGGACGGCATGGTGACGGACGTTCACAACCACTCCCAGCCCACCCTGATCAGCCGCGCGGCCTACGATAGGACGGCTGGCTGGGAGGGGTTCGAGGACTTCTCCTATGCCGGCGAGGACTGCGACCTGTACCTCAAGCTTGAGGAGGTCGGTACGGTCGAACTGATCGACGAGATGCTCTACTACTATCGCGTGCACGACGAGCGCGCGAGCCTGGTGCTGACCGATCAGGCGGCTTTCGAGATGTGGCGCAGGTTGGCGGACCGCACGATCGAGCGCATCGGTCTGCCACTGCGGCGCACGGGTGAGCACCCGCCCTTCGAATACGAGCGCCTGGAGCGCCCGGTTCCCAGCCCCGATGCCGTGGACTTCGTCGTCATGGGCGACGGCGGAGCAGCCGCGGCCCTGGCGCGGGCGGGGGTCAAGGACGACGCTCTGACGGTCGTCGACGGGGGGGCGGAGGCCATGGCGAAGGGCTGCCAGGCTATGCGGCGTCCCCTTGTCTGCTTCGTGGATGGGATGCTTGGTCTGGACGGAGCGGCGGACTGGACGGCCCTGCTGGACGCTCTGGTCCAGGAGGAGCTGGATCTGGCGGCGCCGAGGATCATGACGGCCGACGGCGCGGTGACCTGCGGCGCTCCAGGCTTCGACTCCGAGCGCTGGCCCGTGATGGCCACCGATCCTGCACACGCCGAGAGCCGCGAGCGGCGCGCTCCCTGGCTCCACGAGCGCCTGTTGCTGGTACGGCGCGAGGTCCTCGCGGCCGTCGGCGGGCTGGATGACGGCTTCGAGGGGCAGCGCGGCGCGGCCATCGACCTCTGCCTGCGGGCCAGGCAGCGCGGCTTCCGCTGCGGCTACATTGGAGACCTGGCCTTCATCGGGCCGGCGCCTCACGAGGGTCCGCTCTCCGCCGCCGACCGCGAGCGCCTGCACAGCAAGTGGGCCGCGGCCCCAGCTCTACTGGGCGGCGCGGAAGGCGGCGCTCAGTTCGCCGGCTGAGCGCGTCGAGAGGTCGCGGTAGACCTGTCCGGGAGGGCGATCGAGGACGCCTGCGACGATCCCGCGGCTGTCAGCCAGGGGACCGATTTGGGCCGCGATGGCGTCGATCCTTTCGTAGACAGCGGCGTCGTGGACCTCCAGGACGCCCCAGACGCCCGAGTAGGTGCGCACGAGTTCTTTCAGGTAGGTGGCGAGCAGCGCCTCGCTCTCGGTCGTCTCCTGCAGGGATTTCAGCTCTTCCAGGCGTCTTGCGGCAGCCTCGGAGAGGTCCTCGGGCAGGGGACCTTCCGTCTCGCACGCTTGATCGACGTTCAAGCGCGTGATCAGCGCGCGCTTGGCCGCCTGGGCGAGGCGGTTGGCGTTCTCTTCCAGTTGGGCCGTCGCCGAGCGTTTGCCACGCGTATAGCTGTCCACGACAGCGTCGGCCACCGCCAGGCGTGCGCGCAGGCCGTTGATCCGGTTGGCCTCGTTAAGGAAGCCCTCCAGGCGGCCGATCAACTCCAGGTAGTGCTGGCGGTTGTGCTGCAGGACGACGTCCGGCTCGTTGGGCGGATCGAAGCGCCGCAACTCGTCCACCACCTCGCGCAGCTCCGAGGTTGGCAGGGTGTGCAGAGAAAGGGAAAGGGGCGAGTCCACCTGATTGAACATCAGCATCACCCCCTCGCCGTTGCAGTACTCGACGGTGCGCGGGATCTCCCGCCAGTTGATTCGCATGGGGCAGAGGCGGAAGACCACCGACTTGCCGCGCTTGGCCATGAGGTCGATGAAGTAGCGGCAGTGAGCCATCACTTGCTCGTGGGATGCGCCGATTCGGATGGACTCGTAGGTCTCCTTGAAGATCGAGTCGATCGAGACATGGATCCAGGAATTGAAACCCTCGAGCACACCCTTGATGCGGTCGTCGAGGAGCGTTCCATTGGTCAGGATGCAGGCCTGCAGGCCTGGGTTCACGCGCGCGATGCGCTCCCAGATCTTCACGTAGACTGGGATCAGGAAGGGCTCGCCACCCATGAAATCCGTCTCGACGACGTAGGGCAGGTACGGTTCGAGCTGATCCACGAAGGCATCGTCGTAGGGACAGGGCAGGGCCACGAGCGCTTCGCGGACCGTTCGGATCGACGAGGAGGCGAGGCCGTGGCACATCGCGCACTGCAGGTTGCAGGCGTTGTGGATGTTGAACTCCATGCGCATCGGCATCGGCCCGGCGTCGGCGCCGCCCGGGACCTCGATGCCCATCTGCTTGCGCTTCTGCCCCGTGAACATGGCGTAGTTGCTGTAGAACACCGCGTGCGATCCGCCGAAGTCGCGCGCCTCGATCTGCTGCTCGCACTTCTCGCAGCCCTTGCTCATGTCGTAGCGCAGCAGGGCGTCACGCAATTCACGTGCGGGCTTCCCGGTCCAGATGTCGTCCACCGACTGCGCGGGGTAGGTCCCCAGCACATGCTGCCGGTTGAAGCAGCAGGCGGTCACGACCCCCAGCTGGGAGAAGTGCAGGTTGATGTCCGGCGCAGGACAGATCGATTTGTCGGCGAGCGGCCCGCGAAACTTGTTCAGCTCGGCGATCCGCTGGGGGGTGAGCATCGAAGGAAAGTCCGTTGGTGGCCGAAGAAGAGGAGCTCCGCGCGCAGGGTCCGTGGGCGGAGATCTTCTTCATCATACCCCAGTCTTGTGCCCGTACCCGGTGCCAGGGCTGGCTCCCGAAAGGGCAAGCGGCCGGTGGGTGGCATTCGGCCTCCGTCGGGCTCCTGGATGGCAGCGCCGGAATGTCTGCGAGGTGGCCGACCCCAGAGGAGCTGAAAGGAAGGGCGCGCCAACCCTGGATCAAGGCCCGCGGGCGGCTCCGGGATCGCCCTGGGCGGCTGGGGTGCTGGACGGCATCGGGCCTGGGCTCCAGAATGAACGATGGGGTGGGCTTTCGCTCGCCTCACTTCCACCGTGAAGGCACGCTCCAAGAGAAACAGCCTCGTGCGCCTCCTGCCCTGGGCGCTCGTGGCCGCGGCCGCGGCGCTGGTAGCCGCCTTCTCCGGGGGGGGCGGGAACGACAGCGGAGAATCGCTCGGTCCCTCTGGCACACCGCTCGCGGGTGTCGGTGAACCGAGCGTCCCCGGGTTCGCTGGGAGCCGCCCGTCCGCGCAGGCCCGTGCCGCGCAAGAGCGTACGGCCCTGGGCGGGGAGGTCGCGCCTACGGTCTCCGGACCATCCGTGACGGGGCTCGATCTGCGCGTTTTCTCGGCAGTGGATCTGCTCGGTCGCGTGGTCGATGGCGATGGTCTCGCCTTGTCCGGGGCGGAGGTGCGCCTCTCGACCGTGGAGATCGACGGGCAGCCGAACCCGGAGACCGCCGCTGCCTGCGAGGCCGGCGATGACGGGACCTTTCGCATTTCGCGCTCGGAGTGGATGACCGGCGAGCTCCTCGCCCACGTCCGTGCCCGCGGGCACGTGGTCCTGCAACGCACCCTGATCCTGGCGGAGGACGACGACGAAGGCGAGCAGTGGCTCCCGGACCTGGTCCTCGAGCGCGGTGTCGTGCTCGGCGGCGTCGTCCTGGATGCCAGGGGAGATCCGGTCGAAGGAGCGTGCGTCTGGCGCGATTCCGTGGGCCGCGAGGACACCCTGGAGGAGCTACGCTTCGTTGTGGGGGCGTTCGGGGCCGAGGGCGCTGGTGTCGCGCGAACGGACGCCGATGGGCGCTTCGAACTGGCGCACGAGGAGGTCGGCCCTTTCGAGTTGCGGGTGGCCCACGGAACCCATCCCGATCTGCGCTTCGAAGGCGTCGCCCCGACCGCGGGAGCGACGATCACGGAACTGGTCTTGCGCCTGTCCCCGGCTGCCTCCATCGAGGGTCGCGTGCGGGGATGGCCCGGGGACCAGCCGGGGGTCGTCGTGCGAGCGGAGCCGACGCGGGCGCGGGACTCATCTCCCCAGACTCTCGGCGAGCTGATCGAGGCCGCTGGGCTTGGGCGTGGGCGCACGGCGCTGATCGCGCCTGGGGGCGCGTTCAAGATCGAGGGTTTGGAACCGGGGGCTGCCTACGAGGTCCGGGTGATCGCTCTCCGTGAGAACGGAGTGCAGCGTGAGGCGTGCAGCGCGGCGGTCAGGGCCGTGGCTGGTGGGCGAGCGGTCGAACTCAAGTGGGACGTGGGGGCGGTGGTCGCTCTCCTGGCCCGGAGCGAGGAGCCCGGCGCGCTCCTGCGAGATGTGCGGGTTCGCTACTCCTGGAGCGACCTCGGCGGCGAGTCGGCTCGCGGGGCGCGCGAACGGACCTTCCCTTCCGGAAGGGTGGAGCTGGACGGCCTGCGACCCACGCCCTCGCCGGGATCGCTCGAACTCATGGTGAGCGCCGCCGATCACCTGCCCTGGGAACGCCACGCTCTCTCGGTGCCCGCCGGCGGTCGGATCGAGCTGGGGGTGATCACTCTGCAGCGAGCCCCGCGGCTGCGCGTGCTGGTGCTCGATCAACGGACGGACGAGCCCCTGGAAGGAGCCGTGATGACGGTCCGGCCGGGCGGGGAGCAGGGCGCCTTCGAGCTCGGGACGGACGGCTCGCCGACGCGGGCGGTGGAAGGCGAGAGCGACCGTGAGGGGCGCTGCGAACTGACATTGCCCTTCGGTGGCCCCTGGGTGCTGGAGGTCAGCCGGAGCGGTTTTGCAGCCGAAACCGTGGAGGGTCTGTCGGCGCCGGGAGTTGGGGATGCGTCCGAACAGCTCGTGCGCCTGCTCCGCGGTGGGCGAGTCGCCATCAAGGTGCTGGACGAGGAGGATCGCAAGGTGGAGCGCGCCACGGTCCACCACCGCACTCCCGACGGCGTGAGGAAGAGCCTGCGGGGCGAGGGTTCGGCGCCGGTGGTGTTCGAGGACCTGTCCCCGGGGCTGCACCGGTTTCGGGCGGTCCATGGGCGCTCGGACGTACTCTCGGTCCAGGAAGGCCCGTGGACCGAAGCGGACGAGGCGGAATGGAGCAGCGTGCTCGTGCGCGCGGGGGGCGAGGAGACCCTGATCCTGCGCGTGCCCACCCTGACGACTCTGGAGGGGCGTGTCCTGGCGCGGGATGTGCCCGCCACCGGTGCCTCGATCACCTTCCTGCTCGGCGAGCACGGCTCCGATGGGGAGGAGCGCCTGGCCCAGGTCCCGCGGGCCATGACAGGCTTGTTGAGCGTCGCGCTCCCGCGCACCCGAAGCGATGCCGACGGCCGCTTCCACTTCGAGGACCTTCCCGTAGGGGCGCACCGCTTGCGCGTCATCGGCTCGCCGGGCGCCCCACCGGTATTGACTGGGATCGAGATTCGCCCCGGCCTGAACGAGGTCGAGATCGAGCTGCCCCTGGCGGCCATCGAGGGGCGCATCGTCGATCTTGAGGGTCTGCCTGTGAGGGGGGCCGTCGTGCGCGCCCTGCGCGTCTCCAGCGGTCCTCCCGAATCGGCAGACCTCGCGGCCGGACGGCGAGCGGCGATGGACCTCTTCCGCGAGGGGCGACGCGCGGGACAGGCCGTGCGTCGCGACGGGAGCTTCCGCCTGGACGGCATCCCCGCCGGCGTCGCGATCGTGCTCGAGGTCGACGCCGAGGGGTTCGTCGATCTTCGCACGGATCCCATGACACTCTCGTCAGGCGAGGTGCGCGGGGAGCAGCGTCTGGCCCTCGTGCCCGGGGGGGCGATCGTCGCCACGGTCAAGGGCCCAACCCACCCGTTCCTGAAGGTCTGGGCACGCAGCGTTGGGCCGCCGGTCGAAACCCGGGTGGGGTTCGCGGGCGGGGGGGTGGTGGAGCTGCGCGAGTTACGACCGGGAAGCTGGATCGTGTCCCTGGCTGACGATGCGGGCGAGGGCGCGGGCGTTGCTGTGGAGGTGCGCCCGAGCGAGCAGACCTGGGTCGAGCTCATCCGTTGAGGGCGAAGAGGCCCCGCCGAAGGGGAGCCTTGGCCTTCGCTTCGCGGTAGAGTTCTGTGGAGCGATGAGCGCCGAGTCGAGACCTACCGTCAAAGTGGAGGAGCACATCCCCGCCGCCCCTGAGCGCGAGGAGTGGGACGTCGTCGTCCTGGGCACCGGAATGGGGGGCAGCACGGCCGGCTACGAGCTGGCGCGCAGGGGCCGTCGGGTGCTCTTCATCGAAAAGGGGAAGTTTCTGCACGGCGACCCCCTGAAGCGCCAGGTCACGCCTGATGTCGGCGAGGGGGAGGAGGCGTGGGAGGCGGAGGCACGCCTGATCATGGGGCGCTGGCCCCTGCCGGTTCGCGGCTGGACCAGCTTTGGAGATGTCGAGTTCTACGCGCCCCTTGGCTGTGGCTCCGGTGGTTCGACCATCATCTACGGCGGTCAGCTCGAGCGCTTCGCGCCCTCGGATTTCCATCCGCGGGAGCACTTTCCCGACGTCCCTGACGCCAGCGTCGTCGAGCGCTGGCCGATCTCCTACGACGACCTCGCGCCCTTTTATCGGCGGGCCGAGGCCCATATGGACGTCTCCGGTACCCAGGATCCTCTCAACGCCGACGCCCTCGCCGTCCTGCGCAAGCCGCCGCCTCTCAGCGATCGAGACCAGCACCTGCACGACACCTTCGTCGAGGCGGGCTTGCATCCCTACCGGTCACATGTCGGGTACCACAAACTCGACACCTGCGACGAGTGTCTGGACCTCTGCCAGCGAAATTGCAAGAGCGACGCGGGCCGCAACTCCCTGGCCCCCGCCCTCGTGGCGCACGGGGCCTCGATCCTCCCCGAGTGCGAGGTGTTGCGGTTCGAAGCGGGCCGCTCGCGGGTGAATTCGGTGCGCGTCTCGCGCAAGGGCGTCGAGTATTCGATCTCGGCCAAGGTGTTCCTTCTGGGCGCGGGGTCCCTGGCCTCACCGGTGCTGCTGCTTCGCTCGCGCTCGTCCGATTGGCCCGACGGGCTCGCCAACTCCTCCGGTCAAGTGGGGCGAAACCTGATGCTGCACAGCAGCGACTTCATGACGATCGATCAGCGCGAGCTGCGATCGGAAGCCGGCCCACGGAAGTCCCTCGCGGTCAATGATTTCTACGTCCACGAGGGAGAGAAGCTGGGCACCCTGCAGTCTGTAGGGCTGCCGTTGATCGCGCCTTTCATCCGCGAGTACCTGCGCTACGCCCTGCAGAAGGACCGGCGCTGGTGGTGCGGGTTGGTGGAGCCGAGGTTGGAGCTCGTTGCGCGCATCGGAGAATACCTCTCGCGCCGGGCATCCCTGCTGAGCACGATCGTCGAGGACCTGCCCTATGCGGAGAATCGGGTCCTCCTGGATCCCTCGGCGCCGGACGGTCGGCGCTTCTCCTACACCTACCCCGCGGAACTCGCCCGGCGCAGCAAGCGCATGCTGAAGCTCGTCAAGCGCCGGGTGGGACGGCGCCATTCTCTACGGGTGGTGACCGGAGGGAGGGACAACATCAACTACGGCCATGTGTGCGGCACCTGCCGTTTCGGTGACGACCCGGCCAGCAGCGTGTTGGATGGCTCCAATCGGGCCCACGATCTCGACAACCTGTACCTCGTCGACTCGTCTTTCTTTCCCTCCAGCGGCGGAATCAACCCCAGCCTGACGATCGCAGCCAACGCCCTGCGGGTGGGAGAGATCGTCCATGAGCGCTTGTAGGCCTACCAGTGGAACCTCCCAGGTTGTTATTCTGGGTGTCCTTGCAATGACCCGCCTGTCGAAGAGGCGATCCAGAACGAGTGAAGCAACGGGATGACAGCGGATTCAAAAAAAGGCTGGAAGGACGCGATGGAGAGTTCTCATGCAGAGCCTGAACAGCGTAGGTTGTTCAGCCCCAAGACCCTGATCGTCATCGGACTGGTCGTCCTCCTGGGAGGCCTGTGGTGGCGCGGCCAGCAGGAGCAGGAGGCCGCCGAGTCCGGCGGCACCCAGAATTCGAACCAACAGGTCGATGACCGGCCCCACGAGGCCCCAAAGAGCAACGAAGGAACACCCCCGATGCACGCAGATCCCTATCCCGGCTACTACCAGGCCTACGCCATGCCCGCCGAACTCGTAGAGGGCGAGATCGCGCTGACTGCCTGGGGTGGAGCGGCCGAGAAGTATCACTCCGGCGACTACGAGGGCGCGGCCACCGCCTTTCAGGAGGTGCTCGAGGCTGGCGGGGAAATGCCCGTCGAGCTGGTGCAGTTCTTTCTGGGCCAGGCGCACCTCGCCGCTGGTGCCGCCGAGCCGGCGGCAGCCGCCTTCCGCCAGGTCATCGAAGGGACCAGCGACAGTCTGGTGATCGAGGCACGTTGGTATCTGGCTCTCTCCTGCGTGAGGACCGGAGACGTGGAGACCGCCAAGGAGCAGCTCGGTGAGCTCGTGAATGGCAAGACCTACAACGCCGACACTGCCAGCATGCTGCTGAAGCAGATCTCCGGCTAAAGCGCTCCTCGCCGGTATCTTGGGGCTGGCGCGGTGGATTCAGCCTCGCCGCGCCGTTTGTCATGACTGCGTGAGCAGGTGGTTCAGAAGCTCCTGAGGAGAGGGAGCCGCGCGGAACCCTTGCAGGCGGCGGTCCGCCTCGGCACGCGCATCGGCGCTCCAGGCCGACACGGCCTGGAGCAGGAGCGGATCACGGTGGTCCGCGTGGGGCGGCTCGATGCCCTGGTACGTGCGGCTTGAGATGCGCTCGCCGAGGTCCGGGATGTTTCGCAGCAGGTGCCCGCGGTCGAAGAGGACGACGGGCGCGCCGTTCAGGAGTCTCAAGAGAATCGAATGCGAGACCGCGTTCCAGTAGAACGCGCACTCTGCGGCCAGGACCAGGGCGGCCAGGTTTTCGAAGGAACAGAACGGCAGGAACTCGAGGCCCTCGCGAGCGGGAGAGCGCTTCGCCACCTCGTCGAGCAACTCGTCCGGACCCACCAGTAGAGCCCGCCGGCCTGCGGCGAGGGCATCCAGCATGCGACCTGCCACCAGGTCGACGAAGCGCGGTCCCTCGAAGAGCGTCTGGGTGTCGAGGTCGGTGCTGGAGAGGACGAAGAGCCAGAAGGGGTGCTCGCCGTCGCCGACCGGATCATCGGCGGAGGTGGCGGGGAGGTCGAGGATCAATGCGGGGTTGAAGAACGACCAGTGTGGCGGGCCGTCGGCCGGCGACCGCTCGCGGGGATCGGGGGCCGGATAGAGGTGGGCGACTCCGCGACAGAGTCGGGCGGAGCGCTTGAAGTGCCCGGCCAGGAGCGCCTCATCGGCTCGCCGCCGCTCGCGCAGTTCCGGAGGTGAGCCGGGTGGGAGGTCTATCGACAGCAGCGCGCCGACCTCTCGCTCCCCCAGGAGGCCGAGGAACGGATCGGTTGTGGCCCAGGGGCAGCCACGGAGCGCGAGGTCCGCGACAAGGCGCTCGAGATCGTCGCCGCAGAGCAGGCCATGGACCCCGAAGAGGTGGGCCGAGCAGAGCAGCACGAAGCCAGGCGCCAGCTCTTCGATGATCCGCTCCAGCTGCGCGCGGTCCGCGAAGACGCGCGTGCGACCGCCCAGGGCACCGGCGTTCTGGGCGGCGAGGCGAGGGGGCATGGCGAGCACGACCTGCTCGGAGAGCTCCTGGCCTATCAGCAGCATCATGACCGTGGTCAGCTCGCCGTAGTCCTCGTCGAGGACGAAGAGTAGGGGACCCGAGGGCGCGTCGGAGCGAGCCGGGGCGGGCATGAGGGCGGCCAGCGCTCGGGCGCAGTGTGCTGCTCGCGATCCCCACTCTCCGGCTTGCCAGGGCGTTCGCCGCCGCTGCTCGAGCCGGGCGACCGCTGGTGCCTCAGGCAGGACCGGCAGGGCACCGCCGCGCTCCACCACGCGCCCCTGGGCGGCCGTCGCCTCCTCGGCTCGCGACAGGCGCAGGAGAGGTTCCACGCGCAGGAAGTCGAAGCAGGGATCCTCGGGCGTCAGGGCTGCCCCGCGCGCCAGGGCAGCCTCGGCCGCCTCCCAGCGCTCGAGCTTCCACGCTTCCACTCCCCAGAGCAGCTGGGCCGTCGGATCGCAGGGAGCGCGTGCAGCGGCATCTTCAAGAGTAGCCGCGGTCTCGGCGCTCGCCGCGAGACGCCCCTGGGCCGTGGCCAGGAGCGCGCGCCTGGTGGCGGGGGTGGAGTCGTCGTCCATGGCCAGGGCGCCGGTGTCCGCTTCCTCTTCCAGGGCGCGGCTCAGGGCCTCGACCGCCTGTGCCGGCCGATCGAGGGCCAGCAGGGCGCGCCCGACGCACTCATGTCCCCCAGCTAGGGCTGGGTCCAGCTCGACGGCTCGCTGCGCGGTCGCCAGGGCTTCCTCGGCATGTTCCCGTGCGAGCAGGATGTGCGCCAGATCCGCATGGCTCGCCGCTCTCGCCGGGGCCGCCGCGAGGGCGTCGCGGGCCGCTCGCTCGGCCTCTGGTAGCTGTCCCAGGCGCGCATGGGCCCGGGCCAGGAGGGTCAGGGATGGGGCGTGGCCGGGAGCGAGGGCGGCGGCATGGCCCAGGGAGGCGACGGCCTTGCTCCAGGCTTCGAGTCGCAACAGACGCTTGCCTCGCTGGTAGGCGAAGAGCTGGCGTAGGGGACCGAGCGGCATGGGGTGCTGCGCCCTCAGGTCGCCCTGGCCGTCGCGAGGCAGGCCTCGCGCACGACAGCGCAGGCCTCGTGCAGATGCTCCGCCGTGATGGTCGCCGGGGGCATCAGGCGCAGGAAGCGCGCCGTCGGTGAGGCGATCACCCGTCCGCGCAGGAGCCGCGCCATGATGCGCTCAACGCGCTGGGCGTCGGGCAACTCGAGGATCCACAGGGCGCCTCGGCCGCGCAGGGTGACCCCCACCCCGCCCAGGTCCGCCAGGTCGCCTTGGACGGTCGCCTCGATGCTCGCCACCATGGCGGGCAGGTCGCAGGTCTCCATCTCCGCCAGGGTCGCCACCACCGCCGCGGCGGCGAGCGGGTTCCCGGCGAAGGTGCTGCCGGGCAGGGCCGCGGGCGGGAGTTCGTGACGGAGATCGGCCACGACCCCCGCGACGGGAAAGCCGTTGCCCATGGCCTTGCCCACCAGCAGCAGATCAGGCGCGAGTCCCAGGTCGGGGTGCAGAAAAGGCGGACCGCAGCGATGGAAGCCCGTCAGGACCTCGTCCACGACGAGCAGGGTGCCGTGGGCGGTGCACAGCTCGCTGAGCGCCTCTCCGAAGGCGCGCGTGGGCACATGGCCGCCGTGGGACCCAAGCAGCGGCTCGAGGAACACGGCGGCGACCTCCCGCGCTTCCAGGGTCGTCCGCAGACGCTCCAGCACGCCCTGCTCGTCGGCCTCCGGCAGATAGGGCAGGCGGTGGAAGTCGCTCAGGGTCGCCAGAGCGTTGGGCCAGCCCAGGGCGGCGGTGGCCTGGGACTTGCCGTGCATGGAGTGGTCGAAGCCCACGGCGTCCCGCCGCCCGGTGAGGTGGCGGGCCATGCGCAGGGCAAACTCAGCCGCCTCCATGCCCGTCGAATAGAGCACGGCCAGCCGCAGGTGTGCGGGCAGCAGGCCCTGCACGGCTTCCGCGGCTTGAGCACGCAACCCGATCGGGACCGCGCCGGTGTTCCAGAGCAGTTCGAGCTGCTCCTGGACGCGGCGCACGATCGCGGGCCGGGCGTGCCCCATGAGGACCGTGCCGCCGCCGCTCAAAAGATCGATGTAAGCCTCGCCCTCGGGCGTGAAGAGCAGGTCGTCAGCAGCGCGCGCGATTTGAAACGAGCGCGGCAAGGCGTCGCCTTGGAGGGTGGGCCAGGTCATCGGCACACGCCGGAGGCGGCCGGTGGGCCCGCTCCCTGCGTGTTCGAAGATTGCGCCCTTGCGCAGGCCTCGTCAAGCGTTCGAGGCTTCGGGTTGGTGCGCTTCCCCGGCGTAGGGGAGGCGCTGAGGACGGTCCATCACGGGCTGAGGGGCTTAGCGATCGGCGTTCACGATGCGGCTCAGGATGTCCTCCGCGCGTCCTGGGGAGTAGTGCTCCACGGTCGCCAGGCGTCCGGCGTCGGCCAGGGAGCGCCAGAGTTCAGCCTCGGAGTGCAAGCGCACGACCGCCTCGGCGAAGGCGTGCGGGCCATCGGCGATCAGGGCTCCCCGGCCGTCGGAGATGGGCATTCCCTCGGCACCCGCCGAGGTCGTGACGACCGGCACGCCGAGGGCCAGGCTGGTCTGGATCTTGCCCTTGATCCCCGCCCCGTAGCGGATCGGGGCGATCGACAGGCGCGCCGCGGAGAAGTAGGGGGCCAGGTCCTCAACCTGCCCGACGAAGCGCGCGCCGTCGGTCGCCAGACGCCGCAGAGAACGCGGCGCATCGGCGCCGATGATCGTCAACTCCGCTGCGTTCAAGCGCTCGTGCACGAGCGGGTGGACCTCTCGCAGGTAGAACTTCATGGCGTCCCGGTTGGGAGGGTGCTGGAAGTTGCCGACGAACAGCACACCCGAGCGCTCCTCAAAGGGCGTGTCGGTCGGTTCACGCGAGTCGATCAGGGACAGGACCTCGACGGCGAGGTCCGGGGCCAGACGGGCGAGCAGTTCCCGCTCGGTCGGGCTCACGACCAGGGTCAGGTGGCAGGCCCGGGCCAGGGCCAGCTCGCGGGCCTCGAGCTGGCCGACCTCGTCGGCGTCGAGAGCTCCGGTCACCTCGGCCCGGCGGGCCTCGCGCAGGAAGTGCAGATCGACGGTGTCGAACACGCGCCGGGCCTGGGGGCAGCAGCGCCGGACCGCCTCCAGCACCTCGGCGACCACCTCGACGCGGCTCATGATCACCAGCTCGTAGCGCCGGCCCGCCCGCCGCAGGTGGTCCTCGATGGAGTTCAGGGTGGGCTCGTAGAGGACCTCGATGCCCGCGGCCTGCAGGGCGCGCGTGTGCTCGCCTTCCATGCGTCGGTTCAGGGCCAGGAAGGTCACGCGCAGGCCGATCTCGCGCAGGATGCGCAGGATGTGGATCATGCGAACCGAGCCGGCGTCGTGGTCGATGCGCGGGGTGATGGCGTCGATCACCAGCACGTGGGCCTTCGTGCCCCGGTAGCGGGCGACGTCCGGATTGGTCCTTGGGCCCGGTTGTCGGGTGAGGGCCTCGCCCCAACGCTCGACGAAGGCCTCGCGATTGACGATCTGGTAGCGCTTCGGGCCTGCGCCGGTGTCGACTCCCGCCGTGCCCCCCTCGGAGTGAACGATGACGCAGGCCGGCTGGCAGACGACGCGCAGGCCCGCTGCGCGCACGGCGAAGGCCAGGTCCACGTCTTCGTAGTACATGGGCGCGTAGCGCGCGTCGAACCCGCCGAGTCGCCAGAACAGCTCGCGAGGGATGGCGATGCAGGCGCCCGAACAGTAGTCGGCGTCGTAGGCGAACTCATAGCGCGGATCGGCGGGGTCGTCGCCGCGCCCGTAATTCCAACCCGTGCCGTCGGAGAAGACGATCCCGCCGCACTCCTGCAGGCGTCCGTCGGGATAGACGAGCTTGGCGCCCACGAGTCCGACCGCGCCCCGTCCCGACGGCCGGCCCCTGAAAGGCGCGAGCAGCGGCGTGAGCCAGTCGGGACAGACATAGGTGTCGTTGTTCAGGAAGACGAGGAACTCGCCGCGCGCTTCCTCAGCGCCCCGGTTGCAGGCCGCAATGAAACCGAGATTGGTCTCCTGGCGCAATACGCGCACACCGCTGACGACGGCTTGCATGTCGCGAGTCTCGTCGCGCGATCCGTCGTCCACCACGAGCACCTCGAAGGGCACCGCGGAGGTGCGTTCGAGGATCGACGCCAGGCAGGCGTAGGTGCGCTCGAACTCGTCGTGGACGGGGATGATGACCGAGACGAGTGGTTCTTCGCAGGGAGTGAACTCCAGGGGCAGGCGGCGAGCGGGCGCCGAGCGGAGTGCGTCGGGCAGGGCGGTGGCCGCGGCCAGGGCGACCGCCTGGGGCGAGGGCGGCGCGGCCAGGGTCCCGTGGCGCAGGCGGCGACCGAGCTCGCCGACGATGTCGGAGAAGAGCGCCGAAAGTCCGCGCGTGGCGATCGTGTAGCGCGCACGCCGGGTGAAGCCGCGCATCTCGCGCGTGAAGGGCGGGATGCCGGAAATGAATCGCCACGGAAGGGTCAGGGGCAGGGCCAGCCATCTCAGGACGGCGCGCGGCGCGTTGCTCACAGCAGCGCCTCGTAGGCGGCCAGGACGCCTGCGCCCACGGTGTCCCAGCCGTAGGGGGCGAGGGCCTCGCGCAGGCCATCGGGGAGCGCGAGCTCGCCCTGCATGGCGGTCGCGAAGTCCTCGATGGGGGCGACGGTGATCCAGGGTTCCAGGTCAGCGAATCCGCGCATTCCGAATGGTGTGGAGACGACAGGCAGACCGTGGGCGAGGGTGTAAAGCAGCTTGAGGTTACTCCCCGAACCGGCGACGACCGGATTGAGGCCTACGGCGCCCGGCAGGGCGTGGTCGGCCAGGTCTCCGGAGGGGTCGAGGATCACATTGGGAGGCACGCGCCTCCCAATACTCCGCGCGCAGGGGCCGACGATCACGACCTCCACCTTGCCTACGAGGGCTGGGGCGATGCGATCGACGAGCTCGCGCACGGCGCGCCGGTTGTGGGCCACGTCGCTGCCCGCGAAGATCGCGCGCCGCGGCAAGCGCAGGGCGGCCGGGCGGGCCGCTGCAAGAGCCGCAGCGACGGCCGCCAGGTTGATGCCGTTGGGCGTGACCCGGACATGCGCCTGATCGATACCGTACAGCTCGCCGAAGCGCAGCCGGTCACCCTCGGTGCAGGCCAGCACGAGGTCGGCGCGCTCGACCAGACGCGCTTCGAGTCTGCGCACCCGTCCTGCGGCCAGGTCTCGCACGCCACCTTTGGGGCGCTCGGCTGCGACGTAGTCGAACTCAACATTCTGGGATCCGTAGACGAGGGGCAGGGAGTCGGGCAGGCGCCGGGCGAGGTCGACGAAGGCGGGGTGGTCGATCTGGCACAGGTCGAATGCCGCCGGATCGACGGGGAGCAGGGCTCCGTAGCCGGGGTGGAAGGAAATCAGCGCTCCGTAGGGGAAGGGGCGGTCGACGAGCAGGGAGGTCAGGCCGAAGGGCGCGTAGGGCACTTGACGTAGGTGAAAGGGCTCGCGTCGCGTGAGGGATCGGCGCTGGGTGAAGTGAAAGGGGGTGACGAGGGTCACCTCGACTCCCAGGCGCGAGAGGGCACGCGCGAGCTGGACGATGCGGACCTTGCCGCCCGCGACGGCGGGCAGCACGGGGTAGGGCGCGAGCTGGAGTACGCGTAGGGGAGTGCTCACGGTCGGCGGGGCGCCTTCGGTCAGCCCTCGCCGGCGACCGGCGGGAGGTCGGCCTCGGGATCCGCCTCGTCCTCCTCCTCAGGGGCATCGGCAGCCTCCACGTACATCGGAACGACCTCCTCCGCCGGGCCCATGGTCACGATGCGGCCCTTGTCGAGCCAGATCGCATCGTCGCAGAGCTGCAGGATCGAGTCGGGCGAGTGGGAGACGATCATCCCCGTGTGGCCTTTCTCCTTGAAGTGGAAAAGTCGATCGAAGCAACGGCGCTGGAAGCTGAGGTCGCCCACGGCCAGGACCTCGTCGATCAACAGCACGTCCGCTTCCATGTGGGAGGCGACGGCGAAGGCCAGGCGCATGTGCATCCCGGTGCTGTAGGTGCGCAGGGGATACTCGAGGAACTCCTCCAGCTCCGAGAAGGCCACGATGGCGTCGAAGCGCTCGGCGACTTCCCGGCGCAGGAGACCCCCGCTCACCCCCGCGGTGTAGATGTTTTCGCGGCCCGTGAGCTCGGGGTTGAAGCCGGCACCCAGCTCGAGCATGGCGCCGATCCGGCCGTTGACCTGGATGTGCCCCGAGGTCGCGTGCCCGACGCCGGCGATCAACCTGAGCAGGGTCGATTTTCCGGCGCCGTTGCGCCCGATCACGCCCACCATGCGGCCCGGCTTGACCAGGAAGGTGACGTCCTCCAGGGCCCAGTAGCGCTCGCCCAGTTTGAAGCGCAGGCCGCGCTGAAACAGTTCCTGGAGGGTCATCGCCCGATCGCGCTGCCAGTGGCGGTAGCGCTTGGAAAGCTCCTCGACCTCGATCGAGCCGCCCACGCCTAGAGCTCCTCCACGAAGTTCGCGCTGGCCCGGTGGAAGAGCAAGTAGGCGAACCCGAGCAGCACTGTCCCGCCGCCCGCCAGCAGTACCATCGCGTTGAGATTGGGGCTCTCGCCACGCATCAGGATGGCTCGGTAGGAGTCCACCACGTGGGTCATCGGGTTCATTCGGTAGTAGCGGTGGTAGCGCTCGGGGACCATCGCGAGTTCATAGAGGACCGGTGTCAGGAAGAAGCCGAGCATCAGGAATACGCTCAGCAGGTACTGGGTGTCGCGGAAACGCACGTGGAGGCAAGCGCCGATCAGGGCGAAGCCCAGGGTCATCACGTACTGGAGCAGGATCACCACGGGCAGCCAGAGGATGGCCAGGGTGATGGGGATGCCGTTGTAGATCACGAGCCCGAACAGGATCGGCAGGGTGATCAGGAAGTGCACCAGATGCGACCCCACGGTCACATTGGGCAGGATCGCCGTGGGGAAACCGGGCTGACGGATCAGGTCGGGGTTGGACAGGATGGCGCCGGTGGCCTCGAGCACCGAGATCTGGAACCAGTTCCAGCTGGTGATGCCGATGAACAGGTAGACCGTGTAATTGGGCGTCTTTACCTGGAACAGAACCCGGAACACGAAGTCGTAGACGAAAAGCTGCAAGAGGGGGTTCACCAGGGTCCAGAGGACTCCCAGGAACGAGCGCTTGTAGCGCAGCTTCATGTCGCGAACGACGAGCTCGTATAGCAGGTCGCGGGCGTGCAGCAGCCGCCGGGAAGGGGCTCTGGAAGCGGTAAGGAAGGGCATCAGGGGTACCTACTGGCCCTCGCTTGGGCGTCTGTCCTGGCGTGCGGGACATCGGCTGGAGTGCTCTGCAGGGGCGACTGTCGAGGCTTCTAATCTCATTGTAGAACGCTCCGCATGTTGAGGCTTCCTGATTTCCGCCTGACGCGCAATCGGGGGGTACTATGCCAGTAGCGCTTGGTGAGCGACGGTCCTTTTCCTGGCGAGCCGAGATGTCGATACTCAGCGAGAATTCCTCTGGATTTGACTCCACTCCAGCGCCAAGCGGCGGAGGGCGGTGCGTGGTCATCGGTGGAGGTCCGGCGGGTCTGACCGCGGCCTTCGAGCTCTCCAAGCTCGGCCGAAGAGCAGTCGTTCTCGAAGCGGACAACGTGGTGGGCGGCCTGGCGCGCACCGGTGAATACAAGGGCTACCGCTTCGACGTGGGAGGACACCGCTTCTTCACCAAGGTCTCCTACGTTCAGGAACTTTGGGAGGAGATCCTGGGTGACGAATTCCTCGTCCGTCCGCGGCTCTCCCGTATCCACTATCGAGGCAAGCTGTTCGATTACCCGCTCAGGCCCTTGAACGCCTTGCGCGGTCTGGGCATCACGGAGTCCGTCTTCGTGGTGCTGAGCTATCTACGAGCCGTCGTCGCGCCCTTCCGACACGAGACCACCTTTGAGCACTGGGTCCGCAAGCGCTTCGGAAAGCGGCTGTACGAGGTCTTCTTCAAGACCTACACCGAAAAGGTCTGGGGCATTCCCTGCTCGGAGATCGGTGCCGAGTGGGCCTCTCAGCGCATCAAGGACCTCGACCTGATCGTCGCCCTGCGCCAAGCCATCCTGGGGCCGCCGCGGCAAAAGGGCAGCGGGACCGTCAGCTCCCTGATCGACGAGTTTCACTACCCTCGCCATGGCCCGGGGCAGATGTGGACGCGCTGCGCCCAGCTGCTGGAGGAGGCGGGCAGCGAGGTGCGCCTCGAAGTGCCTGTCGTGCGCCTGCGTCATCGCGCAGGCCGCGTCCACGAGGTGATCGTGCGTCAAGCCGACGGTAGCGAGCACGGCGTGAGCGGAGATGAATTCATGTCCTCGATGCCCATCGGCATGCTGGTGGAGAGGATGGATCCGGCGCCCCCGAAGGAGGTTCTGAAGGCGGCGCGGACCCTGCGCTACCGGGACTTCATCACCGTCGCCCTGATCGTGGACCGCGACGACTTGTTCCCCGACAACTGGATCTACATCCACTCACCCGAAGTGCGCGTCGGGCGCATCCAGAACTACAAGAACTGGAGTCCGGACATGGTCGTGGACTCCGATCGGACCGCCCTGGGGTTGGAGTACTTCGTACAGGAAGGGGACGAATTGTGGACGGCCCCCGACGAGGAACTGGTAGCCCTGGCCCGGAAGGAGATCGTGCAGTTGGGGCTGGCACTGGAGGGCGAGATCGTCGACGGTAATGTCCTGCGAATGAAAAAGGCCTACCCTGTCTATGACGGTGCCTACAAAGAGGCGCTGAAGGTGCTCTGCACCTGGCTGCATACATTCGAGAACCTGCAGCTCATCGGGCGTAACGGGCAGCACCGCTACAACAACCAGGACCACGCGATGATGACGGGCATCCTGGCCGCGCGGAACATCCAGGGCGAGGCCCACGACATCTGGAAAGTGAATGTTGAGCGCGATTATCACGAGCAGTTGGGCGCAGAGGAGACGGTCAGCGAGGTGTCGGACGCCGGCGGCGATCGCCTCGTCCCGCGCCGCGTCGCGGAGGATTCGCTCGACCGTCAGTTGCGCCGCGCCTTCGGGCGCTACGACCCGGTCGCGCTGGGCGGCGCTCTGGGAATCGTGAGCGGTTTCGTCCTCTGGGCGGCGACGGTCCTGGTGGTGCTCTCCGCACCCGCCGGCCAGCCCGTCGGCCCGACCCTGTCCTTGCTCGGGAATTACCTGTTCGGCTACACGGCTTCCTGGGCCGGGGCCTTCGTAGGCCTCGCGGAAGCCGGAGTGGGGGGCTTCCTCGTGGGCTGGCTCCTGGCTCACATGATCAACGGGGTGGTGACCCGCGAGAAGCGGAAACTTCTGCGACAGTTTGAACGCCAGAGCGCCCTCGGCGTACTCGAAGGAGAACACGCGTGAGCGAGAACGACGGCGCCCGCGATCTCGAACTCCTACTGATAGAAGGGGCCGTCGTCCGCCTCCGGGCGCGGGTGATGGCGCTCGTCTTTGGGAGCGCCTTCGGTTCGATCCTGTTTCTGATGACCGCCTGGCTCGTCATCCGTGGTGGTGAGGATGTGGGCGCTCATCTGGGGTTGCTCGCCCACTACTTGCCGGGTTACACGGTGACCTGGGGCGGCAGTGTGCTGGGGGCCCTCTACGGTTTCGGCCTGGGGGCCGGCTTCGGGTTCCTGCTGGCTCGTATCTACAACCGCCTGGGCCCCGACTCGCGCTCGAACGGCGAGGGGTGAGTAGGGATGGCGGAGGCGCTCCCCACCATCACGGCGGTCGTGCCCGTTCACGATGGGCGAGCCCACCTTGAGCGTAGCCTGCCCGCCTTGATGGCCGCCGGTCGAGGCCTGCTCGACGAGGTGATCGTGGTGGACGACGGCTCGCGCGACGGTTCCGGCGAGCGCGCCGCCGCCCTGGGGGCGCGCGTCCTGCGCGCGGGAGACGAGCCGGGTGGACCGGCCCGGGCACGTAACCTTGGTGCGGCCGCAGCCGCTGGTGAGGTGCTGCTGTTCGTCGACGCGGACGTGGTCGTCCACGCCGACGCCGTGCGGCGCGTTGCCGAGACCCTGGGCGACGGTGGGGCGACGGCCGTTTTCGGCTCCTACGACGCCCAACCCGTCGCGCGCAACCTCGCCAGCCTGTACGTCAACCTTCGCCACCACCACGTCCACCGTGAACCCAGCGAGGACGCGGCGACGTTCTGGTCGGGCCTGGGTGCGGTGCGGCGCGAGGCTTTCGAGGCGGCGCGGGGGTTCGACGCGGATCTTTTTACGCGGCCGAGCATCGAGGACATCGACCTCGGCCGTCGACTGCGGGCAGCTGGAGGTCGGATCCGGCGCGACCCCGCTCTCTCGGCCACCCATCTGAAGGTCTGGACCTGGCGTACGGCGATCCGGACCGACATCACCCTACGGGCCCTTCCGTGGGCGCGGCTGATGCGCGAATATCCCGGAGCTTTCGGTGACCTGAACGTGGGGTTTGGGGAGCGGGCGAAGGCCCTGTTGGCCGCGGCCCTGGCGGCGACGGGTGCGGCGGCGATCGCGGGTGTCATCGGCCCACCCATTCCCGCGCTCCTGCTGGCGGTCGCCTTCCTTGCCAACCGGCACCTGGCCCTGACGTTCTTGCGAGCGGGCGGCCCGCTGATCGCCCTGGTCGGGACGCTCTTCCATCAGGTCTACTTTCTCTACTCGGCCGGCGCCTATCTCTGGTGCCTCGTGAGCGGTTCGCGCGCGCTCGATCAGGGCCGGGCGGAAGTCATGCCATGACCGCGAGTCCAGACACCGATGAGCCGCGGGGCGCGCCGCCCTGGAAGCGCTGGGTCTTTCCAGCTCTTCTGATCGCTGCCGGCCTGGCGGTCTACTGGAACGCCCTCCCGGCTTCCTTTCAGTTCGATGACCACTACTTCATCGTCGAGGACGACTCCCTCGAGCACCTCTGGCCCATCGGCGGGCGACACGCCAACCGCCCGATCCTGACCACCAGCCTGGCGCTCAACCGCACCCTGGGCGGCCTTGATCCGCGCGGCTATCACGCCACGAACATCGCGATCCACCTGGCCGCGGTGCTGCTGCTCTTCGGCCTGTTGCGCCGCACCCTGGGTGGGCCGCGTCTGGGGGAGCATCTTGCGGGGGAAGCGGACTTTTTGGCCTTCGCCGTTGCCCTGCTGTGGGCCGTGCACCCGCTCTCGACCATGGCGGTCACCTACGTCTGGCAGCGCGGCGAGTCGCTCATGGGGCTCTTCTTTCTGGCGGTCCTCTACGCGATCGTGCGCCTGGCCCAGGGCGGAAAGCGCTGGCTGTGGAGCGCCGTGGCCCTGTTGTCGTTCTTCGCCGGCCTGGGAACCAAGGAAACGATGGTGACGGTCCTGCCCGTCGCCGTGCTCTTCGACGGTGCGCTGGTGTCACCTTCGATCCTGGCCGCCCTCTCGCGCCGGCGATGGATCTACGGCGTGATGACGGCGAGTCTCGTCGCCGGTGCCGCCGTCGTGCTCCCGGGCCTCGACACCTCCTACGACGCCATCGGCCCCTTACGCTATGCCGCGAGCCAGCCGGGAGTGATGCTCGATTACCTGCGTCTTGCCTGCTGGCCAGACCCCTTGTGCTTCGACTATCAGCGCCCGGCGGCCTACGGTTTCTGGGCCACCGTGCCCGCTGCGATGTGCGTCGGTGCAGCGCTGATCGGGACCGCCTGGGGGCTCTCGCGAGGTTCGTGGATGGGCGTCTGCGGTGCGTGGGCGTTCTTGATCCTGGCGCCGACGTCGAGCTTCGTGCCCATCAACGACCTGATGGTCGAGTACCGCATGTACTTGCCGTTGGTGGGCGTGATCGCCCTCGCGGTGGGTGCCGGGCGCCTGCTGTGCCGCTGGGCATTCCTTCCGCCCCAGGTCCTTCTGGCCCTCGTCGCCCTGGCGCTCGCAGGGCTGACGGTGGGGCGTAACCGGGACTACCTGAGCGAGGAGGGGTTGTGGCAATCGGTCGTGGAGATCGCGCCGGACAACCACCGAGCGCGCTACATGCTGGGTGTGACGGCCCTGCGAGCCGGTGATCTGGGGCGCGCGATGGATGCCCTCGACGAGGCCCTGGTGCTGGCTCGGCGTCACAGTGCGTCGGTCGAGGCCGGCGACCCGGCGCGGGGCGTGAACTGCGCCGCCTTGCCTCTCGATGTGCTCGGCGTGGCCTTCTTTCGCCTGGGTCGGGCCGCATCCACCCCGGCCTCGGCGCTGGGTCCCTTCGAGCGTGCCGTCGAACTCGATCCCACCTCGGCTGACTTCCAGATGAACCTGGGTATCACCCTGCGCACCCTCGGGGAGCGCGAGCGAGCCCTGGAGTGCTTCGAGCGCAGCATCGAGCTCCGTCCGGACTATTCCCGCCCGCGCTGCAACCGCGGTCTGGTGCTGCTGGACCTCGGGCGCGCGCCTGAGGCACGGGCGGCCTTTGATCGGGCCCTGGCCCTCGAGCCGGGACTGGGCGCCGCCCAATACGGCCGGGCGCGCGCGCACCTCGCGGTGGACTCGCCGGCTGAGGCCAGAGAGGATCTGGAGGTCTTGCTGCGCAACGCCGACAGCGCGCAGCTGCGATCCGAAGCGCGGCGCATGCTGGAACGCATGAAATGACCGACAGGTACGACAGGTCTTGTACACCTGAGCGCCGTCGCGCCTGGCTCTTCCCGTTGCTTCTGGTCGCGGCGGGACTGGCGGTCTACTGGAACGCCCTGCCGGGGCCCTTCCAGTTCGATGACCGCTACTTCATTGTCGAGGACGCCTCCCTCGAGCGCCTCTGGCCCCCGGGTGGCCACGTCGCCAGCCGACCCGTCCTGAACACCACCCTGGCGATCAACCGCGCCCTGGGTGGGCTCGACCCCCGCGTCTACCGCGCGACCAACATCGCGATCCACCTGGCGGCGGCTCTGCTGCTCTTCGGGTTGCTGCGTCGGACCCTGGGCGGGCCGCTCCTGGAGAGACGCCTGGGTTCCCAGGCGAACTCGCTGGCCTTCGCCGTCTCGCTGCTGTGGGTCCTGCACCCGCTCTCGACCATGGCGGTGACCTACCTCTGGCAGCGCGGGGAGTCGCTCATGGGGCTCTTCTTTCTGGGGGTGATCTACTCGATCGTGCGCCTTGCCGGTGGTGGGCCCCGGCGCCTGTGGAGCGGACTGGCCCTGTTGTCGTTCTTCGCCGGCCTGGGGACCAAGGAGACGATGGTGGCGGTCTTCCCGGTCGCCGTGGTGTTCGACGCCGTGCTCCTGGCTCCCTCATTGCGCGCCGCCCTGCGAGAGCGGCGGTCGATCTACGGAGTGATGGCCGTGGCCCTCGCCCTGGGTGCCCTGGTCGTTCTGCCGCGCCTGGGCACCTCGCACGCCGCCATCGGATCCCTGCGCTACGCCCTCAGCCAGCCGGGAATCGTGCTCGACTACCTGCGCCTCGCTCTATGGCCGGATCCACTGTGCTTCGACTACCAGCGCGCGGCCGCCTACGGCGGGAGGGCCGTCGGGCTACCTCTGATGGGGATCGCTGCCGGAGTCATGGGGAGCCTGTGGGCTCTGCGTCGCCGTTCGTGGATCGGTGTTGCCGGTGCGTGGTTGTTTCTGGCCCTGGCGACCACCTCGAGCTTCGTGCCGATCAACGACCTGATGGCCGAGTACCGGATGTACCTGCCACTGGTGGGGGTGATCGCCATCGCCGTCGGAGCGGGCCGCGCTCTGTGCGTGCGGACTGGGCTGCCTCCCGCCTTGCCCCTGGCGGCCGCCGCGCTCGCTCTGGGATGGACCACCGTGCGGCGCAACCGGGACTACCTGAGCGAGGAGGCGCTGTGGCAGTCGGTGGTCGAGGTGGCGCCGGAGAACATGCGCGCACATTACGAGCTTGGCGTGGCCCGCTTCGGGGAGGGGCGCGGTGAGCTGGCGCGAGCCAGTTTCGACCGTGCGATTGAGTTGATCGAGGCCACGAATGCGGCGCGCGCAGCGGGGGCGCCGCCGAGCGGAGTGAACTGCGAGACTGTCGAGATGCGCGACCTGGCGGGGGCCTTCGTCGCTCTCGGCCAGCGAAATGTGGCGCCAGGCGAGGCGCTGGGTGACCTCGAGCGCGCGCTGGAACTGCAACCCGATCACCCGAGGGCTGAGTCCCTGCGAGGCGTCGCCCTGCGTCGCCTCGGCCTCGCCGCGGAGGCTCTCGAAGCCTTCGATCGGGCCATCGCCTTGGCTCCCGCAAGGCCTTCTGCGCGCATCAACCGCGGCCTGTGCCTGCTGGAGCTGGAGCGCCCGGGGAAAGCTCTCGCTGCCTTCCAGCGCGCCCTGGCCCTCGACCCATCCCTGATATCCGCCGTCTTCGGTCGAGCCCGTAGCTATCACGCTCTGGGGCGCGAAGCGGAGGCGCGCGCCGACCTGAAGCGGGTCCTGCGCGAGAGCCCCGATCCGCTCTTGCGTGAGCGGGCCGCGGCGCTCTTGAATGACTGAACGCGTCCCTCAGCGTGTCTTGCGGTCCGTCTCGAGCAACTCGTTCAGGGCGCGGTTGGCGACGCGCACGATGTACTTGTTGGGTTGGTCGACGAGGGCCTGCTCTAGGGCCGCCTGGGCCGGACGCGCGGCCTCGTCAAGTTCGTCGAGTACGAGCACCGCCTCCAGGCGTGCCCAGGGGTTCGCGCCGCGCAGCTCGGCGGTGAGGACGGCCAGGGCTCGCTTGAGGTGGCCTCCGCGCGCGACTGCGCGCGCGGCGGCGATGCGCACACAGGGCGCCGGATCCTCAAGGAACTCCATCATGCGCGGGTCGAGGCCGGCGGCGGGCAGAGTTTGGTTGCCGAGCCCTATCGCGCCCCAGAAACGCAGGGCCGCGTCGTCCCGGGCGAGGAGCGCGGTCTGGGCGGCGCGCGCCGTTTCGCCCACTTCGGCCGCCAGGCTGGCGGCGTCCAGCAGGCTCCTCAGGAGGTCGGCCCCACCAGGGCGGCGCAGGATGTCCCAGCGCGTCCCGAGAACTCGCGCGCGCTCGAAGAGGTCGGACTCCGGCACGAGCCCCAGGTCGCGCCGTTCGATCATCCACTCCTCGAGTACGGCGCCCATCCTCAGGAGGTTCTGGCGCCGGTCGGGATCGCCGGCGAGATTGCGCACCTCGAACGGGTCGCGTTCGAGGTCGTAGAGCTCCTCGCTCGGCTTGGTGGGCGCCAGGAAACGCGCCGCCGCCGGCGGCAGGTCGTCGGTGGCGTGCAGGCGCCGCAGGGCCTTCATGGTCGCGCCCTTCTCGGGCGTGTTCAAAAACTGCGCGTAGGGTTTCCAGGGCTCGAAGTTGCGCACGTAGCGGAAGCGCGGGCCGCGCACGCTGCGCACGATGTCGTTGCGCTCGTCCATCCGGTCGCGGACGCCGAACACGAAGGCGCGCGGCGGACCGAGTTCGGGGCCGAGGAAGGCCCGTCCTTGCAGGTACGCCGGAAGATCGGCGCCGGCCAGGCGCAGGACCGTCGGCGCCAGGTCGAGCGAGCTGACGAGCTGCTCGTCGACGCTCCCCGGCGCGCCCTGCTCTCCGAGTCGAAAGCGAGCGGGGACACGCACGATGAGGGGCACGTGGGTGCCGGAGTCGTAGACCCAGCGCTTGGCGCGCGGCAGGCCCGCGCCGTGGTCAGACCAGAAGAAGACGATCGTCTCCTCGGTCAGGCCGTCGGCCTCGAGCTCCGCCAGGCGCCTCCCGACCCAGTGATCCATGGCCGTGATCAACTCGTGGTAGCGGCGCAGGTCCTCGCGCACGGTCGGCGTGTCGGGGTAGTAGGGCGGCGGCTTGATGCGCGAGGGATCGCGGCGCTGGTTCGGCTCGAGGACTGCCGTCACTCGCTCGTACTTGGCGTCGTCGACGATGCCGCTCTCGTGGCAGCCAGTGAAGTTGAAGACGGCGAAGAAGGGCTGGCCGGGCTGGCGCTCGCGCCAGTGGGCGCCCCTCCCGCTGTGGTCCCAGGTGTCCGCTGGCGCGCTGAACTGGTAGTCGGTCTTGGCGTTGTTGGTGCAGTGATAACCGGCCTCGCGCAGGAGGGCCGGGAAGGGCCGCAGCGCTGCGGGCAGGCCGACCTGGCTGCGCATCGGGTGCGTGCCGAGCGAGGTCGGGCAGAGGCCCGTGATGATGCTCGAGCGGCACGGCGCGCAGACGCCCGCGATGGTGAAGGCGCGCGTGTAGCGCACACCCTGGGATGCGAGGGCGTCGAGCTCCGGCGTGATCGCGTGCGCCTCGCCGTAGCAGCCCAGGGCCGGTCCGATGTCCTCGCAGGAGAGCCAGAGGATGTTCGGTCGCTGCGGATTCAGCGCACCGCTGGCTGCGAGCACCACGGACAGGAGTGCGGCGTGGATCATCAACGGGAGGTTTCCAGGCGCTGATCCTCGCGCTCGGACGCCTCGGCGGCAAGGGCGGCGGCGCGCTTCAGCCGGCCTGCACCAGGTCCAGGACCGAAAAGAAGTGCAGGGCGCTGCCGAGCAGCACGCACAGGTGCCAGATCGCGTGGTGATAGGGCAGGCTGCGCCAGGAGTAGAAGACGATCCCGCCGGTGTAGGCCAGACCGCCGGCCAGCAGCAGCTTGAGGCCTGGGGAATCGAGATGCTCGATCAGCAGCGGGAGACAGGCAACGGCCAGCCAGCCGAGGAACACGTAGGAGGCCAGGGAAGCCTCCCGGAAGCGTTGTGGCGAGGCGACCTTGAAGACGACGCCCGTGATGGCGAGGGCCCACACCAGGCCAAACAGGCCCCAGCCCCAGGGGCCGCGGATGTGCAGCATGAAGGGCGTGTAAGTCCCGGCGATCAGGAGGTAGATGGCCGCGTGGTCCAGGATCCGCAGGGCGTGGTTGATGCGCGGGGCGAGGATCGAGTGATAGAGCGTGGAAGCCGTGTACAGCACGACCAGAGTCGCGCCGAAGATGCTGCAGCCGACCATGGCCCAGATGTCCTCCCGCAGGGCCGTGATGGTCACCAGCACTGTCAGGGCGGCGACGCTCAACAGGGCACCGATACCGTGCGTGACGCCGTGCGCTATCTCCTCCCCCCGTGTGTAGCGCTCGACGGCCACGACTGATTGCTCGTGACATTCTCTCATCGGGGTTAACCGATTTTACACCGTTGGCGGCGATTGCGGGGGGCCAAGATCGTCGGCTCCCCGTGTCGGCCTCTAAGCTCCGGGCAGGAAGCGCAGGGTCGAGTGGAGGGGCAGGCCATCGTCCTCCAGGAGTCTCGCGATCTCGCGTGCCGGCCCGGCGGCGTCCACCAGGCGCCCCTCGCGCTCCAGGTCCACGAAGAGCTCGCGGCGCGGGAAGCACTCGACGCTCAGGGCGCGCAACTCCTCCTGCATGGCCGTGGCCACGACGTTGGGAGCGTAGGAAACCACCCGCAGGTCGCGGCCGGCGAGGGCTCGCGCCTCCTCGAGCTCGCGCACCAGCACTTCCCCGCTCATGTGCAGGGCGGCCTTGCTGGCGCAGTAGGTCGCCCAGCCCGGCACGGCAGAGGTGGCGGCTCCCGAGGAGATGTCCACGACGCGCACGGGACAATCGGGGGCGAGGCGCAGCACCAGGCCGGCCAACCAGACCGGCAGGGCGACGTTGACCGTCAACGCGCGCGCCACCTCTTTCAGGTCGAGGTCGCGAACGAGGGCCGTGCCCACGACGGCGGCGTTGTTCACCAGGCCCACCCGCTCGGCCTGTGCAATGCCCGAGGCGGCCGCGAACTCTCCCTCAAACCAGCCCTCGACGGCCTGCGTGTCGGACAGATCCAGGACCCGATGCTGGTAGCGCTCTCCGTTCAGCTCCGATGCTGCGGGTCCGCGTGCGCATCCCATCACGCGCCAGTCGCGCTCCAGGAGTTCGCGCGCGACCGCCGCTCCGATGCCTCGACTGGTGCCGGTCACGATGGCGAGTTTCATGGCGTCGATGAAGGCGCGCGAGAGGTCAGAAGCGTGCGATGTCCTCGAGCGGGAAGGCGCGCAGGAGCATCTTGAGGCGAGCCTTGCTCTCCCACTCGCCGACGAGCGCGCTGGCGCGCAGTTCGACTCTTCCGATCAGGGCAAAGTAGTGCTTGGCGGCGGGGATGGCGCGGTAGGCGATGGGCGCCTGTTGCCCTTCGTCGCCCTCGCTCCCCGACGGACGGTAGAGCAGGTCCTCCTCGCCCCAGGCCAGGCGTTCCTCTTCGGTCATCTCCCAGCGGTAGCGCAGGTGGACCCGGGCCTGGGGCACGTGGTCGTCAGCGCGGGCCAGGAACATCTCGAAGAAGCGAAAGGCTGCGTTCCACTGCACCTGCCACTCGTGGCCGGCGAAGTCGCCCGCTCCTGTATCGGGCAGCACGATCGTGATCAGGGACTCGAGCAGGATCTTCTCGTCGTCGCCCAGGGGCGAGTCGAGGTTGCTGGTGCGCTGGAGGAGCTGCGCCAGCTCGTCCAGGTCGGCCTGTCCTGCTTCGGTGCTACCCACTCGTTCGACCTCCGGAGCGCAGCCCGGCGTTCCCAGACCGATGGCCAGGGCCAGGCCGAGGCCGAGGAGACGGGAATCGCGCGAGTTGCGGGGAGTGTGGGGCATGTGGTGCCGGCTGCGGCCTGGGATTCTACTGTGCGGGCCTTGGGGGGACGAGGGGCGTCGGAGGACAGCGCTCGCTATCCTCGGGGCCCTTTCACCGTGAGCACTCCTCGCCCGATAGCGCGACTTTCCATCGTGCGCATCCTCTCACCGGTCCTGCTGGCCACCTGCGCGGCCTGCGGGGGCGCGCCGTCGCCCGCGAGCCCTTGGCTCGTGGACGGGACGGCCGCTGTGGGCCTCGACGGCGTCGCCCCGCGTCCGCTCTCGCGCGCCTTCCACATGGCCGACAGCATGGGCGGGGGCTGCGCCCTGTTCGATCTCGAGGGCGACGGCGATCTTGATCTGTACCTGGTGCGTGGAGGGAGCGGGGGGACGGGGGCCGCAAACCTGCTTTTTCGCCAAGGAGCGGACGGTCGCTTCGCGCCCGTCGCCGACGGGGGAGGGGCCGCTGACGAGGGCAACGGCATGGGGGTGGCGATCGGAGACCTCGACAACGACGGCGACCTCGACCTCTACGTGACCTGCCTCGGCCCAGACCGCCTGTTCCTGAACACCGGGGACGGTCGCTTCGAGGAGGTCGGTGAGGCGGCGGGAGTGGCGACCCAAGGTTGGAGCGCTTCCGCCGGCTTCTTCGATTACGACGCGGACGGGTTCCTCGATCTGTTCGTGACCCGTTATCTGGACTACGACCATGAGCGCGCGCGCCGAGGCTCGGACGGCCTGACCGATTTTCCCGGCCCCCAGCGCTTCGCCGGTGTGGCGGACGTGCTCTATCACAATCAGGGCGACGGAACCTTCCGCGACGTGAGCGCCGAGGCCGGTGTCGCCGCGCGCCCGGGCAAGGGCCTCGGCCTGCTGTTCGGCGATCTCGACGAGGACGGCAGGACCGACATCTACGTGGCCAACGACGGAGAACCCAACTTCGCCTGGCTGCAGGTTGCGCCCGGGCAGTTCCTGGAGCGCGCCCTCAGCCTGGGGCTGGCGCTCAACTCGGTCGGTCGGCCGGAGGCGGGCATGGGCGTCACGGCCGGGGATGTGGATGGCGACGGCATCGAGGAGCTCTTCGTGACCCACCTGACAGGGGAAACCAACACCCTCTATGGGCGGCGAAGCGGGGGTAAATTCGTAGACGAGACGCGCCGCGCCGGTCTGGGGGCTTCGAGCAGCGAGCGCACCGGGTTCGGTACGGACTTCCTCGATCTCGATCTCGATGGAGACCTCGATCTGCTCGTGGCGGACGGTCGCATCCAGCGCGGGCTCCCGCCCGCGGGCGCGACGGCGGGCGGGGGCTGGGCTCCCTATGCCGAACCCGACCTGCTCTATCTCAATGACGGCGCCGGCGTGTTCGAACTCGCCCGGGGGCGCGCGGGATCGCTCTGGAACGCGCCGGGCGTGGGGCGCGGTCTCGCCACCGGCGATGTGGACGGCGACGGGGATGTCGACGTGCTGTTGACCAGTGCCGACGGCACCCTGCGCTTTCTGCGCAACGAGGCGCCGCGCGGCGGACGCCCCATCGCCCTGCGCCTTTGGGATCCGGCCCTGCAGCGCGAGGTCCCCGGCGCCGTCGTGATCGTCGAGAGTGGCGGTCGTCTCCAGCGTCGGACCGTCGGGCGCTGCCGGAGCTACCTCTCGAGCGCTGATGGGACCGTATACTTCGGCCTGACCGCTCCGATCGAGAGTCTACGCGTGCGCTGGCCCGACGGCAGCCTGGAGTCCTTCGATCCCCCGCCCACCTCAGAGCCGCGAGTGCTCTGGAAAGGAACCGGTTCGTGAACCAACGCCTACCTCTGTCACTGGTCCTGGCCCTCGCGGTCGGCTGCGGCTGCACGCCCGCTGGCCCGCAGGTACCGCTCGTCGAGGAAGGGACTCTGGAGCCCGCGGTCGAGGCGCTGCTCGGGGAGCGGCGCAGAGCCGTGCAGGAGGCTCCTAATTCACCGGCGGCCTGGGGCGAGCTGGGGATCACATTTGACGTGCACGCGATGCTGTCGGAAGCGGTCGCTTGCTACCGCGAGGCCGCGCGCCTGGCCCCCGAGGAATTTCGCTGGACCTACTTCCTTGGACTCGGTCTGCGCGTCGGGGACCAGGCCGCCGCTCTCGAACAACTCGCTCGCGCGGCCGGGTTGCGGGAGGGTCACGCTCCGCTCCACTACCATCTGGGGCACGGAGCTCTGCAACTCGAGCGCTTCGAGAGCGCCGAGGCCTCGTTCCAGCGCGCCGTGAACCTCGACCCTTCGCTGGTCGCCGCACACCTGGGGCTGGCCAAGGTGGCCCTGGGGCGCGACGAGCCGGCGCTCGCCCAGGAGCACCTCGCGCGCGCTCTGGAGGGGACGGTCCGGACGGACGAGGTGCACTGGTTGGCAGCCGAGGCCGCGCGCCGCCTGGGGGACGAGCAGGCGGCGGCGAATCACGCCCAGCGGGCGGGGCCCACTTCCGGCCACGAGCCCCTGCCGGACGCCGAACGCGACGGCCTGGGATGGGTGCACGGCCGCAGCCTGCGCTGGCGGCGAGCGAAGAGTGACGGCCACCTGCGGCGTGGCGATCCCGAGGGGGCCCTGGCGGTCTGGACCGAGGCCCTGGCGACCGAGCCCGAATCGGCGCGCCTGTGGGAGGCGCAGGCGATCTGTCAGCAGGCGGCGGGGCTCCTCGATGGGGCGCTCGAGAGCTACCGCGAGGCCATCGATCTCGATCCCGAGGCGCCGCGCATGCACCTCGCCCTGGGCAACTTGCTGGGCCAGAACGGGGACGCTCAGGGAGGCGTCGAGGCCATCGAACGGGCCCTGGCTCTCGATCCCGACCTGCACGTGGCCGGCAACATGCTGGGTGCGCTACTCTTGGAACTAGGCCAGTCCCAGCGCGGCCTCGAGCTGCTTGAGAGCACCTCACAGGCGATGCCCGACAGCCCGGATGCGAGCTTCAACCTGGCGATGGGCTACAAGGGACTCGATCGTGTGGCCGAGGCGGAGGCGACCTTCGACGACCTGCTGGAACGGTGGCCTGACTACAGCCGCGCGCGCTATGAGCGCGGCGTCCTGCGCGGGAGCGACGGGCGCCTCGAGGAGGCGCTCGAGGACTTCGAGCGCGTCGTGGCCGATGCGCCCCAGCTCTCGTCGGCTTACACGAGCCTCGCCCGCGCCCAGGCGGCCCTCGGACGCTACGCCGCGAGCGCGGCCACTCTACGCCAGGGAGCGACGCACATTCGCATGGACCCATTCACCCGCGGTCAGCTGGCCTGGCTGCTCGCCACCTGTCCGGACGAGGAGGTGCGCGACGGCGAGGAAGCGCTGAAGATCGGTCGCTGGCTGTGCGACGGGACGCGCTACAAGGACCCCAACGCCCTGCAGATCCTGGCCGGAGCCCTGGCGGAAGTGGGGGAGTTCGAGGAGGCGATCGAGATGGCCGAAAAGGCCGTCGCCGAGGCGCGCAAGATGGATGGCAATCCGCTCCTCGATGGATTCGTCGAGAAAGTACAGGCCCACCTCGCGCGCTACCGCGCGGGGCAGGCCGTACGCTCGGACTCCTGAGCCGGGAGCTCCATGCCCCCGGCGCGTGGGTTGGAGACTATTCGGCCGGGACGCTGGCCGAGAACTTCGTGCCCTCGAAGGCGCTGATCAGGGTCTTGGCGTCCAGGCCCGAGGAGCAGGTCACGACAACGGACTTGGCCCCGAAATCGATCTCCACGCCTTCGACACCTTCAACAGAGGCGAGTGCAGACTGCACCGCCGGGGGGCAGTTGACTCTTCATGTCATGCCCGTGATGTCGAGGGTGACAGTGTTGGCGTCCTCGATCGCGTAGTTCTGGTCGCTGCTGCAGGCCGTCATGGCTGTTGCCCCGAGCGCGAGCAGCATGGTCAGCAAGATGCGCATTGGTGTTTCCTTCGTTCGATGGGAGTGGTCTCGGGAGTGATCGGGTGCAGGGTAGCCCGGGCCGTCGGGACCGGTCCGCACGGATCAGGGTATTCGTGCGCCCCGTTGGAGTGTGAGGGACGATTTCGGACTCGGGAGCAGCATACGGATTCGTGACAGAGGTCTCGACGCCGAGATGCGGGCGGGGGAAGATCCGTCCATGAGCAGACTGTTGCTGGGAAGCGGGGGTTATCGCACCACGGAGCGCCGCGAACGGCTCACCGAGGCCATGCGGGCACACTTCGAGGGGGTGGATCGCATCCTGTTCGTGCCCTTTGCCGTGGGCGATCACGACGCCGTCCTGCGCGTCATGGCAGAGAAGGGCTTCGGGGCCGGCTTTCCCCTCGACGGCCTCCACCGCTGCCCTGATCCGGTGGCGGCGATCGAGAAAGCCGAGGCCGTCTATGTCGGCGGTGGCAACACCTTCCGGCTCGTGGACTCGCTCCAGCGTCTCGGTCTGCTGGAACCCATCCGACGGCGCGTGGCCGATGGGATGCCCTACATGGGCGTCAGTGCCGGCAGCAACGTCGCCTGCCCGACCCTCTGCACGACCAACGACATGCCGATCGTGCAGCCCGTTTCCTTCGAGACCCTGGGGCTGGTCGACTTTCAGATCAACCCGCACTACTTCACGGGCCAGGTCCTCCTGCGCGACGGAGATGATCTGCAGGAGCACTTCGGTGAGACGCGCGACGACCGCATTCGCGAGTACCACGAGCTGAACGAGCGGCCAGTGATCGGGCTCTGGGAGGGAACGCACCTACTCGTCACCGACGGCCACGCCGAGCTCTTCGGCGGGCCCGCGCGCGTCTTCCGGCCTGGCGCCGAGCCTCTGGACGTCAGCCCTGCCGACGACCTCGACGCAGCCTTGCATCCCTAGGGTGCGGCCCGATCGTGGCGGGGAGCCCGCCGTGTGCCGCGTCAAGTGGTCCGCCCGCCGGCGCGCAGGCGCGAGGGAGCCCGTCAGCCCCTGGTGCCGGATCGCTTGGCGGAATTCCAGGAGTGCTGGTACTCTTGGTTTCCCCTGTCCACGGGGTATTTCGGCCAGTCGGCGGACCGCCGCAGGCTGCAGCGGCTGATCTCGTGGGCGCGGTGACCCCCCCCCGTGAAGAAGCTCTCGTTGATCGTCGCCGGAGCGGTCTGTCTGCTGGCCACACCGCAGTTCGGAGGACCGCCTGTTTCGAGTGGACCGGCGGTCTGGTTCGAGCTCTCCTCGCCCCAGGACGGCGCGAGCCTGTCACCGGGCCAGAGCGTGGAGTGGACGATCACCGGGCGCGTCAGCCCCCTCGACAACTTCGGCCTGGCGTTCTTCTCCCTCGACCTGTGCCAGGACGAGCATAATCCGGAGCGCTTCGATCTACCGGCCGGAGACGCGGCGCCCTTCCCCATGCTTGAGTTCGACCGGCCGGCCGGGTTCACCAACCCCGCCCCTGATCCGTGGGGTTCGGGTTACGGCGGAACGCCGACCGGTCGGGAGGGTGAGCGTGACCTGGTGCAGATCGGCGGCGCTCAGAACACCTTCGGTCGCGTTGGCCCCTGCATGGGACCGGACGGCGACATCTGCATGGGACAGGACCCGAGCCTCGTGCTGGGAGTCGGTCAGGCGCCCGGCGGTGAGGTCCTCGCCAGCGGGCACTTCTCGATCCCCCACGCGGCCGGCGTGTACGTCTTCCGCCTCGCCGGCGTGCGCGCGAGCTGCCTGGTCGAGGCCAACCCGCCGCCCTTCTGGTCGGGAGTGGAGCGGGCGCGGGTCTGGATGGACGCCCCCTCGATCTCGGTGGTGGTGCCGTGAGCGCACTCATCGCCCTGGCCCTGGCCCTGGGCGCCGCCTCCCCGCCCGCGGTCCAGGAGGCGATCATCCTCCCCCCCGAGGGAGCTCGACTCAACCGTCTGCACCTGCGCTTCCGCTGGGAGCCCTTCCCCCAGCTCGTGGGGGACTACACCCTCGAGATCGTTGAGGACGACGGGAGCGCTGCGCCCTTCGACAGCGGCCTGCCCGTGAGCGAGCTGTACGTCGGCGGCAGGGAGCCCCGGACGGTCGTGACCAGCGGCCTCGACTTCGGCCTGGACTACGCCTGGCGCGTGAAGGGTCTGGTGGGGCGCGCGGCCGACGGGAAGGTGAGTGTCGTCCACCGCTTCTCGACCTTGCCCGTCCACCCCGACGTGCCGGCCATGAACCTGATCGTTCCCCCGGGTGCTGAGCCCGTCGAACCCGGGGTGACCCTCTGGTCCATGAATCGCGCCGGTTCCAGCGACGGATTCGTGATCGGAGTGGACGAGTCCGCGCGCCTCATCCTGCAACTGCACGTGCCGACCTCGACTGTGGGGGACACGCGCCTGCTCGAGGACGGGCTGCTGCTCGCAAACGTGCAGACGCCCGATCCGGGAGCGACGGACCTGTGTCGCACGGTGGCCGTGATGACCCTCGACGGCCTGACGACCTGGGCCTCGCCCAACAACTGGTGCGGAGCGGCCCTGGACGATGTGGAACGCATCGGCATCCATCACGAGGTGCTGCCAATGCCGCGCGACGGCCCCAATGGCGCCAGCATGCTGTGGATCGAGTACCAGAATCGCTGGGTCTCTTACGGGCCGGACGAGAACCTGTGGTGGCAGAGCGAGGTCGTGAAGGAAGTCGATCGCCACACCTTGGAGGTGTTGTTCCAGTGGGCGGTGATGGACCACGTCTCCCTCGATGACCACCTTCCGCCGGATCACCCGACCTGGCCCGGTCCCGGCGGGGACTGGACGCACAGCAACGGCCTGGCCTTCGACCCCCTCACGGATTCGATCCTGTGCTCCCTGCGACGCCAGAGCCGGATCATCTCGATCGATCACGCCACGGGCGAGGTCCTATGGCAGATGGGTGAGGACTCCTTCCCGTCGGGAGATGTGCCGACGGGCTTCGGAGACAACCTTTTCTCGGCCCAGCACGCCCCCGAGGTCCTGCCCGGCGGCAACCTCTTGATCTACGACAACGGTAACTTCATCGAGCCCGAGAGCGCCGTGCGCCAGTCGCGAGCGGTGGAAGTGGCTTTCGACTTATCCGCCACGCCGCCCACCGCCGGCATCGTCTGGGAGTACGGCCTGACCCTCGATGATCTGCTGACGCCCGCTTACGCGCCGGCGGTCGGAGATGCAGACCGCCTCCCGGGGGGGCACACCCTGACCAACGACGGCGCCAACGCCAACATCATCGAGGCGGACGCGAGCGGCGAGCCGGTCTGGTTCCTCGACGCCGGTCCCGAGTGGCCGTCGCCAGACGGGACGACGCCGGGAGCCATGATCTATCGCGTCGAACGCGTGCCGACGATCCTGATCGACACACCCGGCGACGCTGACGGAGACTGGGATCGGGATCTGCTCGATTTCCAGGCCTTGCAGGCCGCCTTTACGGGCCTCGGGCCGGCGGCCATCGAGTTTCCCGACACGCTCTCGGATGTGGACGGGGATGACGACGTCGATTGGGATGACGTGGATGAGTTCGCCTACTGGATGAGTGGCCCCGCGCAGGTGGACATCATGCACCACACGCGCGAGCGTGCGCCCCTGGTGTTTTGCTCGGGCACCGGCGCTGGGACGCCCTGTCCGTGCGGTAACGAGGCGACCGAGGGCGGCTGCGCCAACTCCACGGGAGCTGGGGCGGTGCTGCTCTGGGCGGGCACCACCAGCGCCTCGGCGGACGACCTGATCCTCGGCGTCCGGGATGTCCCGGTCGGCCAGCCGGCTCTGCTCTTCTCCGGCCTGAACGCGGTCGAAGGCGGTGGGGGTGCGGCCTTCGGCGACGGCCTGCGTTGCGCCGGTGGAGGCATTCAGCGCCTTGGGATCGAGGGGGCCGATCTGAGCGGACGGGCCTACTGGGGGCCGAACCTGGGGACTGCGGGCGGATGGGAGCGCGGGGACGTGCGGCGCCTGCAGGCCTGGTACCGCGATCCGGGGGGCTCGCCTTGCGGCTCGGGGTTCAACCTCTCGAACGGCCTCGAGGTGAGCTTCGTGCCGTAGGCGACCGCGCCCATTGAGCGCGCCTCGCCGTCAACGCGACCATCCGCGCCAGCCCGGACCGCGCACGACGCGCCCGGGCGTTGCGCCGGTGTGCTCGCCGTCGCGCAGGACGTGGACGCCGTTGACGAAGACCTGCTCGACACCGGTGCTCAGGCGGTGCGGGTCGTCGAAGGTGGCGTGGTCGGTGATCGTCGTGGGATCGAAGACCACGACGTCGGCCAGATAGCCTCGCTGGAGCCGGCCCCGGTCGCGCAGCCCGAGGTTCTCCGCCGGGAAGGAGGTCAGGCGCCGCACGGCCTCCTCGAGAGGGATCAGACCCAGGTCGCGCACGTAGCGCCCGAGCAGGCGAGCGAAGTTCCCGTAGGCCCGCGGGTGCGGGTTGGAGCGCAGGAAGGCGCCGCCGGGGTAAAGGGAGCCGGCGTCCGAACCGAAGGCGACCCAGGGCAGGGTGATCTGCCGTTGCACGTTCTCCTCGGACATCAGGAAGTAGACCGCCTCCACGCGGCTGCCGTCCTCGACGACGAGGTCCATGGCCGTGTCCTCGACCGAGCGACGGCGCAGAAGCGCCACCTGCGCCAGGGTCTTGCCCGTGAGCGACTTGAGGTTCGGACTCTTGAAACCGACCAGGATCACCCGCGATGGGTCTCCCGCGGCCAGCAGCAGGTTCTCCCACTCGTCCGAGGGCGTGCGCATCTCGTGCGCCACCCGCTCTCGTAGGTCGGGATCCCGCAAGCGTGCGGTCCACTGGTCGAGGCCTCCCTCCTGAACCCAGGGGGGCATGGCGGCGTCGAGGCCCGTGGCGGCTGCCGTGTAGGTGTACATGTCGGCGCTCAGGTCGAGTCCTGCGGCGCGTTCGGCCTCGATGCGAACGATGACCTCGTCGAGCTTGGACCAGTTCTCCTCGCCGGCGGCCTTGAGGTGATAGATCTCGGCCGGGATGCGCGCCTCGCGCGCGATCCGGATCACTTCCTCGAGCCCCTCGATCAGGCGGTTGCCCTCGCTGCGCATGTGGGTGATGTAGCGCCCGCCGTAGGGCGCCGCTGCGCGCGCGAGGGCGATCAACTCGTCGGTGTCCGCGTAGAAGGCGGGGGCGTAGATCAGGGAGGTCCCGAGGCCGAGGGCGCCGTCCTCCATCGCGCCGCGCACGAGGGCGCACATGCGCTCGAGCTCCTCGGCGCTCGGCGGACGATCGGCGTGGCCGAGCTGATGGATGCGCACGGTGGTGGCGCCGACGAAGGAGGCCACGTTGGGGGATACGCCGCCCGCGACGAGGTGCTCGAGGTACTCCGAGAGGGTCGTCCACTCGACCGGGTAGGTGATGTCGCCCTGCTGGTCGAGGACTTCTGCGCGCATGGCCTCGGTCAGGGGCCCCTGGGACCAGCCCTCGCCGAAGACCTCGAGGGTCACGCCCTGGTGGATGTCGCTCATCGAGCGGCCGTCCTCGATCAAGGTCTCGACCGCCCAGCTCAGCATGTTGATGAATCCGGGAGTGACGGCCTTGCCGGTAACGTCGAGGTCGAGGGCCGCGCGGGCTGCGCTCAGGTCGCCGATGGCGGTGATGCGGTCGCCGACGATCCCCACATCGGCGGGGTAGGGCACGACGCCGGTACCATCGTAGACGACACCCCCGCGCAGGAGCACGTCGTACTCCACGCCAGCGGTGGACGCGCAGGCGCAGGGGATGGCGAGGACCAGAGCGGACAGGATGGGTTTCACTTCGGACCTTCGTGCAGGGGGCGGGGAGGGAAAGGTGGCAGATGAGCGCCGAGGCGTCCAGTGGATGGCCCGAGAGGCCCGAGTGGCCGTTCAGTTGGGGAGGATCTTGAGGCGCGGGCGCGGCCGCGTGAGAATATCCCGTTGCCGGACAGGTCCGGTCTCTCAGATGTCCGCCGACTCACCCGATCGCACGACCGTGCTCCTCAAGCGCATGTGCGCCGGGGATACGGATGCCGAGCAGGAGCTCTTCTCGCACATCTACGAGGAGTTGCAGCGGCGGGCGCGGGCCATGATGCGCGCCCAGGGACCGGCGCACACCTTGCAGTCAACGGCCCTTGTGAACGAGGCCTGGCTCAAGCTCGCGGGTCTGGCGGAGCCGGACTGGCAGGACCGCAAGCACTTCGTGCGCGTGGCTGCGCGGGCCATGCGCAGCGTCTTGGTCGATCACGCGCGCGCCAAGCATGCCGTGCGCCGGGACGGAGGTGTGCGCGAGCCCCTCGGCGAGCACATAGCGGACGTGGAACAGGCCAGCTGGAAGGTGCTGGCCCTCGACGAAGCTCTCGAACGCCTCGAGCGCAGCGAGCCCCAGCTCTACCGGGTTGCGGAACTGCGTATCTTCGGCGGCCTCTCACACGATGAAATCGCCGAGGCGCTGGAGGTCTCGGCGCGCACGGTCGAGCGGGTCTGGAGCTCGGCGCGCGCCTGGCTGGGGCGCTTCCTGGAGAACGATACGAACGCCTGAGTCTGGCGCGGGAGGAAGCCCGCTGAGTGCCCCGAATCATCGATCCCATGCTGCAAAACTCCTTGCTGATCCTGACCGCCGTCGCGGCCATTGCGGGCATCGCCCAGGCCGAAGACGAGCGCCCCAACATCCTGTTCGTGTTCTCCGATGATCACGCCGCCCAGGCCATCGGAGCCTACGGCTCGCGCATCAACACGACTCCCAACATCGACCGCCTGGCGGAGGAGGGCGTGCGCTTCAGTCACTGCTTCTGCGGTAACTCGATCTGCGCCCCGAGCCGCGCGACGGTCCTGACGGGTAAGCACACACATCGGAACGGGGTGATCGACAACGGCGTGGTGTTCGACGGCTCCCAGACGACTTTCCCCAAGCTGCTGCAAGGGGCCGGCTACCAGACGGCGCTGATCGGCAAGTGGCACCTCAAGAGCGCCCCGACCGGGTTCGATCACTGGGAGGTTCTGATAGGGCAGGGGCCTTACTACAACCCGCCGATGCTGACGCCGCAGGGGCGGGTTGAGCACACGGGGTACACGACGGAGGTGATCACCGACCTGACGCTCGAGTGGCTGCGCGAGGAGCGCGACCCCGAGCGCCCGTTCCTCTTGATGTATCAGCACAAGGCGCCGCACCGCGAGTGGGCGCCTGGGCCGGACCAGTTGACCCTCTACGACGACGTCCGGATCCCCGAGCCGGCGACGCTCTTCGATGACTACGCGGGTCGCAGCAGCGCCGCCGCCGCTCAGGAGATGACCCTGGCGCGTCACATGTCCCGGCGCGACCTCAAGTTCGTGCCGCCCCCCAACCTGACGGCCTCCCAACTCGAGGTGTGGGAGGCGGCCTACGGGCCGAAGAATGTCGCATTTGAGGCGGCCGATCTCTCGGGCGAGGACCTGGTCCGATGGCGCTACCAGCGCTACATCAAGGACTATCTGCGCTGTGTCGCTTCCGTGGACGAGAACCTGGGACGGGTGCTCGACTACCTGAAGGAGGCGGGGCTGGAAGAGAACACGATCGTCGTCTACAGCTCGGACCAGGGCTTCTACCTGGGGGAGCACGGCTGGTACGACAAGCGCTGGATGTACGAGGAATCCCTGCGCATGCCGCTCATCGTCCGCTGGCCGCGGACCATCGAGCCCGGCCGCGTGGAGGAGCGTCTGGTGGGAAACATCGACTTCGCGCCCACCTTCCTCGAAGCCGCCGGTGTGGCCGTGCCCGAGGCGATGCAGGGCGAGAGCCTTCTGGGCCTACTGCGTGGAGAGGAGCCCGAGCAGTGGCGCGCATCGGTTTACTACCACTACTACGAGTTTCCCGGTGTGCACGCTGTTCAGCGCCACTACGGCGTGCGCGACAAGCGCTACAAGTTGATCCACTACTACCTGATCGACGAGTGGGAGTTGTTCGACCTCGAGCGCGATCCGGCCGAACTCACCAGCGTTCATTCCGACCCGGCCTACGCCGAGGTGCGCGAGCGTTTGGAGGCCGAGCTGGAGCGCCTTCAGGAGCTCTATGGAGAGACTGACCCGCGCGGGACTCGCGAGCGCCTGCGGTAGGCGAGGAGACCGCGCACACAGCGCGGAAGGGCGGCTTGTGCGTCCGTCGAGGGCCTGATAAGTTCGGGTTTCTGCTCACCAAGCCTGACACGGTGGTCGAGACAGGCTCCCATCGTGCAGATCCCCTCCAAGTGTGATGTCGTCGTCATCGGCGGCGGCCCGGCCGGCAGCATGGCCTCGGGCATGCTGGCCAAGGCCGGTTTCGAGGTCGTGTTGCTGGAAAAGGCGCGCCACCCGCGGCCCACGGTGGGGGAGAGCCTGCTGCCGCACTTCTGGAGCCACGTGGACATGTTGGGCGTCACCGCAGAGGTGGAAGCGGCGCGTTTCGTGGAGAAGGCCGGCGCCCTGGTCCTGTGGGGGGGCAGCTTGCGACGCTCCTCCTTCAAGGACTTCGGTCACTCGCGCAAGCCCCTGCACGTGGACCGGGACTGCTTCGACAAGATCCTGCTGGATGGCAGCGCTCGTCTGGGTGTGTCCGTCTTCGAACGCGTGCAGGCGACCCGTGTGGAGCTTGGCGGTTCGGAGAACAAGCGTGTCTTCTACAAGTGTCTGGAGGAGGACGGAGAGGGCAGCATCGAGGCCTCCTTCGTCGTGGACGCGAGCGGGCAGAGCGCTCTGGTCGCCAAGCAGGAGGGCTTCCGAGTCTTCGACGATGACCTGCGCTTCTCCGCTGCCTGGGGATACTACACGGGGGGGGAGTATCTGGACTTCGAGAGCGAGATCCGTCCCATCTCTCAGCTGCACACGCACCCGCCCGTGACCGTCGTGGCTGCATTGGGCGACTGGGGCTGGGCCTGGCACATTCCCCTGCGCGAGACCACCAGCGTCGGGATCATCCTGACCCCGGAGCGCTGGAAGGAGATCGGCGCCGGCGCCCCTGGCATGGAGGCGAAGTTCCTGCGCGCCGTCGAAGCCTCGCCCATCGTGGGCAAGCTGGTCGGCAACTCGCAGTTCATCGAGGGCAGCGCGAGCTTCATTCGGGACTACGCCTACAAACCCGTGCGCCTGGCCGTCGACGGCTGCTACCTGGTCGGCGACGCGGCCGCCTTCGTCGATCCCATCAATTCGGCCGGCGTGACCTTCGGTATGTACGCGGGCATCCTGGCCGCGTGGTCGATCGAGATGTCGATGAAGAAGCGCGAGCGAAGCGCCAGCTACCAGGAGTTCTTCGAGCGCCAGTACCTCGAGCGCCTGCGCCTCTTCCGCCTGCTGGCGGTCCCCGCCGACCGCACCTACGGTGACGAGGACATGAAGGCCGGCCTGAAGTCCCTGCGGGCCTTCAGCGACGAGGAGAAGCTGCTGGCCCTGACGACCTCCTTCCTCACCAACCGCTCAGAGCGCATCGAGAGCCTCTTCGAGCAGCTGGATCTCAAGGCCGATCTGCGCTACGGGGATTTTCCGATCCCCGAACGCCTGCGCTGAGGGCGTCGCCTCAGGGCAGGAAGAGGACCTTCGTGCAGCCCTCGAGCCTGCGGTCGAAGAGTTCGTAAGCGTGGGGCCCCTGCTCGAGGGGCAGGCGATGGGAGACGAGTTCCCCCAGGGGCACCTCGCCGCGCGCGACGATGGCGAGCGTGCGCTCCATCATGTGTCGCGCGGAACAGCGTCCGGTCCGGAAGGTCAGGTTGCGGTCGTAGGCGGCGGCCGGCGAGAAGGCCATGCGAGGCTCGGTGTGGACACCGGCGGCACAGAGCGTGCCTCCCGGCCGCAGGATCGAGAAGGCCAGGTCCATGGCGGCCGGGGTCCCGACCGCCTCAAGGGCGCAGTCCACCCCGCGCCCGTCGGTCTCGGCGCGCAGGCGCTCGAGGGGAACCTCGCGCGAGCGGTCCACGGGCCAGGCACCCAGGCGCTCGGCCAGGGCCAGGCGCTCGGGGACCGAATCCACGGCGAAGACGCGCGCGGCGCCGAGTTCGAGGGCGCCGACGACCGCCATCAGACCCACGGGACCGCAGCCGACGACAGCCGCGACGCTACCCGGGCCGACATCGGCCGCCTCGGCGCAGAAGAACCCGGTCGAGAGCACGTCGCCGCACAGCAACACCTGCTCCAGTGGGGCGCCTTCGGGGACGGTTACGAGGGTCGTTTCCGCCAGGGGTACGCGCACGATCTCGGCCTGGGCGCCCTGCAACCCGCGCCCGTCCCGCACCCAACCGAACAGCTCACCGCGCTCGCAGCGTGCGGTCAACCCGCTGCGGCAGGGCGGGCACGCGCCGCAACTGGTGGAGAAGGGGCTCACGACCAGCGCCCCCGCCTGGAAGCGCTGCACGTCCTGGCCGACCTCGAGCACCTCGCCGAGGAACTCGTGGCCCATCACCGTCCCCGGGTCGAGGCCCGGCTCCCGACCGTGGTAGACGTGCATGTCCGAACCGCACAGGGCGCCGAGCTGCACGCGCACGAGGGCGTCGGTGCCATGCAGCAAGCGTGGCTCGGCCACCTCCTCGAAGCGCAGATCGCCGGGTGCGTGCAGGGTCAGGGCCTTCACGGGCATTCTCCCTGCCCAGGACCGACGAACCGTTCAGCGAGGGCCGCGATGTGCTCGGGGCTCGTGCCGCAGCAACCGCCGACGATGGTCGCGCCGGCGTCGATCCAGTCCGCGGCGGCCCTGGTGTGGGACTCGATCTGAGGCGCGCTGGGCGCCCAGCCGACCTGCTCGTCGGGGACTCCGGCGTTCGCGTAGCAGCCGAAGGCCGCGTCGCGCCCGGCCACTGCCTGGGCGAGGGCCTCGACGTACGCAAGGCCGCGGGCGATGGGCAGGCAGTTGACCAGAACGGCGACGGCGCCGCGATCGAGGGCCCCGCGAGCAGCGTCTGCGAGGGTGCGCGGGGTGAGCAGGGAGGCGTCCCAGCCCGGCGTGAAGGCGCACCAGGTCTCGACCCCCGTCTGTACGGCGGCCTCGACTGCCAACAGCCCCTCGCCGGGGTGCGGAAAGGACTCGCAAAGCAGCAAGTCGCAGCCTGCCTCCGCCAGGACCCGCGCGAGCCGACCGTGTTCCGCGCGCGTTTGCTCCGGCTGCTCCTCGGCCGGGCTCAGGTCGGGTCGGTAGCAGTCAGCCAGGGGCGCGATCGAGCCCGCCACGCGCTGCCCGCTGGGAACAGCATCGCGCGCGAGGCTGACGGCGAGCCGGCTCAACTCCTCCCAGCGTTCGGGGAACAGTTCCGAGCGCGTTCGGAAGGTGTTGGATGTGTGCACCGTGGCCCCCGCTGCGGCGTAGTCGCGGTGGAGGTCGGCCACGGCCTCCGGCTCCCGGATCAGGGCGTTCGCACTCCAGGCCGGGAGGGGCGTCGGGATGCCGCGCGCGAGCAGTTGCGTGCCCATCGGGCCGTCGAGCAGGGTGATCTTCAAGGGTCCGTGTGTCCCGCCCCGCGCAACAAGGTGATGGCGTGGTCGGCCTGGACTCCAGGGTAGCGTTCGACCTCCCCGCCGGGCCAGCGCACCTCGATCTCGTCCACCGCGCCTGACGCTCCCAGGCCGAAGTGGACGCGCGGGTCGCTGCTGGCCGCATAGCCGCCGCCGGCCTGCACCCGACCGGAGAGGCGGCGCTCTCCCAGTCGCACGGTGATGCGGGCGCCGTAGGCATCGCGCGAGAGGGCTGGGTCGAGTGCCCGCACCGAGAGCCAGTGGGCGCCTGCCGGAGGGCGGGCCAGGAAGAGCTGGGCGGGGCCGTTGCAGTTGGCGAGCAAGAGGTCGGGAGCGCCGTCCCCGTCGACGTCGCCGACGGCCAGGGCGCGGCTCACGCGCGGCTCGTTCCAGGCCCGCCCCGCACGCTGACCGACGAGGGCGAAGCTGCCGTCGCCGCGCCCGAGGTAGAGCAGGTTTGGTTCGCCGTAGGCGGCCAGAACGCCCCCCGCCCCGGCTTCTGGCGGAGCGCGTCGCACGCGCCCGTTGGCCACGGCCGCATCGGGACGTCCGTCGAGGTCCAGATCGAGGAAGGCCAGACCGAAACCCGTGCGCTCCAGGCTGGTCGCGCCGAGCCCCGAGCCCGCAGTCCGGTCTCCCCAGGTCCCCGTCTCCGACGGCCGGTAATAGGTGTTCGTCTCGCTGCCCAGATGCGTCAGCAGCACCTCCCAGCGACCGTCCCCGTCGGTGTCCGCGGCAGCGACGCCCATGCTCGCCTCGGCCTTGCCGAAGGCGTTCAGCGCCAGGCCGCGCGCGGCGCCGACCTCCTCGAAGGTGCCGTCACCGCGGTTGCGCCAGAGGAGGTTTGGATCGGCATCGCAGGCGACCAGGATGTCGGGCAGGTCGTCTCCGTCGAGGTCTTCGCACAGAACACCGAGGGTGTGGCCCTGGACGAGGGAGATGCCGCTCGCGATGGAGACGTCCTCGAAGGTGCCGTCGCCCCGGTTGTGGTAGAGGACGTCCGCCTGGGGCGGCTGGGTCTGCGGTCCGCAGTACTCGAGCCGGCCCGCGTCGTCGGTGCAGGAGATGTTCGGGTCGTGATCGAGGTAGTTGCCGACGTAGAGGTCCAGCCAGCCGTCGAGGTCGTAATCGAAGAAGCCCGCCGCACAGGCCCAGCCGTCGTTGGCGATCCCAGCCGAGGTGGTCTGGTCCGCGAAGGTCCCGTCGCCCCGATTGCGGTAGAAGGCGTCGGGGCCGTGGTTGGCGACGTAGACGTCCAGGTCGCCGTCGTTGTCCACGTCCCCCACGGCGACGGCCATGCCGTAGCCAGCATCGCCGAGGCCCGAGCGCTCGGTGTCGTCCTCGAAGCGCCCCCCCTCGTTGATGAACAGTCGGTTGGGTGCGCTCTGCCCTTCGGAGTGGTGGGGGCGGGCTCCGTTCAAGAGGTAAGCGTCAAGGTCGCCGTCACCGTCGCAGTCGAAGAGGGCCGCGCCGCTGGCGAGGTGTTCCGGAAGGAAGCAGCGACCCCCGATCCCGGCGTCGTGGGTGAAACGCAGGCCGCGAGCGCGCGCTTCCTCGCTGAGCAGGACGCTTCCAGCCCCGTCTGCGCATGCGCCCAGGCCGAGGCTCAGGCCGAACCCAAGGCCGAGCCCAAGGCCGAGGGAGATGCCCCAGCCCGGCCCGCGTCGGAGCTTGGGAGCCAGGGCCAAGGGCCCGCGCCGGATCGCTGCCCGTGTCATGGCATTCACGGTACCCGGTAACCTACGATCGCCCGCCCATGATCCACCCCCCGATGCTCTTGGCGGCTCTGTTCGCGCTCCTCCCGACCGGACCCACCTGGCCCCAGGAGCCTGCGCTTGAGGCCTACACGCCACCGATCGCCACTCAGACGGCGCGCACATGGATCGGCCCGGAGTTCTGGGGAGATCGCCTCCAGGACTGGCGTCTCGCCGACGGCCGCATCGAGTGCGTCGAGTCCGGGCAGGGCCGCCCGGTGCGCGCCCTGCACCTGTTGACCGCAACCCTGGCAGATCGGCCGGGGAGCTTCAGCGTCCGCGTCCGCACCGGAGCCATGGAGCCTGCCGTGGGTGACGAGGGCACCTGGGCTGGCTTTCTGATCGGTGCCGGAGGGACGGGCATCGACTACCGCCTGACGGCGCTCTGTCACCACCGGCCGGCGCCCGACGGCGGGATCCTGTGCGTCGTGGACGGGCGTGGCCAGGCCGTCTTTCGGGACTTCGAGCACAACGTCAAGAAGGGTGGCTGGAGCATAACGGGAGGCCTGCACGCCGACGAGGTCGCCGAGTGGACCGCGGACGCGCGCGAGGGCTTTGGCTTCGGCGGAGGGGAGTTTCGGCCCGTGGACCTCGTGCTCTCTGGAGCGCCGAGCGCGACCGGATACCGCCTCTCCCTGATGGTCCTCGACGCGGAGTCGGGAGCCCTGCTCAGCCTGGCGTCCCTCGACGGTGTCGATCCGCGCGTGGTGGAGGGCAACGTGGCCCTGGCCTCTCATCTCAGCCCGAAGGGCAAGGGGCCGGGCTACTGGTTCCGCGACTGGGGACTGGAAGGAGCGAAGGTCGAGCGACACCCCGAGCGCACCTTCGGGCCGATCCTCGCCACCCAGTACACCCTCAGCGGAGGCACCCTCAAGATGACGGTGCAGCTCCCGCCCGTGGGCGTGTCCGACCCGCGCCACGCGGCGCTGGAAGTGCCCGATGGAGACGGGGGTTGGCGTGCCATCGCCCGAGCCGAGTGCGACCCCGACGCCTTCAACGCCCTCTTGCGAGTGGACGAGTGGGACGCGCGCGAGGACGTGCCCTACCGCGTGCGCGTCGGCCTGCGCAGGGGCCCCCAGGAGGTCGAGGAGTTCACGTGGGAGGGGGTCGTGCGCGCCGAGCCGCGGGCCGAGCGTCCGTTCGTCCTGGCGGCCTTCACGGGCAACAAGCACTTCACGGGGGGGATCCGCTGGAATGGCGAGGGAGTGTGGTTTCCGCACACCGAACTCGTGCAGGCCGTGGCCGCCCACGATCCCGATCTGCTGTTCTTCTCGGGAGATCAGATCTATGAGGGCGATCTGACCGGCGCCCAGCGCAACCCGGCTGACGCTGCCCGTCTCGACTACCTCGACAAGTGGTACCGATGGTGCTGGGCCTTCGGCGACCTGGCACGGAACCGTCCCTGCATCACGATCCCCGACGACCACGACGTCTATCACGGGAACATCTGGGGTGCAGGGGGGCGTCACGCGAAAAAGCCCGACGATGGCGGCTATCGCATGCCTGCGCGATTTGTGCGCATGGTCGAGCGCACCCAGACCAGCCACTTGCCCGACCCGTTCGATCCGCGGCCCGTGCTGCAGGGGATCGGCGTGTACTTCACCAGCCTGCGCTATGGTGGCATCGATTTTGCGATTCTCGAGGACCGCAAGTTCAAGTCCTCGCCGACCGTGGCCGTGCCCGACGGAGACTGTCGCAATGGTTGGTTCCAGGCTCCTGGATTCGATGCCGCGAAGAGCGCAGACGTCCCCGGTGCCGTGCTGCTCGGTGAGCGCCAGCTGGCGTTCCTGCGGGAATGGAGCGCCGACTGGAGCGGCGGCACCTGGATGAAGGTCGCCCTCTCCCAGACGATATTCGCCAACGTGGCGACCCTGCCGGCCTCGGCGCGCGGCGACGGCGTCGTGCCGTCCCTGGTGATCCCAAAACCAGGGGAGTACCCCGCTGACGATCGCAAGGCAGCGGACGGTGACTCCAACGGCTGGCCGCAGACGGGCCGCAACCGCGCCCTGCGCGAGCTGCGCCGCGCCTTCGCGCTGCACGTGGCCGGCGACCAGCACCTGGCCAGCCTGGTGCACTACGGCGTCGACGAGTGGGATGACGCCGGATGGGCGATCTGCGTGCCCTCGGTTGCGAACACTTTTCCGCGCCGCTGGTTCCCACCGCAGCCGGGCCTCGCGCGCGAGGAGGGTGCGCCCGCCTACACGGGGCGCTTCCGCGACGGTTTCGGCAACCACGTCACGGTCCACGCGGTCTCGAACCCCGTGCGCTCGGGCCACGAGCCCGCGGCCCTCCACGATCGCTCGCCGGGTTACGGGATCGTGCGCCTCGACCCGCACACGCGCGACATCACGCTGGAATGCTGGCCGCGCTGGGCCGACCCGACCGATCCCGACGCGCGGCCCTATCCGGGCTGGCCGCGGACGGTGAACCAGTTCGACAACTACGGGCGCGCCGCCCAGGCCTGGTTGCCGGAGCTGCGCTTCGCGGGGAAGGCGGGAGCCGTGGTGGGGGTGATCGATTGGGAGACCGACGAGCCGCTCTACACCCTGCGCATCCGCGGAGAGGCGTTCCGTCCCTGGACCTTCCGCGAGGGTCCACACCACGTTCGGCTCGTGTCCCCCGACGGCACACAGACCGTAGAGCTCGACCTGATGGCCCTGCCGGCGCCCGAGGGCAGCCTGGAGGTCTCTTTCTAGGCGATCGTGGGGGCCTCGCCGTGAGCCTTACAGGGACCAGACGTACAGAAGCCGTGAATGTCAAAGAGCGCCTTCGTTCGGTGCCTATCATGCGTATCTTGTCCGGGCGCCACATGCGCGCCTGGCACGACGCCCACCGATTCAGATCCGAAGCAAAGAGAGCACCGATTCGAATGTTGCAAACCCTGACCGTGGCCTGCCTCGCTATCGCTCCCTCCGCCATGGGGAACAGCGATGCCTTCCTGGACGACTTCGACGAAGCGGTGACCCTGGCCCGCAAGGAGAACAAGGACCTGTTCGTGGACTTCACCGGTTCCGACTGGTGCGGCTGGTGCATCAAGCTGGATGAGGAGGTCTTCTCTCACGAGGAGTTCCTGGTCGAGGCGCGCAAGGACTACGTCCTCGTGGCGCTCGACTACCCGCGCAGTGACGAGGCCAAGGCGGCCGTTCCTAACCCGGAGCGCAACGACGAGCTGCGGGAGAAGTACGGCGTGCGCGGCTACCCGTCGTGCCTGCTGATGACGGCGGACGGCGACGTGTACGGCAAGACCGGCTACCAGGCGGGCGGTCCGGAGAAGTACATCGAGCACCTACGCTCCCTGCGGGAGTCGGGGCGCAAGGCTCTCGAGGAGGTACTGGAGCTGGTGAAGCGCTTCGACGCCGCGAAGGGCAAGGCGCGCCTCGGCGTCTGGGAGCAGGCCGTCGCTCTGCTCGAGTCTCTCGACTCCGACTCGGCCGTGGCCCAGCGCCTGGTGGCTCCCGTCAAGGCGGCCTTCGAGCTTGACCCCGAGAACGCCGCCGGACGCAAGCTGCGTGCGGTCAAGGCCCTGCTGGCGGCGGGCCAGGCCGATGAGCAGGTCCTTGGCGCGGCTCGCGAGCTGGACCCCAAGAATGCCGAGGGACTGCTGGAACTCGTCGTGGCGGCGCAGATGGAGGCCGTGGACAGCGAGGAAGCGGTGCGCGCCGTGTGCGAGGCCATCCTTGAACTCGACGCCCTGGGCCCGATCAAGGACCAGGAGCTGGCCTTCCGCTTCTACCTGAACGCGGCGGCCTGGAACGACCGCTTCCTCGAAGACCCCGAGACGGCCAAGAAGTTCGCTGCGAAGGCCAAGGCGATCGGCACGGAGAACGAGCGCCTGATCGAGATGCTCGACGGGATCCTGGATTCCTAGGGCAGCTCGCGCAGGCGCAGGTTTCGGAACTCGACCAGGGAACCCTCGGACTCGAGGGCCAGGTAGCCGCGGGAAGGCTTGCACTCGCTTCCGCCCGAGACCTCCTGGCCGTTGACCCACAGGCGCACCTCGCCGTTGATGGCGCGTACGTAGTAGTGATTCCATTCGCCCACGCCGCGCGTCAGGCGCGCTGAGGGGAAGCTGCGGCGGCCGTTGGGCGCAGCAGGTGCGAAGGGCTTCATCGAGGACGCGCCGACCGGGAAGACGTCGCCGTGGCTGGTGAACCAGTTGGACGGCTTGCCATTCTTCTCCTCGTAGCGGGTCTCGTAGGCCAGGTCGAGGACCTGGACCTCGATCCCGCTGCGCGGGAGCTGGCCGGGCGGCAGGTCGGTGAAGGCCTCCTCGGGGCACCAGAGGAAGACTCCCGAGTTTCCGGCGGGAGCGTGGTGGCGCCACTCGAGGACCAGCTCGAAGTTGTCGAGCATGCGCTCGGTGCGTGCGCCGCCCAGGGGCACGCCTGTGCAGAGGATCGAGCCGTCTTTCTCCGACCAGGTGTCGTCTGTGCCGTTGACGTTGACGAAGTCCTTGAGGGTCAGGGCGGTCCAGCCGGGTCCCGTGCCGTCGATGAAGGCGCGCGGGAGTGCGGCGGGCTCGTCCTGGGTCGCTGCCGCGCAGAGGCCGAGAATGAGGGCGCCGGCGAACAGCTTGGGTCGGGTGCTCATGTCTTGTTCTTCGGGGTGAGAGTGGCGGATTTGCGTGGGCTCGCGGTGCGCCGGGGAGGCGCGCGCCTGTCAGGGGGTTGAGTGGAACCAGATCGGGGAGGACCAGGCTCGCTGGCCGTCGGCGCGCACGACGCGCACGAAAGCGTAGCTTTCCTGTCCGGGAGCGGGCAGGGGAAGGACGGTCGTCGCCGAGAGGCTCACCTGGCGCCCGTCGGGCGTGAAACGCTCGACCACCTGGCCGTCGATCCACAGCTCGACCTCCTCGAGGGGCGCGTCGGCGTCCACCTCGATCGTGACCTCAAGCGGACCCTCGACGCTCACGATCTCGCCCATCCAGTGGGCTCCGGCGCGGAACACGAGCCGCATGGGCGCCGTCGCGCCGAAGGTCCGGCGTGCCTGCAGGGAGCGGAACACGGCCTCGCGCTCGACCTCGTCGGTCCAGACGCAGGCGTAGCTTGCGCTCGTGGACAGGTGGTCGCTGCTGGCGATCAGGCCAATGTGGTAGCCCTTGGCCAGAGGCACCTGGGCCTCGGCCAGCGAGCTGGTGTCGCGAAATCCCTGGTAGACCTCCAGCAGCGGGCGCCGGGCGTCGTCCTGGTAGTCCCAGATCCTCCCGTTGAAAGGGGTCCCCTTGGCGTTCGGCGTCGAGTGCGGGATGGTGATCGTGTCCGCGTCGGTGATCGTCGCCCAGAACTCGGGCAGGGGCGGGGGGTAGTTCGCGAGCATGTCGTCACGCAGGGAGATCACGTTGTGGTCCGTGTCGCGGTGGCTGCGCTCGAAGGCGAAGAAGGGTATGAAGTGCCCCGGGGCGTGATGGCGCGTGACGTTCTTGATCGAGCGCCACCAGAGCTGGCTCTGAACCGCGCCGCGGTCGATGTCGCGCGTGTGGTCGGTGATGCCCAGGAAATCGAGCTGCGCCACCTCCATGGCGTAGCGGTAGGCGTCGTCGAGGGATCCGTCGAAGAAGGGGAAGCAGAGCGACAGGTCCGTATGGCGGTGCAGGTCCCCGAAGACCAGAGTGAACGTCTCTCCGGCGACCTCCGCTGTCGGGCGCTCCGCCGCGCGCGGGCGCACCTCGGGCATCACGACCTTCACCGGTGCCCGCAGACGCGGGGACGCCCTGCCGCTCTCGTGAACGATGCGTCCCACGGCGACCCCGCGTGGTAGCGGGTCCTTGCGCCGGTCGGTGCGCCCGGTGGTCCAGATGGCCAGCAGCCCGTCGGGGGCGGCGGCCAGGGACAGGCGCTGGGTCCCGTCACGCTGGAGAACATCGAAGGCGTACAGGGGTGACCAATCCGGCCCATCAAGGCAGCGTGCGTCCACGCGCCAGCCCTCTTCGACGTGGTGCTTGACCGCGTCGGTGCAGCCGAGCTGGCGCTCGAAGAAGTGCCGATAGACGATCCAGGGCCGGTCGCGGTCGTCGATCACGAGTTCGGGCCGCTCGTAGAAGACGCCCAGGCCCTCGCCCCCCTCGCGCCGATTCGGCATGCGACGGGCGCGGTCGAAGCTCGGCATGGGGAGTGGCTTCGCGAGGTGGCGCACTCGCCCGCGCTCGTCGAGCGTCGCCAGGTGAACGCGTCGCAAGCGGTGCAGTGGGCCCGAGGCATCGGTGGAGTTGTTCCAGAGCAGGGCGTTGCCGCGGTAGGGATGGCCCCAGCCGCGCGCGCCCTCTTCCCACGCGACCCAGGTCCGGCCGCGCGAGTCGTGGGCCACTCGCGCCCGCGCTTCGAAGGCGTCCGAGGCGGCCACTGCCGTCAGAGCATCCCACTCGTTCCCGTCGAAGCGGCGGGCGACGACATGAAAGTCCGCACCGTCGCAGGTGTCCCAGACCACCCACACGTCCCCGCCGGGAGCCACGGACAGGTCTGGCTGCCAGTCGCCGCGGGGCGAGGCGCTGATCGTCTCCCAGTCAGGGCCAGCCCTCCACGTGGCCTCTACCTCGTCCGTGTCAGCGACCCTGCAGATCACGACCTCGGAGGGGCCTGTGCCGCTCTGCTGGGCCGCGATCCACAAGCTCCCGTCTGCCGCTCCGGCAGCGGCGTGGTGGACCTCGTTGGAGCGCGGCGTGCGCAGGAACAGGGGCCGCGGGCCTCCGTCGCCCTCCAGCAGGCGTCGCGCCACGACGTCCCAGTCGCCGTGGTTGGCCGTGCGTGACTCGAAGGTCAGCCAGAGGGTTCCGTCGGGGCAGGTGGTGAGGGTCGGGCGCGCGCGCTGGGAGCCGTCGGCGGGCGAGTGGGTGACGGTCTCCTCGGAGCCGTCGGGCTTCATGCGCACGACCTTCAACAGATCCCCGGCGTCTGGGACGAACTCCAGCCAGGCGCGCCACTCGACGCCCTCGTGCAGGACGATCGACGGATCGTAGGCCTCGGGAGAGGCCAGCATCCCTGCTCGGGCCTGACCGTCGGCGGAGTCGTACAGGAAGAGCGGCTCCTCCTCGGCCGCCGTGCCCTGGCGGGCGTCGCCGTGCGAAGGAGCGGGCGGCGCGTGCGCCGCATGTGGTGTCCCGTGTCCGTCGTGGGTAATGCCTGGGGACAGCGAGAGGATTGCGGAGAGCAGCGAGAGCGTCAGCATGATGCCCGAGATTCTAGCCCCTGGCGCTCCTCGGACCGGAGACGAGCAGGACAAGTCGACGGCCGGTCCATGCCGCCAGGGGGGACCGCGAGGTCGAAGCGCGGTGTGCGTTGCACTTCAGGGAGCGGTTTCGGGCTCGCCTTGGGCGGTCAGGGTCCGACGAATGGATTCCTCGAGGGGACGGAACGCATAGCCGAGTTCCGAACGCGCTCGGCCGCTGTCCATGAAGGCCTTCCAGCCGAAGGTGCGCAGGAGTTCGGGCGTCCAGGGCGGGCGCGCGAGTCCCACGATGTCCAGCAGCGCGGTCGCGCCGGTCAGGGCGCGCACTAGAGGAAGGGGCAGGGTGCGGCGTACGGGCTTGACCTCGGCCACCGTCGCGATCGTGCGAAAGAGCTCGAGCCAGGTGAGGTTGTGTCCACCCAGGATGTAGCGCTCGCCGATGCGCCCGTGAGAGAGGGCTGCCGCCGTCCCGCGCGCCACGTCGACGACGTCCGCAACCGAGACGCCGCCGGGTGGGGCCCAGGCTCGCTCGCCGGCGGCCACCGAGGGGATCAGGCCCGTCGGGCGGCTGCCGCTGGCCGGCGGGCCGATCAGCATGCAGGGGTTGACGACCACCACCGGCATGCCGGCCCAGGCCGCTGCCAGGGCGCGCTGCTCCGCCTCGCGCTTGGTCAGCACGTAGTGCATGCGGTTGGGGTCGGGGCCCTGCCAGACATCGCTCTCGCGCCTGAGCTTCCCCTCCCGCGTGGCGCCCACGGTGGCGATCGAGGAGACGTGCACGATGCGTTCGATCTTCGCCTTCTGTGCTGCGCGCAAGAGGGCCGTCGTGCCGTCGACGTTGATGCGCCATTGCTCATCGTTCTGGCGCGACCAGTAGCCAGTGCGTGCCGCGGCGTGCACCAGGGCGTCCGCACCCCGCAGAGCTCTCCTCAAGCTCGGCTCGTCGAGCAGGTCGGCCTCGACCATCTCGATCGCTTCGCCAGCGATCCCAGGCGCCGGCCGACCCGGGCGCACCATGGCCCGTACGCTGCAGCCGGTCTCGGCGAGGACCTCGCACAGGTGTCCTCCGAGGAATCCGCCGGCTCCGGTGACGAGGACGATCATGGCGATGAAGCCGCTGATGCAGCGGTGCTGCCCGGCCCATGGCTCCTCCTAGGCTCAGAAGGGGCGATTCCAAGCGGGGAATGCCTGCGCAGCGTGGGCTAGGATCGTGAGATGATAGGTAAAGGGTGAGAGCACTCAAGCATCTGGTCCGGAGGACGACCGTCCTCGAGCGCTTCCTATCGCACACGCTCGCGATGCGCGTGCGACGCAGCCACCCGGAGGGCAAGGTCCCGTCCGTGCCCAAGCGGGTGATCGTCGAGCCGACCAACGCCTGCAACCTGGCCTGCGACTATTGCGGGAACAAGTCCATGATGCGCCCGGCGACCTTCCTCCCGCTGGACCTCTACCGGCAGTTGATCGGGGAGATGGTGACTCTCGGCATCCCGCGCATCACCCTGCACACCATCGGCGAGCCGACCCTGCACGCCGAATTGCCGGAGATGATCGCCCTCGCCAAGGAGGCTGGGCGCATCGTGAACGTCAGCACCAACGGAACCTTGCTGACCGAGGAGCGGGCCCGCGCCCTGGTCGTGGCGGGGCCCGACATGCTGAACGTCTCGGCCGACGCCGGTGACCCTGAGAACTTCGAAATCACCCGCGGGGGCGCGGACCTGGAGGAGGTTCTGGGTGGAATGAAGCGTCTACGGCGCTTGCGCGACGAGGTCGGTCGCGTCCAGTCCAGCCCGTGGGGCGAGGTGCGCCTGCCGACCATGACCGTCACCTGTGTCGTGACGCCGCTCTTCACGCGCGAGGTCGAGCGACGCTTCTTCGAGACCTTCTCGCCCCTGGTGGACGACTTCTATTTTCACTACGCCAACAACCACGCCGAATACGCCCACTTCGAGCCGTTCTATCACCGCGGCCTGCTCCCGCGGGCGATCCGCGACCGGCTCTATCGCGCCCTGCGCTCACCTTGCTACTACCCCTGGGACGCGCTCTTCCTTCTCAGCGACGGGACCATGTCCGTCTGTCGCTTCGACTTCGACGCGCGCGTGAAGGTCGGGCGCTTCGGGCCTCAGACCATTGAGGAGCTCTGGCACAGCGATGCGATGGCCAGCCTGCGCCGAGCCCACATGAGCTTCGATTTCCGGGAGTGGGCGCAGTGCGACAACTGTACGGCGACCTGGTACGAGAACCGGGCCGAGCACGTCCATGTCTCCAAGCGCTTCAAGGCCCGTAACGGCTTCGAGCCGCGCCGCAACGCCTGGCTCGGTGAAAACCCCGCCGGCATCGCCATGGGCGCGGCGGCGCTCCCTCACTGAGAGAAGATCAGCGAGGTGTAGGGACCGATGCTGAGGCTTCCGCTGGCCGGCATGCTGTCGTGGGGGGATGCGCTGGCCTGCACGTCATGCGTGGGCCAGCCGCCGTAGCCGGGGTCGTAGCCGGTCCAGTCGCTGTCGAAGCGCACCCTCCAGAGTCCTTCGCGCGGGAAGCCGATCGTGTAGTCCGTCCAGGCCTGGTCCTTGAAGTTGCAGACGACCACCACGTCGTCGCCGCTGCCTCCCTGGTCCCAGCGATGAAAGGCGATCAGCTTGTCCCAGTTGTTCACGTGATGGACGGTGGTGTGCTGGCCCTGCAGACCCGCCGTGGTTCCCCAGGCGTCGCGGCGCAGGTGGATCAGGTCGCGGTAGAGGGCGTGGATGCCCGGAAAGAGCGCCAGGCGGTCCCAGTCGAGGGGGTCGTCGTCGTCGAACCAGCCGTCCTCCAGGAACTCCTGGCCCATGAACAGCAGCGGGACGCCCGGAGAGGTGAGGGCCAGGGTCGATGCAAGGGTCGAGCGCTTCTTGGAGTACCAGCTGTCCGCATTGCCCGGCCAGATGTCCTCCGGCACTCGCTGCCGCCCGTTGGCCACCTCGTCGTGGGACTCGGTGTAGATGATGCGCTGGAAGGCATCGCCGTTGTAGGACTGGACGATGGCGTCGCGCACGGCCCACATGTCGCGGTCGGTGTCCCAGACTGTCTCGACGGCCGCCCGCACCGGATGGACGAACATCGCGTCCCATTGGGCGTCGAACCCTGCGCCCCCTGCGCCGGTGTCCTTCGTGATCCAGTCGTTGGGGGCGTTGAACATGTCCTCGGCCATGCTGAACTTCCAGGGCTGGGTCGCGTCGACCTCGTCGTTGCACCACTGCATCAGCGACCAGCCCGCGGGGATGTCCCCGCAGTTGCCCATGTGGATGTTGGAGGTTGAGTCCCAGCGCAGGCCGTCAAGGCGACACTCGCCCAGCCACATCAGGACGTTGTCGCGGATGTACTGGCGTACTTCCGCGCGGCCGAAATCGGGTCGTGTGTCGCCCCAGGGCGTCGGGCCGTTGCAGGAGTCGTTGTAGAAGTAGATTCCGCCCCAGGTCCCGGTGCTCCAGCCGTCGTAACGCCAGAGGTCCATGTCGGACGGGCCCCAGTGGTTGTAGAGCACGTCACCAAAGACGGCGATGCCGCTCTCGTGGCAGGCGCGCACCAGGAGCTTGAGTCCCTCAAGGCCGCCGTAGACCTGCTCGACGGCGAAGGGGTGCGAGTAGTTGTAGCCCCATGAGAAGTCGGCCGGGAACTCGCAGACGGGCATCAGCTCCACGGCGTTGACGCCCAGATCGACGAGGTAGGGGATGCGGTCGATGGCTTCGTTGAACCCGGCCGGCAGCCCTCCGGCGTGCTCGTTGAAGGTCCCAATGTGGAGCTCGTAGACGATCAGCTCGTTCCAGGGGGGCATGTCGAAGCCGCCGTGGCCCCAGTCGAAGGCCTGCGGGTCGACGGCGATGCTGTCACCCACTGAGCTGGTCAACTCACGGGCGCGCGGGTCGTTACGCCACAGCTCCTGCGTGCCGTTGTGGATCACGTATTGATAGCGGGCTCCGGGGGCGAGCTCGCGCACGTCCACAGAGAAGTGATCTCCGGCGTCGGCGCTCATGGGCGTCGTGCTCGCGGACCAGCCGTTGAAGTCGCCGACCAGGAAGACGCTGTCGGCGTTGGGGGCCCAGGTGCGGAAGGCGAAGCCCTGTGAGCCGGCCGGACCATCGTCAAAGGGATTGGCGCCGATTCCGGCGTGGCCCGAGGGCAGGCTGTCGAGGAACCAATCGATGTCGTAGGCCGTGCCCGTCGGGCGCCAGACCCCGACGAACCAGGTTCCATTGGCGATGGCCGGTGCGCTCGTCGCGTCCACCGCAAGGCTCTCGTTACTCGTGCCGGGGGTCACGCTGCGATGGTCCCAGAGATCCAGGGTCGGGGGAGCGCCGTGGCGCAGATAGAGGTCTGCGTGAGTCCCCTGGACCTCGTGCAGTTCGACCCGCAAGCGCCCGTGCCAGCCCTGCACGGGGACCTGGTAGACATCGAAGTCGTAGCGCGTGAAGCGCGCTCGGAAGGGCGTCCCCGCACCCTGGCCAGTCGCCGTCGAGGCGAGGATGGCAAGGGCGATAAGGGGAGCGGCCAGGGTGCGCCGCGGGGCCGAGTCTCGTGGTCTCATGGGGCCTCTGCATGCTAAGCGGGCTCGCTCTGTAGTGCCACTGGCCCGCTGCCCACACCCTCGCGTGGCCGGACCCCACAGCGCAGGTCTTCGGGCTAGGATGCAGAGTCGTCGATCCAGGCTCTCCAATCCCCAACCTCTCAAGCGGACCTCCCCTCATGCAGATCCATTCACTCTTGATGCCCGTCGCCTTGTGCGCCTTCACTTCTGCAGCCCTGGCCCAATCCCAGACCACGATCTCATACGAGTCCTTTGACTACCCCGACGCCACGGGCATCGGCGGCCAGACGGGGGGCCTCGGATGGGAGAACGTCTGGTGGTCCGGCGGCGCAGGGACGGACGCGATGGCCTATGCGCCCGGCCACGACGCGGAGGGCCTCAAGGCCACCACCAACTTCGACGGTGGCGGTTCCTACCGGCGGCCGGGGACCGTCGGTTTCGAGTACATGATCGACGGCAATGGGGACTTCGGAGCCGACAACAGCACGGTCTGGATCAGCTTCAGCACACGACGGGTCGGAGGTGGCGACGATCAGTACGGCGGGCTTTCGCTGTTTTTGAGCGGGACCGGCGAGATGCTCTTCCTGGGATCTCCCTGGCAGTCCAACGAATGGGGCATCCAGGACCACGCCGGCGGGGGAGTCTCCCATTTGGTCGCCGGCTCCATCGTCGACCAGATGTCGGTGCTGGTGACGCGTATCGACTTCCAGCCCGGTGACGAGCGCCTGCGCATGTGGGTTGACCCGGCCGATCCCCATCCCGTAGGGGTGGCCGATATCGATGTCCCCATCGGTGATCAGCGTTTTGACGAGATTCGAATCCAATCCGGCGGGCCGATCACCACCCACGGGTACGAGTTCGACCGGGTGCACATCGAGACCCCCAGTGTCGACGTCTTCACGGCCCTGTGCTTCGGTGACGGCGCCGGAACTTCCTGCCCTTGTGGCAACGAAGATTCCAGCGGCTCGAGCGGGTGCTCGAACTCAACCGGAGCCGGATCGACCCTGGGCGCCAGTGGCAGCGACAGCGTCGCCGCCGGGGACCTGGTGCTGGAGGCCGCGGGTGCGATCCCCGGTCAGCCCGGCCTCTTCTTCCAGGGAGAGAACTTTGTCAACAGTGGCAACGGCGTGATCTTCGGTGATGGCCTGCGCTGCTGCGGCGGAAACGTTGTGCGCCTGCAGGTTGTGGTGCCAGACGCCGGGGGCGCCGCTTCGACGAGCGTCGACGTCCCCGCCGACGGGGGCGTGGCCGCGGGCGACACGCGCTGCTATCAGTACTGGTACCGCGATCCCAGCGGTGGCCCCTGCGGCGCAGGCTTCAATCTGAGCAACGCTGCCCAGGTGGACTGGCAGCCCTGAGGGATCGGCGGCTCAGGCCGGGATTCGAGCACGGCGGGCGCTCCCGTGGAGCGCCCGCCGTTTCGTGTGCTTCAGCCGGCAGGGCCGGGCGGCGCGAAACCCCTCAGGAGAAGCGCGTGATCCCCGGCTGGGCGACCGGGCGTACCTCGAGGTCCGTCCAGTCGTAGGCGGGCGGGGAGAGGTCCTCGGTGGAGTTCCAGGCCTGGTCCCAGGTGATGGTCTGGCCCGTGTAGGCCGACATGCGGGCCATGATGGCCATCATCGTGCTGTTGCACATGTACTCGCCGTTGTTGATCGGCTTGCCGCTGCGGATCGAGGCGAACAGGGCGTCGTGCTCGTTCTGGTACATGTCGTCGGGGCCGTCGCCCTTCCAGCGCCAGCTCCAGGCGCCGGCCTCGATGCGGTGGCGCTGGATGTTCGCCGAGCCGCGCGTCCCGTAGATGTGATCGGAGACGTCGCTGGAGGCCCCGCTCAACTGGCGGCAGGAGCTGAAGCAACGCACGCCGTCCTCCCACTCGTAGACGTTGTTGAAGTGGTCGTAGATGTTCCCGTACTTCGGGTCCGAGCGCACGATGCGCCCGCCGCTCGAGGTGCACCTGGCCGGGTAGACGTCGCCCATGACCCAGGCGATCTTGTCCAGGCTGTGGATGTGCTGCTCGGCGATGTGATCGCCGGAGAGCCACGCGAAGTAGAGCCAGTTGCGCATCTGCCACTCCATGTCGCTCCAGTCCTCCTTGCGCCCGCGATGCCACAGCCCGCCGGTGTTGTAGGTGGTCTGCATGCAGACGATGTCGCCGATGGCCCCATCGTGGATGCGCTGGACGGTCTCCTGCTTCGCGCGCTGGTAGCGGTAGCAGAGGCCCGAGACGAGGGAGAGGTTCTTCTTCTCCGCCTGGCGGCACGCTTCACGCATGGCGCGGATTCCCGGGGCGTCGGTGGCGACGGGCTTCTCCACGAACAGGTGCCGTCCGGCCTCCACGGCGGCCGCCACGTGCTGGGGCCGGAAGTGGGGCGAGGTGGCCAGCAGCACGACATCGCAGCTGTCGATCACTCCCTGGTAGGCGTCAAACCCGACGAAGCGCTTGTCCTCATCGACCTGGACGCGGTCGGCGATGTCCGCGGTGGCCGTGAGTGTGTTGAGGCAGTTCTGCAGCTGGTCTCCGAAGACGTCCCCGAGCGCCACCAGGCGAGTCTCCGGGTCGGCCCGCAGGGCGTTGGCGGCGGCCCCGGTGCCGCGCCCGCCGCAGCCGACCAGACCCACGCGCAGGGGGCCTTCGACCGGGCTCGGACCGGGCTGGGCGCCGGCGATGCCGGCCAGGGCGCCGACGGCCGCCGCGGCGCCCGTGTTGCGGATCAGGTCACGGCGGGAGGGTTCGAGTCGCGCGGGGTGGCTCTCGGTCATGCTGGAGGTTCCTGCTGCGGCGCTGAGCCGCCGGGAAAGAGGGCTGCCGGGAAAGGAGCAGCTTGGTGACGGGACTGTCCTGGAACGGTCGTGCTAGGGAGGCGGACTCAATCGACGCCCGCGCCCATCCTGCGTGGGGCGCGGCGAGGGTACCATCATCAACCGAAATCCGCTGCTCTCGTGGGCTTGGAGCTCGCCGTCCTCGAGGGTCACGAGACGCGCCTCGACGCCCTCGAGAGTCTCGACGAGGGCCAGGCCGTGCTCGGGGCCGAGGACGCAGAGGGCCGAGGCCAGGGCGTCGGCGCGCAGGCCGCTCTCGGCCACGACCGTGGCGCCCACGCGGCGCGTCAGGCCCAGGCCCGTACGTGGGTCGATGATGTGGGAGGAGCGCACCCCGTCAATCAGGGTGTGCTGATAGAGGTCGCCCGATGTGGCGAGCGCCGCGCGGGCCAGGGAGAGCTGGACCCTCGGTGCGCTGACGTCGCTCAGTACCTCGACGGCCAGGTGCCAGCCCGCTCGCTGGGGCGGGGGCTCACCGGCGGCCAGGTCGCCGCCGCCTTCGACCAGGGCGTGCACGATTCCGTGTTGCTCAAGGACGCGCAGAACCTGATCGAGAGCGTAGCCCTTGGCGATGGCGCCCAGGTCGAGCCGCATTCCGTCGAGGGCCAGGGTGACCGTTCGATGCACGGGATCGAGCAGCAGGTGGCGCGCGCCCACCGCGGCCCGCGCGCGGGTGAGGTGCTCGGCTCGCGGATGCTCAGCGCGTCTCCGCGCTCGCCGCCAGAGGCGCGAGAGGGGACCGACGGTGACGTCGAAAGCACCCGCGCTGAGCTCGTTTATCTCGGCGGCCCCGACAAGGACGGCCCACAGGTGGGGGGAGACGGGCGTGGCCTGCCCGGCGGATCGCTCCGACAGGCGCGACAGCTCGCTGCTCGGATCATGGTCCGACAGGAGTCCGTCGAGCTCCATCACCCGTGCGAAGGCGGCCTCCAGGGCGCCCCCGGCCTGCACCCCATCGGACGCATAGACCGTGATGCTGAAGGTCGTGCCCATGGCCGCGCGGGTCTCGCGGTAGGGGGCGAGTTCCGGCGCGGCGCAGGCGCAGAGGCCCCAGAGCAACGGGGCAAGGGTGCGGGGGAGGAGGGAGGTCAGGGGAGGACTTTCTCGGGCAAAGAGCCTACGGGCGGTGGCCAGAAGATAGATTCATGTCGCTTTCAGCAACGCTGTAGGCCCACCCAACCTCATGACATGCGCCCTCACCCTGGCCCTCGCCCTCCTGGGCGGCGGTGGCGACGATCCGATCTATCCCGATCCGCCCGGCGGACGGCCCCCGCTGTTCGAGCTGCGGGAGGCGCAGGCCGAGGACGAGGCGAGCATGCTGGTCTACAGCGAGGCCATCCCCGGCTCCGAGGTGCACTTCGCCATGGTGCCGATCCCCGGCGGTCTCTTCGAGATGGGCAGTCCCGCAGACGAGGCCGAGCGCGAGGACGACGAGGGGCCGCGCCACCCGGTTGAGCTCGCACCCTTCTGGATCGGGCGTTGCGAGGTTACCTGGGATGAATATCACGAGTTCATGTTCAAGCTCGACATCGCCCGGCGCGCGGGAGGCCGGGCGGCGGCCGAGCCATCGGACCCCTGGGCCGACGCCGTCAGCCGGCCCACGCCGCCCTATGTGCCGATGGACTTCGAGATGGGCGTCGAGGGTTCACCCGCCGTGTGCATGACCCAGTTCGCCGCGCGCCAGTACACGCGCTGGCTGTCGATGAAGACCGGCCGCTTCTATCGCCTGCCGACCGAGGCCGAGTGGGAATACGCCTGCCGCGCGGGGACCACGACCGCCTACTCCTTCGGCGACGACCCTGACGACCTCGAGGACCACGCCTGGTACTTCGACAACGCCGACGATGCCTACCATCCGGTGGGCATGAAGGAGCCAAACCCCTGGGGACTGTTCGACATGCACGGCAACGTGGCCGAGTGGGTCCTCGACCGCTTCGACCCGGACTTCTACGGGCGAGCGATCGTTCACCCCGAGCGCGCACCCCTGGCCTGGCCGGTCGAGTTGTACCCGCGCGTCGTGCGCGGCGGCTCCTGGGACGACGACCCCGAACTTCTGCGGAGCGCTGCGCGGCGAGGCTCGCGCAAGGGCTGGAAGGTTCAGGATCCCCAACTCCCCAAGAGCATCTGGTACCTCACCGACGCGCCCTTCGTGGGTTTTCGCGTCGTGCGCCCCCTGGCCGACGGTTCCGATGAGGAGCGTGCACGCGCCTGGGGACCTGACCTCGAGAGCGTGGAGGAGATCCTCGCCAAGCAACGCACAGGGGGTCGTTGAGCCAGGCTGGGCGTCCTTTGCTACGGGCCACGATCCTCGCAACATCGCAACACCACATCCGCTGGAGTACTCCATGTCCAAGCATCCCCACCGCCCGACCCCTTCGACGCGCCGGACCTTTCTGAAGCAGGGCTCGGCCGCGGCCTTGCTGGGTTCCGCCCTGCTCACCGACGTCGCCCGGGCGCGCGACGGCGCGCGCGGAGATGACACCCTGCGCGTGGCCCTGATCGGCTGCGGCGGGCGCGGCCGGGGCGCCGCCAATCAGGCCCTCTCGACCGCGGGTCCGGTCAAGCTGGTGGCCATGGCGGACGCCTTTGAGGACCAACTCGCGTCGGCCCATGCGGTCATCAGCAAGCACGCCGGCGATCGCGTTGATGTACCCCCCGAGCGCCGCTTCGTGGGCTTCGACGCCTACGAGAAGGCGATCGCCTGCGATGTGGACGTCGTGATCCTCGCGACGCCGCCCGGCTTCCGGCCGATCCACTTCGAACACGCCGTCGCCGCGGGCAAGCACGTCTTCATGGAGAAACCGGTGGCGGTCGATGCACCGGGCATCCGGCGTGTGTTGGCAGCGGCAGCGGTCGCGAAGGAGAAGAACCTCAAGGTCGGCGTCGGGCTGCAACGTCATCACTCGGCCAAGTACAACGAGACCGTGCAGCGCATCCGCGATGGCGCCATCGGCGAGCTGGCGCTGCTGCGCTGCTACTGGAACAGCGGCGGCGTCTGGGTTCGCCCGCGTAAGGAGGGTCAGAGCGAGATGGAGTACCAGATGCGCAACTGGTACTACTTCAACTGGTTGTGCGGCGACCACATCGTCGAGCAGCACATCCACAACCTTGACGTGTGCAACTGGATCATGGGCGGACCTCCCGTGACCGCCCAGGGGCAGGGCGGGCGCGAAGTGCGCAACGGCGTGGACCACGGCGAGATCTTTGACCACCACATGGTGGAGTTCACCTACGCCGACGGGACGAAGATGCTGAGCCAGTGCCGCCACATCCGCAGTTGCTACAACAGCGTTTCCGAGCACGCCCACGGCAGCGAGGGGACCGCGAACATCAGCGCCGGGCGCATCACCGGCGTCGGTGGTTGGGACTGGCGCTTCCGCGGCGACGATCCGGATAACTATCAGGTGGAGCACGACGTCCTGTTTCGTGCGATCCGCGAGGACCGGCCTCATCACGAGGCCGAGTACGGCGCCCTGAGCACGATGACCAGCATCTTCGGGCGCATGGCCACCTACTCCGGCAAGCGCATCTCCTGGAAGGACGCCCTGGCCAGCGAGCTGGACCTCTCCCCGGAGAGCTACACCTGGGATGGCCGTCCTCAGCCCCAACCCGACGATCGGGGTGCCTACCCGGCCCCGATCCCCGGTGTCACCAAGGCCCTCTGAACCTCTCAATCGATCAGATCATGAAGCAGTCCCTGTCCACCCCCCTCATAGGTTTGAGCGCCTGCCTGGCCCTCGGAGCTCTGGCTTTCCCATCCCTTTCCAGTGCGGTGCAGGACGACGGCGGCGCCGGGGAAGACGAGCCCGAGACCGTGCTGGCCGGGCACATGGAAGTGCTGGAATCCCACCTCGGAAAGCTGCGCCGCACCCTGCGGGACGAGGAACTCCGCGATGAGAGCCTGGCTCACATCGCCGGCATCCAGGCGGCGGTGGTGGCTTCCAAGGCGGAGGCGCCGGTCATGCTGCCGTCGATTCCCGAAGGCGAGCGGGCGGCATTTCAGACGGCCTACCGTCGAGAGATGGTCGGCATGCTCAAGAGCCTGTGTGACCTCGAGGTGGCTGTGCTGGACGGTGAGACTGACCAGGCTCGGACGATCTTCAAGGCGATCCGTAAGATGGAGGACGACGGGCACGAGCGCTTCACGGAGGACGGATGAAGCGCTGTGGGTTGGAGTTCGGCGCGTGGGGTGTGGCTTCACTCGCCCTGACGTTCGCCGCGCCGAGTGCCAGGGCTGGCGGTGACCTGCGTCTGGCCGGCATCTTCGGCGAACACATGGTCCTGCAGCAGCAGACCGAGGCCCCGCTCTGGGGCTGGGCCGAGCCGGGCGCGCTCGTCAGCGTGACGTCCAGCTGGAGCGACGAGACGCTGTCCGGCACCGCCGACGCCGCGGGCCGTTGGAGTGTGGTCCTCGCCACGCCGACCGCCGGCGGTCCGCACTCCCTCGTGATCGAAGGCAGCGAACGTATCGAGCTGAGCGACGTGCTGATCGGGGAAGTGTGGGTCTGCTCCGGCCAGTCCAATATGGAACAGAGCGTGGCCGATGTGCGTCCGGGGTACATCGGCGTGCGTGACTCGGAAGCCGAGCTGGCGGCCGCAGACCACTCGCGGATCCGCCTCTTCAACGTCGTCAACGCCATCGCGCCGACTCCGCGCGAGGATTGCGAGGGAGAGTGGCTGCCCTGCAACGCCGCCTCTGTGTCCTCCTTCAGCGCCGCGGCCTACTTCTTTGGCCGCGAGCTGCTCGGCGAACTCGACCTGCCGATCGGCCTGATCGGCGCGAACTGGGGCGGCACGGTGGCCGAGTCCTGGACCTCGCGCGCAACCGTCGAGGGCTTCGAGGCCTTCGCGCCCGCCCTGGCCCTGGTTGAACGCCTGGCGTTGAACGGCGGCGGGGGCGATGACGGCATCGTGACCTTGCGCACGGCCTGGTGGGACGAGCTGGAGCGCAAGGACACGGGCAGCGGCACGGCGGGCTGGCGCACGGCCGCCTTCCGACCCGAGGGCTGGCACACGATGGAGTTGCCGACCGCCTGGGAGGCTGCGGGCCTCGAGGGTGTGGACGGCGTGGTCTGGTTTCGCCGGGCGGTGGATCTGCCCGAGGAGTGGGCGGGGCAGGCGCTCGTGCTCGAGCTGGGCCCGATCGATGACATGGACACGACCTGGTTCAACGGCCAGCGGGTGGGGGGCACGGAGACCGGCGGCCAGTGGCAGACGCCGCGCCGCTACGAGGTCCCCGCCGGTCTGGCGCGCGCCGGACGCAACGATGTCTGCGTGCGCGTCTACGACTGGGGTGGGGGCGGGGGTATCTGGGGTAAGCCGGAGCAGATGCAGATCGCCGCGCCCGCTCTGGATGGGGCCATACCCGTCTCTCTGTCTGGTGCGTGGAGTTTTCGCGAGGGCGTCCCCCAGCGCGCGCTGGCCTCCTGGCCCAGCGCCCCGGAGCTGCACGCGAACCTCCCGACGGCCCTCTTCAACGGCATGATCTCTCCCCTCGTGCCCTTGGCGATGCGCGGCGCGATCTGGTACCAGGGCGAGTCCAATCTCTCGCGAGCCTGGCAGTACCGGACGCTTTTCCCGGCCATGATCCGTGATTGGCGCGCTCACTGGGGACGGGGCGAATTCCCCTTCTACTTCGTGCAGATCGCGCCCTTCGCCTACGGCTCTGACCGCGGCGCGGCGGCGGAGCTGCGCGAGGCGCAGTTCATGACTCTATCGACCCCCCACACGGGGATGGCCGTCACGATGGATGTCGGCAATCCATCCGACATCCACCCGCGCAACAAGCAGGACGTCGGCCGGCGCCTGGCTCTGTGGGCCCTGGCTCGCACCTACGGCCGCGAGGAGCTCGTCTGTTCGGGACCCCTCTTCCGTTCGATGTCTCTGCGCGGGGCGCGCGTCCACCTGAACTTCGATCACATCGGCGGCGGCCTGCAGGCGCGCGGCGGCGACCTGACCCACTTCACCGTGGCGGGTGCGGACCGCGTCTTCCACCCGGCGCGAGCCGTGATCGAGGGCGACGCGGTGGTCGTCACCAGTCCCCTGGTCGGGCGCCCCCTGGCGGTGCGCTATGGCTGGGGCGCGGCCGACGAACCGAACCTCTTCAACGCCGAGGGCCTGCCCGCCTCCAGCTTCCGCACCGACGCTTGGCCGGGAGTGACCGGCCCCTGAGGGAAGCGGGCTAGATCCCCTGCAACGCGCCCGTACTGTCGCCGAGGGCGCCGGCGGGGGCGCCGAGGCGCTCCAGGAGGGCCAGGTGCAGGTTGTTGAGGGGCGTGTCCTTCGGATAGCGCAGGTGGCGCCCGGGCTCGAGCATTCCATTGCCAGCGCCGATCAACAGCACCGGCAGGTCGTGATGGTTGTGGCGGTTCCCGTCACCGATGCCGCTCCCGTACACGAGCATCGTTGCGTCGAGCAGGCTCCCCGACGCGTCGCGGGCTGCGGCCAGTCCGCCGACGAGGTGCGCCAGTTGCTCGGTGTGGAAGCGATTGATGGTCCGGATCTGCGCCTGCTTGGCCTCGTCGCCGCCGTGGTGCGAGAGGGAGTGGTGCCCCTCGCGTACCTCCAGCTCGGGGTAGCTGCGATTGCTGCCCTCGTTGGCGAGCATGAAGGTGGCAATGCGCGTCGAATCGGTCCGGAAGGCGAGCACCAGAAGATCGTTCATCAGGCGAGTGTGCTCGCCACGGTCGGCCGGCATTCCGGCGGGGCGGTCGGAGTCCGGAACAGAGTCGACGTGAGCGCGTTCTTCGAACTCTATACGGCGCTCCACCTCACGGATGCCCGTGAAGTACTCATCGAGCTTGCGTCGGTCATCGGCCGAGAGGTAGCGCCGTAGGCGCGCGGAGTCCGCGCGCACGAAATCGACCACGCTGCGCCGGCGGCGGTGGCGCTCGCTGACGGCCTCGGAAGACTCGGCATCGTCGCCTCCCCTGAAGAGGCGATTGAAGACCAGGCGCGGGTCGATCTCCTTGGCGGCGGGCACGGTGGGGGACTGCCAGGAGATATTGTTCGAGTAGGCGCAGGCGTAGCCCGAGTCGCACTGGCCCGAGCTGCGTCCGGACTCGCAGCCCAGCTCCAGAGAACGCAGTCGCGTCTGGTTCCCGAGGGCAGCCGCGGCCACCTGGTCCGCGGAGCGCCCCAGGAGCACCTGGCCGTCGGTCTTGAGGGGCTGCACACCGGTCAGGAAGGCGGCCGCCGCTCGGGCGTGGTCGCCGGGGCCGTCGCCGTTGGCGCGTGCCTTGTCCTGGGTCAGGCCGCTAAGGACCGTAAGGTGCTCGCGGAAGGGCGCGAGGGGTTCGAGCAGGTAGGGGAGTTCGAAGTCACGCCCCTCGAGCGCGGGAGTCCAGTCGGGCATGTGCATGCCGTTGGGCACGTACAGGGTGCAGAATCGCGTGATGCGCGCGGAGTCGGGCACGGACATGCTGCGCGCGGGCAGCATGGCCTCGAGCCAGGGTAGGGCCAGGGCCGTCCCCGCGCCTCGTAGCAGTGCTCTCCTGGAGAGGGTGGTCATGGTCTGTGGCCTCAGCGCGTGTCGGCTCGCCGCATGCGGAACCCGTCGCTCTCGATGATGCCACGGACGATCCCCGGCAAGGTGGGCTTTTTGGGGTCCAGATCCGCCAGGATGCGCGCCAGGGTGGGGCGGTCGGCGGCGTCCAGTCCGCGCCCGAGGGCGTAGACAAGCAGGCGCTCGGTGAGGTGGCGCACGAAGCGTCCGTCGGCGCGCAGCAACTCCGCCAGGGCGCGCGGCCCTTCGAAGGAGCGCCCGTCGGCCAGGAGACCGGAGGGATCGATATCGAAGCCGGCCGCGTCCGTCTCTCGCCAGCGCCCGACGGCGTCATAGTTCTCCATGGCGAAACCGATGGGGTCCATGGTCGCGTGACAGCTCGCGCAGTCGGGGTCGTTGCGGTGCAGCTCGAGGCGCTCGCGCAGGCTGGTCGTGGCCGTCGAGGTCTCGTCAAGGGGTTTGGTTCCCGGCGGAGGCGCGGGCGGCGGGGACCCGAAGAGCACCTCCAGGGCCCACTTGCCGCGCCTGGCCGGGGAGGTGCGCGTCGGCGCGCTGGTCAGGGTCAACACGCTGGCGTGGCCCAGGATGCCGCGTCGCTGGGTCGTAGCCAGGGAGACGCGCCGCATCTGCGCTCCCTCGACTCCTGGCAGGCCGTAGTGCTCGGCCAGGAGCTCGTCGACGAAGGTCGTGTCGCCGTCGATCAGCTCCCAGACGTCGCCTCCCTCGCGCAGCAGGGACTCGAAGAGGGTCAGGGTCTCCGCGACCATCGAAGCGCGCAGCTGTTCGTTGAAGGTCGGGAACTGCTCGGCGTCCACGCCGGCGACGGTCAGGCTGCGCAGCTGCAGCCACTGCCCGGCGAAATTGTCGACCAGGGCCCGGGCGCGCGGGTCGGCCAGCATGCGCGTGATCTGGTAGGCGAGGGTCTCCGCCTGTCCCAGACGCCCGCGCTCGGCCAGGATCGTCAGTTCCTCGTCTGGCGTGCTGCTCCAAAGGAAGTAGGACAGGCGCGTCGCCAGCTCGTGGTCGTTCAGGAGCCGCACCCCCTGGGCTTGCGAGGGCGGCGGGTCGATCTCGAAGCGGTAGAGGAAGCTGGGCGAGGCCAGGATCGCCTCAAGGGCCAGCTGGACGCGGGCCTCCAGGTCGTGGTCGGGAGGGGCGAGGCGCAGGAGGCGCGAGAGCTCGGTCGCGGTCGGCGGCCGACGCCAGGCGCGGCTCGCCAGGTGCGCGAGGATCGCCCGTTCGCGCCCGCGACCTAGCTGAGGGCCGAAGCGTGCGAAGAGCTCGCCCTGGAAGACCGTCGGCTGCGCTGGGTCGACGGGCCCCTCGATCTCGAGCCACTCGACGAATAAGTTGCGGTCGCGTCGAGCGGGATCAGGATGCTCCGGCTCGTAAAAGTCGTTCAGAAAGCGCACGCCGATGCGGTGGGTTCCCGCGCGCACCTTCAGACGTAGCTCGACGACCTGCGGGTCGCCGCGCTCGGCGCCCACTTCGATCGGGGCCTTTGGCTCACTGTCGACGACGAAGGTCATGCTCGCCAGCTCGTCTCCGGCTTGCTGAGCCCAGGTGCGCGCGCGCAGAGCGTAAATCCCGTCGCGTGGGAAGTCGTGGCGCGCGAATACGTCCCCGCGAGTGATGAGGGCCATCACCTCCCCGCGCCGTTTGCCCGACAGGGCGCTCGGGTCGTAGCGCCGGCGCGGCGTCGGCTCGAGGTCCTCGACCACGATCACGCGGCGGGCGATGCGCCCGGCGGCGTCGAGCACCTTGTCCACCAGCATGTCGGACATCGAGAGGCCGTGACCGCTGTTGTCGAAGCCGTTGCCGACCTCGTCGGCCGGAAACTCGGCCACGGCCGGAAAGTGCAGGCCGTAGAGGTCGCGGATCGTGTTCTGGTACTCGGTGCGATTGAGTCGCCGCAAGATCGGTTTACCGGGGCGCTCGGGAGCTTCCGGGTCGAGCTCGCGGCCGAGGGTTGCGTCGATCCATTCCGTGATGGCGGCCCGTTCAGCCGAACCGGGGCCCGGCTCGTCCTCGGGCGGCATGTCGCCCTGCGCCAGGAGTTCGCGCGCGAGCCACCAGGTCTCGGGCGCCGTGCGCACCTGCTGGGTGCTCTCGAAGAGAGTCAGGTCCAGCTTGCCCTTGGGGCGCGGGCCTCCGTGGCACTCGACGCAGAAGCGCTGCACGAGGGGGCGTACGACCCTCTCGTACTCGTCCCTTCCTGTGTTGGCGGCGCCCGAGGCGTTCCCCACGAGGGGCGCCCCCAGGATCGATGCCAGGATCACAAGCTCGACGTTCACCCAGACAAGCTAGGTGCCCGCAGGGCTCATGTCGATCTTGCCAGGTCTGGGAGGCAGTCTTGCGGGATCGCCCGGGCCGCATAGAGTGGATGTGGAGCACGCCATCCGTACCCCAGAGCACACCATGAGACAGGCCCTCGTCTTCCTCGCCCTCCTGATTCTGCCGGCCGTCGCCCTGCCGGGCGACGAGCGGGAGGTGCTGAAGCTGCATACAGACTGGCAGGAGTTGCTCGAGTGGCGCTCCCTTGGCCCGGCGAACATGGGCGGCCGGATCACCTCGATCGCCGTCAACGACTCCGACGCCAGCGAGTACTGGATCGCCACCGCATCCGGCGGCCTGCTGCACACGACCAACGCCGGCATCACCTACAGCCATCAGTTCGACGGCGAGGGCAGCGTCTCGATCGGAGCGGTGGCCGTCGCTCCGTCCGATCCGAAGATCCTCTGGCTCGGAACGGGCGAGAGCAATCCGCGCAACTCGGTCTCCTACGGCGACGGGGTATATCGCTCGACCGACGGCGGCGAGACCTGGAGTCACAAGGGGCTCAAGGAGAGCTTCCAGGTCGGCGCAGTCGCGATCCACCCGACCGATCCGAACACGGTCTACGTCGGAGCGCTGGGCAGGCTTTATGGGCCGAACCCCGAGCGCGGTCTCTACAAGACGACCGACGGCGGGGACTCCTGGGAGCTCGTGCTGTTCGTCGACGAGCGCACGGGCGTGATCGACATCGACATGCGCCCGGGATCGCCCGACACCCTGCTGGTCGCCACCTACGAACGCGAGCGCGACGGATTCGATACCAACGACCCGTCGAAGAAGTGGGGGCCGGGCAGCGGGCTGCACAAGACGACCGACGGCGGTGCGACCTGGCGCAGGATCAGCGCCGGACTGCCAAGCAGCAGTCTGGGTCGCATCGGCTTGGACTACTTCGGGACCGACCCCCAGATCGTATTCGCCGTCGTGGAGTGCGAGAAGATCGCCAGCCTGCCGGAGGATGCGGCCTACATGGGCGTCGGCGGTGTGGACGCGGAAGTCGGCGCGCGCCTGAGCAATATCACCGAGGGCGGTCCGGCGGAGGCAGCGGACCTGCAGGTGGACGACATCATCCTCGAACTTGGCGGGGAGTATGTCTCCGGCTACCAGGAGTTCGTCAAGTTGCTGCGGCAGCATCGCTCCGGCGAGACGGTTACGGTCGAGTTCGTGCGGGAGCGCGAGGTGATGCTGGCCGAGGTGACTTTCGGGGCTCGCCCTGAGGGATCCCGGGAGCGATCGCCCTACAGCAGCGGTCTAGGGGGGCAGCGAGAGAACCTGCAGGACGAGCAGGGACCGAAGGGCGAGGAACTCGGGGGCGTGTTCCGCTCTGACGACGGCGGGGACACCTGGAGACGCATCAACAGCGTCAACCCGCGGCCGATGTACTACAGCGAGATCCGGGTCGATCCCTCCGATGCTCAACGCATCTACGTGCTCGGCACGTCGCTTTATCGCTCCGAGGACGGCGGCGAGACTTTCACCTCTGACGGAGCCGGGCGGCGGTCGCGCGGCGGTAGCGTCCATGTCGATCACCACGCCCTCTGGATCGATCCGAGCGACGGCCGGCACATGATCCTGGGCAATGACGGTGGGGTCTACGTCACCCACGACCGCATGGAGCAGTGGGACCACCACAATCACGTGGCCATCGGGCAGTTCTATCACGTGACAACCGACAGCCGCTCCCTCTATCGCGTCTACGGCGGCTTGCAGGACAACGGCTCCTGGGGCGCGCCAAACCGCACGCGCGGCAATACGGGGGTGGTGAACTCCGATTGGATCAACGTCGGCGGCGGCGACGGTTTCGTTTGCCGTGTCGATCCAGAGGACCCCGACCAGATCTACACCGAGAGCCAGAACGGCGCCATGGGACGGCGCAACCTGCGCACGGGCGAGCGCGGCTTCATGCGCCCGCGAGCGCCGCGGGGCACGCGCTATCGCTTCAACTGGAAGACGCCCTTTCAGCTCTCGAGCCACGCTTCGCGCGTCTACTACGCGGCTGGCAACCACGTCTTCCGGTCCCTCGACCGCGGCGAGAACCTGCGCGCGTTCTCACCCGATGTGACCTTCACCGACCGCGGCAGCGGTACGGCCCTGTGCGAATCACCCCTGGACCCGGACCTGCTCTACGTCGGCACCGACGACGGCGCCCTGTGGTGCACCCGGGACGGAGGGGCGAGCTGGATCGACCTCTTCGATCCCTACGCAGCCGAGGACGACGACGCGCCCCAGCGTCGCCTGCAGGTCCTGGCGCAGCTCTTGCGCGAGCTGGATGCTGACGGGGACGGGAGCGTCCTGGCAGAGGAGGTGCCCGAAGGGCTGACGGAGGTCTTCGATCGGGCGGACGCCGATGGTGACGGGGTACTGGACGTAGCCGAGCGCGCCGAGCTCCTGGATGAAGATCCTCCGGAGCCCGCGGGGAATGACGGACCGCCGGTGGGGGTGTGGAGTGGCGAGGTTAAAGGTGAGGAACTGGCCGAAGGCGAGGATGCGTTCACGCTCACCTTGCGGCGCGACGAGGAGGGCGACCTCGCGGGTGAGTTGAGCAGTGCCGCGGGCGACGGTCCGGTTGCATCCCTGGTGTTCGACGCCGAGAGCGGTGTCTTGACCTTCTCGTTTGCCAGCGACATGGGCGAGTTCGAGATCGTGGCCGATGTGAGCGAGACCGGAATGACCGGCACGGTTGCGAGCGCAGCCGTGGGCATCCTGGAGTTCGAGGCGGAGCGCGAGGAGAGCGAGGCCGAGGCGCGCGCCGCCAAGGCTCGCGACGTCGCCGAGCGCGAGCGAAAGCGGGCCATCAAGAAGCGCGAAGAGGCCGGGCCCAGCATCGGGGAGCTCTTGCCGCGGCGCATGTGGGTCAGCTCTCTCGAGGCATCGCGCCACGAGGAAGGGCGCGTCTACGCCTGCTTCGACGGCCACCGCTCGGACGACGACCGCCCCTGGCTGGTTGTGAGCGAGGACCAGGGGCGCTCCTGGCGTTGCCTGAGCGAGGACCTGCCTCGCGGATCGTCGCGCGTGCTGCGCGAGGACCGGGTGAATCCGGACCTGCTCTACCTCGGGACCGAGTTTCACCTGTGGGTCTCGATCGATCGCGGTGAGAGCTGGGCGAGGGTCGCGGGCCTGCCCACGGTCGCTGTGCACGAGGTCGCCCAGCATCCCTCCGCCGGCGAGATCGTCGTCGGTACCCACGGCCGGAGCCTGTGGGCGGCCGACGTGACCTTCCTGCGCCAGCTGACGGCCGAGCACCTCGACGAGGAATTCCACCTCTTCGAGCCCGCCGACGCCGTCGTCTGGCGCAGCGAGGCCTCCCACGGATCCAGCGGCTTGCGGCGCTTCGTGGGGGAGAACCCCGAGCAGGGCATGGCGCTCATCTATCATCTCTCGAGCAAGGCACGCTCGATCTCTCTCACGGTCACTGGCCTGGGGGGCGATGTCGTTCGCGAGCTGGAGGCCCAGGGCGGTCGGGGACCCCATCGCGTGCTGTGGGATCTTCGCGGCGGAGCGTCCGAAGGAAACGGTCGCAGGCGGCGCGCTCAGCTGCAGCCCGGCCGCTTCCGGATCGTCCTGGAAGTGGACGGCGACCGGCAGACTCGGGACGTCGAGGTCCTGCGCGACCCGGGGTTCCCCCCAGCGGGAGGAGTGCTCGAGGAGGAGTCGCGCTTCGAGGCCCCCGCCGCAGACGGCCTGGGGGAGGAGTTGCGAGCAGCGCAGGGGGTGCGGGAGCCGGGGTTGGGGCCGTGATTACGGGCTGAATGGACGGAACCGCCGTAGAAGGGGCTGCGCTCTCGTACAACGGCCCTAGACTGCATATCTGATCGTACTCGCTGACCCCTGAAAGCCAACTTGAGATGCACCCGCTGATCCTCTCTCTCGGCGCCTTGTCTTCGCTCTGGAGCGCAACCGCTCCCCTGTCTCCGCTTGAGGACCCCGTGCAGGTCCCCTTCGACGATCAGGCGGGCCGCTGGTTGAACTTCGAGCTGCCACCCCAGGATCCGATCTGCTTCAGCCTGGACGGTGGCTGGGTCTGGATCGTGAACCAGGTCGGCGGCCAGTTGCAGCGCATTCGGCTGGGGCAGACCATTCCGGATTTCTCCCTGCCTCTCAGTCCCGGGGTCGTGGCGATCGTCGCGCGCCCGGAGACGGAGGAGTTGTGGTGCGTCGACCGCCTGACCTCCGCCGTGGGGGTGATCGACGGGGCGACGGGAACCTTGATCCGCAGTATCCGCGTGGGGACCGCACCCCAGGGCCTGGTGTTCTCCAGTGACGGCGCGCGCGCATGGGTGAGCTGCTCGGTGGACAGCTGCGTGGACCTGATCGACGCCACGACCTACGAGGTGAGCCGCTCCATCTCAATTCCGTGCCGTGAGCCGCGCGGGATCGCGCGCGTCGGCCAGAAGCTGTATGTCGCCTCCTTCCTGTCGGGCAACGGCACCGCCCCGATGGGGAACTCCTCGACCGGGGATGCGGACGATGTGCGCACGGTAGAGGTGGTCACCGACCACGTTGAGGCCACGCCGCTTCCCGATCGCGACCTGTTCACCATCAATCTGGGCGCGACGGCCGCCGACGACACCCTCGACCTGGGAGCCACGATCCGTGGGGTCGGCACCCTGCTCTTTGATGTGGTCCCGCGACCGGGGACCGACGAGTTGTGGATTCCCCACACCGAAGCGCTCAATGCCGGGCACCGCGGCGAGGTCAGCTTCGTCGAGGGCCAGGTGGTCCGCAACCGGATCGCGGTCGTGCGACCGCGCCTCGCCGGCGGAGCCCTCGGAGGAGTGGGCGTGACATTCATCGATCTCGATGAACTTGCACCGCAGGTGGCCCAGCGTTGCGCCGAGCCGACCGACATCGCGTTCTCGCGCGAGGGCGACCGGGCCTTCGTCTGTGGCTACGGTTCGAACAACGTCACCGTGCTCGACATCGGCCCCGACGGCGTCAGCTGGGCGGGATCGATCCACATCAAGGCTACGGCTGTCTATCCCGACGGGGCCGGCCCACGCACCTGCGCAGTTTCACCCGATGGCCGCTGGCTGTACGTGTTCAACAAGGGTGAGAACTCCTTCTCGCGCATCTACCTCGACCTCGTGCCTGCGCGGCCGGGGTTTCGCCTGGAAGCAGAGGTAGCTCATTCACTGGGGTGGGACCCGACTCCCGTGGACATCATCCAGGGACGAATCCACTTCATCCGGACAGCGAACTCCCTGTCCCGCACCTCGTCCTGCAACTCCTGCCATGTGGACGGGCATCTGGACGGTCTGGCCTGGAACCTCGGGCTCTTCATGGACCCCGAGAGCACGGCCCCCCAGGAGATGACCTTCCCCCTCGATGACAAGGGGCCGATGGTGACCCAGAGCGTGCGGCGCCTGAAGGAGATCGGGCCCTATCACTGGCGTGGAGAGCGCAAGAAGCTGACGGACTTCGACGTGGCCTTCCCCGGGCTGCTCGAACGGCCGGGCGAGAACGGGCCCGAGGGCATCAAGGAGAACTTCCCGTACATATCCCAGTACATGGAGACACTCGCCATCCCGGCCAACCCGCGACAGACCCGCAACCGCCTGTATGTGGGGACGGAGAATCTGGGCGCGGATGTCTTCATGAACCGGGTGCTGGCGGACGGCAACACCTGCGCCACGTGCCATGTGTTGCCTCTTGGCACCGCCGGTGAGATCGTCGGCCACGGCGGAGGCGGCCTGGCTCCCTCGACCGTCGTCCCGTCCCTGCGCGACGTGGCGTCCAAGGGCTCGAAGCCCTTCGACGTCGGTGGTGCTTTCGGTACGCGCACGGAACTCGGAGCGGGCTGGGGGCACGGCGGTGCCTGGCCGGACCTGGAGTCCACCATGACCCACGGCGACGCTCCCATGGAGTCCCTGGGTCTTGGTACTCAGGAGCGCATCCAGCTGACCCACTTCCTGCGGGCGTTCGACACGGGCCTGGCGCCTTCCACGACCTTCCAGGGGACGGCGCACGCCGGCAACGCGGCGCCCTTCGCCGTCGTGGAACTGCAGTACCTGCTGGATCAGGCGGAGGCGGGATTCTGCGACGTCACCTACTCCTACGGCCCGGCCCCCTGGGGCCAGGGCGAGCGCCACATGATGGGTGTCTATCGCCCGGGAACCGGCTCCTTTCAGCAGGCGTCCGAGACCCTGGACCCCATGTTGCCCGTCGAGTTGATCGCCCTGGCCGCGAGCGGCCAGCCGGTCACCTTCTACGGACTGCCGCGCCTGAGGGGGATTCCCTCGGCCATCGACCGCGACCTCGACGGTCTGCTGAACCTGGACGAGGAAGCCTGGGGCACCAAGGAATGCGTCAACGACTCCGACGGGGACAAGATGCCCGATGGCTACGAGGTGCGGTGGGGCACGGACCCCCTGACCGCCGATCATCATCGCTGTCCCGATCAGGTGCCGCCGGAGCTGCTCAGTCCGGTGCGCATCGTCTACACGACCACGAACGCCGTCAAGTTCGTCTACGAGACCGATGAGCCCGCGCGCGTCCTGATCTCCTACGACGACGGTCCGGTGGTCATGCGCGAGCCCCTCAAGCCCAAGTACGGGATGGCGTTCTCCACGGTCATCGGTGGACTCTCTCCGGACCGCCAGTATGTGTTCCATCTCGACATGGAGGACCCGAAGGGGAACCCGAGGCGCTTCGACTTCGCCGTGAAAACGCGCCCCCTGGCCCTCGGAGATCCGGTTCACATCGATGCGATCGACATGGTCGTGCAGCGCTCGACATCGACTCGCACGGTGATGCGGGCCAGGGTGCGCCTGGTTCGTGGTGAGGGTCTGCCCGAACCGGGCTACGAGACTGAGGTCGCCGTCTACTGCGAGGTGCAGGGCACGCTGAAACTGATCACACCCGCACTCGTCTCGGAGCCGTCGGGCCCCGACGGCATCACACGCCTGCAGCTGGTCTTGCCGCCGGGAGTGGGCGCGTCCCCCGGGACGGTGGAGCTGGTCGTGCGCGAGGTGCACGCCCCGCCGGGTGCCGCACACCACGCGCGTGGCAACGACCGGGTGATCTGCGCCACGGCTCCGCTCTAGGCGTAACCCGCGCCAGGCCTTGCGCCTTCCGGCGTGAAGGCTCGCGAGGGCGGCGGACTAGTCGTCGGAGCGTGTTCCGTAGCGCTCAAGGAGGTAGGTGCGCAGCAGCTCGCGCTCACCCTCGACACGCTCCCTGAGGCGTTCGAGGGCCGGAGCGCGTCCCGAGGCCAGGGCGCTCGCGACCAGTACCCGTTCGAGATGCTCGGTGACGAACGAGGCCACGCTGTGGGTGTCGATGGTCTCGGCGCCGATCGTGATCTCGGCCAGGCCCCTCTCGGAGGTGGACTGGAAGGCGACGCCCATGTCGCTCCAGTAGAGCTGCTTGCGCCGGGGGCGAACGCTGGCAAAGAACCAGCCCTCGGCCATCAGGCCCTTTTTGGCGAAGGCCCGGGTCTCGGGGACACGCTTGCGGCAGTGGGCCGTTAAGCCTGCATCGGCGGCCGCCAGCAGCAACGATTCGCGGGTCGGGCTACGGTGACAGATGGCGTCAAGAATGCGTTCGAAGTTCTGCTCGGCGAGTAGCTTGGCCAGCTCTTCGGGGGTGATTGGGAAGGACTCTCCCCGGGTGCGACGGGCCCAGGCGCGCAGGTCGAAGTGCTCGGGCGCGCTGCTGGCCAGCTGAGCGACGAGGGCGAGCGAGCGAGCCGTCTCGCCGGCGCGCTGCTCGGCAACGCTGCGGGTGAGGAGCTCTCCCGCTCCTATGGACGGCTGTGTAGGTGCGTTGGCCGGGGCAGAGAGCGCATCGCCCACCTGGGCGGCGGCCCAGGCGCGCAGGTCGAAGGAGCGCGGCGCGATGGCGGTAAGGCGCGCCAGGGTTTGACGGCCTGCCTGGCCATCCTCAAACCAGTCGGCGAGCAGCAGCCCGGCATCGACCTTGATGCCCAAGGCTGCCTGGATCGCCGGTTCCACCTGGTCGGGAAAACCGTGGTAGAGGATCGCGCCCTGGGCGTCGAGGACGCAGGCCGTCGGGACCTCGGGGATGCCCCAGGTGCGATAGGTCTGCATCTCGGCGCTGCCCATCGGCACGCTGTAGGCACGCTTCGTGAGCAGCTCGCGCAGGATCTCCTCCGTGTCGTAGGAGATCACCAGAACCTCGAGCCCCGCATCTCGGTACTTCTCATGGAGCACCTGGGCCAGGGGTTCCATCTTCATGCAGTCCTTCTTGCAGGTCCCCCAGAACTCCAGCAGGACGACCTGGCCGCGCAGCCCCTCCAGGCTGGGGCGCGGGCCTTCTCCGTGGTTGAGCCAGGCGCGCACCTCCAGCTCGGGGGCCGGTTTGCCCACCAAGCCGTGCTCCTGGGCCGGCGCGGGAGCGCAGAGCATGGCGAGCGCAGCCAGGAGACGCGCCGTAGGGCGCGCGATGGACATTGAGTGCATGAAGGAGAGCATCGATCGAGAGCCGGTCCGGCCCTTAGCTAACCCGAAAGACAACGAGGATAGCAGTGTAGGCGCCCGGGGGAGGTGCGGGAAGATCTGGCTCAGGGCCGCCGGTAGAGCAGCTCTCCGCCCACGATGGTCATGTCCACGCGGGCCCTGTCTAGCGCGTCGTCCGGGCAGGTCAGGATGTCCAGGGAGAGCACCGCGACATCGCACAGCTTGCCGACGGCGAGCGACCCCTTGTCCTGCTCTTCGAATGCCGCGCGGGCAGCGTCGAGGGTGTAGGAGCTAAGAGCCTCCCTGCGTGTCATGCATTGCGCGGGGTAAAAGACGCTCCCGTCGGCCAGCCTGCGCGTCACGCTCGCCTGGAAGCAGCGCAGGGGGTCGATGTCCTCGACCGGGCAATCGGTGCCGTTGGAGATCACGACACCGCTGTCGAGCAGGGTGCGCCAGAGGTAGGCCCCCGAGCGAGAGCGCTGGGCTCCGATGCGCGCAGGGACCCACGCGCCGTCTGAAGTGCAGTGGACGCCCTGCATGGCCGCGACCACGCCCAGCTGAGCGAAGCGCGGCACGTCATCGGGGTGCAGGTGCTGGGCGTGTTCCACGCGCCAGCGGCGCTCGGGTCCGTCTTGCACCGTCTCGAAGGCTCGCTCGAAGAGGTCGAGGGTCTCGCGGTTCGCGCGGTCACCGATGGCGTGCACGCACAGCTGGAGATCGTGAGCCAGGGCCAGGCGCGCCGTCTCCTCAAGTTCGATCAGGGGCGTGGTGTTGAGGCCCGTGGATTCGGGCGAGTCTGCATAGGGCTCGAGTAGCCAGGCACCGCGCGATCCAAGGGCCCCGTCCATGACGCGCTTGATGCCGCCGACCCGCACATGGGGCGCGCCCGGGGTGCAGCGTGCGAGCCCGCCCAGGGCCTCGGCCAGGCGCTCGTTGGGGTCGCTGAGCATGACCCAAAGGCGGACGCCGAGCTCTCCCGCTTCAGCAAGGAGGCGGTAGACCACGACCGTGTCCAGGGGGGCTCCCGCATCCTGAAAGGTGGTGATGCCCTTGGAGAGGCATTCCTCGGCCGCCAACAGGGCGACGCGCCGCTGATCGGGCTCCCGCGCGCCCTCGGTGGCCGCCGCGAGCAAGTCCATCGCGCTCTCCAGGAAGACGCCGGTCGGCACGCCCTCGGCGTCGCGCACGATCTCTCCCCCAGGCGGATCGGGCGTGGAGCGGTCGATGCCCGCCAGGGCCATGGCGCGCGCATTGGCGAGGGCCGCGTGACCCGAAGCGTGGGTCAAGATCAGGGGGTGTTCGGGGGAGACGGCGCTCAGGGTGGCGTGGTGAGGCATGCCTGCGACGGCGTTCGGCGGGGGGGCGCTCCACTTCTCCTGGTGCCAACCCCGCCCCTCGATCAACTCCCCCGCGACCCCGGATTCCACCGCGTCTGCGACCGTCGCGAGCAGCTCGTCCCAGGTCCGCGCAGCGCGCAGATCCAGCCTCAGGCGGGCGAGCCCGAGGCCCATGAAGTGACCGTGGCTCTCGATGAAACCTGGCACCGCCAGGCGGCCGGCGAGATCGATCACCTGCGTCTCGGGCCCGATCCAGGCTGCGATCTCCGCGGCGCTACCCAGGGCGATGATTCGTTCCCCGCGAGCGGCGAGGGCCGCGACCTGGGGCCGTTGAGGATCGACGGTGACCAGGCGTCCACCGGTCAGTACGAGATCGGCGCGCACGGGCCGCGCTTGGCAGGACGTCGCACCGAGCAGCGGTAGCAGCGCCACGAGTAGGATCGGTCGCACGGCTTACTCCGAAAGGGCTGGGGTCAGCAGCGCGTCTAGGGGAGTGAGCGCGTCGCCCGCCAGGCGCAGGATCCGACCGCCGCAAAGAGCATCAGGGCGCCGACGGGGACCAGCAGGATTCCGCGTCCCGGATCTCCGCCGTAGATCCAGACGCCACCCAGCAGGAAGCCGCCCGGAAGGAGGAGTGTGGCACCCGCCAGGCACCAGGAGGCGCGTGTACGCCAGGCCTCGTCGCGCGCTCCCAGGTGGGGCAGGGAGAGGGCGAAGGCGACGTTCAGCAGTCCCACGAGCGCGCCGTGGGAGTGCCCGAGGCGCCACATCATGCGGCGCGTGTCGTTGGCCACGTTCAGTAGCCAGTCGACCTTGAAACCGTGCATGACCTCCAGGGCGGTGCCCAGGGAGAGGAAGACCAGCAGGGCCCACCATCCGATCCGTAGGTGGCGGCGAAGCAGCGGGTCGATGCCATGGGGGGTGGGGGTTTTCGTCGATCCGGAAGGGTTCACGCGATCTCCTCTCTTGTCATGTTCTCGCCGTTCGCTCGTTGAGTGTCACGGGTCGGTCGTCGCGCTCGGACAACAGGCGGTTGAAGACATCGATCATCAGTTGTCCGTCCTCAGTGATGAGGAGCTCGTCTCCGGTGCGGCGATCGGGGTGCGCGCGGACGCCCCAGCCATCGAAGATCTCCAGGGTCTCTCGTGAGCGGGTCGCAGGGGGGGCGACAAAATCGTAGGCCAGCCCGAGGCGCGCGCTCTCCTGCTGCAGCTGGTAGGAGCGCTCGGCCACATAACGCACTGCGTGGTAAGGATCGGTCATCAGGAAAGCGATGGCGGGGGTCATCCACGCGCTGCCAGACACCTCGCGGGCGCTCGCGCGGCCGAAAGCGTTGGCGACGATGACTCGCATACCCGCGTCCCCTCGGAGGGCCCACAGGAGCGAGGCCGCGATCGAACGGTCGTCTTCATCGAGTGCAGGAGGCGGCGTTCCGTACCACTCCTCGAGCTGCGTCATCGTGCGGTGAAAGCTCGAGTGCCACGTGTCGTACTCGTGTGGATGGCAGGCCTTGCACGAACGGGACGTCACGTAGTTGTCACCGGAAACCTCGATCGGCTGGGCGTCGCGGTCGGGCTCGCTGGGGTCGTAGAGGCCTCCGCCCCAGGCCGCCGCAGCCGAGGCGAGCAGCCACAGGCCGAGCGCGCTCCAGCCCGCCCGCCGCGAGCGCGTGCGCATGGTCGATACCACCAAGGGCAGGGTCACCAGCGACAGAAGCAGGGTGGCCAGCAGGGTTTCGGTGTCCAGGTTGAGCACGGTGGTGGATCTCCCTCGACGCGATGGTAGCCCTTTTTTCCGCCGTGTGCAGGGTGGTCGTGGCGCACGAAATTCAGGTGTATGTGGCGTGGTTGTGGGTATCGCGCAAGGCGCGTACGATTGTAGGTTGACGCGGAAGGCTGTTCAGCATGACCAAGTGCATGACCCAATGCCCCAGGGCCGCACTCGCAGGTGTCGCGCTCCTTTCACTCCTGACCGGGCGAGTGCAGGCCCAGGGCAATCAGCCGCCGCTGGCACCGATCGTCACCGAGCCGGAAATCGACGGGCAGGTGGTGAGCCCCTCTGACGTGCACATGGAAACGGGGCCTTTCTCCGATCCCGACCCTGGAGATGCACACGCCTGCTCGGACTGGGAGATCTACCTTCCCAGTTCCGCCGAGCGCGTCTGGGCCACGCACTGCATTCGGGGGCCCGAGGCCGTGCACACGCACCTCGGTGACGGTGTCTTCGAGGGCTCCCACGCCGGGCGCACTACTCTGCTGGAGAACACCGCCTACCTGCTGCGTGTCCGCCACTCCGACGACAGCGGTGATCCCCAGACCCAGTGGAGCTCCTGGAGCATGCGGAGCTTCGTCACGGGCGCCGCTTCGACGATCTATCCCGCGGAGATCCAGGATGTGGTCGAGGATCCCGCGTTCGCGTGGACCTACGCCGCGGATGGCTTCGTGGTCGAACTGCCCGGAGCCGTGCCTCCTCCCCTGCTGCGCGTGGAATCTTCGACCGGCCAGCTCCTGCTCGAGATCGCCGGTACCAACGGCCCCGGGAATGTGGTCACCAATCCCGCCGGCCTGGGTGGCCATGTGGATGTTCGGATTCAGGTGCAGGCGGGGGCGAGCGGGCTGAACCTCCCGGAGACGAACCTGATGGTGGTGGACGAGCACTGTAACTTCCACACCATCCTGCTACCGGTTCTGAACCTCGGCGCCGGGCAGGACGCCTACTACTGGGTGGCTTCCTCGGGGGCGACCTACGTCGGCAACGGATCCCAGACCGACCCGGACTTCGGCAACCTGGCGCGAGGGCTCATGTGGAACCTGCTCCAGCCGGGGTACCAGGTAGAGGCCTTCGCCTCGGGCCTTCAGCTGCCAGTCAACGTGGCCTTCGTGCCCGACGCGGGGTCGGACCCCGGGGATCCGTTCCTCTACGTGACCGAGCTGTACGGGAAGATCAAGGTCGTCACCAACGACGGGACGGTCAGCGACTACGCGACCAATCTGCTCAACTACAACCCGAGCGGGAGCTTTCCAGGTTCGGGAGAACAGGGTTTGGCGGGGATCGCGGTTGATCCCGAGACGGGCGATGTCTTTGCCAGCATGCTCTACGACTCGGGTGGCCCTCACTATCCCAAGGTGGACCGATTCAGCAGCAGCGACGGCGGAATGACGGCCGCGTCTCAGTCGACCATCCTGGCCATGCCGGGCGAGTCTATGGGACAGGCGCACCAGATCTCGCACATCGAGATGTTGGGCGATCGCACTCTGCTGGTTCACCTCGGTGACGGCTTCGATGCCAGCGCGGCCCAGAATCTGTCGTCCTACCGCGGCAAGATCCTGCGCATGACCCTCGATGGCTCGGCGCCAGCCGACAACCCCTACTACGACTCCAGCAACGGGATCAACGCCACGGACTACGTCTACGTGTACGGCGTACGGAACCCCTTCGGGGGGAGCTTTCGGGCCGAGGACGGTTTTCACTACGAGGTCGAGAACGGGCCGAGCATCGATCGTTTTGCGAAGGTCGTCCCAGGGCGTAACTACCTCTGGAACGGTTCCAACTCGTCCATGCTGAACTTTGCCCTTCACGTCTGGTCTCCAGCGGTGGCGCCCGTCAACATCGCCTTCATCCAGCCCGAGACCTTTGGGGGGAGCCAGTTCCCCTCGACGAAGCAGGGGCACGCCTTCGTGTCGGAGTCGGGACCGACCTACGCCAGCGGTCCCCAGCAGAACGGAAAGCGCCTGACCGAGTGGGTGCTTGACGCCAACGGAGATCTCGACCTTGGGCCGATCTCCTTCCTGGAATTCACCGGAGGTGGGCACGCCACTTGTGTCGGTCTCGCCGCGGGACCGGACGGCCTCTACTTCACCGATCTGTACCGTGACGCCGGCAACAGCCCGACTGCCTCCGGCGCGCACCTCTGGCGCGTCTACTTCGAGGCCGGCTTCGATTGCAATCAGAACGGCATCCATGACGCCTGCGATATCTCGTCGGGCGTCAGCCAGGATGATGACGGTGACGGTGTGCCCGATGAGTGCGAGTGCGTGAGCTCGAACTTCTGCCAGTCGACCCCCAACTCGACCGGAACCCGCGCGAGCATCTCTTCCAACGGGCAGTGCAGCGTGTCGGACAACGCCTTCGTCTTGACGGCGGCGTCCGTACCCGATCAGCCCGGGGTCTTCTTCTACGGAGATGGGCAGGCCGGCGGAGGCGCGGGCGTTCCCTTCTTCGACGGTTTTCGCTGCGTGGGTGGGACGTCCTTGATTCGCCTGGGGGTGACCGCGGGCTCGGGCGGCCAGGCGAGCTACGCGCTGGACTTCACGGCCCTGCCCCCAGCGGGCCAGATATCCCCTGGCTCGACCTGGTACTTCCAGTTCTGGTTTCGGGATCCGGCCGGGAGCGGCACGGGAGTCAACCTCTCCGACGGCCTGGGCGTCACCTTCCAGTAGGAGCCGCTTCCTGCGCGCGGCTGGCGAGCTGGGGGGGCTGCCTGGCTAGAATGCTGACGGGCCCACGGCGGACCGCCGGGACCCAGAAGACGAGATGGGATCCCCCGAGCAAGGCGAACAGGAGTTCTGGGACGAGGATCTGTTCTCGCGCTTTCTCGAACGGCTCGGCCCGGATGACCTGGCTCGAAACAAGGGCGCTCCCGAAGAGTCGCCCGCAGATCCGCAGGCTGAGGAGCCGCCGCCTTCCACCCGGCTCATCGAGCGCCTAGGCGAGCGGCGCACGGTGGCGTCCCGCTATCGCATCCTCGAGCACGTGGCCTCGGGGGGCATGGGTGCGATCTACAAGGTCTGGGACGAGGACTTGCGCCGCACCCTGGCGATGAAGGTGGCGCTGGTCAGCGAGCCCTCGCGGCCCTCCGGCTCTGGCGCGGCTGATAGCCAGTCCCTCGGGCGCTTCCTCGAGGAGGCACAGGTGACGAGCCAGTTGGACCACCCGGGGATCGTGCCGGTGCACGAGCTGGGGCGAGATGGGGAGGGGCGCGTCTTCTTCACCATGCGACTCGTGCGCGGGCGCGACCTGGGCGAGGTGTTCTCGCTGGTCGGTGAGGAGCGCGAGGGCTGGACGCGCACGCGCGCTCTCGGTGTGCTCTTGCGGGTCTGCGAGGCGGTCAGCTACGCGCACACCAAGGGCGTCGTGCATCGCGACCTCAAGCCGGCCAACATCATGGTCGGCCGCTTCGGCGCCGTCTACGTGATGGACTGGGGGCTGGCCAAGGTCAAGGGGCGCGAGGACCGGCGCGACATCCGCCCCGCGCGCTCGATGGAACGCACGAGCATCGTGCGCACGGTCCGCGCGGAAGAGCGGGACCTCGATCCCCAGGCGCCCCTGGTGACCATGGACGGTTCCGTCGTCGGAACACCGGTCTACATGCCTCCCGAGCAGGCGCTGGGAGAAGTGGATAGGGTCGGGGAGCGCTCCGATGTGTACAGCCTGGGCGCGATCCTCTATCACCTACTGGCGGGGCGGATGCCCTACGTGACCCCAGGCGCTCGGGCGTCGGCCTACACCGTCCTGCGCTGGGTCATCAGCGGTCCGCCGCGCGCTCTGACGGAGATCGCGAGCGACATCCCGCCCGAGCTCGTGGCGATCTGCGAGAAGGCCATGGCCCGCGAGCGGGAGGAGCGCTACGCCAGCGTGGCGGCCCTGGCGGACGACCTGCGCGCCTACCTGGAGGGTCGGGTCGTGGCGGCCCACCAGACCGGAGCCGCCGCGGAGTTGCGCAAGTGGGTGCAGCGCAACCGCGCCGCGGCGGGGGCTTCGGCCGGCCTGGTGCTGGCCCTGACCGTGGGCGCGGTGGTGACGGTCTCCCTCTGGCTTGGCAAGACGCGCTCCGAGGAGGAGCTCGTGCGGGCCCGCCCCGCGGTCGACCTGAGCGTGCTGGAGCGCCTCGAACGTGAAGCGGGGGAGCTGTGGCCCGTGGAGGCTGGGCTCACCGGACGCATGCAGGCCTGGCTGGAGCGCGCGCGCGATCTCGGAGAGCGTCTGGAGGGACATCGCCTGTCTCTGGCGCGTTCACGGTCCCTGGGAGACCGCGCGACCCTCGGCGATCCTGATCGCCGCCGCCGGGACCTGCTCGAAACCGTGGTGGAGCGGCTGGAGGGCTTTCTGGATGAGGCGACCGGGCCCTTGACGGGCGTCTCGCCCGCCTTTGGTCTGGGGGTCGCCCGCCGCCTTGACCTGGCGGGTCGCCTGGCGGAACGCAGCGTCTCGGGCGAGCGAGCGGCCCGCTCGTGGGCCGATGCGATCGCCTCCATCTCCAGCGTGGGCCAATGCCCCCTCTACGGCGGTCTCGTGATCGAGCCACAGCACGGCCTGCTGCCCCTGGGGCGCAACCCACAGAGCACTCTCTGGGAGTTCGCCCACGTGCTCTCGGGCGTGTTGCCTCAAAGAGACCTGGCGAGCGGCCGCCTGATCGTCGCCGAGGACACTGGCCTGGTGTTCGTCTTGGTCCCCGGCGGAAGCTTCACTCTTGGCTCGCAGTTCGATGACCCCGATATGCCCGGGTTTGAGCCGACCGTCGTGCGGTCCATCTTCGCCGCCAAAGAGGGGCCGCCGCGGGAGTGTGGGTTGGAGCCCTTCTTCCTCTCCAAGTACGAGATGTCCCAGGGGCAATGGCTCGCTCTCGAGGGCGCCAACCCCAGCCTTCACGGACCGGGCAGCCTGCGCGGTGGCGTCCGCCACGACCTGCGCCATCCGGTCGAGCAGGTGAGCTGGAACGACGCCGTGCGAGCCCTCTCGCGCCTGGGCCTGGAGTTGCCTACCGAGGTTCAGTGGGAATACGCCTGCCGCGCCGGGACCGAGGGAGCCTGGTGGACGGGCAACGACGGCGCCAGCCTCGAGGGGGCGGCCAATCTTGCGGACCAGACTTCGCTCCTGGCGGGTGCCGAGGACGGTGTGCGCGACCTGCGCGCCCCCTTCGCCGACGGTTATGTGGCGCACGCTCCCGTGGACGCGCTCGCACCGAACCCTTTTGGCCTGCACAACGTCCACGGCAATGTCTACGAGTGGTGCCGCTGTCCGTGGGTCGGCGATCACGACCCGGCGTCGGGCGGGTGGCGCGCGGGGGATGGCGCAAGGGTGGGGACCGGTGACGGACGCAGGGTCCTGCGCGGCGGCTGTTTCTACTCGGACCTGGTGCACACCCGGGCGGCCTTCCGCATCGCCCAGGAACCCGACGCCACCCTCAACATCGTCGGCCTGCGCCCGGCGCGCGTTCTCGACTGAGCGGCCCGGCCCCGGTCCCTCACCAGCCTGGATGGCGTGAACGCCGGCAGCTTGCTGACTGGGGCGCATGGGCGGCCGGGGGTGTCGGCCCGGTTTTTTTCCTTTCCCTGGCGGGTGCTCATTGCGTTTCGCGTTTTCCATTCAGGGCGGGTGGCTTGACAGGAACACGACTCGCCCGACACTGGACCAGGGAAATCCTGACATGGGTGGACTGCACATAATCACGGGCTTCAGGTTGGCTGCACTGGCTCTCCTGGCGGGGACGGCGGGAGCTGTCGTGCCGCAAGGACAGCCGGTGGTGTTGCATGCGGGCGATGACGGGCTCCAGACCCCGCGTCCCGAGCCGCAGCTGCAGGTGGAGACCGCCATGGACTTCAGCGCGATCCCCCTCCCGGCCGGAGTGATCGGTGGCAACTCGGACGCCTTCGACGGCACGATCCTCTTCGAGGGGCGGCCGCTGGCGACGAGCCCCGCCGGTGCTCTGGGTTCGATCGACACGGTCATCCGGCGCCTCGCCGACTCCGAACCCCTGGGTATCAACCAGGTGGACACGGTGCCGGTCAAGATGCTCGCTCTGCGCATGCGCTCCCCTGCGCCAGTGGTCTTCAGCTTCAACGGAGGGCAACTGCTGAAGGCCGTGGACGTGGAACTGAGCCTCGCTCCAGGCGTCGTCCAGCCTGGTGGCTCGATGACCATCGTGCGCGATAGCGCAGACGGCGGCAGTTTCAGCTACGACCTCGAGGTCGTCGTGGCTCTGCGCTTTTTCGACCAGGGCAACCTCGTCGGCGGTCCTTTTGATCTGGGCGGGCCGATTCGCCTGCGTTCGGAGGAATCTTCATGGACCTTGAAATTCGGACCCTCCGGTTTCGACCCCGGCCAGTTCGGGATCGATCCCTTGCCGGCGGGCGTCGGGGTGGACGGGGACAACAACAACACCTTCGAGTTGACCACCATCGGCGAGTCGGAGCTGCAGGTCGGCATGACGCAGGACTGTCTCCTGGGCTTTGTTCCGACTCCGCCAGCGATGTTTGGCCAGTCGGGTCCGCAGTTGATGATGCTCTCTGAACCTTCCGGGGATTCCGATGGAGACGGCTGGCCGGATGTCAGCGACAACTGTCCCAACGATCCCAATCCTCGCCAGGAGGACAGCGACGGGGACGGCATCGGGGACGCCTGCGACCTCTTCACGGACATCAAGCGCATCAACGAGGTCTACTCGTCCAGCACGGACGATACGCGCGAGTTCATCGAGCTCACGGGGACTGGCGGCAGCTCCCTGGCGAACTCCATGATCCTGATCGTGGAGGGGGATGACAGTGAGACCCCCGGTGTCCTGGACGCCGCCATCGACCTCAGCGGGCAGGTCGTGCCCGCCAGCGGGCTGTTCGTGCTCGGGGACGGGGCCGTGCCCAATGTCAACCTGGCCGTCCCGGGCTTCAATCTCGAGCCGGGTACCCAGACCGTCTACTACGTCGACAACGCCTCCGTGAACCAGCTGCTGTCCCTGGTGGGGAGCCAGATCGACTTTGACAACAACCGACATACGCCGATCTCGTGTCTGTCCACGATCCTCAATGTCGTGGCCATGCACGACGGCGACCTGCTCGACCGCGTCTATGACGACGCGATCCTGATGGCGCTCGGTCCGGACGGCCTGCACCCGGCACCTGGCATCTTCCGCGGTCTGGGCGATGCCGGCACGGCCTCCCTGTGGAGCGCGACTGATTTCCTTGATCCGATACCGGGGGTGGACGACACGCCCGGCCAGCAGAACGTGCCTGAGGCGCCCATGGCGGTCACCGCGACCTGCTTCGGGGACGGTGGGGGGACGGCCTGTCCATGCCAGAACAACGGCGGTGCGGGAGAGGGTTGCTCGAACAGCAGCGGAAGCGGTGCCCGGGTCGATGGCCTGGGGATTCCCAGCGTCGTGGGCGATAGCCTTGTCTTGACGGTGTCCAATGCCATCGCCCAGCAACCCGGGCTCTTCTTCGTTGGTGACACGACCCTGGCCGGTGGCGCGGGCATCACCTTCGGCGACGGTCTGCGCTGTTGCGGCGGCAATGTCCTGCGGATACAGGTGACCTTCCCCGACGGGGCGGGCTCGACTTCCAGTAACCTGCCGATCGCGGGCGCCACGGGCGTGCAGCCTGGGGACCGGCGCTGCTACCAGTTCTGGTACCGCAACCCCGCGGGTTCGCCCTGTGGCAGCGGATTCAACCTGACCAACGCGCTCGAGGTGATCTGGCAACCGTGACCGACGCGGGCATGGCGGTCGGTTAATCTTTCCGACGTGTGGAGGGACAGTGGTGCACCTGGCGGCTTGCGATCCGCCGCTCTGATCTTCTGCTCCTTGATGGCTTGTGCGACAGCAGGAGAGGTTGAAGTGAGTTCGATCGAAGAGCGCGTCATTCACGGGACCTTCATGAACGGCGACGTGCAACTGCACTACGCCTCTCTAGGCGAGGGCCCACTGGTCGTCATGTTGCACGGTTTTCCCGACTGGTGGTACACGTGGCGGCACCAGATGGAGGCGCTCTCGAAGGACCATCGCGTGGTCGCCCTCGACATGCGCGGCTACAACCTCTCCGACAGCCCGGCGGGGGTCGAGAACTACACGATCGACGTGCTCACAGGGGACGTCGTGGCTCTACTCGACGAGCTC
>PVBE012162244.1_pt1 | contig 107717 bp, 88 predicted proteins | sample 1631181 | NCBI WGS metagenome assembly PVBE01 (sample SAMN08397723, study PRJNA350692) | Marine metagenome, whole genome shotgun sequencing project. | isolation source: water | place: Pacific Ocean | collected 2012-04
CGGGGCTTCTTCAGCCGGGGCCTCTTCAGCAGGGGCCTCTTCAGCCGGGGCTTCCTCAGCCGGGGCCTCTTCAGCAGGGGCCTCTTCAGCCAGGGCCTCTTCAGCCAGGGCCTCTTCAGCCGGGGCCTCTTCGGCCGGGACCTCTTCAGCCGGGGCCTCTTCAGCAGGGGCCTCTTCAGCCGGGGCCTCTTCGGCCGGAGCCTCTTCAGCAGGGGCTTCCTCAGCCGGAGCCTCGGCCACCGGGGACTCCTCTGCGGAGGCCTCTGCCGCCGGGGCCTCTTGGGCCGGGGCATCCTCGGCGGCGGCTTCACTCTCGCCCTGGCCGGGGGTGATGGCCGGCAGGTTCAGGTTTTCGTCAAAGTCCGCGTGCACGAAGGAGAGCCCGATGCGGCGATCGTCCACATCGACGCGAATGATGCGCACCTCGACCTTCTGGCCGGGCTGCACGAGATCCTCCGGATGGGCGTTGCGATCCTCGGTCAGCTCGGACACGTGCAAGAGCCCCTCAAGGCCCTCTTCGAGCTTCACAAAGGCGCCGAAGTTGGTCGTCTTGGTGATGTAGCCCGAGAGCAGGTCGCCCACGTGGTAGTTGCTCGGGATGTTGTCCTGCCACGGATCCGCGGTCAGGTGCTTGGTACCCAGGGCGATGCGTTTTTTGTCCGAATCGACGGAGAGCACAACGCAGGTCAGCTGGTCACCTTTTTTGACGAGTTCCGAGGGGTGCGCGACCTTCTTGGTCCAGCTCATGTCCGAAACATGCAGCAGGCCATCGATGCCCTCTTCGATCTCGACGAAGGCACCGTAGGAGGTCAGGTTGCGCACGCGGCCTTCGATCACAGTACCCACCGGATAGTGCTCCAAGGCGCTCTGCCAGGGGTTCATCTGGGCCTGCTTCATGCCCAGGGAGACTTCCTGGCGATCGGAGCTGAACTCGAGCACGGCAACCTCGACCTCGTCGCCGGTGTTGACCAGTTCCGAGGGGTGGTTGATTCGTCGCGTCCAACTCATCTCGGAGATGTGCACCAGACCCTCGACGCCGTCTTCGAGCTTCACGAAGGCGCCGTAGGTCATGATGTTCACGATGTTGCCCTTGTGCTTGCTGCCCACCGGATAACGATCTTCGATGCCATCCCAGGGTGAGGCGCTCTTCTGCTTGAGGCCCAGGGCGATGCGCTACCGGTCGTGGTCCACGCGCAGCACCTTGACCTCGATCTCTTCGTCGAGCTTGAGCATTTCCGAGGGATGCCGGATGCGTCCCCAGGACATGTCCGTGATGTGCAGCAGGCCGTCGATGCCGCCCAGGTCCACGAAGGCGCCGAAGTCGGCGATGTTCTTGATGGTGCCCGTGCGCAGCTGTCCCTCGTGGATGTCCTTGAGCAGGACCTCCTTCTGGGCCTGGCGCTCCTCCTCCAGCAGCTTGCGCCGCGAGACGACGATGTTCATGCGCTCCATATCGATTTTGATGATGCGCGCGCGCAGCGGCTCGTCCAGGAAATCACCGATATCGGCGGCCCGGCGCAGGCTGACCTGGCTGGCGGGCAGGAAGACGTTGACGCCCTCCACATCGACGAGCAGGCCGCCCTTGATCTTGCGTTGGACAACGCCCTGGATGTCATCGCCCTCGTTGTACTTGGCGGAAACCGTCTTCCAGGCGCGCAGGCGATCGGCCCGGCGCTTGCTCAGCTTGGCCACATCCTCGCGGTCGAGGCCCTCGTAGTAGACCTCGAAGACCTGGCCCTTCTCGGGCAGTTCATCGCCGAACTCGCCGATGGCGATATGGCCCTCGGACTTGCCGCCGATGTCCATGGCCACCAGGCCGGTGCGCTCGTCCACGGCATCCACCGTGGCCTCCACGATGGTTCCCGTGCGGAAATCGCGCACGGATTCGGAGAGGATCTGGTCGTAGCTGACTTCGTCGATCTCGCCGAGGGCTTCCTGGAGCCTGCGCTCCAGCTCCTCCGGATCGAGTTCTAATTGTTTAATGCGGTTTGAGGCGAGGGCCATGGTAATGAAAAGGGTGTGGTTGGAGTGGTGAACAGGGTTCGGGTTCAAGGTGAGCAGGACTCAGGCATCTGCGCCCGAGTTGTCTTGTTTGCCGTGAGCAGCCGCGGAGCCCGTCCGCGACCCGGGGCCGCCGGCCATGTGAGCCAGGAGCTCTTCGGCCACGGCCACGGCGCTGCGACCATCGGTGTCGATGGCCAGCGCGTCGGGGGCCTGGACCAGGGGCGAGTCGGCCCGCGTGCTGTCGAGGGCGTCACGCCGCTCGATCTCCAGACGCAGGGTTTCCTGGGCCTCCGGGCAGCCCTCCTCAAGGGCGCGGCGCCGGGCTCGTTCGCTGCTCGATGCTGTCAGAAAGAACTTGTGGTCCGCGTCCGGGAAGACGACGGTGGTCGTGTCGCGGCCCTCGGCCACCACCCCCGGCGCGGCCGCCGCCAGGTTGCGCTGGAGGGGCACGATGGCCCGGCGCACGGCCGGGTGGGCGGCCACCTCGGAAACGGCGGCGGTTACCGAGGCGCCGCGGATGCGCGCCTCGTCCGCCCGCCCGTCCACGAGGATCCGGCCCTGCGCATCGAAGGTGAGGTCGAGCTCTTCCGCGGTCCGCGCACAGGCCTCCGCGTCACCGGGATCAAGGCCGCGCTCTAGCACCGCCGCGGTCAGGGCCCGATACATCGCCCCCGTATCGAGGAAGATGAGGTTCAGGGCCTGGGCTACGGCGCGGGCCACGGTGCTCTTGCCAGAGGCCGCGGGTCCGTCGATGGCGACGATCATGGTTAAACGGAGGTCCATCCGCTCGGCGGAAGGGCGCAAGAGTGTAGGTCCGCCCGGGGGGAACCGGAAGGAAAAAGGGCCAAAGAGGGCGATTCCTGGCCTCTTTGCGGACTAGCGCGGATTCCGGGCCAGGGGCTCGAAGCCGCTCTCAGTCACCCGCAGGCAAGCGGCGCCCGCCCCGGTATCAGCCCCGGATCCCGCCCCGGATCCAAAGGCCCCGAGGACCCACCAGCGCCCCTCTCCGGCCTCCCCCAGGGGCTGCACCGCGGCCAGATGGGCGTGGCCGCAGACCACCTCCCGGGCTCCCGCAGCCCGCGCCGCCCCCCGGCAGGCAGCTGGCTGCATGGCCGTGCGAGCCGCGGGTTTGGCGACCACGGCCAGCGTGGAGCGCCGCCGCAGGCGCCGGGCCAGGCCGAGGCAGAGGGCCATGGGCATCAGGCGCAGCAGCCACTCCAGGCTCCGCAGGACCCGCTTCAGCCGCTGATAGGGCCGATCCTCCGTGCAGAACTCATCCCCGTGGACCAGCAGTACCCGCCCCCCATCCGGCAGGCGGCCCAGGGCCCCGTCCCGGTGGACTGCGATGCCGAAGGGTTGGCCCATTTCCCCGTCGAAGAGGAAGTCCCGGTTCCCGGGCACCAGGTGCACCGCGCCCGGGAACACATCTCGCAGGGCCTCCAGCACTATCCGGGCCGCGGGCAGACGTGCCTGCCCGACCCCGATCCAGGCATCGAAGAGGTCCCCGAGGATCACCAGAGAAGGTGCCGGATTGGCGGCCAACCAGCTCCGAAAGTACAGGCTATTCGCCTCCCCGGACCCGGCATCTCCCGCCCCCTGCCCCCCCACGCCGTCCAGGTGCAGATCCGCGATCAGGAGCGTCCCCGCGGGCAGATCGATCACCGCCAAGCCCCTGGCCCGACCCACGGCCACCTCAGCCTCGGCCCCGGCCCCGGCGCTCTGGCACTTCGATCTCAAAGTCGCGGATCTTCTCCCACAATACCTTGCGTGAGATGCCCAGGATGTCAGCGGTCTGGGTGCGGTGTCCGCCGGACTCCACCAGGGCGCGTCGGATGTGCTCGATTTCATGGCCGCGCAGGACCTCCCGCAGGGGACGCAACTCTCCGCTGGTTTTGAGGGCGCCCCGCCAACGCGGATCCACGGCGACCAGCTCGTCCAGGGCCAGCTCCCGGCGCTCGCCGGCCAGGGCCACGGCGCGTTGGACCGCGTTCTCCAGCTCGCGCACGTTTCCCGGCCAGGGGTGGTTCTCCAGGGCGACCATGGTCGAGCGCGAGACCGTGTGCGTCTCGCCACCCGGGGACTGGCCCGAGCCGGCCGCGTGCCGCTCGAGGAAGTGGCTGAGCAGCAGGGGCACATCGCCCACGCGCTCGCGCAGGGGCGGCAGGGAGAGGGGCACCACGTGAATGCGGTAGAAGAGGTCCTCGCGGAACTGTCCAGCGTTGACCAGCTCCCGCAGGGAGACCTTGGTGGCGGCCAGGACACGAATGTCGACCTCCACCGGCACCTCGCCCCCCACCCGTTCGAAGGAGCGCTCCTGGAGAACGCGCAGCAACTTGACCTGCACCGCCAGGGGCATGTCGTCGATGTCGTCGAGGAAGAGCGTGCCCCCGTCCGCCAGTTCAAAGCGCCCGCGGCGCTCCTGTCGCGCGTCGGTGAAGGCGCCCTTTTCGTGGCCGAACAGTTCAGCCTCGAGCAGGGTCTCCGGCAGGGCCGCGCAGGAGATTGGAATGAAAGGCCCCTTGGAGCGGCCGCTCTGCTCGTGCAGGGCACGGGCCACCCGCTCCTTGCCCGTGCCGCTCTCGCCCTCGATCAGCACCGTGGCCTCCGTGGGCGCCACGGTGCGAATGCGTTCGAAGACCGCCTCCATCTGGGGCGAGCCGCCGACGATCCCGGCCAGGGAACGGGCTTCGCCCAGGCGTTCGCGCAGGCTGCGGTTTTCAGTGCGCAGCTCCTCCAGGCGTGCGAAGTCCTCGATCATGGCCAGGATGGCCTCGTTGCGGAAGGGCTTCTGGATGTAGTTGCGCGCGCCCAGGCGCATGGCCTCCACGGCCTGGTCCACCGTGCCGTAGCCAGTCATCACGACCACCGCTCGTTCGGGCTCCAGCTCCAGGGCCCGGGCCAGGACCGCCATGCCACCCTTTCCGGGCATGCGGATATCCGTCAGAACCACATTCGGCAGGCCACCATCCAAAAACTCCAGGGCTGTGCCTGTGTCCGGAGCGTCGAAGACCGAGTGGCCCGCCCCGCGCAGGGCGTCTCCCAGGGTGACGACAATCGTCGGCTCATCCTCGGCCAGGAGCACTCTCATGACCCTGTCCCCTGCTCCCGGGCCCACCGGAGCACCACGGTAGAGGTGCGTTGTCCGGCCATTTTGGCTCAGTCCTCCGCGGCCTGGGGATCCTTGATCATCAGTCGATCCCCGCCCTGGGAAGAGGCCTCGCCCACGGCGTTTTCTGCCGCCTGAATCAGGGCATCGAAGAAGATCGTGCCCTCCTTCTGGTTATGGGAGGCGCCGATGCTGATGGTCACCTGCAGCGTGCGGCCGTCGGCCTCGAAGCGCAGGCGCCGCGCTCCCTCCACCAGCCGATCGGCGAGGACCCGTGCGCCCGCGGGGCTGGTGTGGGGAATCACGCCGAGCAGCCGGTCATCAACCATGCGCCCCAGGAAGTCCGAGGAACGCGTCTCCGAGTGCAAGAGGTCCACCACCGAGCGCAGGATCTCCTCCTTGGCGTCGATACCGTAGAGGTCGCACAGTTGCCCCAACCGGTCCACGGAGATCAGCATGCAGGTGATCGGGTACTCGTAGCGCTGGGCGCGGTTGAACTCGACGCGCATCAGGTGCTGGATCTGAGAGAGGGAGAAGAGCCCTCCCTCGGACTCGCTGAAGTTGGCTGTGGGGAAGTCAGGCATGGTGTTTTGCGGGGCAGGAAGGCAACTTGTACCGAATCTGGCGGGGCCAGTCACTCGCCGGGATCGGGAACTAGTTGGCCCAGGGTTTCGAGGATGCCGTCCAGGAGCCCATCAGGGCTCCAGCCCCAGCGCGCCCGGAGCAGCAGGAATATGAGGCCCAGGAGCAGGGTGTAGGCGCCCACCGCGACCACCTGGGAAAGCAGGAAGGCCGCGCCGCTGCGCGTGGCCGCGCGCGCCTTGCGCGAGGCTCCCTTGGCCCCGCGCATGAGGGGTGCCATCAAGAGGTCGCGCAGGAGCCGCCCGCTGCGCTCCAAGAGGCGCGCGTCGTCCTCCCGCGCGGTGGCCGCCGCCAGCACCTCGCGGGCGCAGGCATCCGCGTCAAACTCCCGCTGCTTGACCGCCTCGCGCCATTTCTGGAGGACCGGGGCAGCCGCCAGGTTCTGATCAGCCAAGAGGCCCGCCCGCAGGCGCTGGGAGACGCGCTCCGCGCCCGCCCCTCCCCTGGACGGCGGGGCGCTCGGGGCCAGCCCCCCAAGCGGGGCGACCGGGGCCGTCGGAGCGCCCGCTGAAGTGGCCGCCAGGCGGGCAACCGGGGCCTGAGCCTCGGGCAGCTCCTCCAGCACGCCGGCGGTCTCCAGGGCGGGGTGCCGATAGGTGATGCGGGCTGCTCCCCAGGTGAGCGTCAGGCCGTCGGCCAGGGGCAACTCGTCCTGGGGCAGGCCATCCATGCTCGGCGGCGCGCCGCCGCCGGTGTACAGGGCCCGCGGGGGGCCATCCCAGATGTGCACCTCCCCGGCCGGGGCGCTGGCCAGGACGACCTCGCAGCCAAGGCCGCCGATGCGCGTGCGGCCCGGGGCCAGGGGAAAACGGCGCAGCTCGCCCGCCTCCAGGACTTCCAACCAGGGTGTCTCCACGGCCTCAAGGTAGCAGGCGTGCGGCCCCCATGCCCCAGGGAAAGCCCCTGAAAAAACCTCGCCCACGGGAGGCAGGGGACGCTCGGTGGGCACTTTTCCATTCGTTTTGATTTTTCCAGCAGTCCATGGGTCACATGGCACTATATTTGAGTATGCAGGCCCCACACGCCCCTGGAACACCTCCCGGATTCACCTCCGGGGAGCACCAGGGGGCGCCGGGCCGGCCCCACGCAGCATGAGAATCGGCCTTCATCAAAGCGCGCGCATGGAGCAGCGGCTGGTCCAGTCGCCGCAGATGATCCAGGCCATGAAGATCCTGCAGATGTCCGCCCTGGACCTGGAGGAGCGCGTGGAGCAGGAGCTGGAGGAGAACCCCTTCCTCGAACGCGAGGAGGAAACCGGCCAGGCCAACAGCGAGGCGGGATCCGGCGCTGACGGAGAAGCCGCCCCCGCCGGAGAAACGGCTGGCAGCGGGGACGCATCCTCGGGCCTGGCCGGCGAGGGCGAAGACACGCTCCTGGTGGAGCGCGACCGCCTGGAGAACATGCTCGATACCCTTGAGCAGTACGACCGGGAGTACGGCGACGGGACGCGCCTGCGCCCCATCAGCGAGGAGGCCGAGGACCGGCGCATGGACGCCCTGCGCAACACGCCGGACTACGCCAGCACCCTGGCTGAATCCCTGACCGAGTCCATCGCATTTTTGCCGCTGACCGATTTGGAGCAGCATCTGGCCGCCTTCCTGGTCTACTCCCTGGACGAACGCGGCTACCTGCGCGACTCCCTCGAAGACCTGGCCCGCGCCGCCTCCCGGGAGCTCTGCGAACCGGTCTCCCTGGACGAGATCGAGGTGGTGCTCTTCGAACTGCGCCGCCTGGCCCACCCGGGCCTGGGGGCACTGGATCTGCGCGAGTGCCTGCTGCTCCAGGTGGATGCCTTGGCCGAGCCCGACCCCCTGCTGCGCGTGCTCGTCTCGGAACACCTCTCTGACATCGAGGCCAATCGCCTGCCGCACATCGTGCGCTCCACGGGCCATGACCTGGAGGCCGTGAAGGCTGGCATCGAGCAGTTGCGCCAGCTGGACCCGGCCCCGGGGGCCGCCTTCGGCGAAACCCAGGCCGATGTGATCCACCCGGATGTACTCATTCAGGAAGACGACGATGGCCAGTTCGAGGTCAAGATCGACCGCGAACGGGTCCCGCGCCTGCGCCTCTCGCCGAGCTACCGGCGCCTGCTCGGTGACCACGGCGACGATCCGGAGACCCAGGCCTGGGTCAAAAAACGCCTCGAATCCGCGCGCTGGTTCCTCGACGCCGTCGTTCAGCGCCAAAGCACCCTGCGCCGCATCACCGAAGCCATCGTGCGCCGCCAGCAGCTCTTCCTCGAAGAGGGCGTGCGCGGCCTGCGCCCCCTGCGCATGCAGGACATCGCCGACGAGATTGGCGTGCACATCTCCACCATCAGTCGGGCCGTCGCGGGCAAGTACGCCCAGACCCCCCGGGGCATCGTGCCCCTCAAGTACTTCTTCACCAGCGGCACGGTCAAGGAAACCGGCGGCTCCGAAAGCCAGGCCGGAGTCCAGCAGCGCGTGGCCGAGATCATCGCCGGCGAGGACCCCAAAAAACCCCTCTCGGATGACCATATCAGCGAGCAGCTCAGCGAACGCTTCGGCATCAAGATCGCCCGCCGCACGGTCACCAAGTACCGCAAGATCCTCAAGCTCCCCTCCTCCAGCCAGCGCAAGCAGTACTAGCCCCGCGCTGGCAAATGGGAGCCCCGAGGCACTCGCCCACACAACTGGCCTGCTAGACTGGCGGGCTCCGATCCCACCAAGAACGAACAGACTCCATGAGCACCAAAGCCACAGAACTTCGCAAGGGCATGGTCATCGAGAAGGAGGGCGACCTGCTCCTGATCACCGACTACTCACACGCCACGCCGGGTAACTGGCGGGCCATTATACAGATCAAGACGCGCAGCCTGCTGTCCGGTCAGACTGGTCAGTTCCGCCCCGCCGCCGGCGACCCCTTCGATGTGGCCTTCCTGGACAAGAAACGCTGCGAGTACCTCTACAAGGAGTCCAACGGCGACTTCGTCTTCATGGACGCCGAAAGCTACGAGCAGTTCCCGCTCTCCGACGACCTGGTCGGCGAGGCCATGAACTTCGTGCGCGAAAACGCCAGCGTGGAGATCACCTTCCACGACGCGACCCCCATTGGCGTCGAACTCCCCAGCACGGTGGTCCTGACCGTCGCGGAGGCCGAGATGGCGGTCAAGGGCAACACGGCGAGCAACACCAAAAAGGACGCCGTCCTGGAAACCGGCTACAAGATCCGCGTGCCCCTGCACATCGTCGCCGGCGAGGAGATCAAGGTGAAGACCGAGACCGGTGAGTTCCACGGCCGCGCCAAAAGTTGACGGCGACGGGTAGCCAGCTTCCCACCTACTTCAGGTGCCAGACCTCGACTGAGAGGTCGCGTCCCGCCAGCTCCCGGGGGAAGCGCGCCGCCAGTTGGCCGCGATCCTCCAGCAGGCTAGTGAAGCCCTCCCGGTCCGCCGGCTTCCACTTCGTCAGGCGCTCCCGGTTGAGCACAACCCAGACCCCTCGGCCCCGCCGCAGCCAGGGATCCGGCACATGGGGGCGGTACTCGTCGATCCAGGCCACGCGCCGGGGGCGGCGCAGCTCCCCGTAGGTCGGATTCAGATAGTATTCCCCGATGGGCGCCTCCATGCCGCAGATCAACTCGTCGCCGGTGGAGTATTCGGCCACGTGGTTCCAGGCCGCCCGCCAGGGAGGCCTGTCGGCACCCCGGGTGGTGAAGTAACCCCAACAGCCCAGGCCGCCGGAAGTGAGCAGCAGGAGGAGCAGGAGACCACTGGTCCAAACGGGGATGGCCCGGCTCCGGAGAGGCCCGGCCAAGGACTCGCCAGCGCCCTCTGCGCCGCCGCAAATGGGCCAGGCCGCCAGGAAGGCCACCCAGGGCAGCAGCAGGAAGAGGTACTGGGCCGAGAGCATGGCGAAGCACGAGAGGACGAGGCTGCCGGCGACCGCCGGGACGAGCAGGGCCAGGACCAAGAGGGCTCCCGGGGCCCGCCTCCGCCAGGCGCAGACAGCGCCCAAGAGCGCCGCAGCCAGCAGCGCCGGGGTCATGTGATAGCCCGTGGTCAGGACGAGGTGGACCGTACTGGCCGCGGGCTTGCGTTCCAGGTACGTGGAAAAACTCCCCCACGCCCAGCCGGCCCCCGCCACCGTCACCAGCAGACCGACGGCCACGATGGCCCGCAGGGTACGTCGGTCGCTCCCCGGGAAGGGGCGCTTGAGGGATGCCAGCAGCAAGGGGGCGCAGGCTAGGCCGCAGGCCAGCAGCGCACCCTGTAGCTGGGCTGCGGCGGCCGCCGCCGCCAGGGCCAGGCCCGCCACGACCCAGGCGGGCGAAGAACGGCGCAGACCGCGCAGGAAGAGGCCGGCGCCCAAGAGGGACAGGCACAGGGCCAGGGTGTAGAAGCGCGCGGTCTGAGACCAGTACAGGTGCCATGAACTGAGGGCCACCAGGAGCGCCGCCAGGGCCGCCGGGCGCCGCCCGGCCAGGGGCGCGAGGGCCCAGGCCGTCAGGGGAATGGAGAGCATGCCCGCCAGGGCGGAACCCAGGCGCAGGGAAAACGGATCCCCGGTGCCCCCCAGGGCCTCCGCCAGGCGGCCCATGAGCAAATAGGCATAGGGGTTGTAGTTGCCGCTGCCGTCTCCCGCGGAGAGCAGCCGGTAGTCCGCCGCCGTCAGGGCTTCGTCAATCCACAGGCTCCAGGTGCCGAGCTCAAGGAGGCGCAGGCCGCCCAGGGCCAGGGCGAGGAACAGGGCCAGCAGGGCCCAGGGGCCCCGGCGGCCCCCTTCCGCGGCCGGGCCCGCAGCTGCGGTTTGGGGCTTTTTGGGAGGACCTGCGGCGGACATTTGCGGTGTTGTGGGCTGGGGCCGGGCAACTGGATGGGGACCGGCCTTCAGCAGCGTCCCAAAGGTGGCCGACGAAGGCAACGGCCACGAAGTGCATCCCACCGAAGACCGGGCCTGCCCCCCCCCCCGGGGGCTGACCAGGAACGGACCGGGGACCGCAAGCTGCCCCTTGATCGGGCCAGCTCCCCTGACGAACATCTTCTCGTTCCCCAACCCCACTACCCCATGTCCAGCGCCCAACTCAAGCTCATCTCCCGGGTACTCCTCTCCCTCTCCCTGTGCGCCTGCCAAACCACCGGCCGCACCGGTGGCCTCTCCATCTCCAGCGACCCGCCCGGGGCCCAGGTGACCATCGACGGCGTCGACACGGGCTCCGTCACACCTTGCCTGCTCGACACGGAGGATCTGGGCGCGGCTGAGCTCACCCTCTCGCTCCCCGGCTACGCCCCGGCCCGGCGGGCCCTCTCCAGCAGCTGGCGCGGGCGGGTCATTTTCTGGAGTGACATGCTGGCATCCCCGAACACCTGGCGCTTCCCTCTTTTCTTGAACTACGAGGACTTCTTCCGCCCTGTGACTCACAGCGAAGTACCCTGGCCGGCGCGCATTTTCATACGCCTGGAGCGCGCCGTGGACCAGTGAGCGGAGGCGGTGCCAGCGGTTCCAGGCCGGCGGTTTTTCTCGACCGCGACGGCACCCTCAACCGGGAGGTCGATTACCTGGCGGACCCGGCGGACTTCGCCTGGCTGCCCGGCGCCCGGAATGCCATCGCACGCCTCAACCGTGCCGGCCTGGCCGCGGTGGTCATCACCAACCAGAGCGGCATCGCCCGCGGTCTCCTCGACGAGCGCACCCTGGCCCGCATCCACGCGCACATGCACGCCACCCTGGCCGAACAAGGCGCACACCTGGACGGCGTGTACTACTGTCCACACCACCCGGATATCGGCCCGGCCCCCTACCGCCAGGTCTGCGCTTGCCGCAAGCCCGCCCCGGGCCTATTCAAACGGGCCGCGGCGGAGCTGGACCTGGACCTGGCCTCCTCCTGGGTCGTCGGCGACTCCCCCCGCGACCTGGCCGCCGGCGCCGCCCTCGGCCTTCCCGGCTTGCTGGTGGAAACTGGCAAGGCCATCGAACCCGGACAATCCCATGGGACTGTCCCCGACCTGGTCGCGGCCGTGAATCACATCCTGTCAGCGGGCTAGCTGGCGCACGTCAGCAGGCCACAAGCTGGCCTCCACGCCCGATGGCATTCAGGGCAGGTAACGCGAGAGGGGGCCGGAGATGCCGCGTGCCAGCCAGGCTGGCAGGCTGCGCCAGCCCTGCTGAAGGATGGCCGTCTTGGGGTTGGAGGGGTGGAAGGTCGGCGGGCCGGCGGCGCGCACCAAGAGGTGTCGGTAGCAGAGTGCGCTGGCCGTGAACCCCTGGTGCATCTTGAAGCGCGCCGGGCCGGAGTCGGCGCGGCTGCGACCGAAATCGAAGTTCGCAAAGCCCTCTGCCACGGCCCATTCCTGGAGGGCAGTGTACATGAAGTTGCTGGCACTCAGGGCGCGGTCGGCCCCCGCTGCGGTACCCGAGTAGTAGGCCAGCACGGTGTCCTGGAAAAGGAAGGACATGACAGCCGCCACGGCTTCTCCCCCGTGGCGCACGATGTGCACGGTGGCGGCGGAGCCGAAGGAATCGAGCAGGCGCTGGAAGAGATCAGCCGGCAGGCCGGGTGACCCCAGGGCGTGCTTGTTGGCGTGAAAGAGGCGCAGCAGATCCTCCGCGAACCAGCGCCCCTCGCAGAGTTCCAGAGCGTGCCTGTCACGGGCCTTGCGCACCTCCGCCCGGGCCTTCTTGGGCGCGGCCGCCAGCACCTCCTCCGGCTTGTCCGGCAGCTTCCGCCGAAAGGTGACATAGAGATCCGAGCGCACCCAATCGGTGCCCGGGGGCGTTTCGAGCTCGGCCAGGCAGCGCAGGTCAAGGCGTCCCACGGCCTCCTCCCGGGCCAGGCGCTCCGCCGCGGCCAATAGCGCCCGCTCCACCTCCAGGTCCAGGCTGAGGGGACCGCCGTAGACAGCGTAGGGCACGGAGATCAGGTTGGCGCCTCCGCCGGGCTTGGGACACAGGGTCAGGGGCAGGACCCCCACCAGCTGACCAGCTCGCCAGGCGGCCAGGGCGTGCGGACGCTGCCCCATGAGGTCCTCGAGCACCTCACTCCAGGCGCACAGGTGAAAGGGCGAACCCTGCGGGTGCTCCGTGACAAAACGGTCCCAGGCAGCGGCGTCCTGCCCCCGCCGCCGGCAAACGGTGACTGGCCCGCCGGACGCCTCCCCCGGTACCCGTTCCCGCGCCCCGTGTTTTCCCGGCTGCGCCGCTCCCTGTCCCATCGCCGTCATTCGTAGATGCGTTCGATGCGGTATTCCCGCAGGTGTCGCGCCTGGGTGAAGATGATGATCTCCCCCACCAGACCGAAGCCGATGATCTGCACGCCGAGCACCAAGAGCATGAGGCCCAGCAGGAAGAGCGGCCGCTGGTAGAGGCCCGCCTCGGGAACCAGCAGGGACTCGACCACCAGGCCACCCACCATGAGCCCACCCAGGAGGGACAGGATGCTGCCCAGGCTCCCGAAGAAGCGCAGCGGCTTGTGGGTGAAACGCGTCAGGAAGACGACCCCCAGGATGTCGAGCAGACGGCGGGCGTAGATGCCCACGCCGTAGAACTTCTCGCCGCCCCACTCGCGCAGGTGGCGCACCTTGACCTCCACCACATCGTAGCCCTGGCGGTAGGCGATCAGCGGCAGGAAGCGGTACATGTCGCCGTAGATGGCCAGGTCCTCCAGCACGCCCCGGTGGATGGCCCGGAAGTAGCAGTTCAGGTCGTGGAACTCCATCTGGATGATGCGGCGCATGACCCAGTTGAAGACATCGGACTGCAACCGGTTCCAGGCCGGATCCACGCGCGGATGGCGCCAGGGAGTGACGAAGTCCGCCCCGGCATCGATCTTCTCCAAGAGCGCGGCAACCTCCCGGGGATCGATCTGCACATAGGCCGGCGAGGTGATGATCACCCGTCCCCGGCTCTGCTCGAAGGCGGCCGCCAGACAGGCGGACTCGCCGAACTGCTGATTGAGCGCGATGGTCCGCAGGCGACCGTTGCCCTCCGGGGCTTTTGCAGCCAGGCTCTGGCCGGCCTCCCAGGCCGGGCCGCGCACGCCGTCGTAGACCAGGAAGGCCTCCCATTCCTTGCCGAGGGCCGAGAGTTCGGCCCCCAGGGCCCGCACGACCTCGCCCACCGGAGCATCCGCCATGGTGACGGGCACCACCAGGGTCACATCGATCAGATCCGTGCGCTGGCTGGCCCGCCGCTCCGGACCACTATCACCCTGGACATGTTCGCCATGCTCGGCCTGTCTGGCCTGACCGCCCGAAACTCCGCTCCCGGTGTCGCTCATCGGACGACCTCCTGCTGGAGGGGTGCTCCCCCGCGCCCGGGGCGATGGGGAGCGAAGGCCTTGACGATCAACTCTGCCAACAGGCCGAGCAGGAGGAAGTAGACGCACACCATGAAGAGCATCATGATCGATATCAGGGCCGCCAACCCCAGGGCATCGCCGGGCAGCGGCGTGCCGTAGGTGAACCAGGAGCTGACCAGGGAGAGCCCTATCATGGCGAGCACGGGCAGCAGGAACCAGCCGAAGAACTGAATCGGACGCCGGGAAAAGGAGGCGATCATCTTGACCACCACCAGATCGAGGGCCACGCGCATGGCCCGGGAGATGCCGTACTTGCTGACGCCAAAGCGCCGCGGCCGGTGGTTGACCACCAGCTCGCAGACCCGGGCGCCGCTGCCCGCTGACATGGCCGGCAGGAAACGATGCTGCTCCGCGTAGATGGGCAGGTTGCGCACCAACTCCCGGCGCAGGGCCTTGAGCGTGCAGCCCGTGTCGTGGATGCGCACACCGGTCACGAAGGAGATCAGGCGGTTGGCGACCAGCGAGGGCAGACGCCTGATCAGGGTGTCCCGGCGCTCACGGCGCCAACCGGCGACGATGTCGTGGCCTTCCTCAATGGCCGCCAGCAAGGCGGGAATGTCCGCCGGATCGTTCTGCAGATCCCCGTCCAGGGTCACCACCACTTCCCCGCGGGCCTGGTCGAAGCCCGCCGCCAGGGCCGCCGTCTGGCCGAAGTTGCGGCGAAAGCACAGCACACGGATGGTGGGGTCCGAGCGCCGCAGCTGGAGCAGGAGGGCACGGCTGCCGTCGTGGGAGCCGTCGTCCACGAAGATCAGCTCATGGCTCTGCCCGCTGCCGTCCAAGACCTCGCGCAACTCCCGGTGGAGTTCGCGCAGACTCTCCACCTCGTTGTAGATGGGCACGACAATGGAGAGCTGACAGGACACGGGGACAGGGGGCCCGGAGCTGTCCGCGGGCCCGCAGCAGAGCAGACTTCGCCCGGCGGAGGCCCCGGGCACAAGCAAAAAGCAGCACCCAGACAAGATAGCCCGTAATTCCGGCCATTCGGGGCAACGCACGGGTTGCCGTTCCGCGTCCCAGGGTGAACAATCAGAGTATGGCAGCAGCCCGCTCACAGCCCCCGGGACGCCCCTGGAGCCTGATGCTAGGACCCGGGGAGCACCTCTCCGGCCTACGCCCCCTGCTCGACGCCCTGCTGCCGGTCCCCTGCCAGCCGCTGACCGATGTCCTGGACATCCTGACCGAGCCGGGCACCTCCGGGCGCCTGCTCCTGGATGGCGAGACCTTCCCCGCCGAAGACCTGGGCCTGTTGCGCCGCTTCCTCGAGCGCCTGCCCGCCTGGGACCTGGTGCTCTTCGGCGGCCAGTCGCCGCCCCCTTCCCTGGCGCCCTGGATCGCCCCCCCGCGGGTTCGTTGGGTCCAATGGCCGCCGGATGTGGACCAGCTGCGGGCCTTCACCACACCGGGCCTGCCGCCGTCGAACGCCCCCGGGCCGCCGGCCAAGTCCTCCGCGGATTCCCAGCCCCAGAGCACAGGGCCCCCGGAGTCCGCCGTCGCTGCGGGAGCCACGCCACCGGCCGCCTCCGTCGAGGCCTCCCTCGAAGCCTCTGACGGCTCTCCCGATGACTCCCCCGATGAAGCCGCCGACCTGGCGACGATCGCCGCCATCCTAGGCGCTGACCCCGGCCCGGCGCCGGCTGCCCCCGGCGCCCCCCAGACCAACGGCCCCATCCTGCCGCCCGCCTGGTACCGGGACCAGGTCGCCGACCTGGCCGACCTGGCCCAGGGCCTGGAGCTCTCCTCCCTGGCTCTGGGCGAGGACCTCTCCAAGAAAGCCCGGGAGAGCATCGGCTTCCAACACCTCCAGGGCGACCTGGCCCGCCTGATCCAGTTCACGCGCACGGTGGGATACATCGCCGCCCCGCCGGCCCGCGGCAACCAGGTGCTGGGCCTCGGCACTCTGGTGGAAGAGGTCCTGGCCCAGATGCCCCGCCGGGGTGATGACGGCCCGCGCTTCCTCTACCGCAGCCGCTCAACCCTGCCGATCCGCTCCGACAAGACACTGCTGGCCCAGGCCCTCGACGCCCTCCTGCACGTGGCCCTGCACTGCGCCGGTGTCGGCGAGATCGTGCGCGTCTCCGTGGCCACCGGCGAGAGCGCCGAGGCTCCCCCCACGGAAATCGTCACCATCGACTTCCCCGCCGGTCCCCTGGCGGAGCTGCCCCTGGAGCGCGTCTTCCAGCCCTACGGCCTGCGCGCCTGCCTGCCCGATCTCGGCTCCAACGCCATCCTGGCGGCCGCCGGTATCTGCCGGGGCCAGGGCGGCGACCTGGCCCTGGAAGAGGGCCTCACGGGCCGCCGCGTGTGGAGCATCACGCTCCCCGCCGCCCCGGACGCCGCTCCCTAGCGCGCCTGCGGCACCGGACCTTGGCCCGAAGTAGCGCCAGCGGGCGGACGGCGCAGGCCCTTTGACCGTATGTGCGTCCCGCGGCGCAAGCCCGTGGCACAACGCGGACCGGGCCGCGGGCGGCTGAGGCGGCTAGAGGCGCGGCAAGCGGAGTGGATCCCGACCCCTCGCGGTCAGCGCCCGCGCGGGAGAAGGTTGCCCCGTACGCCAGGCGGCGCCGGGGCCTGACGCGGCGCCGGGCGTCTGACGCGGCGCAGGGGCCTGACGCGGCGCAGGGGCCTGGCGCGGCGCCGGGCGTCCGCCCGCGGAGCCTGAAAAGGTGCCTTCAATCCTGGAACCGCGGTCGGAAAACATTTCCCACCCCAAATCCCGGGCGCGAGCCCCATTCCTGTTCAACTCGCTCACCGTGGAGTGTCGATTAGGATGGACATGCGCTCCGCCCCGCAAGCCCCGCTGGGGGCCTCCATTCTGCTGCTCGAGGCCCCTTCCGGTGGCATCGAGGATCTCGGCGGACCGCTGACCGAGGCCGGGCACCGGGTAGTGCGCCTGTGCCCGGGCGATGAGCACTTCGCCAGCGAACTCGCCCAGCGCCTGACGGAGACCTGGGACGCCGTCTTCTGCGACCGGGCGCTGGTGCCCCTGGACAAGCTGCTGGCGAGCGGACCAGAGGACAGCCCGGCGCCTTCCGTGGTGATCATCGATGCCTTTGACGCCTTCGGCGCAGCGGCCCTGGATGGGAATGGCGAGACACCGCTGGAACCCGGTGTCTTCGATGTCCTGCAACGCCCGGTGGCTCCCGGCGAGGTACTGGTGACGTTGACGCGCGCTCTGGAACAGTCAGCGCTCCAGCACGAGAACACGGAATTGAAGCGCGCCCTGCACGGCCGCACATCCTTCGGCGGCCTCCTGACACGCGACCGCGAAACAGCACGCCTTTTGGAGACGGCACGCACGGTGGCGGACACGCGGGCCACGGTTCTGATTCAAGGCGAGAGCGGCACGGGCAAGACCCTCCTGGCCCGGGCCATCCACGGCGCCTCGGAGCGCGCCACATTGCCGTTCATAGAAGTAAACTGCGGCGCCCTGCCGGACGCCCTGCTCGAGAGCGAGCTCTTCGGCCACGCCCGGGGTGCCTTCACCGGCGCCAGCGCCGACAAGCTGGGACGCTTCGAGGCCGCCGACGGCGGCACGCTCTTCCTGGACGAAATAGGAAACGCCAGCCTGGAGCTGCAGATCAAGCTGCTGCGCGTGCTCCAGGAACAAAAGCTCGAGCGCCTGGGCGAAACGCGCACGCGCACGGTGGACGTGCGCCTGGTCTGCGCCACCCATGTGGACCTGGCCGCCGCCGTGGCCGGCGGCACCTTCCGGGAAGACCTCTACTGGCGCATCCATGTGGTCCCCCTGGAGCTGCCGCCCCTGCGCGCCCGACCGGCGGACATCGAACAACTGGCGAGCGTCTTTCTGAAGCGCTTCAGCGCGGAATACCAGCGCCCGGCAGTCGCCTTTGATGCCGCCGCCCTGGCCCTCTTGGCCGCCCATCCCTGGCCGGGCAACGTGCGCCAGCTCGAGCATGTGATCGAGCGCGCCGTACTGCTCTCCACCGACGAGCTCCTGCGCCCGGATGATCTCGGAGAGGAGTTCGCTCCGGCGGCCGGCAGCGCCCCGGACTCCCTCACCGCCGGTCTCGAAGGCCTGCTGACGCTCTCGCAGCTCCCGCCCCTGCGGGAAGCCCTGGAGCTCCCCGAACGCCTCCTGATCTGCCGGGCCCTGGAGCTCGCCGATGGCAGCCGCAAGGCTACGGCGGCCATGCTGGGCATCAATCGCACCACGCTCTTCAACAAGATGCGCAAGTACGACCTCCTGGGCGGCGCCCCAGCTTCCCCCGGGTCCGCCGCAGCTTCCCCGTATTCACCTTTGGATCCGGCCTGACGTAAGCCCTAGGCTGCTGTCCCGCCCCGACTTTCCCCAATGAGTAAGACCTCCCCCTGGCCGCTCCTGGTCATCTCCACCGCCCTCATCGCCGCCCTGGTGGCCGTGGTCGCCCAACCCAAGCGGTCCGCACGCCAGATACTGGACGATGTGCGCGAGCAGCGCGCCGCGGGCCAGTTTGACGATCGCCTGGCCCACCTGGACCTCAACCAGGCTCTGGCCCTGGCCCAGGTAGACGGTGACAACACCCTGGCCGCCCGCATCCTGCTGGAACGGGCTGATCTTCTGGCGGGCCTGGGGTCCCACGACCTGGCCCGGGACGACCTGGTGTTGGTCCTGCGCGAGGGCGGCTTGGAAGGCGACTCAGATGAGGCCAGCATGCTGATCGAGGAGCGCATCATCGAACTCGACATTGCGGAGGAGCGCTTCGGTGTCGGCCTGCGCAATGCGCAAGCCCTGCTCGATCGTCAACCGGAGCGCTGGTCCGCCTGGCTCCTGGCCGGCCGCCTGCAGGGGGCCATCGGCGCCGAACGCGAGGCCGAATGCGCGGACATCTGCGACCGCACCCTGCCGCGCATGATCCAGGATGAGGCCCGGACCCTGGTCCGCGCCATCTGCCCCCGGGACCAACGGGATCCCCTGCGGGCCCAGGACCTGCGCAAGCTCCAGGGCCTCTTTCCGCCCGATGACGAGGCCGCCCAGGAGGAGATCCTGGATCTCGCCGCCCGGGCCAGCGACCGCTACGCCTCCGCCCGTCTGGCCTGGGCCCATAGCCTGGCGGCCGACGCCGGGGATGATGCGGACCAGGTGACGGGCTCGGCCGGTGGCGAGGCCATCAATGGCCTGCTCGACCTCTTCCTGCGCGCGGGCCAGACGCGGGCCGCCCTCGACCTGGGACTGGTCTGCCTGGTGGAGCCGGATATCGCCGCCGACGAGATCTTTCTGCGCCGCCTGCTGACTGTCATGGTCGCCGAGGGGCAGCTGAACCAAGCCCGGGATGTGGCTCAGGGGTGGATGAACCTGGACTTGCCCGGGGCCCCCGAAACCTATGAGACCATCTGCTTGACCCTCTACCTGGCGGAAGCCTGGGGCCCCATGCACCGGGCCCAGGATCTCCTGCGACGCAGCACAACCGCCCGCGCCCGTTCCCTCGCGAACCTCTACCTGGGCATCTCCAAGCTGGCCCGGGAGCGCGCGCCGGAGGCCCAGTTCTGGCTCGACAGATACCTCAAGAACAACCCTGCGGAGCCCTTTTCCGGGGCCGAGGCGGAGGGCTATCGCCTGATCGCCCGGGCCCACGGGAGCATGGGCAGCGGCCGCGAGGCGGCCACCCTGCTGGCCGCCGTTGACCTGGAACCCAGCGGTGACGGCGAGGACTGGCTGCGCCTGGCAGAAATCCAAGGCCTGGGGACCAACCCGAACTACCGCCTGGCCAGCCAGCGCCACCTCTCGGGCATGGTGCTCCTGCCCCTGCGCTGGGAGGAGCTCTTGCCCACCTGGCGCCAGTACGGGGAAGAGAGCCTGATCGGCGACGCCCTGGACACGCGCGGCCTGCAGCAGGAGTTGATCTCCCAGGATCGCTACCTGCCGACACTGTCCGTCGGCCCCTACGGCCTCTTCCGCGTGGCCGAGCACCACCGTGAGGCCGGCCTGGCCCGGGGCGTGATCACGGTCATCAACGAGCTGCTGCGCCAGTATCCGGGCTTCATCCCGGCCCTGGACATGGTCATTGAAGCTCACCTGGACCTGGATCAGTACTCCCTGGCCGCCCAGCGCCTGACGGAACGCCTGGAGCTGGCCGGCCGTGACTCCACCAGCGCCGCCCATTTCGAGCGGATTGGCACGGCCTCCTTCCCCCCCCACCTCCTGCGCCGTCTGGTCGAGGGTGACCCAACTCGCTCCGGGCGTGTGATCATGGCCCGGGAGATGATGGGCGCCGGTGACCTCCTCGCCGCCCGCCTGGCCCTGGGGCGTACCGCCGCCAAGAAAATGGACCGCGAGGAGCGCCTGCTCTTGGCCCGCATCAACCTGGCCCTCGGTCAGCCCCGGCGTGCCACCCTGATCCTGAGCCAGGCCGAGAGCGCGACCGGAGACGAGGAACCCGCAGCAAGTGTCCCCGGGGATCCTGACCAGGCCGCCCCCGCTCCGACCATGGCCACGGCGAGTTTCCGCCTGGAGCTCGCCGCCCTCATACAGCAGGGCGAGGGTGACAAGGTCATGGCGCGCGTCCAGAGTTTGCTTGAACAGGCCACCCTGGAGACCGCGACAGCCCTGCCCCTGGTGGACGACCTCATGAACTCCGGTGCCTCGTTCCCGGCCCGACACCTGTTGCGCGCCCTGGATGACGCCCCCCACACGCGGGGCGGTGAGGTTCTCATTCGCCTGAGCCTCGTGGAGCGCATCCTGGGCCAGCACGCCTCGGCCAGCGAAGCTCTCACCCGGGCCGAGGCCTTCCTGGACGACGGACGCCCGGAGCTGATGCGCGTTCTGGATCTCGTACAGATGCACGACTGGCGCAACTTGCCCGCCATGGTGGCCGAGGTCCGCGCCAGTGAGTTCCAGCCGACGCAGGTCCAGGACCTGGCCCTGCTGCTCTGCGAGGAACGCCTGACGGAGGCCGGCGAACGCCTGCATGCCCTGGCCGAGGCCCCTGACCCATCCGGTGACCTGGTCTTCCTGGCTGCGGTCCTGGCGAGCATGACCGGCTCTGAGGTGAGCGTTCCCCCAGGTTGGGGTCGGGTGGCCCTTGAGGAAACGCGCCTGGCCGTGGGTGGTCCAGAGGGCCTGGCCGGCGATCCGCGGGAGTTGCTCGCCCTGCGCCTGGGCCTGGACATCCCTGGCTGGGAGCCGTGGATCGCCAAGCAGCTCTTCGAACTCCCCGCCGAGCAGGCCGGCACCCTGTGGCCCACCTGGTTCGGCGCACGGGCCCTCACGGTCCTTGAGCGCCAGGATACGGTGAACAAATCCCTGGCGTTCCTCAGGCGACAGCGCTTCGGCTTCCCCCCCGCCTGGGATCTGTCAGAACGCCTGCTGCTGGCCGAATGCGGCTCCCGGGACCACTCCGACATGCTGGAGCTGCGCCGCCGACGCTGGTTGGTCCTGGGCCGCAGCGACGCGGATCGCGTCCAGGCCACCCTGGACCGGGTGGCCGCCTTGCGCGCGGGTGGCAAGCTCACGGCGGCCCTCGAGCTGCTCGAGGGCGTGGCCGAGAACGCGGATCCGCTCTTGGCCCTGCCGCTCCTGGCGCGCCTGCGCGGCGAGACCGGCGCCGTGGCGGGAGCCATCGAAGCCTGGCGCCGCCTCATGCCCCAGCTCACCCAAGCCGGCCTGACGCCAGCCTCCGACGAAGCGGCGGTGGCCGAGTTCGTGCGCTTTCTCGAGACAGTCCACAAGCATCTACCGGCTCAACTGAGCCGCGAAGCCCTCAATCGCGAACTACAGGATCTGGCCCGCGGCTTCCCCGGCGACCCCCTGCCCGTGGTGGCTCTGGCCCGCCTCGACCTGGGCACGGCCCTGTCCGATGCAACCCGCACCTCCGTAGCCCGCTCCCTGCAACGCCTGGAGGTATTCCGCCGCGCCACCGGTCACACGCCCTTGGAGCACCTGCGCCCGGGCGTAGCAGCGCGCTGGATTCGCCAGCTGGCGGAACTCGATACCGAGCAGGCCCTGACGGCCCTCGACGAGGAGCTCGAGCGCCAGCCCGGATCCGTGGTCCTCTGGCGCCTCCTGGGCCAGTTGCAACGGGCCTCCGGCGACCGAACCGGCGCCTACGAGACCTATATGCGCCTGGTCTACCTGACCAACGACGCTTCCTCTGCCGAGGCCCTGGCCGTGCTCTCCGCCCAGGCTGGCGAACATGCCCGCACCGTGGCCCAGTTCCTGGCCGTGGCCAGGGACGGGATCCCCGGTGCGGAAGCTGACGACGGGGGCCCTGCCGTTGCCCCCTCGGCCCGTCTGGAGTTCATCCGGGCCTTGGCGGAGCTGAATGCCCTGCGCCCGGCTTGGGATAAAACCCTGGAAACGCTCAACGCCCTGGCCAAGGGCAAGCACCCGGCCAGAGAGCTGGATCGGATGGAGGTGGCCATGGCCCTCTCCCTGGCGCACCTACGCCGGGGGCAGCCCGGTGATGGGGCCGCTGCCTGGGAGCTCCTCAAGCCCCTGGCCAAGCGGACCCACGCCCCCTATTCCGCGGACCTCATCCAGGCCCTGATCAGCCTGGCCCAGCGCCGGGCTCAGGCTGCCGGCTGAGTACCTCGCCCAGGGACAGGAAGTTGAAGGTGCCCAGCAGGGCCTCCAAGCGAGCCGCCGTGTGCCCGAGGCCCACCCGATGGCGAAAGGTGCTGAGGAGGGGTGCCGGAACCCGGGGTTGGGCCGGGTCGAACTCCCAGGGATGCAGGTACAGGCAGAGGGGGCGGCCGAGGGACACGACGCGGCGCAGGGCCGCCCGATGCAGGGCTCCCGGCGCCAGGCGCAGGTAGCCGCCGCCCCCCACGGGCAGGTTGCGGCCGGCCCAGGGGAGCGTGGTGACCGGAAACTCCAGGATCGTCCTGGCCTCGCCTGGAGTTCCCGCCGGCGCCCCGGCTGAAGCGGCGGCGGCCGCGCTCACCGGGGTGATGAGCGGCGGGAAGTCAGGTACTCCGTAGGTCGGGTGGTGGACCGGGTGGACGCTCGAATCGTAGGTGTAGCCCCGGCGCGCGAGGACGTCGAAGGCCCACCAGGTCTCCCGCGTCAAGGTGAAGGTACAGGCGCGGAAGCCCCGGGGGCGCGGGGCGCCGGCGGCCATCAGGAGCTCCTCCGTGCGCGCCAGATCCGCGTCCAGGCCCTCCGGCCCCAGCTCGCCCAGGAAGCGATGATCGTAGCCGTGGCTGGCGATTTCGTGTCCCCCGGCGAGGCAACGGCGCACCAGGTCCGGGCGGCGTTCGGCCACCCACCCCAGGAAAAAGAAGGTGGCCCGGGCACCGTGGCGTTCGAGGGCGGCCAGGATGGGATCCATGCCCAGGTCGAGGCGCGAGGGGATCGCATCCCACTCCGCGCGGGGGAAGTGGTGCGCCAGGTTGGCGACCTGGAAGTACTCCTCCACATCGAAGGAGAGGGCGTGGCAGGGGGAGCCTCCGGGTGTGGCCGGGCTCACAGGCACTCCTCCACGGCGGCGCACACGCGGCGGGCATTGCCATCCCAGGTCAGCTCGCGTGTTTCCACGGTCCTGCGCGCCTCTTCTCCCAGGGAGCGCACCAAGGCCGGGTCCCGGGCCAGGCGCTCCAGGGTGGTGGCCAGGGCTTCTCCATCGCCGGGCGGCACCAGCAGCGCGTCCTCTTCAGCGGTCAGCACCTCCCGCAGGTTGGGCTGATCCGGGGCGATGACCGCCAGGGAGGCGGCCATGTACTCGTGCAGCTTGAGGGGCGAGGCGTAGGGGTTGATGGCCGGCACCAGGCCGATGTCGAAGGCCGGCAAGAGGGCCGGGATCTGGCCGTGGGGCCGCGGCCCGGCCAGGTGCAGCCGATCCCCCAGGCCCAGATCCTGGGCCTGGGCTTCGAGGGCGGGAATGGCCGGGCCTGTGCCGATCACCACCAGGTGCGCCGCGCTCAGGCTGGGCCGCGCCAGGGCCTCCACCACCAGATCGAGGCGGTGCCAGTCGCGCAGGTAGCCCACGAAACCCAGCACCGGACCGTGCGGGAGATCGGGGCCAGCTCCAGCATCGGCGGCGGCGCCGGCCCTCTTCCCCAGGCCCAGGGCCGCCCGTGCCGCGGCGGGCTGAGGATTGTCGAAGTCCGCCAGGTCCACGCCGTTGGGCGTGACAATGATGCGCGCGGGATCGGCCCCCAGCTCCACCAGCATTCCCGCCAGGACATCGCTGACGGCGCAGATCAGGTCAGCGGACTGCAGGATGTGACCTTCCATGCGACGGGCCAGGCGCGGGAAGGACAGGCCCCGGGTACAGCTGAGCTCGTGCACCATGGGCGAGTTGACCTCCAGCACCAGGGGCACGCCCAGGGCGCGGGCCGCCTGCAGGCCGCCGGCATTGCCGAAGGCGTAGCGCTCGTAGATGAAGTCAGGCCGCCACTCCCGCCCCCGGGCGCGCAGCCTGCGCCGGGCCGAAGCCGTGTAGCCGTACTCTGCCAGCTCGCGCAGGAAGCGCGGCAGGTGCTCCCAGAGACTCCAGCGATCTCCGCTCTCCGACCTGGCGCTTGCCGAAGCCGCCGTAGGGGAGCCGGGCGCGGCCCGCCGCGCCTCCGGTGCTCCGGGGTCCCCGGCAGCGACAGTCCCGTCTCCCCGACGCACCAGGGCCACCTCCTCGACCTGGTGGCCCGTGGCCCGAAAGGCGCGCAGCATGGAGCGGATGTGCACGGCCTGGCCATCCTCGGCGGCCGTGCGGTGGTGATAGAGGATTCTCATGCTGTTTCCCCCCCAACCCCGGCCAGGGCGCGCTCCAGGGCCTGTTCGAGGGCCTCGCAGGCCCTTTCCCAGGTGAGGGGTTCCACCAGCTTGCGCAGCTCCCCGGCCGCGGGCAGGGCCCCGCCGGCGAGCAGCTCCGCCAGGGCTGCGCTGAACTCCTCCTGGCCCGTGCCGACGCACAGGAGCTGCGGACAGTCCCCGAGGAGCTCCACGCTGCCCCCCACCGCCGTGGCCAGCACCGGACGCCCGCAGGACAGGGCTTCGAGGACCACATTGGGGCGTCCCTCGCGCGTCGAGGGCAGCAGCACCAGATCGCAGGCCGCGTACCAGCGGGCCAGCACCTCCGGCGGCAGCTCCCCCACCAGGGAGACGCGCGCGCCGAGGCCCGCGGCCACGACCGCCGAGCGCAGCTCCCCCTCCAGGGGCCCGCGCCCGATGAAGGCCAGGCGCGCCGTCGCTTCCGCCGCCGCGCCGAAGGCCCCCAGGGCCACCAGCGGCTGCTTGCGCTGTATGAGGTGCCCCACCGCCAGGATCAGCTGCCCCTCGGGGGCCAGTCCCAGTTCAGCCCGGGCTCGCCGGCGATCTTCTTCCGTGGCCAGGGGAAAGCCGTCGAGGTCCACGCCATTGGCCGTCAAGCTCCCGCGCTCGGCACCGGCCAGGCGATCCATGGCACTCACCAGGTCCCGGGATACGGCGCACCAGTGGCCGGCGGCCGCCAGATACTCGCCGAGCAGCGGCGCCAGGGCGGGGTCCTGCGCCACTTCGAGCACATCGCTGCCGCGCCCGTGAATCAGGCAGGGCAGAGCGCGGCGGGCCAAAAGTGGCGCCAGGGCGGCGGCGGGCCAGGCGTAGTCGCAGATGACCACCTCCGGCGAAAAGGCGGTCTCCGGAGCGGACCGCCAGCCGTCGAGGCAGCCCAGGGCGGCCCGGGCAAAGGCTCGCCCGTTACGCGCATCGCGCCGGTTGCCCCCGGGCAGGTGCAGGTAGCGCGGGCATTCGATGGAAAGGCCCCCGCGCTCTTCACGGCGTGCCATGGCGGCCAGGTGTCGCCAGCCCCGCAAGAGGCGCGGCCAGGGGACCCGGGGCACCGGGCGGATGATGCGCACCGCGTGGCCCCGGGCGGCCATGGCCAGCCAACGGCGCTCCGCGAAAACGCCTTCCCGGGGCAGGGACGCGCTCGGGTAGAGGGAGGTCACCACGGCGATTCTCACGCCAGCTCCTCCTCAACCCCGTGGCGTCGCCGCCAGTTCTCGAGGACCAAGAGGCTCCAGAGCAGGCGGCCGTGGTCCCGGCGGCCGGCCCTGTGCTCCGCCAGGCGTGCCCGCAGCACGTCCCGGGCGAACCAGGTGTCCGGCAGGGATTCCACGGCCTCGGCCACGCATTCCAAGAGGGGCCCACGAATCCAGGCCTTGAGGGGCGTGTCGAAACCGCGCTTCTGACCGCCGAGCACCTCCCCCGGCAGGCGCTCGCCCAGGGCCCGGCGCAGGGCGTGCTTGCCGCGGCCGCCGCGCACCTTCTCCCGGGACGGCAGGGGCGCGAAGGCCTCCACGAAGCGGTGGTCGAGGAGCGGTACGCGCACCTCCAGGGAAACCGCCATGGAGGCCCGGTCCACCTTGGACAGAATGCGATCCGGCAGGTTCGTGCGCAGGTCCGCGTACTGGGCGCGGTAGAGGGGATCGGCGTCGCGCGGGGCGTGATAGTGGGCGGCGAAGGCGTCGAAGGGATCGTGGTCGCCCAGGCGTCGACCGAGGCCCGGGGCGAGAAGGGCCAGGGCCTCGTCCCGGGAGAGCTGGCTGACGCTGTTCCAGTAGGAGCGCGCCGGGTCCGCTCCCAGGTGACGCAGGAAGGTGCCCGCGCGCAGGGCCCGTGGGGCCCAGTCCAGGGGTGGGTAGATGGCGCCCAGGCCGCCGGCCAGACGCGCCCCCAGGGGGCCGATCAGCCTCCGCAGACGGTTCTCGGCCACATCGTGTACGTAGCGCCGGTAGCCGGCGAAGACCTCGTCGCCGCCATCCCCGGAGAGGGCCACGGTGACGTGCTTGCGGGCCATCTGTGAGACCAGGTAGGTGGGCACGCAGGAGGGATCCGCATGGGGCTCATCGAAGAACCAGGGCAGGACCTCCAGGGCCAGGCTGGGGTCCGCCTCCAGGATCTCCTCGTGGAGGTCGGCTCCCAGGCGTTGGGCCGTGCGTCGGGCCACCGGCAGCTCGTTGTGGCTGCGTTCGCGAAAGCCCACGGAGCAGGCCAGGGGTGCGCCGGCGCTGCCCCGGGCCATGCTCTCCACCACCGCTGTGCTGTCGATGCCGCCGGAGAGGAAGGCGCCCAGGGGCACATCTGAAACCAGCCTTTCCTCCACCATCTGGTCCATGAGTGCCAGGATCTCCGCATCCGTTTCGGCGGCGCTCCGGGGCTCCCCCCAGCCCCCCTGGCCCGCCTCCGTGGGCAGCTCCCAGTAGTAGGAGAGGCGCGGCTCGCCGCCGGCCTGCCAGCTGAGGCTCTGCCCGCCCTGCAGGCGTTCGATACCGTCCCAGGCGCTGTGCACGCCCCCCACATAGCCCTGCACCATAAAGTCGAGCAGGGAGGCGGCCCGCATGCGCCGGGGCAGGAGGCCGCCCTCCAGCAGGGCCTTGGGTTCGCTGGCGAAGGCCAGGGAGCCGCCGGTGCGCGTGTAGAAGAGCGGCTTGATGCCCAGGCGGTCACGGGCCAGGAGCACGCGCGGCGCGGCCTCCGGTGCCGTGGCCCGCTCCCGGATGTCCACGACGCAGATGGCGAACATGCCGTGCAGACGGCGCAGACAGGCCTCTCCTTCATCCTCATAGAGGTGCACCACGACCTCCGCGTCCGAGGCGCTGCGGAAGCGGTGACCGGCGGCCTCCAGTTCCCCGCGCAACTGGCGGAAGTTGTAGATCTCCCCGTTGCAGAGCACGGCCACATCCCGCTTCTCGTTCCAGATGGGCTGGCTGCCCCCGGCCAGGTCGATGATGGACAGGCGCGCGAAGGCCAGGCCGAAGCCCGGGTGGGTCTCGACCAGCTGCTCGTCAGGACCGCGGTGGCTGAGGGTCCCAATGCGCGCCCGCAGGAGCTCCGGGTCCACGCTTCCACGGGGATTGTCGAGGATGATTCCAGTGAAGCCACACATGGGATTGGTAGTGCCCCGCCGTCGCCGGGGAGGGCGGACGCCGCGGACTGCCCGGGCGTGGCGGGCGGTGCCCTCCTAGCTGGAAGTGTTGCGCAGGCCCAGGGCCGGCACAAGGCGCCGGCCGGATCCGCGCCCTGATCCCACGCCGCCAGATCCGCGCCGGCCGCCACCCGGGGCGCCCGGGGCGCCCGGAGTCCTGGACGCTCCGCTGCCCAGCATCCCGCCGGCGTCTTCGGCATCCATCTGCTGGCGGGCCAGGTGGGTAAAGACCAGGACCACGGCCACATAGTGGTAGAAGAGGTCGAAGTGGGCGCGGTTCAGGAAGGTGGAACCCACGACAAAGGCCACCATGGAAGCCTCCAGCATGCTGGCATAGGAGATAATCCAGCTGGAGTAGTACCTGCGCCGCGCTCGCTTCCGGAGGCGCCAGATATCAGCAAAGGTGAGCACGATCAAGAGCAGGTAGAGACCGAAGGCGATGGACCCGCCTTCGGCCCAAATCTGCAGGTAGCTGTTGTGCGCCACGCGGGTGCGTCCCTCGGCCATCTTCTCCGTGACGATGACCGGATCATAGCGGGCGTAGTTCTCCTGGAAGCGGTTGAAACCCACCCCCATGATCGGATTGTCCTGGATCATGCTCCAAGCTACCCCCCAAGCCTTGAGGCGCCCCTGTGCCGAGCCCTCCGTCTGGTATTCGGTGATGGTGCTGATGCGCTCCACGTACTTGGTCGGGGCAATGGCCAGGCCCGCCAGGACGAAGAGGCCCAGGGTGGCCAGTCCGGCCAGACGATTCCGGGAACGCCAGCAGAGAACCAGAACGGTGAAAGCCAGAGCCAAGAAGCCGCCCCGGGAGTAGGTCAGCACAACGGTCAGGACCGTAAAGGGGACCAGCGCCCAGATGGCGCGGCGCAGCACGGCGTTCTTCTCCGTGCCTCCCAGGTGTACTAGGAGCGGCAGGGCCATGCAGAGGGCCAGGGCGAAGTCGTTGTTGTCAGCCATCATGCCGCCGGGGCCCTGGAGAATGGTCAGGTTGCCGAAGGAAAGCACACCGGCCACGCCAGATTTCAGTCCATAGAAGCCGAAGGAGAGGGCAAAGGCCCAGAGCAGAACACGCAGGTGACGGCGCTCGCGCACGATACCCGTGGTGAAGAGGGCCACGCTGAGCACCTTGAGGAAGTTGGTGAACTGGATCATGGGCACCTCACCGCCCCCGACGGAGAGGATCATGCCCAGGGCCACCACCAGGGCCAGGGCCAGCATGATCCAGGTGCGTGCGTCGGGTCGGAAGAACTGCTTGTCCTCGCGCAGGGAAATGAAGCCCGCAATGGTCACCAGCGCCACGTAGTAGGACCAGCGCATCTCCCGGGCGAATCCCCAGGTCAGATCCTGGACGCGCATGTAGGCCAGGATCGAAAAGAGCACAAGCCCCACAAAGGGCCGCCGGAAGCAGGTCGGAAGGGTAGCCAGGACCGCCAGGGCAACGAGGATGTCCCGCATGGCTCGGACCTGTTCCTGCCCCTACAGGAACGGAGCCCGGACTTTTTCGACCAGGGAATGCAGGGCGGGTGTCAGCAGCGTGGATTTGGTAATCCAGGCCCATGTGAGGAACACTAGGCCACCCACAACTGCAGTTGTACAGGCGGCTATAACGGTGTGCGAGAGGCGCGAGCGGCGCACCTCGGCTTTGGTCAAGATGACGCCCACGGAACCCAAGACGGGCACGACCATCACACGGCTGACATCATTGACGCTACGGAAGACACTGCCGCTGTACTCCGCCGCCAAGGCCAGACTGCTGCCGAGCCCCAATCCAAGCAAGAGGGCGAAGAGCGTGATCAGGACCGGGTCCGGCTCCGTCGGCCGGTTGGGCTTGGTTACCCGCTCGGTGACCTCAAAGGGGTCCCCGGCGGCGCTGTTGATGTGGTCCACGCGCAGCTTCTTGTCCTGGAAGCTGCGATTGACCTGCTCCTGAAGTAGGCGCAGCTGGTGGATTTCAGCCTCCCCCTGGCGAACCTCGCTGTATACGGTCTGCAGCACCCGGGCGCTCTCGCGATCATCGATCACGGCACTTGCCAACCACTGACGCTGGGCAGCGGCTACCTCTAGCTCGCTCTCCCGGGCATCGATCTCCTTCATCAGCTGAGCCCGCTCGGGGTTCGGCCGGCGCACGCCGGCCACGCCGCCTTCCAGCATCTCCTGGCGCAGGCCATCGATCTGGCTGCTCTTCTCGGCGATCTGGCTGGCCAGCAGCTTGTGCTGGGAGTGGGCCCGGCCGTAGCCGCCCAGCTTCTCTTCCAGCTCGCGTCGTTCGTTCTCCAGGCGCGTGATCTCATCCGAGTGGCTGCCGGTGCCACTCAGGTCACTGGTGATCTCGATGGGCATCTTGGCCAACAGGTCGCGCTTGCCCGCCAGGTCGACCTTGATCAGGGCCTCCCGCTGGGAGACCTGTTCCAGATCCACTTCGTTCTTCGCCAGGCGCTCGAAGACAAAATCCTCACCACGGGCCTGGTTGGAGCCCGGTGCCGGTTGGGTGGGCGAGATGTTGTAGCGCTCCTTGAGGCGCGCCAACTCCGTCTCCTGCTCGGTCAGCTGGAGCTGCAGGCTGGAGCGCGTTTCCTTGAGCTTGTCCAGCTCCGCGTTTTCCCTGGTCTTGCCGCGCTCCAGCACCTGCTCCTGCCAGGCAGTACTGAGCGCCGTCAGAAACTCCACGGCCCGGTTGGGGTCCGTGTCCGCGTAGCCCATGGTGACGAAGGTCGAAGCCGCACCCTTGGCTTTCTGGTGCACGGTGACCTCGATGCTCTCCTGTATGCGGCGCCGGAACTCGGCCTGGTCCATTGTTGAGAGGGCCAGGTACTGGGGCCACTTGAGGGTTCGCAGCACGCTGTCGAGGCGCGCCAGGGCCTTGATCTGGTAGGAGGCGTTCTGAACCTCCTGACTGCTGGACGAAGGACCCCTGCTCCCGGCCTCCAGCAGGCTCGTCTCGCGCACCTCGATCTGCGTCCGGGTCACGTACTTCCTGGGCACGACAACGGCGAATGAGGTGCCGAAGGCAAACACCAGTACCGCCGGTACCAGCACCCACCAGCGGCGCGCCTTGAGCACGCCCAGGAATTCCTGGAACTGCCCTCTGCCTTCAACTTCTACTGCCATGACTGCTTCCGCTCCCTCTTAGAAGCCGACGCCTCCGAAGCCGCCGCCTACGCCACGCCGTCGCCCGATCCCTGTATTGACACCGAATAGCGCGCCGCCCACGCCCTGGAGGACCTTCTTGACCGGAAAGAGCAGGTCGTCCAGGAAGTAGCCGAGCTTGGCCAACAACGTTGGCGGTACGAAGATGATGTCCCGCTCTCGCAGGGTTGTATTGAAGGTCGAGTCCCCGCCTCCCTCCAGCATGTCACCGATATTCACTGTGATCACCAGTGGGTCGCGGGGGTCGGCGCGGATAATGCGCACGCGGCCGAGGTTGGCCGTGTTCTCGTCCGGTCGGGCAGCCATGACCGCCTCGAAGACGGTCAGATCGCCTGGAAAAATCTTTTCGCCGTCAGACTCCACCTCTCCGAAGATGAAGTACTTCTTGCCCTCGGTTTGGATGCGCACCTTGATGTCCGTGCCGTCCGTGTAATAGGGCGCGTACTTCTCGGTCAGCAGGGCTTCGACCTCCGAGCGCGTGTTGCCCGCCACATGCACCGCATCGATCTCCGGCAACATGATTGTGCCGTCGATGGCCACCGTCTCCGTGGCGTAGATCTCGTTCTGGTGCAGGGCATCCATGATGGTGACCTTGTCACCGATCGAGAGCCAGTTCTCCTCCTCCGCATTACCCGTATAGCGGTTGCCGAAGCCGTCCGTGTTGAGGTACTGCAGCAGGCGCTTGTCCGGCTGGGAAGTGCAGGCGGTGAGCAAGGCCAGGGCCAACAGGGGTATCGAAAGCCGAATGGGGGTCATGGGGTTCTTCGGGGGACGGCCCCCCTCTGGGGGGGGTTGGAGCGAGCCCGGGGCAGGCTCTGATTGGGGACTAGGAGGACCGTCAGTGAGGTCTTCATCGGCTTCCCTGGGCTCCGGGTTGACTCTCCCTTGCCCTTCAGACGCTCCCACCGTATTGGCGAGCGTAGTAGTCGCGGTAGGCCCCAGACATAACCCGTTTTGTCCACTCGACTTGCGACTCATACCAGCGGATGGTCAGGGGCAGCGCCTGCTCGAAGGTGAAGCGCGGTTCCCAGGACAACTCGCGCCGGATCTTCGCGGCATCGATGGCGTAGCGCCGGTCGTGGCCCGGGCGGTCCTTGACGAAGGTGATCAGGGACTCGGGCTTCCCGAGGGCCTCCAGCAGCGTCTTGACGATGACCAGGTTCGGATACTCGTTGTTGCCCCCGATGTTGTAGACCTCGCCCGGGGCGCCCGCCTCCGCCACGCGCAGGATGGCCTCGCAGTGGTCCACCACATAGAGCCAGTCGCGCACGTACATGCCGTCGCCGTAGATGGGCAGGGCCTTGTCCACCCGGGCGTTGGCGATCATCAGCGGGATCAGCTTCTCCGGGAACTGCCAGGGCCCGTAGTTGTTCGAACAGCGCGTGATGCAGGCGGGGAAACCGTGGGTCTGCACGGCGGCGCGCACCAGGAGATCACTGGCGGTCTTGCTGGCCGAGTAGGGTGAGTTGGGCGCCAGGGGCGTCTGCTCCGTGAAGTACCCCGTGTCCCCCAGGGAACCGTAGACCTCATCCGTGGAGACATGCACGAACTTGCCGACACCCCGCTCGCGGGAGACGTCGAGCAGGATCTGGGTCCCGACAACATTGCTGGTCACGAAGGGCAGCCCGGACTCGATGGAGCGATCCACGTGGCTCTCGGCGGCGAAATGCACCAGGTAGTCCACATCTCCGGCCGCCTCGAAGGCGCGCTCCACATCCTCGGACTGGCGAATGTCACCGTGGACAAACGTGTACCCGGGGTGCTCCTCCACCGCCGCCAGGTTCTCCAGATTGCCCGCGTAGGTCAGGGCATCGATGTTGACGATGCACCAGTCGGGCCGTTCGGCCACCAGCGTGTGGATGAAGTTGCTGCCGATGAAGCCGGCGCCGCCGGTGACCAGAATCGTCTTGCTCATGGTTGTTCGCTACCTAGAAATGTACTCAGGGCTTCGCGCCAGGGTGCCAGGGGGCGGCCGCGCAGGGCCGTCAGCTTGCTGCAATCGAGGACGCTGCGGGCCGGGCGCGGAGCCGGACGAGGAAACTCATCGGTGCTGCAAGGCGAGACCTTGACCCCCTGCACCCCGGCGATTTCCAGGGTGGCCACGGCCAGGTCATACCAGCTGCAGGCTCCCTCGCAGGATGCGTGGTAGATGCCCGCCTCACCGTGCAGCAGGACATCCCAGAGGGCCGGAGCCAGCTCCAGGGTGGAGGTGGGCGAACCCACCTGATCGGCCACCACACGCAGCTCGTCCCGATCCCGTGCCAGGGACAGCATGGTCCCCGGGAAGTGTCCCCCGCGGGGTCCATAGAGCCATTGGGTGCGCACCACCCGGGCGCCTGCGGGCCAGGCCTCCAGGGCCTCGCGCTCCCCCACCAGCTTGGTGCGCCCGTAGGCCGAGAGGGGCGCCACGGGATCGTCCTCCAGATAGGGTTGCGCCGCCGTGCCGTCAAAGACGAAGTCCGTGCCCACCAGGACCAGGGGCAGCTCGGCCGCGGCACAGGCCCGGGCCAGCACACCGCAGGCCGTGCCGTTCACGGCCAGGGCCAACTCCTCTTCATCCTCGGCCCGGTCCACCGCCGTATAGGCCGCGCAATGAATGATGCCGGCCAGGGGGCCGGCCTCCCCCAGCAGGGCTGCCACGGCCCCTGCATCGGTCAGGTCAGCCCCGGGATAGTCCACGCCGGGCCCGCAGCTGAGGTCCGTGCCCAGGGTCCGCAGGCTGTCCGGCGCCGCCAGCAACACCTGGCTGCCGAGCATCCCCGCCGCACCGGTAACCAGGACGTGCGGTCGCTGCCCTTGGGATCCCACCGCTCGTCAGCGGGCCCGGGCCGCGGTCTCCCCGGCCGGGGCATCCAGATGATTGGCGCCGCCTTCGGCCACCAGATTGCTGGCACCGCGCAGGGAGGCAAAGGTCCCCGCATCGGTCCACCAGCCGTCGAGCACCTCGAAGGTCATGGAGCCGTCGCGGATGTACCAGTTGTTGACGTCTGTGATCTCCAGCTCGCCGCGCTCGCTGGGCTCCAGCGTGTCGATGATATCCCAGACACGCCTGTCGTACATGTAGATCCCGATCACGGCCAGATTGGATTCCGGCTCGCTGGGCTTCTCGACAATGCCGGTGACGCGCTCCCCCTCCAGGGAGGCCACGCCGAAGCGCTGGGGATCGTGGACCTCCTTGAGCATGATCTTGGCCCCCCCTCCCTGCCCGCGGAAATCGTCCACGGCGCACTTGATGTTCTTCTCGATCAGGTTGTCCCCGAGGATCACGCAGATCTCGTCGCCGGCGGCCCAATGGCGCGCCAGACCAAGGGCTTCGGCGATGCCCCCCTCGCCCTCCTGATAGGCGTAGTTCAGATGCCCCAGGCCAAAGTCCTTGCCGTTGCCCAAGAGGGACAGAAAATCCCCGGACTTGCGCCCGCCGGTGACGATCATGATCTCCTGAATCCCGGCGTTGACCAGGGTCTGGATCGGGTAGTAGATCATCGGTTTGTCAAAAACCGGCAGGAGGTGCTTGTTGGTGATCTTCGTCAGCGGAAAGAGGCGCGTGCCAAGTCCGCCGGCCAGGATGATGCCCTTCATGGCGTGGGTGGTGTCTGAGGAGGTGGATGGTGGTGGGAGAGACGCCGCAGAGACTAGCACATCCGCCCCCGCCCGGGATGCCTCCGAGCGGGGTTCCGGCTTCAACCGTTGCGCGCCCGGTACCACTCCAGGAAGTGGGCCAGGCCTTCGGAAACCGAGGTCGAGGGGGCGTAATCGAGCTTCTCCCGGGCCTTGCCAATGTCCGCAAAGGTAATCGGCACATCCCCGGGCTGATCCGGCAGGCGCTCCAGCCGGGGCTCGCGGCCGCAGGCCGCGCCAATCTGCTCCACCAGGGAGGAGAGGGTGGTCGTCTCGGATTCACCCAGGTTGTAGATCTCGTAGCCCGCGCAGCGATCGAGGGCGCGCAGCACGCCGTCGATGATGTCGGCGATGTAGGTGTAATCCCGGCGGCTGCCGCCGTCGCCGAAGAAGGGGATGGGCTCCCCGGCCAGGCAGCGCGCCACGAACTTGTGGATGGCCATCTCCGGGCGCTGGCGCGGTCCGTAGACCGTGAAGAAGCGCAGGCAGGTGGTGGGTACGCCGTAGAGGTGGTGCCAGGTGTAGGCCAGAAGCTCTCCGGCGCGCTTGGTGGCCGCGTAGGGGGAGACGGGCCGGTTCAGGTGAGCGTCTTCCCGGAAGGGCACATCCTTGTTGCCGCCGTAGACGCTGGATGATGAAGCGAAGACGAAGCGCAGACCCGGACGGCGCCGGATGGCCTCCATCAGGATCATGGTTCCGCGCACGTTCACGTCCTGGTAGAGCAGGGGATCGGCCAGGGATGGGCGCACGCCGGCCATGGCGGCCAGGTGAACAACGGCCTCGAACTGCCCCTCCACAAAGAGGCTCTCCACCAACTCCGCATCGCGGATATCACCCTCCACAACTCGCGCGCCGCTGCCATTGCCGCCTGGGCCGCCTTCGCCTAAGGCCGCGGCGTTCTCGCGCTTGATGGCGGGGTCATAGAAGTCGTTGAAGTTGTCGAGTACGACGACCTCGTCTCCGCGCTCCAAGAGAGCTTCGCAGAGGTGTGAGCCGATGAAACCGGCGCCGCCGGTGACGAGAACCTTCATGGGGTAATGCTGGGTCCTTTGGTGGTGCTGGTGAGCTTGTGGGTGAGCTGTGTGCGGCCCGTTCTCATTCGACGGTGACGCTCTTGGCCAGGTTGCGCGGCTTGTCGATGTCGCAGCCCTTCAGGCGCGCCACCTCATAGGCGAAGAGCTGCAGGGGCAGGACATTCAGCAGGGGCGAGAGCAACTCCGGACACTCCGGCACTGCCAGCACCGCGTCGGCGATGGCATGGCTGGCCGCGTCCGCGCCGACGCTGATCACCTCGCCGCCACGGGCCTTGACCTGTTCGATATTCGAGCGCACCTTCGCCGCCACGTGGCCGGGGCTATTGATCGCCAGAATAGTCATGCCCGGCTCCACCAGGGCGATGGGGCCGTGCTTCATTTCGCCCGCGGGGTAGCCCTCGGCATGCACATAGGCGATCTCCTTGAGCTTCAAGGCGCCCTCCAGGGCCACGGGGTAGTTGACTCCGCGGCCGAGGAAGAGGAAGCCCTTGGAGTTGCCGTAGCGGGCGGCGGTGGCGCGAATCTCCTCCAACAGCCCGCCGGAGAGCAGGCGTTCCATGCACGGCCGCAACTCGCGCAGCTCCGACAACAGCTCCCGGGCCGTCTTGGACGCCAGGGCGCCCCGGGCGCGGCCCAGGCGCAGGGCCAGCAGGAAGGCGGCCGCCACCTGGGCCGTGAAAGCCTTGGTGCTGGCCACGCCGATCTCCGGTCCCGCATGGGTCAGGATGACCTCCTCCACCTCGCGCACCAGGGTACTCCCCACGACATTGCAGATGGCGCCGCCGCGCGCTCCCAGCTCCTGGGCCAGGCGCAGGGCGGCCAGGGTGTCAGCGGTCTCGCCGGACTGGGAGACAGCCAGGGCCAGGGTGCCCGGCACCAGCACCGGATCGCGATAGCGGAACTCCGAGGCGAAGTCCACATCCACCGGCACGCGCGCCAGCTCCTCCACCATGTAAGCACCGATGATACCCGCGTGCAGAGCCGTGCCGCAGGCGATGACCTGTACACGCTCAATCCCCGCCAGGGATTCATCCGACCACTGGTTGCCTTCGAAGACCGCGTCACCGACTTCCTCCCTGATGCGCTCGAAGGTGGTCTTGGCCAGCACATCCGGCTGCTCGTGGATCTCCTTCAGCATGTAGTGGGGCCAGTTGCCGAGGTCCGCGTCCTCCGCCTCCCACTCCACCAGGCGCGGGACGCGCTCCCGGGGCTGCCCGTCGAGCCCGTAAACCTCCGCGCGACCGGCTTCCAGGACAGCCACATCGCCGTCTTCCAGGTAGACGATTTCGCACCCGTGGGGCAAGAGCCCGAGCACATCGGAAGCCAGATAGGCTCCGGCTCCGCGACCCCCGGCGGCCTGCCAACTGGTCAAGGCCAGGGGCGGGCCCTTGCGGGCACACACAATGCGGCCCGACGCCCCGGGCGCGACGAAGGCCACCGCGTAGTAGCCCCGGGCTTCTCCCAGGGTCTCGCATACGGCGTCGAGGAGGGTGCTTCCGGCTCCCAGGCGGCGCCCGACCATATGGGCCAGAACCTCCGTATCCGTATCCGAAGCCAACCTCACCCCGACCGCCTCCAGCTCTCCGCGCAGGGCGGCGTAGTTCTCAATGATGCCGTTGTGCACCACGGCCACGCTGCGGGCGCTGTCCACATGCGGGTGCGCGTTGCCGTCCGTCGGCGGACCGTGGGTTGCCCAGCGCGTGTGACCAATGCCCGCCGCGGCTCCCGCCGCATCTCCACTGGCCCCACCGATCGCGTCCCCCCCCCCATCCCCGGCCGCCCCCAACGGCACCAGGCGCCCCGCCGCCAGGCTCTCCTCCAGGTTCACCAGGCGCCCGGCGCGACAACAGGTGGCCAGGGCGCCGTCCACCTCCACGGCCACGCCGGCGGAGTCATAGCCCCGGTACTCCAGCACGCGCAGGCCTTCCACCAGGCCGCTGACCAGGCCCGTCTCCGACCCCAGGTCCCCGACGGCTCCCACTATTCCGCACATCTCGAATCCCCCTAGGCGTGCTCTTGGGCGCGGGCTTGAACGCGAGTCTGGAAATCCGCCAGCGTACGCCGCAGGCCATCTTCGAGGCCAACTCTCGGCTCCCAGCCGAGGGTCTTCTGGGCCTTGGTGATGTCCGGCTGGCGCACCTTGGGATCATCCTCGGGCAGGTCCCGGAACGTGATCTTGGAACCGGCCCCGGTGATCTCCACCACCTTGCGGGCGAACTCCAGGATGGTCATCTCCGTCGGGTTCCCCACATTCGTCGGCAGCACCTCGTCGGAGTTCAAGAGACGCCAGATGCCATCCACCAGATCGTCCACAAAACAGAAGGAGCGCGTCTGGCTGCCGTCGCCGAAGACAGTCAGGTCCTCGCCGCGCAGGGCCTGGGACATGAAGGCCGGCAGGGCGCGCCCGTCCTCCAGCCGCATGCGCGGACCGTAGGTATTGAAGATGCGCACGATGCGCGTTTCCACGCCGTGGAAACGGTGATAGGCCATGGTCATGGCCTCCGCAAAGCGCTTGGCCTCGTCATAGACACCGCGCGGCCCGACCGGGTTCACGTTGCCCCAGTAGTCCTCGCTCTGGGGGTGCACCAGGGGATCCCCGTAGCACTCGCTGGTGGAGGCCAATAGGAAACGGGCCCCCTTGGCCCGCGCCAGGCCCAGCGCCTTGTGCGTCCCGAGCGATCCGACCTTCAAGGTTTGGATCGGCAGCTCCAGGTAGTCGATGGGACTGGCCGGCGAAGCGAAGTGCAGGATGGCGTCCAGCTCCCCCACCACGTGGAGGTACTCGGTCACATCCCGGTGCTCGAAATGAAAGCGTGGGTCGGCGAAGAGGTGCTCGATGTTGTGCACCGCCCCGGTGATCAGGTTGTCCATGCAGATCACCTCATAGCCCTCCGCGAGAAAGCGCTCGCAGAGGTGGCTGCCGAGGAAACCGGCACCGCCGGTGATCAAAACGCGTTGTGTGTCCATGGCGAGCCTAGCGGGGCTCCGGAGCCTCCTCGGGAGTATTTGTGGTTTCCGGTTCTTCGACAACCTCGGGCTCTTCAACAACCTCGGGCTCTTCAACAACCTCAGGCTCGTCGACAACCTCGGGCTCGTCGACGACCTCGGGCGCGTCGACGACCTCGGGTACCTCTACGACTTCCGGCTCTTCCACCTCACTGAACTCATCCTCGTCAACGACGACGGGCTCTTCCACGGGCTCGGGTTCCTCAGCAGGTGCCGACGGCGCCTGGCCAATCTTGTCCAGGCCCGAGAGTAGCGCCCGCTCCCCTAGGCCCAACTGCAGGCGCAAGCCGGGTCCTTGAATCTCGTGCTCTCCGCGTCCCGTGAAGCTCGTCCCCTCTGGGGTTTCCTCCACATCCACCGCGCCGCGCACGGAGATGCTGAACTCCTCCCCTGGCAGATCGCGCAGGTCCGGGTCAGCAGGAATGGGCTCGGCGCCCATGGGCAGGATCGGAACATCGACCACGGACCCCGGGTCCAGGTTGATGAACGCGTCCCGGAAGCGCAGGGTGCCGTTGACCTTTGAGCGGTTCCTGATGCGCATCAACTCCACGCTGCGGCGCTCGATCACGAAAGGCCCGCCGAGGGCCTCAAGCAGGGCGCCGCCCATCAAGCGTGCCCCACCCTCACTGCCGAAGTTCAGCGTCAGGCGTTCGAGCTCCTTGAGCAGGAAGGCCGGCTCGCCACGACTGGGAGAGCCGACGACGACCGTGGTCTTCCCGTGCAGGAGAGCCGAGCCGCCGGATGCCCAGAGAATCTCAGCTCTTCCGCCGTGGCCGGAGAAGACCCAGGCTCCCGCATTGGCCCGGGTTTGCTTGGAATAGAAGGGCATGGGGTGCCCGAAGCTGGAGCCCGCCGGGCGCAACTGGACAGGATCCGCGTGGCGCATGACGACCACCTCCTCGGGGCCTGGCGGGTGCTGTTCCAAGCTGCCCCCCGGCAGCGGGGAGATGTCCGCCGGCATGGGTGTCAGAAGACGCTGGGTGTTCACGAAGCACCCCGACAGGCTCAAGAGCGCCAGGCAGGAGAGTTGGGAGAGGCTTGATTTCACCATGGCTTCTAAGGGTGAAGGTGGTGGAAGGTGGTGGAAGGTGGAGGACAGCGGAAGACAGCGGGGGGCAACAGGAGGTTCAAGCAACCGTCCGACCGTGACTCTAGCGGAGCGGGCCGGGGATCGAGGGGTGTGCCCCAAAGTAGCGCTCCACGAAGCCCGTATCATGGGTGCCGGTGCGAAAATCCGAGTGCCGCAGGATGCGCCGCAGCAGGGGAATAGTCGTCTTCGGCCCCTCGATCACGAACTCGTCCAGGGCTCGCAGCATGGTGCGGATGGCCCCCGAACGGTCGTTTCGGTGCACGAGAAGCTTGCCGATCATCGAGTCATAGTTCGGCGGAATCCGGTAGCCACTGTAGCAATGGCTGTCCACGCGCACGCCCGGCCCCCCCGGGGGCACAAATGCGTCCAGGCGCCCGGGGCTGGGCTGGAAGTCCTTGTCCGGATCTTCGGCGTTGATACGACACTCGATGGCGTGACCCCGCAGCTGGACGGCGCCCTGTCCGTAGCCCAGGCCCTCCCCGGCGGCCAGGCGCAGTTGCTCCTGGATGATATCGATGCCGGTCACAAGCTCCGTCACCGAGTGTTCCACCTGGATCCGGGCGTTGACCTCGATGAAGTAGTAGCGGTTCTCGGGATCGAGCAGGAACTCCACCGTGCCCGCGTTGTGATAGTTGGCGGCCTTGGCCATGCGCACGGCCGCCGCCCCCAGCTCCCCGCGCAACTCCGGCGTCAGGGCCGGCGAGGGAGACTCCTCGATCAACTTCTGATGGCGGCGCTGGATGGAGCAGTCGCGCTCCCCCAGGTGCACCACATCTCCGTTCCGATCGCCGAGGATCTGCACCTCCACATGGCGCGGGTTCTCAACGAAGCGCTCCAGGTAGACGGTCTCGTCGCCGAAGGCCGCCCCGGCCTCGGCCCGGGCCGCGTGGAATCCGTTTATCAAGGCCGGCTCGTTGTGGGCCACGCGCATGCCGCGCCCACCGCCCCCGGCCGCGGCCTTGACCATGATCGGATAACCGATCTCCGCGGCCACGCGCACGGCTTCGGCCTCATCGTCCACGGAGCCTTCCGAACCGGGCACCACGGGCACATCGGCGGCAATGGCCATCTCCCGCGCCCGGGCCTTGTGCCCCACGGCGGCGATGGTGGCCGGATCCGGCCCGATGAAGGTGATCTTGCAGGACTCGCAGACCTCCGCGAAGTGCGCGTTCTCCGCCAGGAACCCGTAGCCCGGATGGATGGCCTCCACATCCGCTATCTCCGCGGCGGCGATAATGGCCGGGATATCGAGATAGGAGCCGGCACTGGCCGCCGGACCGATGCAGATGGTCTCGTCCGCCTGGCGCAGATAGAGGGCATCGGCATCCGCCTCCGAGTAGACGGCCACGGTCTCGACACCGAGCTCGCGGCAGGCGCGGATCACCCGTTGGGCGATCTCGCCCCGGTTGGCCACCAGGACACGGCGGAACATCAGCGCTTCTTGATAAGGAAGAGGGGCTGCCCGAACTCGACGGGCTCGCTGTTGTCCACGAGCAGCTCGACGATTTCGCCGACGCTCTCGGCCTTGATCTCGTTCATGACCTTCATGGCCTCGATGATGCACAGCACCGTGTCCTCGCCGTAGGTATCCCCGGCGCTGACGAAGGTGTCCGCGTCCGGTGAGGGTGACGAGTAAAAGGTGCCGACCATGGGGCTCAGGAACTCTTCGACCCCGGCGGGCATTTCGCCGTCGTCACCGCCCTCGCCCGCTTCCCCGGCGGCCGACCCGGTAGCGGCGGTACCGACAGCATCAACAGCCCCGACAGCGCCTGGCATGGCGGGCATGGCCGGCGGGCCGCCCATCCACTGCACCACGGGCTGTGGCTGTTGAGCCAGGCCCTGGCCTTCCCCGGGTCCACGGCGCACATGGATGCGCAGGCCGGCCTCGGTGTCGTCAATCTCGAGTTCGCGCACATCCCCGCGGGACATCATGCGCAGGATCTTCTGGAGGAGTTTCAGGTCCATGGGTGTCTGTGACGGGCACGGGCCGGCGGGCACGGCCCTGTTCGGGTGAAGTCAGGCGCTTCAGGTGGAAGGAGACGGTGAGGAGTGTGTCAGCATGGGTCGGAGGCAGAGAGCAGGGCGGCCACCTGCAGGGCGTTGAGGGCCGCGCCCTTGCGCAGCTGGTCTCCCACGGCGAACAAGGATAGCGAGCGCGGGCCGGAGGATCCCCTGCGAATCCGGCCCACATGCACCAGATCGGTCCCGGCGCACTCCCGGGGCCGGGGTCCATGGGGGTCGTCGTCCACGCGCACCCCGGGGGCGGCCAGCAGGCACTCCCGGGCCGCGGCGGGGGAAATGCCCCGTTCCAGGGTGAGATGCAGGGCCAGGCTGTGGCAGCGCTCCACGGGCACGCGGGTGGTGCTGACCTCCAGGGGCAGCTCCCCACGGCCCAGGAGGTGGCGCAGCTCCCAGAGGACTTTTTCCTCCTCCCCGGAGGCCTCCCCGGGCCGGCAATCCCCCACGGCGGGGATCACATTGCGGTGCAGGACCGCCGGAAAGGGCCCCTCCCCGGTCCCCCGGCTGGGGCCCTCCTCCTCCTCCGCCGCCAGGGCCGCCAGGCCCGCCGCCCCGGCCCCGGAGGCCGCCTGCAGGCTGACCAGCGAGACCGCCGCCAGGCCCACGGCGCGTTCCAGGGGCGCCAGGACCACCGCCGCCAGGGCCGCGGTGCAGTTGGGCCCGGCCAGCAGCAGCGGCCGCCCGGCGCCCGGGCCGGCCAGCTTCAGCAGCTCCGCCCCGTTGGCCTCCGGCACGATCAGCGGCGCCCTGCGGCGGGCCGCGCTGGAGAGGTCTACCACCACCCGCGGCGGCCGCTCCTGGGCGGCCAGGGCCGCTGACCAGCGGGCGCTGATCTCCGGCGGGGTGCACAAAAAGACCAGGGAATCCTCCGCCGCCCGGGGCTTTGAGCCCCTTCCCAGACGCTCAATGGCGGCGGCGGGCTGGCCCCACTCCTCCAATAGCAACAGCAACTCGCGTCCCACTACGCCCCCGGCACCGACCACCGTCACGGGCCTCCCCAGGGGCCCCGGTCCGGCCAGGGGACAGGCCTCAGGCACCGCTCTGCGCCCGTGGCGAGGTCCACGTCCCGGACTTGCCACCGTGCTTCTCCAGCACCTCGACGGACTCCACGCGGATGCCCTTGTCCAGCCCCTTGGTCATGTCGTAGACGGTCAGGGCCGCCAGGGAGGCCCCCACCATGCTCTCCATTTCCACGCCCGTGCGGCCCCGGCAAGTGGTCCGGCAGCGGATCTCCAGCAGGTCCCTGGCCACCTCTTTAAAGGTGATCTCCACGTGGTCGAGGCCCAGGGGATGGCACATGGGAATCAGCTCCGCCGTGCGCTTGGCCCCCAGGATGCCCGCCGCCCGGGCCACCTCCTGGATGGGGCCCTTGGGTCCCCCAGCGGCCAGGGCGCTCCCCAGGAGGCCAGCGGGAAAGCGCACCAGGGCCCGGGCCACTGCCCCCCGCTGGCTCTCCGCCTTGGCGCCCACATCCACCATGCAGGCCTCCGCCTCCCCGGCCTCGGCCGTGCCCCGCAGGTGCGACAGGCGCGCATCGAGGTCATCCTCGGCGACCCGCCCCGGATCGGACCGGGCGGGCGGATGGGCTTCAGGGGAGCTCATGGGATTGTCGAGACGGGTGTCAGGATTGTGTTCAGGTGTTGTGCGCCTCCGGGCCCGGTTCCATTATGGCTCCGGGCCATCATCCGGGGCTGAACCCGCGTACACGATGGACCATCCTACCGCTTCTCGCCCGGGGATAGCCCCCGCAAACCGACCACCGCCCTACCATGCTCCACACAGCTGCCCTGGCCCTGTTGGCCGCCCTCCCCCTGTCCGCCCCCCACGCCTCCGCGGCCCGGGCCGGCGACCTGGAAGAGCTCCTGGCCGCGCGCCTTTCCGCCAGCGCGACCCTGGCCCCGGAAGAGCTCTGGGCCGCCGTGGACGCCCTGGCGGAGGTGGTGCCCCTGGAGCGCGGGGCGCATTTCGACGGCCTGGTGGACGCGGCCCTGGAGCGCGAGGAGCTGCTCCCGCCCGAGCGCCTGTTCCTGGTGGGCCTGCGCCTTTTGGGCGAGGATGCTGATCTCCTGCCGCTCTCGGAGCACCTGACGAGCATCCTGGACGGGGCCCGGGGCGGCCTCTCCTACGCCGCCTCCGCCGCCGAGCTGCTCGGCGGCGAGGCCTTCCGCCCCCTGGATCAGGACGGGCGGCGGGCCGCCGCCGAGGCGCTCCTGGCCGTGGCCGAGGACGGCTCCCGGGAACCCGCCCTGCGCGTGGCCTGTGCCACGGCCCTGCACCTGCACGGCACCGGTGCCCAGTTCTCCGCCGCCCGGCGCATCCTGCTCAACTTCCTCGAATCCTCCGCCGGGGACCTGCGCGCCCGGGGTGCCATCGCCCTGGCGCGTGTGGGCGACCTGGACAGCGCCCGGGGCGAGCTCCTGCGCCTGGCGAACCTCCCCGGCGCCGACGGACAGCTGGCCGCCGCCCTGCTCAAGCAAGAGGACATCCGACGCCTGTATGTGACCAAGCTGCGCGACAAGGAAGCCTGGTACCACGAGCGCCTGGAGAGCGAGAACCTGACCGGCGGCGGCACCGAGGCGCGCCGCCTGGAGACGGTCATGCAGCTCATCGAGCGCACGCACCTGGAGGGAGATACGGTGGACCGCGAGGAGCTGCTCTCCGCCGCCCTCTCCGGCATGTTGCACCACATGGACCGCCACTCGAGCTACATGTCCCCGAAGGTCTACAAGAAGTTCGAGCAGGACATCGAGGCCGAGTACGGCGGCATCGGCGCCTACGTGGGCGAGGACCCGGACAACGGCATGTTCACCATTCGCCGTCCGATCTATTCGGGCCCGGCCTACCTGGCGGGCCTGCGTTCCGATGACAAGATCGTGCGTATCGGCGACTGGCCCACCCTGGGCGAGCCCCTGGACGACATCATCAAGCGCCTCAAGGGCAAGCCGGGTACGAGCGTGCGCGTCTACGTCTGGCGCACGGGCCTGGCCAGCTCCCTGATCGAACGCCCCAGCGAGGACATGGCGGTGGAGATCGAGCGCGCCCAGATTACGACGCCGCCGGTCTACAGCGCCCTGCTACCCGGGGGTGTGGGCCTGGTGGAGCTGACCACCTTCAGCCGCGTGGCCTCCCAGGAGCTCGTGACCACCATCGCGGGTCTCGCCGAGCGCGGCATGACCAGCATGATCCTCGACCTGCGCAACAACTCCGGCGGCCTCTTGACGGAAGCCCGCGCGGTGGCCGACCTGTTCCTCAGCGAGGACCTGCGGGTGGTGTCCACTGAGAGCCGCGTGGAGGAGACGCGCCACCTCAAGACCCGCGGGCCGGCGCTGCTGCCGCCCTCCTTCCCCCTGGTCGTGCTCACCAACCGCTACTCCGCCTCCGCATCCGAGATCGTCTCCGGCGCCCTGCAGGACCACGGCCGCGCCACGCTCATCGGCCAACGCACCTACGGCAAGGGCTCAGTGCAGACCCTGCTCACGCTGCCCGGCGAGAAGGACGACCGCTATGAAGATCAAAACCAGAATCGGCGTCACGACGACTGGGAGCCGCTGGTGCGCGACTGGGACGAGGATGGCGAGTTCGACTTCGCCCCGCGCGTCAAGCTGACCATCGCCCGCTACCTGCTGCCCTCGGGCCGTTCGATCCACCGCGAGCTGGACGCTGACGGCGCGATCCTCTCCGAGGGCGGCGTGGATCCGGACCGGGAGGTCGCTCCCCGGCGCTGGAAACAGTGGAAGGCCGAGGAGGTGCTGCGCCTGGACGGCGAAGACCACGTGCGCGACTGGGTCGACGAGCACGTGGATCAGAACCGCGCCCTGTTCGAGAAGCTGGCAGAGGGCGACGGCGACGACACCAACCTCTACCCGGACTTCGACAAGTTCTACGCCGGTCTGGACACGGTCCTGCCCCGGGAAGACGTGCGCTTCCTGTTGCGGCGCGAGGTGCGCCGTCGCGTCCAGGACCTGCGCGGAGCGGCCTTCCCCCAGGGCAGCGACTTCCAGGAGGACTACCAGCTCCAGGCGGCCATCGACACGCTGCTCTCCGCCGGCGGCGCCTCCTGGCGCGAGATCCCCGAGTACGCCAGCACCTTCGACATCGACGAGTTCAGCGCCGTCGACCCCGTCGCCATCACCCAGGGCCCAGCCACCCAAACCGTCCAGATCAACGAAGGCCTGGCCCTGATCGACGAAGCCACCCGCACCGGCGGCACCCTCTCCGAGACGACCCTGGAACGCCTGCGCGCGATCCTGAACTCCCTGGCCAACTAGCGGGCGCCCCCCCGGCCGTTGCCGGCGCGGGCTTCAACCTGTCCAGCGGGCTCGAGGTCCCTTTCGTGCCCTAGGCCGCACCCCGGCAGGCCGCCCGCCCGGGCCAGGGCGCTCAAGACAGGTGGCAGGCGCAGTGGCGGCGTGTGTCGGCCGGGGAGCCCGCCCGGGCCCCAAGGGGAAGCAGGGGCGGGAGGTCCCGGCGGCACGCATCCCCGGGGACCTTTTCCGCGTGTGGGCAGCGCGGGTGGGCTAGGCCGTGCCGCGGCTATCGGCCCAGTCCTTGAGGGCCGGCAGCACCAGCTCGCGGGCGATGATGACGACGGCGGCGGTAATGGGCAGAGCCAGCAGCAGGCCGAACATCCCCAGGGCGGCGCCCCCCACCATGACCGAGACCAGCACCACCACCGGGTGCAGGCCGAGGGAGTCGCCGAGCACTTTCGGCACGAGCACATAGCCTTCGATGACCTCCGCCAGGCCGAAGACGATGCCGGCGCGCAGGAGGGCCGAGAGGAACTCGTACTCCACCAGCCCGAGCAGGAAGGCGGCGACAAAGCCGAGCAGCGGACCGACGAAGGGCACCAGCGAGAGGAAGCCGCCCCCCATGCCGAGCAGGAAGGCGTAGTCGATGCCGGCCGCCCACAGGCCGAGGGAAATCAAGGCGCCCTTCAACAGGCAGACGGTCATGCGCCCGCGGAAGAAGTTGGCCAGCACTTCACCGATCTGGGCGGCCACATGGCTCAAGCGGCTGCGCTCCTCCGCCGGGAGGTAGGTGCGTACGAAACGGTGAATGTGTTCCAACTCGAAGAGCAGGAAGTAGGTGTAGACCGGCAGCAGAATGAGCAGCACGCCCAGGGCCAGCAGAGATCCAAAGAGACGGCGCAGGATGCTCCAGGCGCCACCGGCTCCGGCCAGTGCAGCCTGGCCCGCGGCCTGGCCGGCCTCGCTCTGCTGTTCCTGGCTGAGGGCCTGCCAACCGGCGTTCAGCATGTCCGCCAGGCCGCCTGGAGATTTCGCTGCGTCGCCGGCGGCGGCCAGCTCGGACCCGGCTCCCGGGCTCGCCTGCTCCCCGTCCGGGCCGGCGCTGTCAGGCGGCAGGACCCAGCGCAGTGCTTCGCCATAGCGCTCGGTGAAGGCCTCCACGCGGCTCTCGATGCGTTCGGCCAGATCCTCGCGCGTGCTCAGGTCCGTCACCAACGTGCGCCCCTGGAGCACCACGGCCCCCGCCGCCAGGGTCAGCAGCAGACCCCCTGCTATGAAGATCAGGTTGACCGCCGTGCGCCGCCGCCAGCCGCGCTTTTCGAGGCGCAGCACCAGGGGATGCACGATGTAGGCGCACAGGTAACCGAGGATGAGCGGGTTCAAGACCGCGCGCACCTGCCAGGCAAAGGCGACAACGCAGATTCCGATCAGGACCAGCACCGCGTTGCGCACGGCGGGAGAGAGGCGCTGGAGCATCAGCCCTGCTCCTCGGACTCATCCCCGGCCTCGGGTGCATCCCCAGGTGCATCACCGGAAGCGTCCCCGGTCTCGTCATCCCCGTCTCCATCGGACGCTCCGTCATCTTCAACGGGGTGTTTCGGAAACTGAAAAACGGGCGGGCCACAGGCGGGATCGTCCCCGCTGACAACTCCGGGCCAGGCGGTTTCCTGAGCCGGATCCGGGCTGGCCTCTGCGGCCTGGCAGGGCGGCGTCTCGTCCACCTCCGGCACCGCTTCCAGGTCATCTGGCAGCACGGGCTCGTAGCCCAGCACAAAGGCCTCGTCCAGCTCGAAGCCGCCCTTGAAATCCTCGACCCGGTCATCGTCCTGGCGATGCAACAGGCCGGCGTCCACCAGCAGGAAGACCATGCGTCCCCAATCCATGGTGTTACGAATCCCCCAGGTGCGCCAGACCTGAGCCCCCAGGGGGCCGAAGAGTTCCTGGCCGTGCTGCTTGAGACCGAGCAGGAGCTCCTGACCGGACACGTGGCGCCCGCCCTCTTCCTCCGACTCCGCCCGCCCGTGGATGCGCACGGAACACTCCAGGGCCTCGTATAGAAATTGGAAGGCCTCCGGTTGAAAGCGTCCATCGGAGAGCGCCAGGGCACGCAGGGGATCCTTCACGCGCCGTCCCTCGCCGCCCAGCCACCGCTGCCCGGTGCCGTCAGGCAGCCGGCGTCGAGCTCGCGCCGGTGAAGGGCCGTCAGGGCCCGGTCCAGAATTGCATCGGTGTTCATGTTGGCCCCCACATCCTGCAGGGCGAGGAGCAACTGATCCACCTGCCAGTGGCGCAATCGCTGCGACGCCGGCCGCACGGCTGCCAGGGCAGCCCCGTGGACGGTCCCGTGTCCCCCGGCGAGCAGCAGCTCGCGCAGGAGTTCGAGCCCCACCTCCAGCACCGCCCGCAGCCTCTCCCGGGCCTGGGCCGTGGCTGTCTTGCCGCCGAAGTCCCCCTCCAACTCCCGCAGGCAACGACCACTCTCGGCGGGCTCTGCCTCACCGGCCAAAAGCGCCGCCAGATGCCCGCGCACGGTGAGCATGTCCCGGGCCACGAGTTCGAGCACGCGCCCGGGCGCTCCGCGCCCCCAGCTCATGAGCTCAGCGCGTCGCTCCCCGCCCGCGGCCAGATCCCCCAGGATCGCTTCCATCTCGTCCTGCGCAAGAGGCGCGCAGCTGAGCGCCACGCACCTGCTGCGCACGGTCTCCAGCAACTGCCGCGGGCGACTGGTGACAAGCGCCAACACAACGCGCGCCGCCGGCTCTTCCAGGGTCTTGAGCAGCGCATTCTGCGCCGCGGCGTTCATCAGCTCCGCGTCCCGCACAATGACCACGCGATAGCCACCCTCGCCGGCCTTGAGCGACAAAAAGCCGCCCACGGTGGGGCCCGGGCTGTCGTCGCGTTCGGCGATGCGGTTCAGCTTCAGGCTCTCCTCGCCAGCGGCACGTGGATCGAGGACCAGCACGTCAGGGTGGGTGCCCGCCAGGAAGCGCTTGCAGGGCCCGCAGAGTCCGCAGGCCCGGAGCGCGTCCCCGGTGTGTTCCCCTGTGTGTTCACCGGCGCGCTCCCCGGTGCGTTCACCGGTGCACAGCAGGCCCGCCGCCAGATGGCGCGCGGCCAGAAACTTGCCCACGCCCTCCGGTCCCTCCAGGCACAAGGCATGGGGCAGGCGCCCTTCGTGCGCGGCCCGCAGCAGCCCCTCGACCACGCCCCCATGTCCGCGCAGCTCCGTCAACTGCTCAGCGGACACGGCAGACCTCCGCCCAGACGAGCTCGGCCACTTCGTCCGCCCCGCCGTCGCCGGGCACTAGCACCGCACGCTCCTCCCGATCCCGGGCGTATTCCCGATAGCCATCCACCACGCGTGCGAGATAGGCTTCCCCCCGGGACTCGATGCGGTCGTCCCCGTTCCCCGCCGCCACGCGCCGCCGGGCGGCCTCCTGGGGCGAGAGATCCAGAATCAGTTCCAAATCGGGCCGCGGCTCCCCGGCCCAGGTGCGCAGCAGGCCGAGCACATCATCCCGAGCTTCCCCCTCGGCCGTCCGGGATGCCGCCCGGGCGGCATCCCCAGGCCCCCCACCTGCTCCCTGCCCGCCGACAGCCCCCCCGGGAACCACGGCCTCACAGCTGGCGTACATCTGATAGGCGAAGGTCGAAGCGTGAAAGCGTTCGCAGACCACATGGCGCCCCTCCGCCAGAGCCGGCGCCACCAGGGCATCGAGGGTCTGCCTCCGGCAAGCGGCGAACAACAGGGCCTCCGCCGCCGGCCCGATCACCAGGTCCGTCTCCAGCAGGAGCCCCCGCACGCGCTCCCCGAGCGGTGTGCTCCCGGGCTCCCTGATGTGCAGGGCCGGCCCGGCCCCCGCAGCCCGGGCCAGGCGCTCCACCAGGCGCCGCGCCTGGGTGCTCTTGCCGCAGCCGTCAACCCCGTCGAGGACGATGAAGAGGCCCTGCCCATCGAGAGATCCGCTCACCTCACCCAGCATACGGAGTCGCCCAGCCTGCTGCAGTCAGGCAGCAGGGATTTACCGCACACACGCGCTCCCCGCCCTTGCGAGAGAGGGGTGACCGGGAAGCGCGGGCGCATCGAACCCGATCGGGCGCAACGCAGGGGTGTCCGCGGAGAGGCTCCGAGACTCCGCGGAAAACCGCCGTCAGGCATGGCCCTTCCAAGGGCATCGAACCCGGCGTGGACGATGGCGAGGCCGCGCGCGGTTCCGGCTTCAGCCACGGCAGTCTCCGCTCGGGATCTCATTCACGGGGCCGTGTCACCCGGCGGACGGCTCGGGGAGCACAGTCCGCCGCCCCCGGACCGACGCCCGCCTCCCCCGCTGCTCAACCGCCCCCGTCCACGAGCCCACGACAGCTCTCCCGGGCCACGCGCCAGCGCTCGCGCTCCCCGTCGGACATGGGGCCCGGGCCCTCGCTGTCCAACTCCGGCGGGACGAGCGGGCCGACCGTGAACTCGCGCAGGGCTTCGTCAAAGCGCTTCAGTTCCACCAGCGCCTGGCCCCACTCGTAGTGCAGGGAACGCACAAAGGGATCGACCTCGTTGGCCAGACGCCAGCTCTCCGCCGCGGGCCCGTGGCGCCCGGCGGCCTGGTGCCAGCTAGCCACCTCCACAAGGAGGTCGAAGGAGCCGCCGTTGTGGGCCAGCCAACGTTCCTGGGCGGCGCGGGCCGCGTCCTTCTCGCCTGCTCCGTCGCGTTCGAGCCGAAGCTGAGCCGCGAGCAGCTCCGGCGCCAGGGGCATCTCAGGGTAGCCGGGGAAACACGTCTCCGCCGCCGCCCAGCTCGCCAGGGCCCGCTCCAACTCGCCCGCGTCACGCTGGAGGATGCCGAGGGTGACCAGGGAGCGGAACTCGCCGCCCCCCCCGGGCGCGCCTGCCGGCGCGTCGAGTACAGGCGCGCCGGTTGCCGCAGCGTCGAGTACAGGCGCGTCAGCTGCCGCAGCGTCGGAAAAAAGAAAAGCACTGGCCCGCTCGAGCAGCTCGCGGGCCTCTTCCCGATTGCCACGGGAGAGGGCGACCTCCGCTCGCAGGCGCAGGGCGCGGAGCGGAACATCGCCTGCGGCCGCAGGCTGCTTCCCCGCGGGCTGTCCGGCGCCGGCCAGGATGCGCAGGGCCTCCTCCGCATCCACCGCCCGTCCGTCCTGCCAGGCGGCCCAGGCCTGGGTGCACCAGGCGTCCCGCCAGGCCGCAAGCTCGGCGCCGACACGGGGCGGCGCCCGGCGCGCCAGGGAGAGACGGCGCGTGGCAACGCCCTGGGCATCCCAACGCGGCTCGATGGAGATGTCCGCCAACTCCTCATCCACATGTCGAGCAAAGGCCGCGTCGAGCTCTTCGGCGCTGATGCCAAAGACCTCATCCAGGGCGTCGTCCAGATCCAGGCCGCGGTCGAAGGCTTCCAGGAAAGCCACCATGCTCGGGAAGCCGTGTTCGCGGATCAGGAGCTCGCACAGGAGGCCGCCCTGGTAGTAACCGAAGAGGATGCGCGGCCCGCGGAAGGCGCGGTTCAACTCGCGCACGGGGATCAGTTGACCGTTGGCCCGGGCGTCCACCAGATCCCGGCGCATGTTGCGCGTCCAGGCCGGGTTCATGCGCACCTCCTCCCAGGTGGCCAGGCCCTCGGTGATCCAGCGCGGGCAACGGTTGTGGGAAAGGCCCAGGTGAATCACATGGGTGAACTCGTGGAAGGAGGTGCGCGCCCATGAGAAGGTGCCGCGCATCTTCGCCAGGGGGGAAACGGCGGTGACCACCGCGCCGAAGCAGACGCCCAGGGCCGGGAAACCCTCGAACCCCACCGAGCGCACGGAGAAGCGCCGGTGCTCCCGGAAGACCTCGATCAGAACCGGTCCCGGCGTGTGTCCATAGCGCCGGGCCAGGTCTTCCCGCGCCCGGGCGTAGTGGGGCACCAGGTAGACCTCGAGCACCGCCGCCGCGTCCGGCCGCCAACGAAAGGTGTGCTCACCGGCCCGGTGCGTGACGAGGTCGCGCTCCATGGCTTCGAGCACGCGCGCCAGGTTCTCGCGCCTGGCGTCCTGGCGCCCACCCGCCGCCCGGTGGCTGTTGTCCAGGGCCGCCCGCGCCTCGGCCTCGCGCCCCAGGTTTGCCAGAGCCCGGCCCAGCTGCGCCCAGGCCAGGTGGTCGCTGCGATCCGCGGCGATGGCCGCCTCCAGGTGTGGCAGCGCTTCCTCAAAACGGTATAGCTCTAGCAGGAGCCGTCCCACCGTGCGGCGCGGCGCCGAGTTCGCCGCGTCCATCGCGGCAAGCTCCGCCAGTATTTCCTCCGCTGCTTCCCGCTGCTGTTCGATGGCCAAGAGGGCCGCTTCGAGCGTGCGCACTCCACGGCGCTGGGGCGCCAACTCCACCAGCCGCGCCAGGTTCCGCCGGGCGGCCAACAGCCGCCCGTCCGCCAGGTCCGCCTCCACGGAGGCCAGCAGCCCCGCCACATGCTCAGGGTGGGCGGCAAACAGAGCCGCCAAGAACTCCTGGGGGCTGTGCCGCCGCCGCTGGCGGTTGTAACGATGGAGACGGAAGCGCCCGAGCAGTGCTCCGGCATGCGTCGGGTTGTGCTCCAGGGCTTCCCGGTAGAGTTCATCCGGCGAGCGTCGCGCAGCCCGCTCCACCTCGCGATCCGCCTCGAAGTAGATGTCTCCCAGGGCCACAAGCAGGTCCGGCTCATCGGCCCCGTCCGTTCCAGCGGAAGCTCCCCCGCCGCCGCCCGGTGAACTCGTCCTGTCCAGTGCGGCGACCAGCGTGGACGATGCGCGCTCGAGGCGTCCGAGCCAGGCCTCGCAACGGGCCCGGGCCAGGGCCCAGCGCCAGGCCAGGCCTCCGCCGGGGTCCGCTCCGCTCCCGGCGGCGGGTTCACGGCTCGCCGCCGCGCCCAGTTCCATGACCCGCCGGGCCGCCTCACGCCCCTGCCCCTGCGCCAGGGCCAGGCCCAGGGCCCAGGAGTCCCGCGGGTCTCCGGCCCCGTCGAGCCGCACACCGTCGAGTACTTCCAGGGCCTCTCCCACCCGCCCGAGTTCCGTCAACATGCCCGCAAGTTCGCGGGCGCAGGCCCGCCGCAGGTCCGCCGGCGAGTGCCCAGCCTCCCCCGCATCCGCCAGTGCCCGCCTGCCGTCCGCCAAGGCCCCGGCCACCTCCCCCCGCTGCCAACGCACCCGGGCCAGGAGCATCCTGCTGGCCGCATCTCCGGGCTCGTCCCCCACCAGCTCGCGCAGAACCCTGAGAGCCCCGCGCGGCTCTCCCCGCCGGCTGAGCAGGTCCGCCTGCCGCCGCTCGTCGGCCAGCAACTCTTCCAACTCCTGCTGCGAGTCGTCCTGGCGGAGAGGCCCCGGAGCTGCGGCCGAGCCCCCCGGCGCGAGCAGCATGAGGACCAGCGCGAGGCTCCGCATGGGTATGACCATCGGCTCACCATAGCGTTCCACCGATTCCACTGTAACGGGTGGCCGTTCTCTTCTCCCCCCACCCCCCCACCCCCCGTTGTGCCAGAGCAGGCAGGCGACACCGGAGTAGGGAGGACCTGCTGACCCCGTTGGATCTTGGAGCCGGTGTCGATTCCACCTTTCGCATACCACGGCCTCCCCCTGGGGAGTAGGTTCTGCTGCCAGATGAACGACACGCCCCCCCTGCCTCCCCACGAGCAACCCGCCCCCTCGACAGAGGGCCTGTCTCCGGCTCGCCGGACAGAATACTGGCGGCGCAACCTGCGCCTGGTCTGCGGCCTGCTGCTCATATGGGCCGGTGTCTCCTTCGGCTGCGGGGTCCTCCTGCACCGCTGGTTGGACCACTGGCAGCTCCCTGGAACGGCCTTCCCCCTTGGCTTCTGGTTCGCCCAGCAGGGAGCCATGCTGGTGTTCATCGGCCTGGTCTTCTACTACGCCCACCGCATGAACCGTCTCGATCGCGAGTACGGGGTGGAGGAAGACTGACCCTTGGGCGTCCAGGCCTGGACTTTCCTCCTCATCGGCCTCTCCTTCGCGCTCTACATCGGCGTGGCGATCTGGAGCCGGGCGGGGACGACCCGCGACTTCTACGTGGCCGGCGCGGGTGTCCCGCCGGTCGCAAACGGGATGGCCACTGCGGCGGACTGGATGAGCGCAGCCTCCTTCATCTCCATGGCCGGCGCCATCTCCTTCCTCGGCTACGACGGATCGGTCTACCTGATGGGCTGGACCGGCGGCTATGTACTGCTCGCCCTGCTGCTCGCTCCCTACCTGCGCAAGTTCGGCAAGTTCACGATCCCCGACTTCGTCGGCGACCGCTACGAGTCCTCCACAGCCCGGGTCGTCGCCGTCCTGTGCGCCATCTTCATCTCCTTCACCTATGTGGCCGGACAGATGCAGGGCGTGGGCATCGTCCTCTCCCGCTTCCTGGAGGTCCCCACGGCCACCGGTGTGTTGATTGGCATGGGCATCGTGTTCTTCTACGCCGTCCTGGGAGGCATGAAGGGCATCACCTATACCCAGGTGGCACAGTACTGCGTACTGATCTTCGCCTACCTGGTTCCGGCCATCTTCCTGTCCATCCAGATGGTGGGCACACCCCTGCCACAGTTGGGCCTCGGTGGACAGCTCGCCGACGGCACGCCCCTGCTCGCGAAGCTCAACAGCCTGCATAGCGAACTGGGTTTCGCCTCCTACACGGATGGTTCGCGCGCCATGACCGACGTGCTGTTCATCACCGCCGCCCTCATGGTCGGCACCGCCGGGCTGCCCCATGTCATCGTGCGCTTCTACACCGTGCCCAAGGTCCGGGACGCCCGCCGCAGCGTCGGCTGGGCGCTGGTCTTCATCGCCCTGCTCTATACGGCAGCTCCCGCCGTGGGCGCCTTCGCCCGCACCAACCTTCTAATGACGGTCAGCGAGCAACCCTACGCCGAGATGCCCGAGTGGTTCAGCAAGTGGGAGACCACCGGACTCGTCAAGTTTGAAGACCACAACGGAGACGGCTTGATCCAGTATGTCGGCCAGGAGTCAGACCTTGAGAACGAGCTCACGGTCCATAAGGACATCATGGTGCTGGCCAACCCGGAGATCGCAGGCCTGCCGGACTGGGTGGTGGCCCTGGTGGCCGCAGGTGGGCTGGCAGCTGCACTCTCCACGGCCGCTGGCCTCTTGCTGGTGGTCTCCAGTGCGGTCAGTCACGACCTGCTCAAGCGCACATTCAGACCGGCCATCTCAGAACGCGAGGAACTGCTGGCGGCACGCATCAGTGCGGGCCTGGCGGTGTGCGTCGCCGGCTGGTTCGGCGTCCACCCACCCGGTTTTGTGGCAGAGGTGGTGGCCTTCGCCTTCGGCCTGGCGGCCTCCTCCTTCTTCCCGGTGCTCATTCTGGGAATCTTCAGCACGCGCATGAACCGCGCCGGCGCCATCTCAGGCATGGTCTGCGGGATCGCGTTCACGGCGGGCTACATCCTGTGGTTCAAGTTCCTGCACCCGGAACTGTCCGACCCGGAACACTGGTGGCTCGGCATTTCCCCGGAAGGCATCGGCACCGTGGGGATGCTCATCAACTTCGCGGTCGCCGCCCTCGTCCACAGGTTTGCCCCCCCGCCTTCGCGCGCCATTCAACAGCTGGTGGAGGATATCCGTGTGCCCCGGGACTCCTCAGGTGGCAGCGCGCCCACCGGGGGCCGGGCCCATTGACATAAATCTGAAGGTGGCGCATCCTGGGTGACTCAGGGTGCGCCTGGCCGCCCCCTCAGCCACGGACCCCAACCATGTTACAGCACGCCACGGGAATCACGCTTCTCGTCATCCTACAGGCCACAGCCCTGGGCCAGGTGGCGGAACACTGGGAGCGTTCGCTTGACGGACAGAGATCCAAGGCTGTCGAGGTCCTTCCCAACGGCCATTCCCTGATAGCCGGAGAGACCACACACCTGGGCGCCGGTGGCCGGAACCTCTTCCTGCGGCGCTACGATGTCCAGGGCCTGCTGCTGTGGGAAGTCGTCTACGACGGCCCCCTGAGCCAGCACGAGTACTTCACTGACCTCGCTGTTGCCGCCAACGGACAGACCTACGTCTGTGGCTACAACACGGGCCAGGGTGGCCCCCAACTCGTCCTGCTGGCAGCGGATCCCGGCGGGTCCATCCTGTGGGTGGTCGAGCGTCCCTTGCTGATGCCCAACTTTTTCCGGCCCCACATCGCAGTCGACGACGCATCTGCGGTAACCGTGAACGGGGACCTCAGCGGCGAATCCTGGATCGGTCGCTTCGCCGCTGACGGAACCCTGCTCTGGGAGGACACATTGAACGTCTTCGCCGGCATGCAGTCCGGGGCCTCGGACATCGCCGTGGCGCCGGATGGGACCAGCTTCCTGGCGGGCCACGCTTTTGGTTGGCCCCCGGAGTATTTCCTGGCAGCCTACGACTCGGCCGGCAGCCACCTCTGGACGCGCATCAACTCGGGTTCCATCGGCAGCCTGTTCCCCCCCGCCTACGCGGCCGCAGATGAGTTTGGCAATGGCTTTCTGGTAGGCAACAGCGAGTCCACCTGCGGCGTGTACGAGTTCCTCGCCGAAAAGTTCCGGCCCGACGGCACGACGGTCTGGAACACCATCTTCCCCGGGAACTCGTGCAGCAACACGACCATGATCGACCTGGCCGTAGCTGCGGGCGGTGACCTGATCCTGGCTGGCCACGGCCCCGACTACCCCGCCACCAGCTCCATCGATCTCATCACCATGCGCATCGGCGGCAGAACTGGCCAGATTTCCTGGATCAGACGGTTCGCCGGCACGGGCGACAATGTGGATCTCTGCCATGGTCTCGCCCTGGATGACGCTGGCAACATCTACATCACGGGCAACACGAACGAAGTCTCCGTTGCTCGCGACATCACAACCATGGCCTACGACGGGGACGGGGGGCTGCTCTGGAGCGCGACGCGCACCGAGAACCTGATCGCCCCGGCCCTGGGCGTGGGTTCCTCCGGCGGCGTGGTCGTGGCCACCGACAGCCTGCTCGTGCGCTACCACGCACAGATCGGCGCCGGAACCTGCGCGGCGAACGCCAACTCCACCGGCTTCCCGGCCGCCATAGAAGCCTACGGCAGCGAGGCCCTCCTCGTGGGAGACCTGCGCCTGGTGGCGAGCCCGGTACCAGATGCCATGGGCCTGTTCTTCCACGGTCCCAGCCAGACACAGTTGCCCTTCGGCAACGGCTTCCTGTGCGTGACCGGCGGCATTGTCAGACTGGGACCTCCCGCAGTCGCATCACAGGGCCTTGCCCTGCGCGACGTGGACACCGGGGGCCTTGCCGCAAGCAGCACGCACTTCCAGTACTGGTTCCGGGACACAAACGGCGGCGGAGCCTTCCACAGCACTTCAGACGCGGTGAGCATTCTCTTGCAGTAAGCCTCAATCCGGGCCCCGGTGGCTTCAGAATCAAGCCGCGCATCCCGATAAGAGAGGCTGATCAGCGCGCCCAACCCGCCTCAGAGTTGTAACTGGGCAGATTGGGGGACGCGTGCTAGGCTCCCCAAAGAGGTATCTCATGAAAAAGCAGAGCAACGACAATCAAGGCAAGACTCACGACCCCGTGCAGCAAACGGGCAAGAGCAGTAGCAGTGCACCCGGTGGGGATGACGGTCACACGCAACCGGACGAACTGGGAGAGGCCCCCCCGGAACCTGCGCCTCGGAAGATCAGCAAAGTGGACGGGGCTGAGAAGCCCAACATCTACCCCCTCTTCTAGGAGGCTTCCTGGGGGAGCGTCGAGCGCAGGCCAGCCCAGACTCGCTGCCAGCAGGCGTCTACTGCTTCGCGCCCATCACGCGCCAGAATCTCGTCCAGGTAGATCTGGATTGCTTCCAGCGCCCGGGCTGAGTGCCCCGCAGACACGTTGTCGGCGCCGTTGTGGAGATCGACAAAGGTCGTACTGATCCCATAGTGGCGCATGATGTCCCGCGCACCCATGTAACTCGCCCCGAGACCCGCGAGTTCAACGGCGAGATTCATTCCCAGGATCTCTGGCATGTAGCGGCGGGGAAAGAGGGACAGTCCGAGCCAGATCACGGGCACATCGAATGCGGAGCTGTCAATGCCAGTCCAATTCGCGAACTCCCGTGAGGTGAAGTCCGGTAGGTCTACGCCCATTTCAGCGAGCAGCGCGCGGAAGATGTTTGCATGGTGCGCCTCCGAATCGCCGCCGCCGATTTCCTCGTAGAAGATACCGAATAGCTTTCGCCCGATGGCGGTGTGGATCACGCCGGGGCCGAGGTGCCCCTGCAGCCAGGACCCATCGACGAAGAGCAAGGGCGCCACCTGCGTCGTGGCCAGGATGAACGACTCCTTCGATTGGGAAGGCTCGCCCGCCAGTGGCTGGTACTGTTCGACCTGCGCGCGGTGCTTCGTGAACACCCACTCTTCCAGGGCACGTGGGTCGTAGCTGAGCGAGGGAATCGGGCGTTCCCCGTTTTCCATGTCACTGCCTGCGACAGCGAGCCACGTCCTCACGTGCTCTGCCACGCGCGGGCGGACCTCGGGAAAGGTCTCAATGTTGACCAGTTGATGATAGAGGGAGCGCGTAGAGAGAGCGTCGTCGTGTTGCGCATCACATTCCAGGCGGTCCGGGTGCGGCCATGCAAGCGAGGTCGAGTTGGTGCTCTGCCCGTTGGCAGCGCCCCCGACCAGGCCACCAGGAACAGCCTTCTCTTGGCTGGTCACCTCGTCACCATCGGATGCGCTTGGCGGAGACAGGCTTCGGATCCACTCCCGAACCACCCCCATTTCAGTCGCTGTGAAGACGAGCGGCATCGGGCCACCCGGCTGGACCAACTCCTTCAGGAAGAGGCTCGCATCCGGATCCCCGGGCACGATGAAAGCGGAGTGCTCCAGAAAGTCGAGGATTTTTTCCCCGTCGAAGCTGTCTACTTCCAGCCAGCCATCCAGACACGCTGATTTGGATCCAAGGTGGTAGCCGTGGGCATGTGGACTCTTGCTGCTGATCAACTCGACCATTGCCTGTCGAGGATCCCCGGCGCCGTTCCGCTCGGAGGCCTCTGCTGCCTCGATCAACCTCGACCAAGCGGCAGCTCCCATTGCGGCTCCGAGCCGGACCCTCTCCCAGCACTCCTGGCGTGAGGCTTCCTCCGTGGAGCCGAGCAACTCGTGCACAGCCTCAAGGGCGAGGGTACGCCCCCCCTCCGCATGGTCCGACTCCCAGGAGAGATCAACACCGAGGGGAGCCCCATGAAGTCCACAGGCCTCCCGAACGAGCTTGACGCCCAGACTCGTAATCTCGAGGGAGTGCATGGCCAGCGTCAACCCGACAGTTTCCGGGAGGAAGAAGCGCTTGAACAGCCCCAGGCTGAGCAAGAGCAGTGGCAACTCGAGTGCACCGTCCGCCAGGTCACGGTGCTCGGCAAAGTCCCTGGCTGTCACTGGCCCCAGGGGATCTCCAATGTGTTCGAACAGCGCCTGGAAGGCTGCCCCATGGTGCCGACTTGGATGGCAGTAGGCCTGCACAGCATGTTCATACAGACTCGTCAGCCGGGCGCCGATCGCCGTGTGGCTCATGGGAACGGTCAACGCCCCCTGGAGCCAGCAGCCGTCGACCAGGACAGTGGGGGCAAGCTGGCGGGCAAGGTGCAGGGTGCGCGCGGCTGCATCCCCTGTGCTGCATGCTTCCTGCGGCGACGGGTTCTGTCGCGCCAGGACGCGCAACGCCTCAACGACGCCATCCAGGGTCTCGGCCTCTCCACCCCCCGCAGACATCAATACTCCCGGAAGATTCTCAGCCTTGCGCCTGTGTCCCTCGACGATTTCCCGGGCCAGGGAGCAGGCCTCCGGGAACTCATCGCCGCTGAGCAGGATGTGAAAGGCAAGGCGTGGCCCGATTCGTGCAGGTGAGGCAGCGGCTCCGAAGTGAGTTTGTTCTGACAAGGTCATCATGCTAGCCACAGATACTAAAAGAAGATTCGTGCTTGAGGAGCAGTTTCCCAATAGATAGTACAGGGTACCATTCACTCACCGGCACATCACCAGACCAGGCGCCATGACCCCCTCCCGAGCAGGAGCAACACCTCCCCCCAGCCCCACGCCCGAGCCTGACCGGCCCTGGAAGACACTGAGACTCTGGGAACGATTCGGTCCACGGCATCTGCTGCGCAAGCTCTCCATCTCCGTCCTTGGTCCCCGGGATCCCAAGCCTCGCAAGAGCGACGCCAACAACTACCCGCTCCATTGACTCGGATCCCGTGAGCCAGGCCCCTCGACTGCGACCATACTCGGGGCATCGTCTCGACCGTCTCCGCAACATCGGACGAGCCTGGTCACAAACAGACCAGAGCTCGGATGAGTCTGGGCTGTGCAGTTACGACTTCAACAGCCTCGGATTTCGTGGCCCTGAATTCGATGAACAGGCGAAGTTCACGGTCTTTGTCTTCGGCGAAAGCGATGCCTTCGGAATCTGTGTCGATCGGGAAGAAAGTTGGGCCTACCTGGTTGCCATGGAGCAGGCCCGGATCCGGGGGGTGAGCGAAGATGCCGTCTGCATTATGAACTTCGCCGAGGGGGGGGCTTCCAACACTTCCATTGTGCGCAGCGTCCTGACCCAGTGCAGCGTAGTGCGGCCGGATCTGGTCCTCGTCAACTTCGCCCAGCATGGACGGACGGAAGGCTATGCAATGGGGCGCATGTTCCCCATCGGACCCTGGCACGAAGAAGTGACGCCGAATCAGGCACTCAGGGAGGCACCGGACGAGGACGGCCTGCGGGAGAGAATCGTGGATCAGGTTGAACGAGGCAAGGCCTTCCTACGGTTCTGTGACCTTGATCAGGGTATCTACGAAAGCCTGCGCGACATCCTGCTCGTACAGGAGACCCTGGCTCGAGAAGGTCTTGACGCCCTGGCCATCATCCGCGATCCGGAGCATTTCAACCGCGCAGAGATAGTCGGTGACCCTGCGCTGGGCCCGCTCATCTCCCGCCTCGACCGCTGCTTCTTCGCCGTCCACATATCACCGCTAGAGTTGCTCAGCAAAGTCGATTGGCTCGACGATGGTTTCCACTACGGACCCAGAACTCACCGGGCCGTCGCAAAACAGGCCTTGTTGCACCTGAAGGTGATGGCGGAGAAGAGCGAAGAAACTCCGCCGCCGGTGATTGATGCTGCCGCTGCCGAGGTCGGAGCGAAGGTGCGGGCGTTCTACTCACAGATACCGGAGGACTTCCCTGGGACCCTGAAAGAACAGGTCGCTTCCATCCGCGGCCCAAGCCTCCAGCAGGTCTATCCGGACCTTCACGCCTACCTGCGTGAGCGCAGCCACCACAACCTCCTGGCCATGGATGTGGGTTGCGGAAGCGGCTGGTTGACCCACGGGCTGGCCCTGCACTACGGCCTGCGTGTCGACGCACTCGATTTCACACCCGAGCCCCTCGAGCAGGCCCGCGCCCTGGCTCCGCTGCTCGGCACCGTCCCCCTGGTTCGGTTTCGCGAGGGCGACCTGCTAAACCTGCGCCCCCCTCCCCTCTACGATCTGATTACCTGCCTGGGAGTTCTCCACCACACAGCCGATCCCATACGTGCCTTGGAGCGCCTCGTGCGCATGCTCGCTCCGGGCGGTCACATCTACCTGGGCCTCTACCATGCGCCTGGACGACGTGTGTTCCTCGATGAGATGCAGCGCACCATAGAAGCCGGTGGCGAGGAAGAGGCCTTCAAGCGCTACAGAAAGTTGCGCTTCATCCACTCCAAGGATGAGCACGTGGCGCGTTTCTGGTTCCGTGACCAGGTCCTCCATCCCCATGAGAGCCAGCACACGCTGGAAGAGGTCTGTGGCTGGTTCGATGCCCTGGGGTTGACGCTCGCCAGTACAAGCATCGGCTTCTTCCCCTGGGTCCAGGAACGGAAGCGCCTCTTCGACCTGGAGCCCCTCTACGAGGAACGTGCCCGCAAGGCCTTTTTCGATGAGAACCGCTACTTCCCTGGTTTCTTCACCGTGTTTGGGCGCCGGGCCCACTGAGGCCGGACAGCGCGCGGACGGCCAGGAAGGTGAAGAAGCCAGGGAAGAACCGCCCCTCTTCACAGTTGGCCTTACGGGAAAGTTCGGCGAACTCCAACTCGAGCTCAAACAGCTCAGTCACATCGCCGAACGGTGCGAACCGGTTGACGCTGGTGCTCCTCAAGCTGAGGTCGGTCGCGGCCAACCATCCGCAAGTTTCACGCAAGGTGTGCAGGGTCTCATGGGGATGGATGACTTGGTCACGGAACCAGGAACGCGCCATGGTCTCGTCGGCGGCATGCAGGCCGTCCAAATCCCTGTACCTGCGAAACGCCGCCTCTTCACCCTCACTCTCGATGATCGCATGGAACATGTCGAGGAAGACCCGCCGGCCCGGTTCGTGGTACAGACCTATGTAGATGTACTTCCCCTCACCAACAAACTGCCGTACGTGGTGGAAGGCCTCCTCACAGCGGCCTGTGACGTGCAGCACACCGAGGCTGATCACCAGGTCCACCGGAGCACCATGCTCGTACTCAAAGAGGTCGCATTCGATGAACTCGGCCTGCCCGGCAGTGCCAAGAGCGCCCGCCACCTCCCTGGCACGCTCCACCGCCTGGCCACAGAAATCCACCGCCGTCACCCGGACTCCATAGTGAAGGGCCAGGGAGTTCGCCAGCCAACCAGCTCCACAGCCTATTTCCAGAACACTGCCCACGCTCCCACTCTCCAGCAGGGCATGGAGATCGGGATATGTCTCCCGGACCTGGTTCGCGCGGATCGATTCAACGGCCGCTTCCACGCTCCCGTGGAAGTTGAATGGCATGGTGGCGTAGAACGCGCGCACCTCTTCTCCTATGCGGGCATCCTGTGAAGCAGGCGTTTCTGACTTATTCCGGGGGACTTCGTTTGTCATGGCAATAAAAGGGTATCCAGCGGGCCTTGGAGACTCACTCCCAGCACCTTCGTGATGGCGTGCAGGCTGTGCTTCAGGCGTCGATACGGCGATAGGCGGCAAGCAAGGCCTGGAGCCCCTCCTCGCCCGACTTGCTGCAGCCGTGTTCCATGCCAATGATCCCGTTGAACTTCTTCTTGCGCAACCACTTGGTCAGCGCAACGTAGTCAAGGTCGCCGGTGCCAGGCTCCTCACGCCCCGGCGAGGCGCCGTACTGGATGTAACTGATCTGGTCCCAGTACTTCTCAGCATTCGCTATCAGCTTGTCGCCGTTCCCGATCTGTCCCTCATGGTAGAAGTCTGCCAGCAGCTTGCAGGACTTGCGGTCCACGAGTTTGGCAAGCAGATGCCCGTCCTCAAACGAGCGCAGCAGAGGCGGCCCGCCACCGACACCGTGGGAGAGGGGCTCAAGGGCGAGGATGATGCCCTGCTCTTCAACGATGTCGCAGCACCGCTTCAGCATGTCAATGGATTTCTCGATCTGTGTCTCACGCGGCAGCGAGTCATCACGGGGACCGGGAATCATCGTCATGTGGGTCTGGCCAGTGCGCTTGGCCAGCTCGACTCCGGCACGCATGTCTTTGAAGACCTTATCGGCTCCCTCCTTTGTCGGCTCATAGAACTTGACGCCATGACCTGTGGTGATCACCGTCACACCAAGTTCCATGCCCTTGTCCTTGCAGAACTCCGCCACCTGTTCCTGGAGTTTTGGTTTCTGTTGCGACAACCAGTTCTCCTCCCAGGCGCGGAAGCCCAGGTCACAGGCAAACTGAAGTTGCCCAAGAAATCCATCTGGAGCAGTTGGCAACAGGTTCAGGTGTGGGGCGAACCTGGCCTTGAAGGGTTCGACTGCGCTGCTTGAGCCGAATGTGAGACCAGAAGCCAGCGCAGCGAAGGAGCCACCCGTGAGTGTGCAGAAAGTTCTTCGATTCATGGTCTCAGTCTAGCCAAAGCCGGTGCCGGAGAGGGCATTGGCAGCTCTTGCTTTCCAGTGTGCGCGGCGGGTTCTGGTGTGGACATCTGCCCACTGGAGATTGGCGCTCCGGCCTCCGACAGAGCGCACACGATTGAAGGCGAACTCGCCCCCTTCCGTGACCACCGGACAGTCTGTCGCGCTTCCCGCAAGGCCCCTACCCGGGAGCAAAACCGAGTGCAGGCTTCCCCAGCCCCCCCCGCTCCTGTATTCCGTAGGAATGCTCCGCCCATTCGCCCACCTGCTGCTCCTGGCCCTCGGGCCCACCCTCTTCCTGACCGCTTGCGCCAGCACTCCGCGCACACTGCCCCCGGAGCCGCTCCTACCCGCTCCCAGCGCCGTTCCCCCCTGGGTCGGCCAGCAAACCTCCTGGGAGAAGCTCGACTCCATCGAGGCCTGGCTTTCCACCGCACCTGGTTCCGGTTTCTGGACCATCGAAGGCCGCCTGTCCCTGGCCGAAGGTTGGCTTGAGTTCTCCAGAGAGGACCTGAACCGCCAGCGCATCCTCAGGGCCCACACCCAGTTCCAGCGCGTCGCCTCCACCCCCGGCCGCAGCACCGCCCAGTCCGCACGAGCCACCAGGGGCCAAGAAACCTGTGCCGACCACCTGACCGGACGCGGCTCTGCGGGGCAGACAGGTCTCGCCGGTCTCAACCACCTCGGCATCAAGCGCCGTTCGGAGTGGGGCGCCGCCTCTCCGGTCGCCAGGCGCCTGACCAGCTCAGCCGCGCCCTACTCGCGCATCACCGTTCATCACGCCGGCGAAGGCCCGGGCACGGATCTCTCCCCACGCGGCTCCCGCTCGGACACCGCCGATGCCCTGCGCCGCATCCAGTCCTTCCACATCACCGAACGCGGCTGGGGCGATGTGGGCTACCACTTCCTGATCGACCCGGCCGGCCGCACCTTCGAGGGACGCCCCCTGGAGTTCCAGGGAGCCCACGCCGGCGGCAACAACAATGTGGGCAACATCGGCATCTGCCTGCTCGGCAACTTCGAGCTGCGCCGCCCGTCTCCCGCCGCCTGCGCCGCCCTGCGCCGCCTGCTCGACGCCCTGCGCGCTGAGCACTCGATCCCCAAGTCCCGCGTCTATCCCCACGACCGCTTCAAGACCACCGACTGCCCCGGCCGGCAGTTGAGAGCCTGGCTCCGGACCTACTGAGCTGTTCGGCTGGCCGGTGCCCTCCGAAGAAGCGCTCCGCTCCCCGCCCGCCACAGGTACTTGCAGCCACGCACGCCGCCAGTCCGCGGCCGTTATTGATGCCTCCCAAACAGCCGCAAGCGGCGGAGCCGCGGGCCAGGATCGCCGCCCTGCATGCATGCACTCGGCAATCTGACCAGCGCGCGCTGGTCAGCGCACTTTGAGGCCCGCTCCCCGCCCGGCGGCCGGCTGCGGTCCTAGCCGAAGCTCGCCAGGAGCGCCAGGGCGCCCATGATCCAGCAGTAGGGCGCGAACCAATGCAGGCGGCGCGAACGGGCGATGCCGAGCAGGAGTTTCAGGGCGGCCAGACCCACCAGGAAGGCGGTCATGAGAGCCAGCAGCAGGTGGCTGAGGTGCGGCGCACTCGCCGCTGCGTCGGCGCTGAGCATGTCCGGGAGTTTCAAGATGGCGGCGCCGCCCACGGCGGGGATCGAGAGCAGGAAAGAGAAGGCCGCTGCGCGTTCGATGGAGAGGCCCAGGAAGAGGGCGGTGACGATGGTGGCGCCGGAACGCGAGATGCCGGGCATGATGGCCAGGGCCTGGGCGCAGCCGATGATGAGGGCGACGCGGGCACCGAAGCCCGCGGCGCTGGCCAGGCGCTCGGCGCTGGGCGCCAGTTCAGTTGGTCCGTGGGTGACGGCCGACAGGCGGCGGCTGTACCACAGGAAGCAGCCCGTGATGAGCAGGCCGCAAGCCGCGGTGCCGGGGCCGGCGAAGGCGGCCTCGATGGTGTCTTCCAGGCCCAGGCCGATGACAGCGGCGGGGATTGAGCCGAGGACCAGGAGCAACGCCAGCCGGCGCTCAGCCGCCGGATCCGATCCGCGCCCCAGCAGGCCCGCCAGCATGGCGCCGATCTCCCGGCGGTAGAAAGAGAGCACGGCACCCAGGGTTCCCAGGTGCAGCCAGACCTCCAGCGTGGCGTCGTCCGGCAAGCGCTCGCCGCCGGGCAGGAAAAGACGCGCCAGCACCAGGTGCCCGGAGGAGGAAACCGGCAGGTACTCGGTCAAGCCCTGGAGCAGGGCCAGGAACAGCAAGAGGGCGAGGGGTCCCATGGGCCTGGGCCGCCTAGAGTTCCGCGGCCACTTCCCGGGACGGGCGCCAGTCCATGTCGAAGGCGCCGGCCACGGCACCACAGGTCAGCTGGCCCGCAAAGGTGTTGGCGGCGCTGGGCAGGTGCTCGTCCTCCAGCACGGCGCGCACGGGGCCGAGCTCGGCCAGCTTCAACGTCCAGGGCAGGGTGGCGTGGGTCAGGGCGAAGGTGCTCGTGCGCGGCACGGCGCCGGGCATGTTGGCCACGCAGTAATGCACGACGCCGTCGATCTCGTAGGTCGGTTCCGCGTGGGTGGTGGGACGGCAGGTTTCGATGCAACCGCCCTGGTCCACGGCCACGTCGACGATGACCGCGCCCTTGCGCATGATGGAGAGGTCCTCGCGGCGCACCAGGCGCGGGGCGGCGGCGCCGGGGATCAGCACCGCGCCCACAACGAGGTCAGCATCCTTGATCGCCTCGCGCACGGCCATGGGCGTCGAGTAGACCGTGCGGCAGTTGGCCGGCAGGATCTCGTCCAGATAGCGCAGGCGGTCGAGGTTGACATCGAGGATGGTCACATCGGCGCCCATGCCGGCGGCCATACGCGCGGCGTTGGTGCCCACCACGCCACCGCCCAGCACGACGACCTGGGCGCGGCGCACGCCGGGCACGCCGCCGAGCAGCACGCCCACGCCGCCGTTGTGGCTTTCGAGGCACTTGGCACCGGCCTGAATCGACATGCGTCCGGCCACCTCGCTCATGGGTGTCAGGAGCGGCAGGTGCCCGTCCACCTCAAGCGTCTCGTAGGCGAAACCGTGGATGCCCGAGGAGACGATGGCCTCGGTCAGGGCGCGGTCCGCAGCCAGATGCAGGTAGGTGAAGAGCGTCTGGCCGGCGCGCATGCGCGGCCACTCCTCCTTGAGCGGCTCCTTGACCTTGAGGATCATGTCCGCCTCGCCCCAGACCGCCTCCACATCGTCGATGAGGCGCGCACCGGCGGTGGCGAAGGCCCTGTCTTCCAGACGGCTGCCGGCTCCCGCACCGGCTTGCACCAGCAGTTCATGTCCGGCCTGGACCAGGCGTTCCACGCCGGCGGGGGTCAGGGAGACGCGGTTTTCGAGGACCTTGATTTCCTTGGGGATGCCGATCTTCACGGTGGCGACGGGTATGGAAGGTAGGGGAGGCGCTGGCCTCGGAGGGGTCGATTACGGATGCCTGACGCGCGGCGCGGTATCCTAAACCGGCAAAAACAGGGGGTGGACGAAACCGCCGGGGAGTGTACCCTCTTGCCCCCCACGGGACAGGGTCCAGGCGCCGGGCGCCGGAAACTTCCCGGGACAGGGGCGGCGCCGGCCCAGCCGGCCGCCGCCCGCGGGCCATTAGCTCAGGTGGCTAGAGCGCTACGTTGACATCGTAGAGGTCGCTGGTTCGAGTCCAGCATGGCCCACCATCCCCCCCTCCGGGCCCGCCCCCCGGCTCCGAGCCCGCCCCCCCGGCCCCGGGGCCAGCGGGCCTCGTCAGCTGCCGGGGGAACCCGCGCCCGCGCCGGTTTCCGGACTCACAGGCCGCCCACGAGGGCGTAGAGTCCCTGTCACACACCCCACCCAACCTCGCCATGCTGCCCCTTCTCATCGCCCTCGCCCTGCCCTGCTCCCAGAACCTGCCGGAGGAGGATGTCCACGAACTCCTGCGCGGCGTCAGCCGCATCACGCCGGAGGTCATGGTGGTCCAGGCCGCCACACCGGCGGTGGTCTACATCGAGACGGATGCCTATGCGGAAACACGGGACTTCTTCGGGCGCCTGCGCCGCTACCGGGTCAACGGCTCCGGCACCGGCGTCGTCACCATGAAGGAGGGCTTCGTGGTGACCAACTACCATGTGGTCAAGAAGGCCGAGAAGATCACCGTCACCTTTGACTGGTCCGAGCGCCCCTTCCCGGCTCACCTGATCGCCCATGTGGAACAGGAAGATCTGGCCCTGCTCAAGATCGACGGCGCGGGGCCCTTCCCCACGGTGCCCCTGGGCACCAGCTCGGACTTGATGGCGGGCGAGAAGGTGGTCGCCATCGGCAACCCCTACGGCCAGACGCACACGGTCAGCACGGGCATCATCTCCGGTCTGCACCGGGATGTGCAGATCCCCAGCGAGGGGCTGTCATTCGACGACTTGATCCAGACCGACGCCTCGATCAACTTCGGCAACAGCGGCGGCCCGCTGCTCAACATCCACGGAGAGCTGATCGGCATCAACTCGGCCATGAATGTCCAGGCCGAGAACATCGGCTTCGCGATTCCCGTGGACCACATCAAGGATGTGCTCAAGGACCAGCTCCTGCCCCAGGCCAGCCGCAGTTGGCTGGGCATCGAGACCGGCAGCGGCGACGACCTTTCCATCAGCGCCGTGATCGCCGGCGGCCCCGCCCAGGCCGCGGGCCTGCTGGCCGGCGACCGCCTGGTTTCCCTGGGTGGCGAGGCAGTGGCGGACGCGGAGGCCTACCGCATGCGCGCCCTGGACCTGCCCCCGGGCCAACTCGTGCGCCTGGTCTTCGAGCGCCGGGGCCAGCGCCGGACGGCGGAGTTTGCGCCCTGGGACAAGCAGGATGGCCTGCTCTACGAACGCATGGGCCTGACCGTGGAGTCCATCGGCTACGGCAACAGGGTCTACGCCTCGGTCACCCGCGTCCTGCCCGACGGGCCCGCAGCGGAGGTCGGCCTGGTGATCGGTGACCTGCTGCCGGTGGTCAAGCCCGTCAGCGGCCCCATGGCCCGCTCCTGGCGCATTTCCGGCCCCGAGGCCCTGGTGACGCTGGTGGCCAACCTCGAACAGGGCACGGATCTGGAGTTGGAGGTCTACCGGGATCTGGACGAGAACGGCCGTTTTGAGCGCCGCGAGCGCCACCGGGGCCTGCTGGGCCTGCGCTAGTCCCCCGGGCCTTCCCTGGCCCGAAGCAAAAACCGGCCATGGCGGTGCCCCGGAGCCCGTTTTCACGGGCAGATGGCGCTCCAGGATGGGGCCTTCCCGGCCGATGGAGTACTCTCGGGGCACGCTCCGCAACCCCCGTCTGCTCCCCATGGAATCCCTCCAACGCTTCACCCACCGCTTTGGCACGCTCCTCTCCCGGTGCCTGCTGACGGTACTGTACTTCGTCCTGCTAGGCCCCTTCGCCCTGCTCTACCGCCTGGGCACGGACCCCCTGCGCCGCCGCCGCCCGCGCCCCGGGGCCGGCAACTGGAGCACCTGGACCGGCACCAACGACACGCTCTCCGCCGCCCGCCGCCAGGACTAGCGGCCAGCGCCCCCACTCCCCATGCTGATCCTCGGACTCGCCTTCCACTACCACGATTCCTCCGCCGCCCTGGTCAAGGACGGCGTGCTCGTCGCCGCCGCCTCCGAGGAGCGCTTCAGCCGCGTCAAGCACGACAGCGGCTTTCCTAAGCTGGCCGTCGACTTCGTCCTGGGCCAGGCCGGTGTCTCCATCGACGACGTGGACTTCGTCGTCTTCTACGAGAAGCCCTTCGTCAAGTTCGAACGCCTGTTGCTGACGGCCATGGCCACCTTCCCGCGCTCCGCCCGCGTCTTCCGCGAGTCCATGCAACTCTGGGTCACGGAGAAGCTCTGGATCAAGTCCCTGATCTCCAGCGAGCTGAAACTGCCTCGGGCCAAGCTGCTCTTCGCGGAACACCATGTATCCCACGCGGCCTCTTCCTTCTTAACCTCGCCCTTCGAGGAGTCCGCCATCCTGACCGTGGACGGCGCCGGCGAGTGGACCACCTCCACCATGGGCATCGGCCGCGGCAACAAGCTGGAGATCATCAAGGAGCTGCGCTTCCCCCACTCCCTCGGACTCCTGTACTCGGCCTTCACCGCCTACTGCGGCTTCGAGGTCAACGAGGGCGAGTACAAGCTGATGGGCATGCACCCCTATGGCACGCCGCGCTACACGGAGGAGATCTACGGCCTGCTCGATGTGGCCGAGGACGGCAGCCTGTGGCAGAACCTGGACTACTTCGCCTATCACCGCTCGGCCACCACGACCCTGGCCGAATCTTTCGGCACGCACTTCGGCCGCCCGCCCAGGGATCCCAGCCTGGGCGACAAGTCGCTGGATCCCTACTACTGTGACATGGCGGCCAGCATCCAGCGCGTGACCGAGGAGATCCTGATGAAGATGATCCGCCATCTGCACCGGGAAACCGGCCTGGACTCCCTGTGTCTGGCCGGCGGCGTGGCCCTCAACTCCGTGGCCAACTTCAAGCTGCTGCGCGACGGACCCTTCGAGAATGTCTACATCCACCCGGCTCCCGGCGACGACGGCGGCGCCGTGGGCGCCGCCTACTGGGCCTACAACCACGTGCTCGACCAACCCCGCGGCCCGGCCCTGGACCACGCCTACCTCGGCTCCGAGCACTCCGACGAGGAAATCCGCACCTTCCTCGAATCCCATGACATCCCCTATCGGCACATCCCCGACGACGAGGAGTTCCTGAACTACGCCGCCCAGGCCCTGGTGGACGGCAAGGTCTGCGGCTGGTTCCGCGGGCGCTTCGAATGGGGTCCGCGGGCCCTCGGCAGCCGCTCGATCATCGCCGACCCGCGCAAGAGCGAGATGAAGGAACTGCTCAACTCCAAGATCAAGTTCCGCGAGGCCTTCCGTCCCTTCGCGCCTTCGGTGCTGGAAGAACGCGCCGACGAATTCTTCGAGTTCCCCGACGCGGAGAAGCACTTCCCCGGACGCTTCATGCTCTATGTCTGCCCGGTGCGCGAGGAGAAGCGCTCGGTACTGCCGGCTATCACCCACGAGGACGGTTCCGGCCGCCTGCAAACCGTCTACAAGGCCACCAACCCGGCCTACCACCGCCTGATCGAACGCTTCGGCGAGTTGACCGATGTGCCGGTCATCATGAACACCTCCTTCAACTTGAAGGGTGAGCCCATCGTCGAATCCCCGGCCCACGCCTTCAATACCTTCAGCCTCTCGGGCATGGATCTGTTGCTGCTCGGTAACTTCATCGTGGACGCGGAGGCCAAAAAACAGATCGCCGAAACGCGCTTCCACCTGCGCCACGAGGGTGACTCCGTCGCCCAGATGGTGAGCTGACATGAGGGCCGTCAACATCCTCTTGGCGCTCTTGATGAGCGCCGTCCTGGCCGGCCTGGTGCTCGAGGGCGGCCTGCGCCTGGTGGGCTTCGCCCCGGCGCCCAGCCTGCATGACTTCGATGCCGAACTCGGCTGGACCAAGCGGCCAGGGGCCGTGGGCACGAAGAAGACGAACGAGTTCCGTGCCACCTACGAGATCAACGCCCTCGGCCTGCGGGATGACCCGGCGAGCTCCCCGACGAAGCCCGCGGGCGTCTTCCGCGTCCTGTGCCTGGGCGACTCCTTCGTGCTCGGCACCACGGTCGAGCGCCGCGACCTCTTCTGCGACCTGCTCGAAAACCTCTGGCAGGCGCAGGGCCGCCGGGTTGAGGTCATCAACGCCGGCACCGAGGGCTACTCCACCGACCAGGAAGTGCGCTGGTTCCAGCTCCACGGCGCCGCCTTCGAGCCTGACCTGGTACTGATCTTCCCCTATGAAAACGACCTCTACTGGAACGGCCAGGAGAGCTACAACCGCTACCCGAAGCCGCTCTTCACGACCTCTGGCACGCTTGAGCGCCGCGCGTTGACCGACCCCGGCCAACGCACCGCCTGGGAGCGCACGGCCCTGGCCAACTTCCTCAAGAGCTTCGCTCCGGTCGACGCGCCCCCCACCTTCAAGACCACCGGCGGCGCCGAGATCTTCGCCGAATGGGGAGCCTGGTGCGACCCCGCGCCCAGCTTCATCGTGGCCGCCACCGGCCGCACGGGCGGCGCCCTGAAGGCCCTCAAGAACGCCTGCGCGCGCGCCGGCGCGCGCCTCCTGGTGGCCCCCATCCCCAACAAGGCCGTCGTGGATGAAGCCGCCCGGGCGGACATTGAAGCCCAGCTCCCCGCCACCATCGGTGACTGGGATCCGGCCCGCCCGGTGGAGACCTTCCTGACCCTGGCCCACTCCCTGGACATCGCGACCATCGACGCGCGCGCGGCCCTGACCGCTGCCGCGGCGGACGGCCAGCGCCTCTACTACGAGCGCGACTGGCACTTCAACCCCGCCGGCAATCTGGCCTTCGCCGCCTTCCTGGACCGCACCCTCTCGGAGCGCGGACTGTTCCCCGCGGCTCACGCCGCCAAGGCCGAGGCCACCCTGGGCGAGACCTCTGGAGCACCTGCCCAACCACGCCGCTGGCCCCTTGTACTGTTGGCGCTCTGGCTCTTGATCGGCACCGCCTATCACCGCACCTACGGCGACGAATCCGCCCTGCGCGCCTATCTGCAGGTGGGCGCCCTGCTCTCGGTGGTCTTCACCATCGCCCTGGGCGGAGGAGCCCTCCTGGCCCTTATCCCGCCGGCCTTCTCGGGCCTGGTGGGCGCCCTCCTGGCTCTCATCATCAGCGGCTTCCTGCTCTACCACCTCGGCCAGCGCCTGGCCACGGTCGGTGAGTTGTTGGTGGCCTTCACGCGCCGGGGCCATTGGTACCTCCTGCCGCTGGTCGTGGTCCTGCTATCCATCGGCAGCCTGCTGGTGGTGGCAGCCAGCTCGCCCCTGGTGGCCCCCTTCATCTACACCCTTTTCTAACAAGACCCCGCCAAGCGGCGGTTTTTGCCCTAAAATAGACCCATGGGAAGCTTTCTCCGAGAGAACTGGATCTGGATCATCCTGCCGCTGCTGTTCGCCGGGGCTATCGTCACCTACTTGGTGATCAGCACCAGCTCTGATCCGGCGGCGCCCTTTGTCTACACCATAGACTAGAGGCCGCTCGGATATGCCGGGCCTCTGCCCGGGCCAGCGCCCGTGCCTGTTCCCGCCTACTCCGCCAGGTCTAGGCCCAGCTTGCGCAAACACTCGAAGCCGCCGCAGGCTTCCGCGGCGATTAGATGCGGGCGCGTCTCCGGGGAGAGCGCCCAACGTTTGAGCGCCAGAGCTTCCGTCCCCCGCAGATTGGCCCCGGCGTGGGTGGTGACCGCATTCAGAAAACCCGCCCGCGCCACCGCTGCCGCAGAGTCAGCGTTCCAATCCCAGCGCCGCCCAAAGGGATAGGCGAAGGAACGCACCTGCGCGCCGGGCACCTCGGCCCTGATGCGTTCCAGGCCCTCCCGCGCTTCCCGCTCGCACTCCCGCGGGCTGAGGCGCGCGAGCACCGGGTGCGAGACCGTGTGCCCGCCCAGCTCAACACCCGCCGCCGCCAGGGCACGCGCCCCGCTCCAATCCATGTAGAGCTCCGCGGCCAGGGCGCCGGCGTCCCCGCCCTGCGCCTCGAACAGTTGGTCCAGGCCCGCCTCCACCGCTCCGGGGGCCTCGTCGTACTTGAGCACGCGCTTCAGCTCGCCGGGCGCGGCGTCGTGACCGTCCGCGAAGTGCGCGGCCACGGCGACCATGCCCTCCAGGTCCGCCAGGCGGCGGGCCACGGCGCCCGGACCGAGGCGCCTCTCCAGCCAGGCCAGGCGGTGGTACCAGTTGGGGCGCCGCCGCCCGTCAGCTTCCAGGGGCCGCGACTCCAGGTAGACCGTGGCCGGCACCTCCCAACTGGCCAGCAGCCCTGGAAGCTGCGCGGCATTGTCCCGATAGCCGTCGTCAAAGGAGAGCGCCACCAGGCCCCGGCGCGTGCCGGGAGCCGCGGCTTCCAGGGCCGCCAGCGCGCCGCTCACCGTGTGGAAGGCGTGGCGACGCTTGAGGGCGGCCACCAGGCGTCCGAGAAAGGCAGGCTCCACGGCCATCTCCCCGGACAGGACCCCGACTGCGCCTTTTGAGGCTGCGCCTCGCGAGGTTGCGCCTGACGGGGCTGCGACTCGCGAGGTTGCGCCTGCCAGGGCGTGCCCGGCCAGGATCACCAGGCGCGGCGCAGCCAGGCGGTCGGTGATGCGCCACAGGGGCGTGTGCCAGAGCAGCCGGGCCCACACCTCGCGCAGGACGAGTTTCAGGCGGTGCTTGAGGGTTGCGGCGGCCATCAGGCGAGCACCTCGTCATCCCGATCGCCGTCGGTGAAGTACCAGCGCGTCGGCTCCCGGGCCGCGGCGACCAGGGCGTGTTCCGCCAGGTTCGGATGCAGGATGATGATCTTGCGATCGTCCCGACGCGGGGGCAGGAAGCCCGCCGCCCCCAGCCGCGCCTCCCACCAGGAGCCCACCACGGCGGATGCCCGAGCAGCGCTGGCCCCGGCGGTCACCAGGTAATCGAGCGCGGCGCCGATGAACAGGGGCACGCGCCCTTCGTCCGCCACCAAGAGGTCCACCAGGAACCCAATCCCCGTGCGGGCATCCGGAACCTGCACGACCACATATCCGATGAAGTCATCGGCCTCGTAGAAGCCCAGGGCCCGGTGCAGCCCGCTCGGCGCATTGAGATAACGCCAATCCAAGAATTCCGCGTCCCGCCGCACCATGAACCGGAAGCGCCGGCCGACCTGCGCGCAGAGCGCGCCCACCTCCGCCGGGAAGGCCGTCAGTTCAGCGCTGGCGATCCCCGCCCGGCGCAGCTCAGCGCTCCACCGCTGCCGCCCGCCCGCCGCCCGCCGGGCCGCCCGGCCCGCGCCCCAGGCCGCCAGACGGCCCGCGCCCAGGCGCGCCGCCCGGGCGCGGGCGTCCGCCACCAGCGGCAGCGTGTGCGTACACACCTCCCCCACGGTCTCCCACCCCATGCGCACGAAGAGCGGCGCCGAGGTGCTGTTTGGCAGGCCGATGACAGCGGGCCAGCCCCGCTCGGTGGCCTCCTCCATGCAGCGCGCATCCAGCCCCCGGAAGATTCCGCGCCCGCGCCACTCGGGGTCGGTCATCACATCCCCCGTCTGGCCCAGGGGACCGCTCTCGGCTTCGACACCTGCCAACAACACACGCCGCGGCGAACAGGCATAGCCACAGATCGCCCGTCCATCCCCGTCCCGGGTCAAGAAGGAAAGGGCCTGGCCGTGGGGCCCCCGGTCATAGCGCCAGGAAAACAGTCCCTCTGGCACCTCGCGCCCGAAGGCCCGCCCGAAGAGATCGAGCTGCTCCGCCCGGTCACCTACCCCACAGAGCGAGGTCTCGAGTTCCGGCTCGGCCGCCTCACGGGCATCCTGTTCAAGAGCTGACATGTCCCGGGCATCTTGCCCCAGGGACAGGCCCGGTTGAAGGGCGGATCGCCACCTACCGCGAAACAGCCCAAAGCCGCCAGACGCAGAACACTGCGTGGTTTGCCGCTCGAGAGAACTGCTCAGTGGTGACTGGTCACAATGTGCCGCTTCGGCGGCGGAACCAATCCCACGGCCCGACCCAGGCGTTTCCTGCCGTAGTGGGGGTTTTCCAGGTAGTACAGGGCGCGTTCGTAGAAGCGGCGCACGCGCTGGGGATAGGTGTAGTACCACTGCTCGTAGGAACGCGCCATGTTCTTGCGCAGCTCCTCCAGCTCCACCTGGGTGAAGTTCTCGTGACTGTAGGCGGAACGGTTGGAGGAAACGTAGTTCTCGCCCACGTCCTCCGTGTCGATGTTGGCCTTGTTCGTGTCCCAGGACTCGGTGCCGATCAACGGGTTGTAGACGGAGATGCGGATCAGGTCCGGGCCGGCCAGGCGCATGACCTTCTCTGTCTCTTCCAGGTCCTCGCTGGTTTCCCCCGGCGAACCGACGATCAGATATACCTTGGCCCAGATGCCAGCCCGGCGCGTCATGCGCGCGGCCTCGATGATCTGCTCCGGCGTCAGGTCCTTCTTGAGCACATCCAGCATGCGCTGGCTACCGGATTCCCAGCCGTAGTAGATGCGCCGGCAGCCGGCTCGGTGCATGTGCTTCAAGAGCGGGTAGTCCACGCAGTCCGCCCGCGTGTTGGCGACCCATTCTAACTTGAGGCCCCGGCGCAGGATCTCGTCGCACATCTCATGGATGCGCTTCTTGCGCAGGGTCAGGATCTCGTCCACGAAGAGGACCACGCCCGGGTCGTAGGTCTTGATCAGGTGTTCGAGTTCATCGACGATCAACTCAGTGGAGCGCACGCGGAAGCCGCGGCCGGTGAGTTCCTTCTGGCAGAAGATGCACTTGAAAGGGCAGCCGCGCGTCGTGAACATGTAGCACAGGTGCTCCGGGTTGTTCTCGAAGTAGGATTGCATCGGCAAGAGATGCCGCGCGGGCATCGGCAACTCGTCGAGCTTCTTGATCAGGGGCGGCGCCGGGTTGTCGAAGGCCAGCTCCCCGTCGCGCATGCCGGACAGACCGGGCACTGCGTCGAGGTCCCCGTCGCGCCCGCCTTCCAGGGCCTTGATGAACTGGGGCAGGGTGTACTCGGCCTCGCCCTTCAACACAAAGTCGAAGTGGCCGCTGTCCAGGAATATCTCCGGGTCCACGGAAGCATGGGGCCCGCCCATGATCGTGGTCTTGCCCTTTTCCTTGGCGTACTTGGCCCAGGCGATGGCGCGTCGGATGTTCGGCGTCAGGGCGCTGAAGCCGATGATGTCGTGTTCCTCGATGGCCCGGCGCATGTCCGCGTCGGACCCGATGCGCTCATCCCAACAGGCCACGGGCAGGCCCTCGCGCTCCAGCATGGCCCCCAGGTATCCGATCCCCAGGATCATGGACAGGGGGTCCTCCTGGATGTGGGGCTTGACGTAGGTGAGCAGGGTCTTGCGCATGGGCTGGGTGGGGAGTCGTCGGGGCAGGAGAGTTCCTGATACGCCTTTCTTATCGGCGCAAAAAGCCCCCGTCTTGAAAAGCTAACCTACACGGTAGAGTTTGCCAATAGAACCGCCTGCCAGCCCCCTCAGGGGCAAAAGTAGACTTCCAGGCCGTCGCTGAGGTTGAAGCCACTGCCGGCCATGGCCGGATCCCGGTACCAGCATTGGAAGTACCAGGTCTCCCCCGGGGAAATCTGCCCCGCCGCCGAGGGTGGCAGCGTGAGGTCCAGCACGTGGGAGGGCGTCCCGCCGCCGGTCTGCACCGCCGGATGCAGGCGCTGGATGGGGCTCGCCAGGCACAGGAACCCATCCCCCAGGGGCAGCTGGGCCTGTCCGGCGGAGTAGATGAAGAGCGCGAACTGGTTCGGCGGGCAGCCGCTGGCGTGCAGGCGCAGATTGTTCAGGCTGACGATGTTCGTCCCCGTGTAACCCATGCGCGCCCACCGGCGCCCGCGGAGTTGGCCGCGGCGCTGCAGAAGGCCGCGGGCACGGGGCACTCACGCACCAGCAAGTCGTCAATGAACCAGCCACGCCCGCCGTTCCACATGTAGGCCACGGTGTCGAAGGCAAAGCGCAACTGCACGCTGCCCCAGGCCGGATCGAGAAGCAGGTCGTGCTTGTGCCAGCTCTGGTAGGGGCACTCCCCATCGAAGCAGTGCTCGTAGAGCGTCGTTGCAAAACCATCGTTGCTGATCAGGAGCTCGCGCACATCGTGCGCGCAGGTGACCTCGTTTTCATACCAGCACCTGAAGCGCAGCGTCGTCGCGCCGTTCACGGTGGAAAGCGCCACCGCTGGCGAATCCGCCGTCCCCGCAGAGATACAACAGGGCCCGCCGATCTCCACTCCGTCATTGAAGTTCAAACTGAAGGGTGGGCTGCGATAGATAGCCGGTGCCGCATCAACCGCCCAGCTGGCCTGGTCGCTCCCCTGCAGCGTCCAGCCCAGATCCGAATCGAAGGCCGTCTCCTAGATGACATTTTGCCCCGCGGCCAGAGCACCCACAACCGACGCGCCCACCACCAAGAAAATGGCTTCACATCTGATCGATTGCTCCAACGCCCAGTTGCCAAGTGCGCTACGCCTACAATTATTAGGGTAACGAACTCGCCACATGTCGCCAGTCGGATTCCATTCTAGCCCGGAGACTCCCTCTCACGCGCGACTCAGCAGCTCCCCTGGGAGCAGCTTGACCACAAGCTACAGCCTTCCTCAGTTTCAGAGTTCCGGCTGGAGAACGGCACCCTGCTCGCCGCTTGCCCCCCCCGCTTGCTCCACCTAGTGCTCCCCCCATTGCGCCCCCGTTGCCGCGCCAGGGTATCCCCTTGCGGGGGGCATTGCGGTCCCATGGAGGCCAGACCTCATCAGAGTATCAACTACGACGCCACACCCAAAAAGCCCGCCTGGCCCCCGCCCATCTGTAAAGGCCAGTTGCCTCATCGGTCCTGGCAGGGAAGTCCACCTCCCGCCATCTAGGATCGCCCGCGAGCCTCGATAGCCGCCTCGTATTCCGCCAGGTAGCCCCTGGTCGTGGCCTCCAGGCTGAAGCGATGCTCCAGGCGTTGCCTTCCGGCGCGGCCCATGGCCCGGGCGCGCTGCGTGTCCGCGAGCAACTCCTCCAGGTGGCCGCGCCAGGCGGAGCGTTCGAAGGGGTTGGCGATGAAGCCGGTAACGCCGTGTTCGATGACCTCGGGCACACCGCCGAAGCTGGTGCCGATCACCGGACGCGCGACTTCCATGGCCTCCAGGTTCACCATTCCGAAGGTATCGAAGCAGAGCGACGGCATCAGAAATACGTCCACGGCGGCGTAGGCCGTGCGCAGCTCATCGCCGGCCAGCCAGCCCGTGGCAAGCACGCGCTGCTCCACGCCCAGGGCCCGGGCATGCTCGCGGAACTCACCCTCCCAGGCCTCCCGCCGACCGATGACCAGCAGCCGCAGGTCTGGCTGGGTTGGTGCCAGCTCCGCCAGCAGTTCGAGAACAAGCCCGACTCCCTTCTGTCCGTGCAAGCGCCCCCCCAGGGCGATCAGCGGATGATCTGCGAGGCCGAGCTTCTCTCTGAAAGCACGCACATCCGCTAGCGTGGGCAGCTTTTCCGCCAGCTCGATGGCGTTATGCACCGTGCGGTGCACCGTGATGCCGTTGGCAGCGATGGCGCGGCCGAGTTCGTCTGAAACGGTTGTGAAGCGCTGCACATCGCGTTCCAGGACGCGCGCAATGGCCCGGTTGCGCCCGGGGCGAAAGCGCAGGCGCTGGCAGGGGATGCACTTTGTGGCCCGCGCCCCGTAGTCGCGCAGCTCGCCACCCGCCGCCGCTCCCCCATGGAAGCAGGTCAGTTTCTGATAGCAGAAGGTCATCACATCGTGGGCCGTAAAGACCACGCCCGCCCCGGCCAGCGCCGCCTGGGTCAGGGCGTGGTAGCCGATGTGCGTGTGAATCAGGTGGGCGTGAACCACATCCGGCTGCCACTCCGCCAGGAGGCGCCCCAGGGGTTCGTCGATGACCGTGTTGTGCAGGGAACGCCAGGGCCTGAAGCGCACCGGGTAGTCCGAGTGCAGGTGGTGGACGAGCATACCCTCAACCTCGCGCGGGCCTGCTTGCTCCGCTCCGCGCACGCTGGTGACGGCCCGGGTTTCGTGGCCCATTTTCCTCAGCAGGCGCGCCTGGCTGTACATCAAGCGCGTGGAGGAGCCCACGCCCGGATCACCGATCTCGCACAGGAAGAGGATTCTCACGGCGCGCTGACCTCCCGGTAAATGGCCAGCACACGGGCCGCGTTCTCCTCCCATGACGAAGCCCGGGCATGCTCGCGCCCGGCTGCTCCCATGGCCTCCGTGGACGCCGAAGCGCCGAGCAGCTGCGCCAGAGCGTCGGCCACGCTGTCCTCATGCGGTTCCACCAAGAGCCCCGTCACGCCATCGAGGATGGCGTCCTCCGCCCCAGAGTGCAGCGTGCCGAGGGCCGCCGTGCCCGCCGCCGCCGCTTCCAGGTAGACAATGCCAAAACCCTCGAAGCCCCCATCCGCCGCGGTCACCGGCGTGTGAATGAAAACGCGCGCCCGCTGCAACAGGTCCACCTTCTCCTCCTCGCCCACATTGCCGAGGAAGTGCACACGGTCCTCGCAATCCGCCGCCCTGACCATCTCGCGCAGCCGCATCTCGTACTCATCACCCGTCGAGTTTCCGACCACGAAGTGCTCCAGGTCAGCGTGCTCGGCAGCCACCCGGAGCCAGGCGGCCAGGGCCAGGTGATGGCCCTTGCGCTCCTTGAGTTCACCAATGGAAAGCGTGTAGTACGCCCCGTGCCAGGGCGCCGGCGCCACGGCCCGCTGGCCCTCGTAGGCGCTGGCATCCACGCGGTTCGGGATCACCTCCACGGCACCCAGGGCCTCTTCCCCCAACACCTCCAGCAGCCGCCCGCGCGTGTAGCGGCTGACCGAGATCATGCGCGCAACCCTCCCATAGGTCCAGCGGGCCAGGCGCCCATGACGCGCGCTCAGGAGTGGCGCCACCGTGTAGGTGCCGTGGGCCGTGGCCACGCAGGGTTTACCCGCCAGGCGCGCCCCCAAGACTCCCACCGCATTGTGCGGGTAGTCCTTCACCGCGTGCACCACATCCGCCCGCCGCGCCGCACGCGCCACGCGCCAGGTCGCGGCAACCAGCGACACCCAAAAACGCATGGGCCGCATGTAGTAGAAGTAGTCCGGAGGCAACCCCACGCTCACCGACCAGTGCTTCGGCACGCCCGCTGAGGTCGGCCGGTGCTTGCGCGCCAGAAGCACCTCCACGGACAGCTCCCCATCCAAGCGCTCCAGGGCCTGGAAGAGCCGCAGGGTATAGCGCCCCACGCCATCGAGATCCGACAGGGAGTCGGTCAGGACGAGAACCCTCATGTGGTTCCCTCCATCCACGCCAGAATGCGTTTGGCCCGGGCATCCCAGGTGTGGCGCGGCGCGGCGGCGGACATGGCGGCGGAGAGTGCGCTGCGCAGCGGTCTGTCGGCGAGCAGGACGCCGATGGCGGCGGCCAGGGCGGCGTGGTCTCCGGGGGGAGTGAAACGGGCCTGGGTCTCGTCCAGTATCTCTCGCAGGCTGGGCAGGTCGCTGACCACCAGCGGCAGACCAGCGGCCATGGCCTCAAAGACCTTCAGGGGCGAGGTGTAGCGGGCGCTGATGGCGGGCTCGGCCAGGTTTGGCACCAGGCCCAGGTCTGCGGCGGCCAGGTAGAGGGGCACGCGTTCGGGGGGTTGGAAGCCGTCCACGCGCAGGTTGGCCAGATCGCCGGCCGCCCTCCGCAGGCGAGCCACATCCTGTCGCATGCCGCCGGCAATCACGAAGGTGACAGCTGGCAGGAGGCGGGCAGCGGCGACGGCCGTGTCGATGCCCTTCCAGGCCAAAAGGCCGCCGGTATAGCTGACAACTGGTGCCTCGGCGGGAAGCTGCAGGGCATTCCGCGCGGCGACCCGGCGAGCCGCACGGGCGGCGGGCTCCACGGCGGGAATCAGCGTGGGTTCGAAGGCGTCGTGTTCCACGAAGATGCTGCTGGCATCTACGCCGAGGGCAAGCAGGTCAGCGCGCACCCCGCCGCTGATGGCCAAGAGGCCCCGGGCCCGGGCGGCGGCCTCCCGCAGCCAGCGGCGGCGCAGGCGGCCGGCGGGCACGCGGTGGATTTCCAGAAAGATTTCGATCCCCCCGCGCTCCCCCACCATGCGCGCCGTTTCGATCTCCCGGGAGAGCAAGCGCAGGGCGGGGGAACCGGCGGCTGCAAGCTCCCCGGCGTTGCGTGCCAACTCCACCGTCCGGCGCGCAGCGTTGCGCGCAAAGGACACCTCCTGCAGGCGCGCGGGCACATACTGCATTGCCCGCGGCATGGACTCGATCCAATCGGAACAGGGCACGGCCTCCAGCGCGGGCCGCGGGTGCTGTCCGGCCGGCCCCACACCGTAGTGCTGCCACAGGTCCCGCCCGGCGGCCAGGGGCTCCACGCTGCGTCTCCGCGCGTAGAGAACCGTCGTCGACACCCCGGCCCGGGCCCAGGCCGCCGCCGCGTGGCTGACCTGCAAGGCCTGGGCGCGTTCCGACGGCAGACGCGTATTGGCCACCAGGACCAGGGGAGTACGACCGCTCTGCTGCTTGGGTCCCATGGCGTTCAGGCTCCGAGTTTGGCTACCGGGGTCACTGCCACGCCGTCCTTGCGGCGATTGGGCCGGGGGTCGCTGGTGACGGTCGCGGCACCCAGCAGGTCGCCACCGATTTGCTCTCGCAGCCAGAGCAGGTGCTTGCGAGCGCCGCAGTCCACGCCGCCGCAGAGCTTGGCCTCCGGGGCGCCGCAGGGTAACCATGGGTTGCTCAAGGGCTGCGCTGCTCCTCTCCGTCGACCGCTTCGCCATCTTCCGTATCCCCCACGCCGCCCACGTAGCCCAGGCCACCGAAGAGCTCCCGGGCCTCCCGGTCCCGGTGGGACTCGACGAAATCGTGCAGGGGAATCGGCATGGAATCGCTCCAGGCTTCAAGGGCCGCCCGCAGCTCAGCGGCCTCCGCGGCCCGGGCCGGGAAGAGGTTGTGCTCTTCCGCGGGATCCCGAGCCAGGTCGAAATAGCGCGGCGGTTCAGAGGCACCGGAGAGAGCCGCCGCCCAGCCCGCTTCCGTCAGGGCCGGGCGCGCCACGATCAACTTGCGCGTGGCGCTTTGAATCGACACGTAGCGCCCGTTCTCGGCAAAGCTGTAGATCTTGGCGGCCTGCACTTCGCCGCGCACCAGGGGCAGCAGGCTGATGCCGTCCACGCGCCCGCGTTCGCCGGACTCCCTATCGCGTGGACCGGCCAGGCCCATTACCTCGCACAGGGTCGGCACCAGGTCCACGCTCTCCACCAGGGGGCTGACTCTCTTGCCCGCGGGCAGCCGGCCGGGCCAGGCCATGACGAGCGGCACGCGCAGGTTGGTCTGGTACATGAAGTTGTGTTCCCACAGATCGTGCTCGCCGAGCTCCTCGCCGTGGTCTGAGGTAACCACGACCAGCGTGTTGTCCCGCAGTCCCAGGCTCTCCAGCTCATCCAGCACGCGACCAATCATGGCGTCCGCCTGGTCCGTGCCCGCCTCGTAGAGGTTACGGATGCGCGCCCGGTCTGGTCCGCTCAGCTCATAGAGCCCGGCGTCGATGGCGTAGCGATGTTCCGCGTGGAAGGCCTGGATCGGCCCGTCGTAGGCCGCATCCAGGTACTTCTCGCGGAAGGGCTCCAGGGGGTCATAGGGCGTGTGCGTCGAATACAGGTGCACGAAGGCGAAGAAGCGTCGGTCGTGGTGGTCCCGGATCCAATCCACGGCGGTGGTCGTCACCAGGGTCGGATCAAAGCGTTGGCTGAGCTTGTTCTTGACCAGGAACAGGAGCAGGTCCGAGCGGAAGCGACTCCAGGTGGAATGCACATTCACCAGCTCATGTCCCATGAGCGCCTCGAAGTAGGTGTCGAAGCCGCGCATCAGGCCGGAGCCGCGGGTCACGGTGCCGGTCATGAAGGCGGCGCACAGGTAGTCGTCGTCGGCCAGGGGCGCGCCGCCCCCCAGACGCTCGCCACTCTTCAGGTGCTGGGCCAGCGTGACATTGGGCACCATGCGGACGCCCGGCGCCATCTTGACCAGGCCGTGGCGCCGGGGGTACTTGCCGGTCAGGATCGAACCGAAACTCGACCAGGTGAAGGGTGCCTGGACCAGGGCGTTCTCAAAGGTCACGCCGGCCGCCGCCAGACGCGCCAGGTTCGGCGTTTCCACCTCATGGCTGCCGTAGGGTTCGAGCACATCGTCGCGCAGGGCGTCCACAACGAAGAGCACCACATTGGGCAGGTCGCGGTTGCTCTCCGCGAGGCGTCCGCGCTGGCCCTGGCCCAGGCTGCCGTTCAGGACAAACAGACCGCCGAGGACCCACACCAGGCCGAGGACCAGGGAGCCCCCGTGGCCAGCCCGTTCCCGGGCGCGCAGCAGCAAGGGGGCGAGCAGCCAGGCCAAAACCAGCCCGGCCATGGCCATGGCAGCCGCGGCCGCCAGGCGGCGGGGATCGGTGGACTTGACTCCGTAGTAGACGAAGGGCCGCGTCCACCAGAAGATCTCCAGGAACAGGCCCAGGCCGAAGACCGCCGTCAGGGCCAGGCGCCCGCGCTGGCGCGGTCCCGTGTAGCGCACCAGGCAGGCCAGGCCGCCGGCGGTCAGGAATGTGAGAGCCGCAGCCAGCAGGGCGTAGAGAGCTGCGGCTCCGGCCAGGCAGCCCAAGAGGCCGAGGGTTCCCTCGGGGGCGCCGCCCCGGGCCGCTATGATTCCGTCTGAGAGGCCCAGGAGACTACCCGCCAGGGCGCCGGCGGCGACGGTGGACGCGAGTCCTCCGCTGCCCCGCCCGGCGGCGCAATCTCCGGCGGCGTCCTGTCCGGCGGTGCTGTGTTCTGCTGTCTCGTTCATTTTGGCCCTGGAGTTGAGATTCTCGGCAAGCGCGGCGCCTCAGGCCAGCCGGTAGCTCAGGGGATTCGTTGTGCCGGTTCCAGGTGTCGTGGCTCCAGGTGTGCTGGAGGGTGCCGAGGCTGTGGCGGGCAGGGAGTAGTCGAGGGTGCGCAGGGTCTCCGCTCCGAGCTGTAGCTCTCCGAGCGGTAGATCTCCGAGCGGTAGCTCCCCGAGCGATTGCTCCCCGAGCGGTTGCTCTCCGAGCGGTTGCTCTCCGAGCGGCGGCTCTCCGAGCAGGCGCTCCTCCACATTGAGACCTTCGTCGTCGATGGAGTAGCTGCGTTCCAGGCGGAGCCCGCCGATGCTCTCGCCGCCGGGTCGCGCCAGGCGGGTCTTCACGGTCACGCTGTTTGCGGGGCCGCAGCACAGTTCCGCCGCCGTGGCGAAGCCGCTCGTGACGATTGGAGAGCCGTAGGCCAGGCCCCCCAGGCGCAGGGCCGCCAGGGGCGCCGCGCAGGCCGCGGCGGGTCGCCGGCAGCGCAGGTGATTGCGTGCCAGCCAGCGCGAGAAGCGCAGGGGCTCGGCGCCGTGCTCGCGCGCCCGACGCCAGGAGAAGGCCCCCAGGCGCCCGCTCCACTGGCCCGCGCCCCGGGGCAGGAGTTCGCGGCCATCTGCCCGGGAGCGCACGGAGACGAGGCCCGCCCCCAGGGGACTCCCGTGCAGCGCGCTCCAGGCCGGGCGCGTCCCGCGCACCCAGGCCACCAGGCGTGCGTTCTCCAGGCGCGCCAGCTGCGCATCCGGGAAGAGCTGCAGGCTGGGCCCCGGCGGCGGCGCCTCCGGCAACTCCAGCGCGGTCACCAGGTCATGGCCGGCCCGGGCCATCCAGGCCCCGTGGCTGGCCCAGAAGAAGGGACATTGGTAGCTCTCGCCGTGGCCGCTGCCCGCTGCGTGGCTGCGCGGCGCGCCGCGCTCGTCGAGCAGCTCTACCCAGACCCGGAAGGAGCGCGCGGCGGCACGGCCGAAGTCCTCCCGACCGAAGTGCCGCCAGCCCCTGGCGAAGGCGTAGACGTCGAAGGGGTGGGAGGCCACCTCGTGATCCGCTCCCCAGTACCAGGGCTTGGCCTCCACCAGGCCGCACTTGATGCCATCCGGTCCCTGCAGGCCGAGCAGGAACTCCAGGCCGGCCACCAGTGGGCCCGGGCGTGCATCGTCGCCCCCGGCCCCGCTGGCCTCGCTGGCCGGATCCAGGCCCAGGCACTCCAGGGCGTGAAACTGGAAGGCGGTTATCCGGGATTGGTAGAAGGCCGACACGTCGCCGGCCCCCGGGTGGCTCGGCCCGCTGCCGGTGCCCGCCGGGTCGAGGGGTTCCGGGTGGTAGGGATAGCTGCCGTCGCGGCGTTGCTGCCCGGCCAGGAGGGCGATGGCTCCCCGCGCTGCGAGTTCGAGCACCGCGTGGCCGGAGAGGGTGAAGGCCTGGGCCAGGCCCGTCAGGCCCCAGGCGCGCTGGGCGGGAATGGCCTTCTCCAGGGCCGCATAGCGCAGGTAGGTCTGGGCGTGGAGCACCGAGGCGCGTGTCAGGATTTCACGCTCGCCGGCGGAGAGGCGCTCGCCGAAGGTGTGCAGGACTTCCCCCAGGGCATCGCTGCAGCAACCACCGTCGATGACGTTGTTCGACGCGTTGAAGGGATCGTGGCGGCCCGGGCGGAAGGTCCAGGCGGTGCTGTTCTCCTCCCGCACCAGGCACTCGGCCACCCGCAGGGAGATGCGCCGCGCGGCGTCGAAGAGCGCATCGCCGTCAGTGGCGCCCAGACGCGCCAGGGCACAGGCGAAGGTGGCCACGTTGGCATTCTTGCCCGTGTGTTCCACGCGGTGGTCCGGACACATGAGACGGCCGCCCTGCTCCTGGGCCAGGAGCCAGGTGAAGACGCGCTCTAGGGGCGCGGTGACTTGGGCGAGGGCGGTCAAGGTCAGCTGCGCAGGAAGGTGAAGAGGTCGCGCAGGAGCGGCCCCAGGGACTCCCGCTGGCCACGCTGGTCGTGCTGGCCCCGCTGGGCCTGGGCGCCGGCCGCCGTGTCCGGCGGCGCGGGGGCGACGACGAAGGCAGGTGCTGTGCTCCCGAGTGCGGGGCGGCGGTGGCGCAGCACCGGCCGGGAGTTCCAGAGACGATTCAGAAGTTCATCCGAAGCTGCAAAGAGCGTGCACAGCTTGACCCAGACGACGCCCGCTCTCCCGAAGTGCTTGCGGTAGTAGGCCAGGCGGTCGCCATGCCAGCGGACGACGAAATCCCCGCGCTGGGCAGTGCTCGCCCCACGCTCGTGGACCACGAGTGCCTGGGCCAGATAGCGCAGGCGCCAGCCCTCCTGGCGCAGCCGGTGACAGAGATCCACATCGCTGAAGAAGAGTTCCATGGCCCCATCCAGGAGCTCGTCCCGGGCCACGGCGGCGCGCCGCAACATGAGCGCCGAGGCCGGCGGCTGCTCCACATCCCGAGAGTCCTCCTGGTCCCAGTCGGCCATGAAGTAGCGTCGCAACTCGCGCCCCCGCGGCAACCAACGCTCTAGGGGCGTGGCGAAGCAGAGGGCTGTCATGGGCCTCGGAAAGGCCATCACGCCGCGCTGGGTGGAGCCGTCCGGGTTCAGGTGGCGCGGCGCGGCGACGGCGTAGTCAGGTTGTTCGCGCAGGTGCTTCAGCAGCCGATCCGCGCAGCCGTCCATGAGTTCCGCGTCGGCGTTCAGGAGCAGGACGAAGGAGCGCTCGGTCAGCTGCCAGCCCCTGTTCACGGCCGCCGTAAAGCCGCGCCGCCGATCGCTTGCGACGACCGTGGCCCAGGGCGCCGTGCTGCGGGCGGCGGCGACGCTGCCATCGTCGCTGGCGTCGTCGACCACCAGCACCTGGGCTCCGGCCCGGGCCAGGGGCTCGCAACTCGCCAGGCAACGGCGCAGCAGCTCGCGCGTGTTCCAGGAGGGGATGATGACCGTCAGCTCGTTCATGGCCGCGCCCCTGCGCCACGTTGTCTGGGGGCCGGTTGCATCTCGTGCACCAGGCGGTCGAGCAGGGCTTCGACGCCGTGTTCGCGTGCCACGATCTCCCGCAGACGCCGACCGAGATCCGCCCGCTGCCCTGGGTCGAGCTGTGCCAGACGCGCCAGGTTCTGCGCCAGGGCCGCGGCGTCTCCTGCGGGGAACTGCAGTAGCTGCGCCTGTGCGCCGAGGCTGGCCAAGAGCGGCGGAAAGGACTCGTTCGAGGTCACCACGGGCCGGCCCGTGGCCATGGCCTCCAACACGACCTTGTCCACGCTGCCCGTGCGGCTGGCGCTGACCAGGGCGAAGCAGTCCCGATAGCGGGGCGGGATCTCCGGATAGGGCACATCCCCCGCCAGGTGCACGCGCCCGGCCAGGCCCGTGGCCTCGATGTGCGCCCGCACGACCTCGCCGTAGTCACCATCGCCGGGGGCCAGCCCGCCGCCCACCAGCTCCAGGCTGGCTTCCGCGCCGCCGCCCTCCCGGGACCAGGCGGCCAGGGCGTCCAGCAGGGTGATGGGGTCCTTGGCCGGCGTCATGCGCCCCACGGCCAAGAGGCGCGGGGGTGCCCCGCCGGCGGCGCTGGCCGGTTCCGCCCAGGGAAAATGGTCGAGGTCGATACCGTGGCCGGTGACCACCTTGTTGGGCGACTCCAGGCGCAGGGAGGCGTCGCTGGCGGTGAAGACCTTGTCCACCCGTTTCACGGCCTGGCGCAGGCGGCGGTCCACACCCGCATGGGTGTACCACAGAAAAAGGCCGGCCCCGGCGCGCCGGGCGGGAGCGGCGGCTACCAGGGCGTAGCGCGGCACCATGTGCGCCAGAACCGTGTCGAAGCCCTCGGCGAAGGCCTCGTCGAGGAAGCGCCGATAGCGCAGCCAACGGCCCAGGCGGCCGCGGCGACCGACCGCGCGCCAGTCCACATTATCCGGCAGGTCCGCGGCGCCGACCTCCAGGGCAATCACGCGCACGGCCTCACAACGGTCGCCGAAGCCGCGCACCCAACGGCTGACGAATCCGAGAATGGCGTCCCGCTCATCGAGCACCTGGGTCAGGAAGAGCAGCTTCACGGGCGCGCACCTCCCGCGGGCGGGCGCGGCCCGGCGGCGCGCGGGCGCCCGGCGGCCTGTTCCGAACCGCGCTCCCAACCGATGAGATCCTTGAGCCCCTGGGCGTAGACGCCGATGGCGCGGCTGTATTCGAAGCAAGCCACATCCTCCGCCGCTGCGCGCCCCATGGCCACGCGCGCGTCCTCGTCGCTGAGGACGCGTTCGAGGGCATCCGCCAGGCTGCGTGGTTCAAAACCCGCCAGGGCACCATTGTGCCCGTCGCGGATCAGCTCCCCCATGACACCCACGGGGGTCGAGACCACCGGCGTGCCACAGGCCATGGCCTCCACGGTCACGCGCGGGCCGCCTTCGCAGGTGGAGGCGCACACCAGGGCGCGGCTGCGACGGTAGGCATCGGCCAGCTCCGTCTGGGAGCGCACCCATGCGGTGCTGGTGACCTGGTCAGCCACACCGCGCTTGATGAGCTGCTGGTCCAGGGCCGCCCGCATGGGGCCCTTGCCGATGAAACGCATGCTGAGCCGCAGGCCCCGTCGCTTGAGCTCGGCCAGGGCGTCGACAATCGTGAGCAGGCCCTTGTTGTTGACCAAGCGCCCGACGAAGAGCAGGTCCTGGTCCGGGGTCGGGCGCGGCTCTTCGCGTCGGAAGAGCGTCTGGTCGATGTAGAGCGACGGCAACACGAGGAGCTTGTTCTCGCTCACTTTCCAGCGCCGCAGCAGGACCGGCATCTCGACGGAGTTGACGACGCGGAAGGCGAGCACCTTGTCCCGGGCCCAGGAGACATACAGGCGCGCCATGGCGAAGTCGAAGCGTTCCCGCTTGTCCGCCGGCACCGGGTAGCCTGGCACATGGTGCAGTTCGGAGAGATAGGGCACACCACAGGCACGGCTGATCAAGGCGCTGCCGATACCTGTGTAGAACCACCCGTAGTCGTGGCTGACGATCAGATGATGGCGCTGCTCGCGTAGCAGCTGGCGGCCGCGGATGAAGATGAAGTTGACCATGCCCAGGCGACCGCAGGGGGCCGGATGAAAATGGACGTTGTCCCAGATGCGCGTGGTGGTCACGGCTCCCGCGCCGCCGACCGGCCGCGGGCAGAGCACATCGATGCGCTCGAAGTGCCGGGAGAACTCGCGCAGCATGGCGTGAAAGGGGCCCTTCTCGCCCACCACCACCTGGCGGTCGCCGCTGACCATCAGGAGGCGCATCAGGCGCCCTCCAGCACCGCCCGGTAGACGGCCGCGAGACGCTCGGCCAGAGCCGCCGCCCCGTGACGCTTGGCCACGCGCACCCGAGCCCGGCGCCCGCAGGCCGCGCGCTCCCCAGGCGACAAGGCCAGGCGCAGCAGCCCGGCGGCGAGTTCGTCCACGGTCTCCGCCAGGAAGCCGGTGCGCTCGTGGGCGATGACCTCCCCCACGCCCCCCACGGCCAGGGAAACCGCCGGCAGACCGGCGGCCGCGCCCTCAATCAGGCAGACCGGCAGCCCTTCGCTGCGCGAGCTGAGAACGACCAGATCCAGGGCGCTGAACACACTCTCCCTATCGGTTATTGCCCCTATAAGGTGGACCCGCGCCCGCAGGGAGTCCGCCAGGGCCGTCTGGGCCGCCAGCAGGGAGGAGCGCTCGGGGCCGTCCCCCACAAAGACCAGGTGCAGGTCCGGGGCCTGTTTGGCCGCCCGTAGAAAAGCCTCCAGGGCCAGCAGAGGCTGTTTTACCGGGGCCAGGCGCCCCACCAGGCCCGCCAGGACCGCCTCCTCCGGCAGGCCCAGTTCGGCCCGCAGGCCCCCGGCCTGCCCCGGGCCGGGGACGCTTCTGGGGCGCGGCAGGGCCAGGAGTTCCTCCAGGTTCACGCCGGGGGGCGCGACCGTCAGGCGCTCCTCGGCCACGACTCCCAGGCGCAGCAGATCATCCGCCGTGGCGTGGGAGACGGCCAGGACGCGGTCGGTTCCCCGGGCCAGGCACGCCTCCAGGCGCGTCACAAGGCGCGACCTGCCCGGGGAGAAGTAGCCCTCGAGCACGTGCCCGTGAAAGGTGTGCACGCGCCGGACGCCGGGTACTGCCCGGGCCGCCAGGCGCCCGAGCAGGCCCGCCTTGGAGGCGTGGGTGTGGACGACATGCGGCGCGAAAGCACGCAACTCCCGGCGCAAGTGCAGCAGCGCGCGCAGGTCAGCCAGGGGCGCTGGAGTCCGTCCCAAGCCGGGCACACGGCGCACATCAACGCCGGCCGCGCGCAGCTCATCTGTCAGGTCGCCCTCCCCCGGACCGCTCTCGCCGGTGAAGACCCGCAGCTCAAAACCGCGCTCCATGAGCAGCGGATCCGAGGCTAGTACCTGGCGCGCTGGGCCGCCGAGGTTGAGGCGTGTCAGGACCCGCGCGAGGCGCATGGGTCCGCTTCGACGCGGGCCCGCAGGGCGCCGTGGCGCGCCAGCGTGTCGGCGACTATGAAGTCCAGGTCGTCCGCCGGCACGGGCACACCCAGGGCTGACAGGCGCGTGAGATCCGGCTCGCGGTGATGCACGGCCTTGAAGCTCGGCCCCCAAACGCTGCACGGATCACTGTGCACGATGGCGGGGCGCTGGCCGCGCTGCTGCGCGTGGTGTTCGGCCACGGTCTGCGCCAACTCGGCAACGGTGCAGCGGGCGTTGGCGCTGCCGCTGCCGATGTTGAGGGGGCCGCCCGGCAAGGACGGGTGCTCGCACAGGGCCGCCAGGGTGCGCGCCACCGAGTCCACATGGGCGAATACACGCACATCGTCGCCGCTGCCGTGGACTGGCAGGGCTGCGCCGGCCAGGGCGCACTCCACGAAGGTCGGCAGCACCATGCCCCAGCGGGAATCCTGCCCCGGGCCGACGACATTGAAAAAGCGCAGGTGGACCGGCGCCCGCTCGGCGGGCCACAGGAAGGCCTCCAGGTCGAGCATGTCCTCGCCGGCGAGTTTGGCGGCGGCGTAGGCCCAGCGCCCGGCGGCCTCCGTGCGCAGGGGCGCGTCCTCGCCCACCGGCAGGCCGTTGTCACAGTAGACCTCGCTGGAGGAGGCCGAGAAGACGCGCGGGCGGCGCTCCACGGGCAGCCTCGCGAGGACCGCCAGCAGCGTCTCGTGGGCTGCCCTTCCATCCTCCAGGCAACCGTCCGGATCCCCGAGGACCAGCCCCACGCCCACGCGGCCCGCCAGGTGCACCCAGGTTTCCACGGGTCGCTCGCGCCGCAGGAGATCGCGCACATCCCGGCGGTCAGCGGCATCTCCCACGACGAGCTCCACGCCGCTGTCATACAGACGCGCGGCGCTCCCGGCGGACAGGTCGTCCAGGGCCATGACCTCGCGCCCGGCCCCGACCAGGGCGCGCCCCAGGGCCGCCCCGATGAAACCCGCTCCGCCGGTGATGACGACGGAACCGCGTTCCTTGTTGTGCCTCTGGGTAGTCATGCTTTTTGGGACGCCGACGGGCTCCATTTCATCCCGTCAAACGACTACGGTGCCCCGCGACCGCACGGGAGGCAAGCCACAGCCCCCGGGCACGCTGGAAAAGTCGCCGGGCCGGGGATCTTGTGCCCCTGGCGGCGGGGCCACGCCCATGAAAAAGCGGCCCCCCGCGCCGAGCGCGAGGGGCCGCCTGCTCAGATTCGATCAGGGCAGGGCAGGCTGCGCCCTAGGCCTTGACCTCGAAGTCCGCGTCCACGGGCTCGTCGTCGGTGCCGGCGTCGCTGCAGGAGCCGTCGCCACAGCCGCCCTCGGCGGCCGGTTCCTGGGCTGCCTGGGCCTCGGCCTGGGTCTGGGCGTAGATCGCCTCACCCAGTTTCTGGGCCTTGGTCTGGAAGGTCTGCAGGGCCGCTTCGAGGGCGGCCTTGTCACTGCCTTCGGCGGCGCCCTTCAGCTCTTCCTTGGCGGCCTCGATGGCGGCAATATCCTCCTCCGAGAGCTTGTCCTTGTGCTCTTCGAGCTGCTTCTCGGTTTCGTGCACCATCTGATCCACCTGGTTCTTGAGGTCGACCAGCTCGCGGCGGGCCTTGTCCTCTTCCGCGTGGGCCTCGGCCTCGTCGCGTATCTTCTGGACCTCTTCCTCGGACAGGCCCGATGAGGACTCGATGCGAATCGACTGCTCTTTGCCGGTGCCCTTGTCCATGGCCTTCACATTCAAGATGCCGTTGGCGTCGATGTCGAAGTGCACCTCGATCTGGGGCAGGCCGCGGGGCGCCGGGGCGATCCCGTCCAGGGCGAAGCGGCCCAGCGTCCGGTTGTCCCGGGCGAACTCGCGCTCGCCCTGCAGCACGTGGATCTCCACCTGGGGCTGGTTATCGCTGGCGGTGGAGAAGACCTGATTCTTGCTGGTCGGGATGGTGGTGTTCTTCTCGATCAGCTTGGTGCACACGTTCCCCAGGGTTTCGATGCCCAGGGAGAGCGGCGTCACATCGAGCAGCACCACATCGCCCACTTCACCGCCCAGGATGCCGCCCTGGATGGCGGCCCCCAGGGCCACGACTTCGTCCGGGTTGACGCCCTTGTTGGGTTCGCCGCCGAAGATGGACTTGACCATTTCTTGCACGGCGGGGACGCGCGTCGAACCGCCGACCAAGATCACGTCATCCACGTCGCTGGCCTGCAGCTTGGCGTCCTTCAGGGCCTGGCGGCAGGGACCGGATGTGCGCTCGATCAACCCCTCGACGAGTTGCTCGAACTTGGCCCGCGTCAGGGTCACCGCCAGGTGCTTGGGCCCGGAGGCGTCGGCGGTGATGAAGGGCAGGTTGACCTCGGTTTGCGTCGTGCTGGAGAGCTCGCACTTGGCCTTTTCGCAGGCTTCCTTGAGACGCTGCAGGGCCATGGGGTCCGTGCGCACATCGATGCCCGCCTCGGCCTGGAAGGTCTCGGCCACGAACTTTATCAGGGCCTCGTCCAGGTCGTCGCCGCCCAGGTGCGTGTCGCCGTTGGTGGCCAGCACTTCGAAGACGCCGTCGCCGATCTCCAGGATGGACACATCGAAGGTGCCGCCACCGAAGTCGTAGATGGCGATCTTGCCGGACTTCTCCTTATCGAGGCCGAAGGCCAGGGTGGCCGCCGTGGGCTCGTTGATGATGCGCTCAACGTCCAGGCCGGCGATGGTGCCCGCGTCCTTGGTGGCCTGGCGTTGGGCGTCGTTGAAGTAGGCCGGTACGGTGATGACCGCCTTCTCCACCTTCTCACCCAGGTAGGCCTCGGCGGCCTCCTTGAGGTTGCCGAGCACCATGGCACTGATCTCCGGCGGTGTGAACTGCTTGCCATCCACGTCCACCTTGACCAGCTCCTCGGGTCCGCCGACAAGGCTGTAGGGCACGCCCTTTTCCTCCTCGTCCACCTCGTGGTGGCGGCGCCCCATGAAGCGCTTGATCGACGCCACCGTGCGCGTGGGGTTGGTGACCGCCTGGCGCTTGGCAGGGGCGCCCACCAGGCGCTCGCCGTCGGCCTGGAAGGCCACCACCGAAGGGCTGGTACGCGAACCTTCGAGGTTGGGGATGACGACGGGCTCGCCGCCTTCCATGACGGCCACCACCGAGTTGGTGGTGCCGAGGTCGATGCCGATGATCTTGCTTGTGGCCATGTTCTGTAGCTCCTGGGCGGGGCCCCGTCGGGGCCCGGGTGTGCGGATGTGTCGCCCGTCCAAGAACAAACCCCGTGCCATCCCGCCCCTGTGCTCTATCACCCGTAGCCACAGGGCTTTACGGCAACCGAGCCAGCTCTGCCGCTGCCACATTGGCAGTCACCCCCGGCCGCCGCGCCGGACCGCCTGCCGCTATGGCAGCGCCCGCCAACAGATTGGCCTGCGCCTCGCTGCCCCGTCGGGTCCACGCCTAGCTGCGCGAAGTTCAGCTCAAATGGCGCAGTGGTTTCGACCTGCGCCACGGGTCGCCGCATCCCAAAGCCGCACTGTCCTACGCCCGCACGCTCGCACCCACGCTTGCCCACAGACCGGCTGGGCCTCGACGCCATCCGTGCGCACGGCAACTGAACACCGCCCGGTCGAAGCAGAAGGTGGGCGAGTTCCCCAGCGCACTTGTACCGGCTCGCCTACGACGTTCACGCAGCACAACCGCACAGCACTTGTCCCGCCAGTACCTACCGCCGTTGCCACAGCCGCAACACCGCAAGCTCCCGCTGGCATCGATCCCTTGGCGTGTCTTGCTGTTGCTCCGCACGGAGCAATTTTCGGTGCAGATCAAGCGCCAGGTGCCGGGTGCATTGTCGTCGCGGTCCCGGTCTCCGTGTCAGGCCCCAGCGGAGCTGCGGGTTTTCTGAACGAAGCCTGCAGCCGGGGCTGGCTTGTCCGCTCCGGGCAGAAAACCCGCTGCGCCACAAGGCACGGCCATTACCAATGCCAAGAGACGCTCTCATGCTACTTTCCTTGCACCAGGTTTTTCTACTCGCGAGGAGCGCGAGCACATCCCACGCCATCCCCACAGCTTCCCATTCCAGCAGTTGGAGAGAGAGGAACCTGAAGAACCTCTCGCGGGGCGCTCCAAGCTCCCGGCTCAGAGCCCGTATTCCTTGATCTTGCGGTAGAGGGTGCGTTCACCGATGCCCAGCAGCTTGGCGGTCTTCTCGCGGTTGCCTTCCAGCAGGCTGAGGTTGGCGGCGATCAGATCGCGCTCGACCTCCGCCAGGGAGCGTCCGGCAAGATCGGCCTGGACGGGCGCGGCGCTCGGTGCGGCTCCCGCCGCATCGCGGATGCCGGCGGGCACATCTTCTTCGACCAGCACCTCGCCGGCCGCCAGCAGCACCATGTTCTCCACGGCGTTGCGCAGCTCGCGCACATTGCCGGGCCATTCGTAGCGCACGAGCAGCGTGCGGGCCTCGGGCGTAATGCCGCGCACCGGGCGGCTGTGGGTCTGCGCCATCTCGCGCATGAAGTGCTCCATGAGCAGCGGCACATCCCCGGCCCGCTCGCGCAGGGGCGGCAGCTTGAGGGTCACCACCTGCAGGCGGAAGAGCAGGTCCTCGCGGAAGGTGCCCTCCTTCACCATGCCGGAGAGGTCCCGATGGGTGGCGGCCACCAGGCGGATGTCGACGCTGCGCGTCGTGTTGCCCCCCACCGGTGTCACCTCGCGTGTCTCCAGCACACGCAACAGCTTGGCCTGGGTGCTGAGGGGCATGTCGCCCACCTCGTCGAGGAAGAGCGTGCCGCCGTCCGCGTACGCCAGGCGGCCTTCCTTGGCGGTCAGCGCGCCGGTGAAGGCTCCCTTCACATGGCCGAAGAGCTCAGACTCGATCAGGCCTTCGCTCATGGCGGCGCAGTTGACGGCCACGAAGTGCGCCTTGGATCGCGGGCTGTTCTGGTGCAGAGCCTGGGCCACGAGCTCCTTGCCCGTGCCACTCTCGCCCAGGACCAGGACCGTCGCCTGGGTCGCACTGACGCGCGCCAGCACATCGAAGACGCGCTGCATGGCCGGCGAGTGCCCGAGGATGCCTTCGAAGCCGAAGCGCTTGTCGATCTGGCGCCGCAGCTCCACGTTGTCCTGGCGCAGGCGTACGGTCTCCACCCCGCGCGAGAGGCGCGTACGCAACTCGCCGAGATCCACGGGCTTGGTCAGATAGTCACTGGCCCCCCGCCGCAGGGCTCCCACGGCGGACTCCATGGAGGCGTGCCCGGTTATCAAGAGCACGACCGCATCCGGTTGCAGCCGCCGCGCCTCCGCCAGCACCTCCAACCCCTCCACGCCCGAGGCGTCCTGCATGACGAGGTCCGTCAGAACCGCGTCGAAGGTCTGTTCGCCGAGGCGTTCCACGGCTTCGGGCCCCGAGCCTACGACGGTGCACACATGCTCGTCCATTTCCAGACCATCCGCCAGCGCCTCGGCGTGATCCCGATCGTCGTCCACCACCAAGATGCGCAATGTCTGCCTGTTCCTGTCGCTCATGCCCGTTTGATTGCTCGCTGTTTTCCTGTTAATGCCCTCGAGGTCAGTCGTCCGCCGCAGCCGCTTCGTCAGCACCGGAAGAGTCCGCGTCTTCCGCGCCCGGTGCGTAGCCTGTGTGGTCTGCGCCGCCCGCGCCGCCCGTATCGTCTCGGCCATCCCCGCAATCCAGTTCCCTGGCGGCAACGGGAATCGTACGCGCCTTGCCCGGCAGCTCCACGAGCAAGGGCAGCCGCAGGGTAAAGCTCGTCCCGCGTCCGGGCTCGCTCACGACGGAGACGCTGCCCCCGTGCTCTTCCATGACGCGCGCCACCGTGGGCAGCCCCAGGCCGGAACCGCCGCGCTTGGTGGAGTAGTACACGCGGAAGCAGCGCTCCAGCTCCTCCGCCCCCATGCCCACGCCGGTGTCGGTGACAGAGACCTCGGCGAAGATCCCGCTGCGGGCCAGGCGCACCATGAGCTCGCCGCCGGCCTGCTCCCCGCCCTGCACAGCCCCCTCGCCGGCCATGGCCTGGCGCGCGTTTACGAACAGGTTCAAGAGCGCCTGGCGCATGGCCTCGCGATCGAGCATTGCCAGGGGCAGGGCGCTGGGCAGGTCCGCGTGGTGCCGGATCCCCAGGACGCTGTCCTCGGGCTCGACGAACTCCAGGGTTTCGCGCACCAGCTGCACCAGGTCCTCCGGGGAGCGGTTGAGTTCGGCGCCCCGGGCGTAGCGCAGGAAGTCATCCAGGATCGTGGAGAGGCGCTTCACCTCCCGCTGCAGGGCAGTCAGGCGCTTCAGGCTGCGGCGCTCGCGCCCCGTGGGTTGCGGGGCCTGCTCGCCCTCGGCGGCCGAGAGCCCCCGCGCCCACTCCTCCTCCAGGAGCGTCAGGTGAATGGACATGGTGGAGAGGGGGTTTTTTATCTCGTGGGCCAGGCCCGCCGCCAGGCGACCGAGGTCCCGGGGCGGCTGGCCGCCGTGCCCGGCCTCGCCCGCGGGGCCTGATTCCGTCTGCTGTTCGTCCATGATAATCCGCCCCGCCCTCGTCGCGCGGCACGGGGCCCGATACTCTAGCAGGCATGAGCGGCCCGGCCCCCATCCAGACCGCGGGAGACCGCAAACCGCGCCGGGCCCTGCGGCGCCAGGTGGCCCGTCTCCTGGCTGAGGGCTCCCTGGTGGCCCTGCCCACCGAGACCGTCTACGGCATCGCCGCCCGGGCCGATGACCCGGCCGCCCTGGCGGCCTTGGCACGCCTCAAGGCCGGCGCGGCCCCGGCGGAACGCCCCTTCACCTGGCATGTGCCCGACGCCGCCGCCTTGGAGTCCTTCGAACACCAGCTGCCCCTGGCCCGACGCCTGGCGCAGCGCTTCTGGCCAGGCCCGCTCACGCTGGTCATGCGGGGCGTTCCGCCGGGCCTCGAAGCCGTCGCCAACGACGGCTGGACCGGCCTGCGCCAGGTGGCCCAGGCCACCACCAACGGCCTCCTGGCGGAGCTCGACTTCCCGGTGATCGCCAGCAGCGCCAACCGGGCCGGGGACCAGCCCCTGACCGAGGCCCGGGCCGTGGCCGAGACCTTCGGGGATGAACTGGCCCTGGTGGTGGACGGCGGCCCCTGCCGCCTGGCCCAGGCCTCCACGGTCCTGGCCCTGGGCCCCGGGCGCTTCGAGGTGCTGCGCCCGGGCATCCTGGAGGCCGCGGCCCTGCGCGCCGCCGCCGGCCTCTCCCTGACCTTCGTCTGCACCGGCAACACCTGCCGCAGCCCCATGGCCGAGTCCATCGCCAGCCTGCGCCTGGCGGAACGCCTGGGCATCGAGACGAGCGGCGCGGACGCCGAGTCCCGCGCTGCGGACCTGGAGGCCTTTGGCTTCTCCCTATCCTCGGCCGGCGTCTTCGCCGGTTCCGGCGTGCCCCCCGCCGCCCACGGCCTGGAGGTCCTGGCGGAGCTGGGCGCCGCCCCGCCCCGCGGCGGCTCAACCCCGGCGCGGGCCGAGGACCTGGCCAGCTGCGACCATGTCCTCTGCCTGACCCGCGACCACCGGGAGTCCCTGCGCCTGATGCTCCCGCCGCGCACGGAAGCCAACCTGGAACTGCTGGATCCCAACGGCCACGACATCGCCGATCCCGTGGGCGGATCCGTCGACGTCTACCGCGCCTGCGCGCAACGCATCGACGAGTGCATCCTCGCGCGCCTAGCTACTTGGGCCTGAAACGCCCGGGCCGGGGATGCTTGGGCCCGGAGAACTTGGGCCCGCAGAACTGGCGTCCGTAGAACTGGCGCCTAAAGAACTGGCGCCCGTAGAACTGGCGCCTAAAGAACTCGCGCCCGGAATGCTGGCGCGCGAGACGATGCGCCCGGGGGCGCGCCCGGAACAGCCGCTACTTGCAGCAGCCCGGCGAGCCCTTGATCTTGCCGCAGTCGCAGCGCTCGGCGTCCGCGTCACAGCAGCCATCCGTGCCCTTGACCTGGCCGCAGTCGCCGCACAGGGTCTGGGCCTCCTGGGAGACGGGGCATGAGGAGGAGGAAATGCAACAGGAGTGCAGCACCGTGACGAGGGGCAGGGCGCAGAGGACGGGGATCAGTTTGCTCTTGAACATGGTGTCGGTTGCCTTCGGGGCCAAGGGGAATGCCGCTGCCAAGATGGGCGGCGGCGAGACAATAGCCTCGCTGCCCCGGCGGACGTAGACATATTCACGCCCCGTCCCAAGCCCGCTCCCATCGGCCGCCCACCCATCCGCCCCCTGAACGAACGCTTGCGCGGCGTGGGTAGAGTTCTCCGTGGTGTGGAGCAAATCGCGAGAAATCAAGCTGCGCCGCACTATTCGGCTCCGGCCATGGCCAGCGCCTCCCCGCCGGCGCCGCGTTGCCAGCCCACAGGCCTGACCGCCAGCTCGCCGGCGCAGCGCCCTCCGCCCCCGGGGCGGCGGCTGGAATTCATTTCTCCCCCTACCCCGCCCCCAACGGTTATCCTGCGCCATGCGCCTGACCGAACTCTTCGCCGCCCCCGACCTGGTCGTGGACTTCGCCCCCGCCGACAAGTGGGAGGCGATCCGCATCCTGGTCGAACACCTGGTCCAACGCGGCACGATCGCCGCAGACCAGGCGGAGACCGTGCTCGAGGCCATCCAGAGCCGCGAGCGCTCCATGTCCACGGGCATGGAAGAGGGCATCGCCATCCCCCACGCCGCCGTGGACGAGATCGACACGGTGGCCGCCGCCATGGGCATCGTCGGCCCGCAAGAGGGCCTGGCCTTTGAGAGCATCGACGGCCGCCCGGCGCGCCTGGTGGTCCTGCTCGCCATTCCGCGCCGCCAGAAGCTGCTGCACATTCGCACCCTGGCCGATGTGGCGCGCCTCTTGGGGCGCGAGTCCGTGCGCACGGCCCTGACCGCCGCCGCGACCTCCGAGGAAGCCTGGCGCGCCCTGGCCGCCGGCGAGGCCGCCACGGCCTGAGACAACCACGGCTTGGGACAACCACGGCCCGGGACAACCACGGCCCGGGACAACCACGGCCCGGGACAGCCACGGCCCGGGACAGCCACGGCCCGGCCATATCAGAGCTGTTCGCGGGCTAGATTTCCCCGCCTGCCTACCCGAAGAAGTAGAGCGCCAGGTAACTGCCCAGAACGACCACGGCCACCAACGCGATGCTGCCCGTGGACCAGGTGCGGGCGAAGACGCCCTCGGGGCCGTGCAGGTGATGGACACCGGTGAGCGTACCGTCCACCAGGCGCCGGCCTGTGCCGAGCAGACCGTTCCACAGTGACCAGCTGAGGCGCAGGGGAGCACGCAAAAGGCGCGGCAGGGCTCGGCGCCAGAGCCAGTCGATGTCCAGGTTCGTGGAGTGCAGCTCCGGCGGGTAGATCCTCGTCAGCATCAGCACCGTGAAGGCCATGGCGGAGAAGAAGAGGATCTGCAGTTGGGTCAAGACGTGGGTGGTCGTGTAGGGCTGGTAGTCGACCTCAAAGGGCAAGAGCGCGTAGAGCAGGCTCGGGTTGCAGCCGATGCCGATGCAGAGCACGGCGGCCAGGCCCATGGCGACCAGCATGTTGAGCGGGGCCTCCTTGGGGCGCAGGCCCGAGTCGTGGGCGAAGAAGGCGAAGAAGGGGATCTTGATGCCCGCGTGGTGGAAGACGCCGGCGGAGGCGAAGAGCAGCATCAGCCAGACGGAGAGGTAGCCACTGTCGGCGGCGGCCACCATGACCATGGACTTGCTGACAAAACCGCTGAAGAGCGGGAAGGCGGAGATCGAGGCGGCGCCCACCATGCAGAAGCCGGCGGTCCACGGCATGGACTTGTAAAGGCCGCCGAGATCGGAGCCATTGATCCGGCCAGTGCGGAAGAGGACCGCGCCCATGGACATAAACAAGAGGCCCTTGAAGAAGACATCGTTGAAGGCGTGGGCCACGGCGCCGTTGATGCCCATATCGGTTCCCAGGCCGATGCCGACAACCATGAAACCGATCTGGTTGATCATGCTGTAGCCGAGCACGCGCCGCAGGTCGTTCTCGATCACGGCGTAGAAGATCGGGAACATGGCCATGGCGCTGCCAATCCAGATCAAAATGTCGGCACCGGCGAAGCCACGGGCCAGGGCATAGACGGCGGCCTTGGTGGTGAAGGCACACAGGAAGACGGCGCCCGTGGGCGTGGCCGCCGGGTAACCGTCGACGAGCCAGGAGTGCAGCAGCGGGAAGGCGCACTTGATGCCGATGGCGGCGAGCAGCAGCCAGGCGGCGGGATCGTTGCCCGCCAGGTCCATGGCTCCGAAGGCCAGGGAACCCGTGGCCTGGTACTGCAGCACGGCGGCGGCCAGCATCAGGAGGCCGGAGAGGATGTGGGCCACCAGATAGCGCAGGCCCGCGCCGAAGGACTGCTGGGAAGCGCGCGCCCAGATCTGGAAAACCGACGAGATGGCCAGCAACTCCCAGAAGACAAAGAGCGTCAGGAGGTCGCCGGCGAAGACTGTGCCCACGGCGCTGGCGGCGTAGACCAGGCCCGAGAGGTACTGGCCACGGTCCTTGCCGGAGATGTGCAGGGAGTAGATCGAGGCCAGGAAGGCGGCGATGTGGAACAGATAGCCGAAGAGCAGGGAGAGTTTGTCAACGCGCAGGGGCTGGAGCTCAAAGCCCGCCAGCGTGAGGTCCACGGTGTGCCCCGCTTCGAAGCCCAGCAGGTTGGCGAGCCCCAACAGCGGCGCCAGGAGCAGCGTCGCCTGGCGCGCACGCCCGCGCAGGAAGGGCATCAGCAGCCCGGCGCCGAGCAGGATGAGAGCCGGGTGCAGGCTACCTGTCATAGTAGTCCTCCGAACGCATCACGAGCTTGCGCAGCACGTACTTGGCGACGATGACGAGCAGCACACAGGCGACAAACCCGTAGAGGCCGTAGAAGCCGAACCAGTATTCCTGGGGGAACTCCCGCGTGCTGTGCTCGAAGGAGCCGTGGCGGTGGAAGAACAGATCCACGGCGAGCAGGGCCGCGGCGGTCACGAAGAAGATGCGGATCAGGCGTTTCACATTCTTCGGGTCGTCGAAGATGTGCTGTCGCTCGTCTGCGGGCGTGTCCTTCGGGGGCGTGGGCTCGCTCACGGGACCAGGATTCCTTTCAGGATGGTGACGACCTCGTCCGCGTAGAAGAAGAGTGCCAGGCAACCCAGGGCCGATAGAACCGGGGGCAGCACGCACAGGAGCGGAGCCTCCCAGAGGCCGCCGGCGTCAGCTGCGTCAGCGGTATCGGCAGCCCCGTGTCCCCCGCCTACGTGTTGGTCAGCGCCCTGATCCGGCTTGCCAAAGAAGGCGGTGACGATCACCGGCATCAGATAGCCGACCGCCAGGAGCGAGCTCAGCATCAGGACAGCGAGCATCAGCGGGCGCCCGTTTTCCCCGGCCTCCATGGTCCCCAGCGCCAGGTACCACTTGCTCCAGGAGCCGCCCAGGGGCGGCAGGCCGATGATCGAAAAGGCACCGAGCATGAAGGCGCCGAAGGTGAAGGGCATGCGCCGGCCGAGGCCGGCCATCTCGCTGATCTTGGTCTTGTGCGTGGCCACCAGGATGGCGCCCGCGCAGAAGAAGAGCGTGATCTTGCCGAAGGCGTGCATGGCGATGTGCAGAGCGCCACCGATCACCGCGTGCTCTGTTGCCAGGGCCGCGCCGAAGACGATGTAGGCCAACTGACTGATGGTCGAGTAGGCCAGCCGCGCCTTCAGGTTGTCCTTCGTCATGGCGACGAAGGCAGCGCTCAACATGGTGAAACCGGCTACCCAGGCCAGCCACTGGTCTCCGCCGATCTCACGCATGAGGTCCAGGCCGAATATGTAGACGATGACCTTGACCACCGTGAAAACCCCGGCCTTGACGACGGCCACCGCGTGCAAGAGGGCGCTGACCGGCGTGGGCGCCACCATGGCCGCCGGCAGCCAACGGTGGAAGGGCATCAGGGCCGCTTTGCCCGTGCCGAAGACGTAGAGGGCCAGCAGCGCAGTCAGGACCGCCGGGCTGGCCTTGCCCGCCAGGATGCCGCCGGGGGTGAAGTCCGTGGTGCCCGCCAGGTGCCAGGTCCAGACCATGGCAAGCAGCAGGAAGGCCACCGAGGTGCCCATCAGGATGCCGAGGTACAGGCGGCCGGAGCGGCGCGCCTCATCCGTGCCCGCGTGGGTCACCAGGGGATAGGTGGAGATCGTGATCGCCTCGTAGAAAACGAAGAGCGTGAAGACGTTGCCGGCGAAGGCCACACCCAGGGCGCCGGCGATGGCCAGGGCGAAGCAGATGGCGAAGCGCGTCTGGTGTTCTTCACCGTGGCCGCGCATGTAGCCCACGGCGTAGAGGCTGGTGATGATCCACAGGCCCGAGGCGACCAGGGCGAAGATCAGGCCCAAGGGTTCCAGGCGCAGGCTGAGCGTCAGGCCCGGCAGGACCTCCAGGATTTCGTGGGAGACCTCGAGGTCCGCGCGGCCGGCGGGCAGGATGATGGTGACCACAAAGGCGAAGAGGGACACCGCCGTCAGGAAGCTCAGGGTGTCGCGCAGGTTGGCGAGGCGTCCCGTGAGGCCGACCAGAAGGGCACCCGCCAGGGGCCACAGGATGGCCATGAAGAGGGCCGGGCCCGGACCGTCCGCCAGGCAGGCAGCGAACAGGGGGCAGGCGCTCACGGCGTGCCTCCCAGGAGCAGGCGGGCGGCGGCGCTGGCGGTGCCCACGGTGAAGTCCGTGTGCAGGCCAAAGTAGACCGTGCCCAGGAGCAGGACCCAGGCCGGGAGCAGGATGCTCACCGGTGCCCGGCGCGCTTCAGTCCCCGTCGCGAGCGGCGGCTCCCGGAACCAGGCCACCTCCACCACGCGCCAGATGTAGGCCACGGCGAGCAGTGAACTCAGCAGGATGGCGGCTGCCAGGGGCCACATACCAGCCTCCAGGGCGCCGCGCACGAGGTACCACTTGCTGACAAAACCCGCGGTCATTGGCACGCCGATCAGGGACAGGCCGCCGAGGACGAAGGCCGCGAAGGTCAGGGGCATGCGATGGCCGACACCGGCCAGGTCCTCCAGGCGCGTGGAGCCCAGCCGCAGGGCGAAGCAGGCCAGGACCAGGAAGAGGCCACTCTTCATCAAGGCGTGGTTGAAGAGGTGCACGAGTCCTCCGGTCAGGCCGCTCTCGTTGGCCAGGGCCAGGCCCAAGACCATGTAGCCGATCTGGGCCACGCTGGACCAGGCCAGCATGCGCTTCACATCCGCCTGGTAGATGGCCACCAGGGACGCGCCGAACATGGCCAGGATGGCGAGCGGCAGGAGCAGCGCGTCCAGGTGCAGGTCACCGAAGGCTAGGGACTGGCCGAAGACGGAGAAGACGAAGCGGACGAGCACATAGTAGGCGACCTTGGTGGCCGTGGCCGCCAGGAAGGCGGTGACCACCGCCGGCGCGTAGGTGTAGGCATTGGGCAGCCAGATGTGCAGGGGGAAGAGAGCCAGTTTAATGCTGACGCCGGCCACGATGCAGGCCAGGGCCACCAGCACCGTGCGGTTGGCGCCCACGGCAGCCAGTCGTTCGGAGAGGTCGACGATGTTGAGCGTGCCCGTCACCATGTAGAGCAGACCTATGCCCAGCAGCAGGAAGGTGCCGCCGATGGTGCCCATGACGAGATACTGGTAGGCGCTGGTAACCGCCCGGCGCGTGCGCCCCATGGAGATCAGGGCGTAGGCCGAGAGCGAGGAGATCTCCAGGAAGACAAAGACGTTGAAGGCATCGCCGGTGATGGTGATGCCCAAAAGACCCGTCATGCACAGCAGGTAGGCGGCGTAGTACAGGTAATGCCGCGCGCGGGGAAGCTCTGATTCGAGGCTGCGCGGTGTGGCAGCCATTACGATCGTGCTGATGCCGGTGACAATCACCAGCACGAAGGCGTTCAGGAGGTCGATGCGGTACTCGATCCCCCAGGGCGGTTCCCAGCCGCCGAGGTGATAGCTGATGGCGCCGTCGGGCCCGAGGGCCAGGACGCGGCCGAGCAGCGTGAGGGACATGGCCAGGGCCCCGGCCGTGACGAGCATGGCGAGGCCCCAGCAGAGGCGCGCCCGGCGCAGGAGCACGCACAGCGGCGCGGCCAGGAGCGGCAGGGCGATCTGCAGGGCCGGCAGATGGGCGCCGAGATCCAGGGCCGCCGGGGAGCCGTGGCCCTGGTCAGTGACCAGGCTGGCGATCAGAGCCGGAACACTCATCGGCCCTCCTCCATGGCGGCGATGTCACCCTCCTCGATGGTGCCGTAGTCCTCGTGGATGCGCACCACGAAGGACAGGGCCAGGGCCGTGGTGGCGACACCCACGACGATGGCGGTCAGCATCAGAACATGGGGCAGGGGGTTGGAGTAGACGGTCTCCGGCGCGCCCTCGACCACGATGGGCGCCGTGCCGCCTTCGACCTTGCCCATGGTCACGTAGAGCATGATGACCGAGACCTGGAAGAGGTTCAGGCCGATGACCTTCTTGACCAGGTTGCCCTTGGCCATGACCACGTAGAGGCCGGTCATCATCAGCACGACGCACAGCCAGTAGTTGTAGAGGCCGGGCTCGATCACAGGATGTGCTTCCTTCCGGCGAACAGAAAGAAGAGCTTGATCATGACCGCCGTGACAGTGATCCCCACGCCGAGCTCCACCAGAAAGATGCCCAGGTGTTGACCGTGGACTGCATCGTGGGCCAGCACCGCATAGTCGAGGAAGTTGCCGCCCTTGAGGATCGAGGCCAGCCCCACGCCTCCGTAGAGCAGGACACCCAGGGAGATCAGGATTTCCAGGGCCCGCGGGGAGCACACGCGCCGGGCTGCGGGCAGGCCGAACATCAGGGCGTAGAGGATGATCCCCGCGGCGAAGATGACGCCCGCCTGGAAGCCGCCACCGGGGCCGAAGTCGCCGTGGAACTGCACATAGAAGGCGAAGAGCAGGATGCAGGGGATCAGCGTCTTGGCGACGATGCGCAGGATGATGTGGCGGATCATGCCTGGTCCTCCCGCTTGTCTTCCTGGAGCTGGCGGCGGCTGCGGCGGCGGGCGCCCAGCCCCAGGGCCACGCCGATGGCCGCCGTGAAGATGACCGTGGTCTCCCCCCAGGTGTCGTAGCCCCGGTAGGAGGCCAGGACCGAGGTGACCATGTTCGGGATCTGCAGCTCCGCTGGGGAGGACTCGATGAAGCGGTTGGCCAGGTAGTGGTGGATGGGCGCGGAGGGATCTCCGTAGCGCGGCATGTCCAGGGTGCCGTAGATCAGCACAGCCCCGGTCAGAACGACCACCAGGAGGGCCAGGGGCGCACGGCGGTTGTGCTCGGGCTGCTCCTCGCTGTCCGTCAGGGCCAGGGATCCCAGGAACAGGATGGTCGAGATGCCCGCCCCCACGGCGGCCTCGGTGAAGGCCACATCCACGGCATCCATGAGCGTGAAGAGGGCAGCGGAGAGCAGGCTGAAAATGCCCAGCAGCATGACCGCCGCAAAGAGATCGTGCAGGCGGATGATGGCCACGGCCAGGGCCACCAGGAAGGCGAAGAGCGCGATGTCGATGAAGTCTAGGATGGTGTCCCCTCCTCTTCCGCTGGCGCGGCATCAGCGCGGGTCCAGGGCACCAGGCCCCGGTGCCAGGCGGCCTTGACCAGGGCATGGCCCGCCGTGGGGCTGGTGATGCCCAGGAACAGGCCGATGCAGCTGAGCTTGATGATGACCAGGGCCTGATCGCTCTGGAGCATGAGACCCACCAGGATCGAGGCCGCCGCCAGGGTGTCCGTGATGCCCGCCCCGTGGACGCGCGTGTAGAAGTCCGGCAGGCGCACCAGACCCAGGCCCGCCACCAGCACGAGGAACGAACCGAGGCCGAGAGCGGCCCAGGCGGCGGCGTTCAGGAAGAGCTCCATCAGCTGCTCTCCTCCTCCATGCCCGCCAGATCTCCGAAGCGGGTGAACTTCATCACTGCGATGGTGCCGATAAAATTCATCAGGGCGTAGACCAAGGCCAGGTCCAGGAAGTCAGGACGCCCGGCCAGGAAACCGAGTACCGCGATCAGGAGCACGGTCTTGGTGCCGAAGCTGTTGACCGCCAGGACGCGGTCGAAGACCGTCGGGCCGAGCACGGCGCGCGTCAGGGAGAGGCCCATGCAGACGAGCAGGGCCAATGTAGCCATGGCGAACATCAGGCTCCGCCCTCCAGGTGCGTCACGCGGCGATCCATTTCACCCTTCTCCAAACCCGCCGCCGCCTCGCCGCCGATGGCGTGTACGCGGATCACGCCACCCTCGGCTTCAATGGAAACCGTGCCCGGCGTGAGCGTGATGGAGTTGGCGTAGATGACCCGGCCCAGGTCGCTGACCTGCGAGGCCTGGAGTGTGATGACACGCGGGTCGATGTTCATGCTCGGTGCCAGCACGCGGCGCGCCACATCGACATTGGCCTTGATGATCTCCAGGGCCAACCAGAGCAGGTAGCCAGGCAGGCGCAGGGCCAGGTGCAGGGGCACGCCCTCCCGGTCCACGATGCCCATGCGACGGGCCAGGCAGACGACCAGCAGGCACGAGACAGCTCCGAGGGTGGTGATGCCGCTCGTGTAATGCCCGGACCACAGGAGCCAGAGCGCAAAGAGACAGCCGAAGAGTCCGACGGCGAGTCTCACGGCAGCAGTTTTCCGGGGTTGGCGGCGATCATGGCAGCGGCGCGGAGCTTGGCCGCGCTAGATCCGGCGCCCACGGCGCCCCGGCCAAGGCGCACGAAGATACGCTTGCCCACGCCCCGGGCAAGCCCCTTCCTACGCACCCGCTCCCCCAGACCAGCCCACACCACCGGAGAAAGAGCACGCGCCCGTCCCTCCCGCCCCCCCCTTCCCGGTAGATCCCCCGGAGCTCGCAACCATCGACCGCCCCCGCCCACCCCATCCACAGAGTTCCAAAGCCCAGCCTCCCCCCCCCGCCCCCCCGCCACAGAACTCCCTCCCCACCAC